>Ga0210392_10001904_pt1 | contig 10770 bp, 7 predicted proteins | sample IncBWC30OmetaG_FD_161057 | JGI IMG/M metagenome (GOLD analysis project Ga0210392, IMG submission 161057) | Forest soil microbial communities from Barre Woods Harvard Forest LTER site, Petersham, Massachusetts, United States - Inc-BW-C-30-O ...
ATGCGCGCCAGCGCCAAATCCGAGATATGGCTCGCGCCGCCAATATTTAAAATTGTGGCGGGATTCATAGCCTGGCTTTGCCCAGTTGGAAATTTCGTAATGGTGGTAGCCTGCCGACTCCAGATGCTGCTGGGCGGTTTCGTAGAAGGAGGCCATATCGTCTTCCGCGGGAAGATCCCGGGCGCTGTAGCGGCTGCCGCCTTGCAGGACTTCCAGTCCAAGGCGGCTTTCTTCATCAATTTCGAGCAGATAGATCGAGACGTGTTCGGGCTGCAGATTTTTTAGTTCATTTAGCGATTGCTGCCAGGACGCGGCCGTCTGATGCGGTAGTCCGGCGATCAAGTCGAAGCTGACGTTGCGGATTCCTGCGGCGCGCAGAATTGGCACCGCGCGATAAATATCTTCGCGCCGGTGCATGCGCCCGGCGGCGATTAATTCCTTGTCGATAAACGACTGCAGCCCGAAGCTGACGCGATTCACGCCAGCGGCGACCCAGGCGTCAGCCTTTGCGGCGTCGATTGTTTCGGGATCGGCTTCGAGTGTGACTTCCGGAGCGACCCACGCGAACGTCTCGCGAATCGCGCTTAACATGTTCGCGATATGCCCGGGATCGAGAAGGCTCGGGGTTCCGCCGCCGAAATAAACGCTGTCGACGACCAGGGCGGGTGACGCGTTTTCGATCACAACGCCTGCGGCACGGTATAAGTCCGCGTGTTTACGGATTTCGTAGCTAACCGCGTCCGCGTACGGGGCGAACCGCGCCGAAGGGACCACGCCCGTATGAAAATTGCAGTAGGTGCATTTTGTCTGGCAAAAAGGCACCTGCACGTAGATACCAAGGGATGTCATGGAAGAGAAAACTCTAGCATATTGGACGCGCTCGCCGACAGCGCGGGGCAACAAGCGAGGTTCTTTGCAGCGGCTCTTCGCTACTTGAAAGCGACGTCTATCGCTGTATCGACTTCGACAGGAGCGCCATTGAGTGTCGTGGGTTCGTATCGCCACTGGCGTACAGCCTCTACGGCTGAGTTCACAAGGGCGGGGTCGCCGCTCACCACCTCGACGATTATTGGGGCGCCATCTACGCCGAGAACGACATGCAAACGCACTGTCCCCTTAACGTGCGCGGCTTGAGCTTCGGGTGGATAAATCGGATCCGCCTTGTGACGCAGTCTTGCCGAAGCGACATTGCCGCCCAAACGTATGCGAGCTGGACGGGCGGTACTGAGAGCTTGTAGAACCTGTCCACTCAGAAAACGAAACGCGCCGTCGACGTATACATAATTACCGAGCGCTGCCGAGGATTGGTTGCCGAGACTGCTGCCATTAGCGGTGTAGATCTGATAGGGGCTAACCATGGCTTCGAGCGCAGCGCGAAGCACGCCCAGCTTTGGTTCACTGCCGCGGGCGAAAATTTTCACGGACACTTCGGTGCTGTCATCTTGCACTGCGTGCGCAAAGAGTTTCTTAAGATCGTCCGCTTCCTGCGATTGCAACTGTGCGTATTTGGATCGCAGGCCCGAACCTTCAGTCGGGCCAAATGCCTTTAGCAGCCAGGCGCCGCCATCGGGGAAAGCTAAGCTTGAAAAATAGGCGGAGTATTTGACGGTGTCGTTTGATTTTACGGCGATGAGAATTTGGCCGAGAAGAGCTTTGAGCCCATCAGGGGAATCGACTTGCGGCGCTGGAACGGGATTCGCGGACGCATCGCCCGCGGACACTGTCTGTTGCGCGGGAGCGGATGTGGCGAGTTGGGACAAGAGAAGCGCAGCTGTGAGTATTCTTAAGATGGGAGTCATGATGTCCTTACGGTGCAGTCACTCGGCGTTGGGATGCGCGGGGATTGTACAACGGTCGAGCGGTAATGGCGCGAGGTGCTGAGTAGTACCCATACAGATTACTGCGGTTGATCGGGAATTATCTTTAGGTGGAGTTGGCGGGTGCGGGGGCCGTCGAATTCGCAGAAGAAGATGCCTTGCCAGCGGCCCAGGGCTAGGTGGCCGTCGGCGATGAAGACGGTTTGGGTGTTGCCTACCATGATGGATTTGATGTGGGAGTCGGAGTTGCCTTCGCTGTGTTTATATGGGCCGCGGTGCGGGATCAGGCGATCGAAGGCGGCTTCTACGTCGCCGGCGACGTTCGGATCGGCGTGTTCGTTGATGGTGACGGCGGCAGTAGTGTGCGGGACGTAGAGATGGCACATGCCGAATTTGATTTGGGAGTTGGTTACGAAGGATTGGACTTCATTAGTGATGTCTACAAATTGGGTGCGGTGAGTGGTTTTGATTTGCAGGGTATGCATGTTGGTCGATGTTTGGATCGCTACGGCCATTGGACGATGAAATGGTGACCCAGTTCGCTCAGGGCGCAACACTTTTGGAGTTCGTCCAGGGCGCTGGGGCCCCATTTGGCTAGGAACGGGAGGAAGCCTAGCTCGCGGGATTGCAGGACGTGGTGCGGGTAGAGTTGTTCTTCCAGGAATTTTTGATGAGCCGTGATTAGCGAGTTTTTCTGGTCTTGCGCACGGCCTACTTTGCGGCGGAGTTTGTCCAGTTGGAAGGCGATTTTTTTTTGTGCGGTGCCGACGGAGCCTTGCAGGGTGCGGTCCAGAGTCGCGATTTGCTTCCCGAGCTGCGTCATCGTTTTGGTGATTTGTTTTTGTTCGCGGTCGAATTTGGCGGAGAGCGTCTTGGGGACCGCGGCGCGCTCCAGGCGCTTGCGGATGTCCTGCGAGCCCTGCCACAGATCTTCGACCGTGAGCTGATATTGTTTCAGCAGCTTTGTAGCTTTCACGTCTACCAACGTGAAGCCTGCGCGCGGAAGCATAACAGGCATGCGATCGAGTAGCGCGCGATATAGGACTTCGGACTGTGCAAAGTAAGAAATTTCAGCCGAGCCAGCGATATAAGCGACGGTTGGCAAAAGAAAATCTTGAACCACCGGACGTAGTAGCGCGTTTGGGCTAAAGTTTTCTGGTTCGCGGGCGACGGCTTGCCGAAATTCCTCTTTCGTCCATGACTTGTTTCCGGCCTGAAAACCCGCGGCAGTGGCGGATATCACCAGGCGCGCGGTGGTTGCCGTAGTGCTGGCTGCTTTAACTGCGACGGCAGCACCGGCGGGATCAGCTGAGGAGTGGATGCTATGGGAGCTCTCGGAATCACCCATGAAAAAGAGCGGCGTGCTCTTGCTAGTGACTTTTACCTGGGCTGCGTAGCTGGCTTTTTCGAGGGCCTTGCCGCGCTGCAAGAGTGCTTCATTCAGCACGTCGCGTTCCCGTGCAACTTGTTCGTAAATGGGGGCGGCAACCTTGTGGAGTTCGGGGTCGATGGGGTCGAGCAAAATCAGTCCGCGGCCAGCGAACATTCTGGCGAAAAGTTTGGCGAAAGCAGAGCTGTAGGTTTCGCGCGGGCCATAACTGTCGCGGAGGATGTGTGCGAGCAAAGTGCTGCCCTGCTGCTCCAGAATGTCGCTGGCTTCTTTGGCAATTTCTGAGACTTTTGAGCCAAGTTTGATGCGGCCGACAGGTTTTCCGGAGTCGGATGCTTCGGGCACGGGCAGCTCGAAGCGGGTTTGGCGTCCGTCATGAAACCAGGTTGTATGGCGAATTTCATCAACATCGTGGTCTTCGGTGGCCATCCAGAAAATGGGGACGGCTTCTGTGCCTTGTTTAGTCAAATCGTCGGCAACCTGAATGGCCATCAAGGCTTTGTAAATGGAGTAAGACGGGCCGCCGAATAGGCCAACTTGCTGGCCGCTGACCACGGCGACGGCGCCGTTTGCCAGGCGATCGAGGTTGGCTGCGGTGGTGGCGTCGCTGCCGAATTGCTCGTTTTGTTTTTGTAGGATTGCGGCCACGGCTCGAGCGCGGTCTTTCGGAAATTTCAGTGTTCCAGTTTCGTTCAAGACGGATTCGCGCGTGGGCTTGTGGATGTAGAAAGACTGCACTCGCGAGAAGTGATCCAAATAATCAATGAAGAGTTTGGGTTGGTGCGGGAGTTGATGATATGCGAGAGCGCGACAATCCATGGGCGGTTAGATGTTACGCGAGGCGAAACGTCTCATCAAATCGGGGCGGTGGGCTGACAACAGGCCGAAGTGGATTGATCCGCGGGGGCCGACCTGAAGGTCAGCGTCTACAGAGAGTCTGGAAGCGTTTGTTATTGGGCGCAGGCGCCGACGGCGGCGGGTTCGACTCCGGCCAAAACTCCGTCGATGCGTTTCTTGTGCCAGTCCTCCAACGGCAGCAGCGGAAGGCGAGGTTGGCCGCCCTTATAGCCGCGAAGGTCCATCACGTGTTTCACGCCAGCGATGCCGAAGTCGGAGACGATGGCTTTGGAGGCACGGACGAGGACGGACTGAAGTTCGCGTGCAAGATCGAACTGGCCAGCGCGGAAAAGCCTGTAGAGTGCAGTGCATTTTTCGGGGAGGCAATCGGCCAGTGCCAAAATGGCTCCTCGGGCGCCAATGATGAGTGACGGATAAACTGTGGCAGCGGCGCCGACCAAGATCTGAAATTGCGGCGGCGTGCTGGCGATCATCTCGGCGAGGCGCTGCACGTTTCCGGAGCTGTCTTTGATGCCGATGATGTTGGGATGATCGCTGAGAGCGGCGACATCGGTGGCTTCGAGCGCAACGCCGGTAAATTGCGGGACGGAGTAAAGAAAAATGGGGATGGGCGAGGCGTCGGCGACGGCCTTGAAATGTGCCAACTGGGTTTCAGCCTTGTAGAACGGCTTGTAGTAGTAAGGGGTTTTGATAAGCGCGAGGTCATAGCCGATTTCGGCCGCACGCCTTACACGACGGATGGTGTCGGCTGTGGATTCCGCGCCGCATCCGGCAATCAATTTTTTCCCATTCGCGGCAGCCTCTTTTACAGTGACCAGCACGCCTTCCATCTCCGCATCACTGAGCAATACAGATTCACCCGTGGAACCGAGTGCCACGTAACCGGCCAGGTCCGTGCGGTTGTAAAGCTGAATGTTGTGTTTCAGATCGGTGAGCGAGACGGAGCCGTCCGGAGCGAAAGGCGTGGTCAGCGCCGGGAAAATTCCTGAAAAGTCCATGATTAGTCTCCTGAGGCCGGGCCAGTCGAGGCGACGACTTTGCCTTGATGCAAATCCTGCAGCGCAGCTACCTCGATTCCCTGCTCGAGCAAAGCGCGGATGCCGAGCGAAGCGGCGTGAGCAGCTGCCAAGGTTGTGATGCACGGGATGTTGTATCGGATAGCGGCGCGACGAATGGATTTTTCGTCGTAGAAGGATTCGCGGCCGAGCGGGGTGTTGATGACCAGATCAATCTTGGCGGTTTTTACGAGATCGACGATGTTGGGGCGGCCTTCGTTCACTTTGAAGACTTCTTCGCTTTCGACGCCCGCGGATTCGAGAGCAGCGGCGGTGCCTCGTGTAGCCATCAGTTTGAAGCCAAGGGCGGCGAGTTCTTTACCTAAGGCACCGACATGTTTTTTGTCGCGGTCGTTCACGCTTAAGAAAATGGTGCCGGAGCGCGGGAGCTTTTGCCCCGCGGCAAGCTGCGCTTTGGCAAAAGCCAGGCCGTAACTGGTGCTAGTGCCCATGACTTCGCCGGTGGAGCGCATTTCCGGGCCGAGGATGGTGTCTACCCCGCGGAACTTATTGAATGGGAAGACCGGCGATTTGACGGCGTAAAAGTCGTGGACAGCGATTTCAGCGACGCCGTCATGCCAGACTAGCGGAAGTTTCATGCTGGCGAGTTTCTTTCCTGCCATGAGGCGCGCGGCTACTTTGGCGAGCGGGACGCCAGTAGCTTTGCTGACGTAAGGGACGGTGCGCGAGGCGCGCGGGTTTACTTCGAGGACGTACACGGTGTCTCGCTGGATGGCGTACTGCACATTCATCAGACCAACAACTTTGAGAGCCAGCGCTAAGCGTTTGGTGTACTCGCGAATGGTGGAGATGATTTGCGGGCTAAGGCTGACGGGTGGAAGGACGCAACTGGAGTCGCCGCTGTGCACGCCGGCTTCTTCGATGTGCTCCATGATGGCGCCGATGACGACGTCGGTGCCGTCCGCCACTGCGTCTACGTCGACTTCCGTGGCTTCCTCGAGGAACTGATCGATGAGAACCGGTTTGGCGGTGCCCATGAGCGCGGCTTGCGCGACGTATTCTTGGACCGTGTTTACGTCGTAGGCGATGACCATAGCTCGGCCGCCGAGGACGTAACTGGGTCGCACTAGGACTGGTAGACCGATTTCGCCGGCGATGCGCGCGGCTTCCTCGGGAATCAGCGCGGTACCGCTCCGAGGCTGCGGAATTTTCAGTTCTTCGAGTAGCCGGCCGAAGCGGCGGCGATCTTCGGCGAGGTCGATGGATTCGGGCGCGGTGCCTAGGATGGGGACGCCGTTGCGCTTCAGCTCGAGCGCAAGGTTTAGCGGTGTTTGACCGCCGAATTGGACGATGACGCCTTGCGGTTTTTCTTTTTCGAAGATGGCGAGGACGTCTTCGAGGGTCAGCGGCTCGAAGTAGAGGCGGTCGGAGGTGTCGTAATCCGTGGAGACGGTTTCCGGATTGCAATTCACCATGATGGTTTCGAAGCCGTCTTCACGCAGCGCGAAGGAAGCGTGGCAGCAGCAGTAGTCGAACTCGATGCCCTGCCCGATGCGGTTGGGGCCACTGCCCAGAATCATTACTTTGGGGCGGGCGTTGGGCTCGGACTCGTCTTCCTCTTCGTAGGTGGAATACATGTACGGAGTGAAGGATTCGAATTCGGCGGCGCAGGTATCTACGCGCTTGAAGACAGGAGCGACACCGTAGCGGGCACGCTGCAAACGTACCGCAGCCGGCGTGGTTTTCCAGATTTGCGCGAGTTGCTCGTCGCTGGTGCCGTTGCGTTTGGCTTCGCGGAGGAGATCTTTGCTGGCGGTTTCCACCGTCACGCTGGCGGCGCGGCGATTCATGGCGTTCAGTTCTTCGATCTGGTGAATAAACCACGGGTCGATACTGGTTAGGTCGCAAATCTCCGTGGCGGGCAGGCCACGTTCGACGGCGGTGAGGATCCAGTGGATGCGGTCGGGACGCGGAGTGGCCAATTTTTCGCGAAGTAGCGAGTCCGGGGTTTCGAGCGGGGCGCGCCAGGGCGTGCTGGGTTCGAGCGAACGGATAGCTTTTTGTAGAGATTCTTTGAAGGTGCGGCCGACGGCCATAACTTCACCGACGGATTTCATCTGGGTACCGAGGGTGCTGTCGGCTCCGGGAAACTTTTCAAATTGCCACTTGGGGATTTTTACCACGACGTAGTCGATGGTGGGTTCGAAACACGCGGGAGTTTTCTGCGTGATGTCGTTGGGAATTTCATCCAGCGTCATCCCTACGGCCAAGCGTGCGGCGATTTTGGCGATCGGAAATCCGGTGGCTTTGCTGGCCAGCGCGCTGCTGCGAGAGACGCGCGGGTTCATCTCGATGACGGTCATCTTGCCGTTTTCGGGATTGACCGCAAATTGTACATTTGATCCGCCAGTTTCCACGCCGACTTCGCGAATGATGGCGGCGGCCGCGTCGCGCATGCGTTGATACTCTTTGTCCGTGAGGGTTTGCGCGGGGGCCACAGTAATAGAATCGCCCGTGTGGACGCCCATGGGGTCGAAGTTTTCGATGCTGCAGATGACGACGAAATTGTCTTTCTTGTCGCGCATCACTTCGAGTTCGTACTCTTTCCAGCCGAGGACGGATTCTTCAACAAGCGCTTCGTGGACGGGACTCATGTCTAGAGCGTGATTGATGGCCTCGCCGAATTCTTCCTTGTTGTAGGCGATCGATCCGCCGGCGCCACCCATGGTGAAACTGGGGCGGATGACCAGCGGGAATCCGAGTTGATCGCAGAGGCGCAGAGCATCCTGCGCGTTATTCACCAAGGCGGAGTTGGGAACTTCGAGGCCCAGTTTTTTGCAAGCGTCCTTGAACCACAAGCGGTCTTCAGCCACTTTGATGGCACGCAGGCTGGCGCCGATCATTTCTACTTTGTACTTTTCGAGGATGCCACTCTCGGATAACTCGACAGCGAGATTTAACGCCGTTTGTCCGCCGACGGTGGGCAGAAGCGCGTCAGGTTTTTCGCGAGCAATAATTTCTTCGAGATATTCCTTGGTGAGCGGTTCAATGTAGGTGCGGTGCGCCAATTCCGGATCGGTCATGATGGTGGCGGGATTGGAGTTCACCAACACCACTTCATAACCTTCCGCGCGCAGGGCTTTGCAAGCTTGTGCGCCGGAATAATCAAACTCGCAGGCTTGGCCGATGATGATCGGGCCGGAGCCGATGATGAGGATCTTCTTTAAATCAGTGCGCTTCGGCATTCTTCCCTTGTGACAAACCCTTCCGTCCGCGGTTTTCGCTTCGAAACCTTAGCTGCTATTTCGAGAATTCTGTCATTGAATCTGTGAATTGCTTGAACAGGTAGTGTGAATCATGTGGACCCGGCGACGCTTCCGGGTGATATTGCACGCTGTAGAGCGGCGCGGATTTGTGGCGCATGCCCTCGTTGGTGCCATCGTTGAGATTTACGTGCGTGATTTCGACGTCGCTGCTGGGCAGCGATTCGGGATCGACTACGAAACCGTGATTTTGGGCCGTGATTTCCACTTTTTCCGTCAGCAGATTTTTCACCGGGTGATTGCTGCCGTGATGACCAAATTTTAGTTTGTAAGTTTTGCCGCCGAGAGCCAGTCCGCAGAGTTGATGACCGAGACAGATGCCAAAGATGGGAGTCTTCCCGATCAACTTACGGATATTCTGAATCGCGTATTCGACCGGCTCGGGATCGCCTGGGCCATTCGACAAAAACACCCCGTCTCCGCCCATGGCCAAAACATCGTCAGCGGAAGTTTGCGCGGGCACAACCATCACTTCGCAGTTGTGATCCACGAGCATGCGCAAAATGTTTTGCTTAATTCCGTAATCGTACGCCACCACGCGATGTTTGCGGCTTTCCCCGGTGTGAACGGCGGCGCCCATCTGCTCCGTCCAAGGTGCGGTTGCGAGTTCGATGGAGCCTTTGTCCCAGCTGTAAGATTTTTTGCAAGAAACACGTCCAGCCAGTTCCTGGCCGGCCATAGTGGGGATTTGTTTAGCCTCGAAAATTAATTGGTCGGCGGGAGTACCGTCCGTAGCGACTACTCCGCGCAACGCACCGACTTTACGAATATGACGGACGAGCGCGCGGGTATCGATATCCCGATGGCGGGAATTTTGTGCCGATTCAAATAAAGCTGGGCGGTTTCCGCAGAGCGCCAGTTGGACGATATCTGCGAAAACTCGCGAACGATGAGCGATTCGATGTACGGGCGAGGAGCTTCCTCGTCGTCAAGGTTGGCGCCTACGTTTCCGATGTGGGGATAAGTAAGGCAGACGATCTGCCCAGCGTAACTGGGGTCGGTAAATACTTCCTGATAACCGGTGAGGCTGGTATTAAAAACGACTTCTCCCCCGCGGCGCGTGATGGCGCCGGCTGCGCGGCCGTTAAATACGCGTCCGTCTTCGAGCGCGAGTGTCGCAGGTCGGTGTTGAACTTCGTTCAGCGGAACCTCCGTTGCGGGACAGTTCGATCATTTGGATTGCGCGTCCGTTATGGCCAGCGAACCGAAGTGGTCCACCGGCCAATAGGCGAAAACCGCGCGCCCATAGATAAATTTGTTTTCGACTGCGCCAAAAACGCGCGAGTCGTTGGAACTGATACGGTGATCGCCCATCACAAAGTAACTCTCTTTGGGCACTGTCACCGGACCGAAATTGCTGAAATCTTCGTAACGCAACGGCACATACGGTTCCGGGACCACGTTACCATTCACATACAGCGTGCCTTGGCGCATCTCCAGCGTGTCGCCAGGCAGGCCGATCACGCGCTTGATAAAAGATTTGGAGCGGTCTAAAGGATACCAGAAGACAACCACATCGCCGCGTTCGATCGAGCTGAAGCGATAGACAAACTTGTTGATAAAAATTCTTTCCTGGTCGGAAAGCAGCGGCGCCATGCTGGTGCCTTCGACTTTTACAGGCTGGTACAGAAAAACGATGATGACCAGCGCCAAGCCGATAGCGATTAAGAGGTCGCGCGTCCAAACCCGAACTTCGTTGCGCAACGAATGGTGGTGCTGGGGTTCGCTCGGGGAACGAGAGATGCCGGCATCGGAGCTGGCAGCTTCGGTGCCACGCGAGCCGGACGGACTGGAGGATGGCTCTTGCACGAGGGTCTCAGCGACTCGATTCTCGTTCGAACTGTCCATGGGCTGCCTCGTATTTATAACACGCCCTTCACAGCGTGCGCCAGAATCGTTTGAACAGGAGCCCGCGGAATCACAGCTACGGAATCCGGCGGGCGATTGCTTGGATTCGGGGGTTTGGGGTTTTCGTTGCCTTCCGAAGCACTTAGTACCGCTGTAGGGGTCGGGCTGGTGCTCGGGAGGCAGGTCGCCCGCTGCACGCCTAGCATTCGACGGATAACGCGTAGTTGATCGAGGCTAGTGCGGCGGTGACGGCGGTCTCGGTGCGCAGGATGAGTTTTCCCAAGGAGGCTTCCTGGAATTGTGCGGCATGTGCGGCGGCGAATTCCGCGTCGGTCCAGCCCCCCTCTGGGCCGATCGCCATGGTTGCGGTGCTAAGGCTACAGGGATTCTGCGCGAGTACGGTTCGCAGGGGTTCCGCCGTGGGCAGTTCCGAGAGGATTACGCGAACGCCAGTAGCTATCGATCGAAACGCCGCCTCTGGCTTTGCGACGGGGGCGAGATTCGGGACATCGACGCGA
>Ga0210392_10001906_pt1 | contig 10765 bp, 10 predicted proteins | sample IncBWC30OmetaG_FD_161057 | JGI IMG/M metagenome (GOLD analysis project Ga0210392, IMG submission 161057) | Forest soil microbial communities from Barre Woods Harvard Forest LTER site, Petersham, Massachusetts, United States - Inc-BW-C-30-O ...
AATTAATCCGGAAGCGGCGGCGGAACAGGCGGCCAAGTGGGCGACGATGATAAACCTGCCGAAAGGCCGGATCCCGCCGGAATTAATTAGCGAGCTACAGCTCCAGAGCGTTAAAGACCTCCAGACGATGTCCCGGGCCCAGAAGGAAGCCCTTCTCGTAAGGGAGTTCGGGGGAATGACCGACGTGGAGGCGATGATCCGGGAGCAGCCTTTAATCGCCGAGAAGATGGGGCTCGGGGTAAAAACCGGGGCGGCGTTAAAAGAGGCCGGAGAGCCTTTAGCCGATATACAGACCCAAGGGGAAATCGTTTCCGAAGAGCTAGGGTTAGCCTTTATCCCGGTCTTAAAGACGATCGCGACGGCGATTAACGATTACCTGAAAGCGCCGATGGAGGTCGTAAAGGGGTTAGTGCACGATCTCGACTTGGAGATGAAGAAAGTCTTCTCTCCAGACGATCCGACGTGGGCGAAGCTTAATCTCGGGGAACGGATAATAAAGGCTTGGAATACGGACGTTATCCCGGCCTTAAAAGCCGGGTGGGACGGTTTCGTTACTTGGGCCGGGGATAGTTGGAAGCGGATCGGGAACGAGTTTAATCTCTGGCGGGACGAGATAAAGAAGCGGGGGGCTCGCCGCATCGACATCGGCTACGGGGTTACCGTCGACGAACAGCCGGGAGCGAAGAACATGTCTCAGTTCGTCGAGACTATGGTTACGATTTCGGAAAATCTAGGTAAAGCGGCGATTAACTTAGGGCAAATTACGGCCAGTATGGTTAAAGTCTCCTGGGAGACGATGCAGAAAGCGGTCGTCGATTTAGCCAATGCGGCGACCCGGATAGCGAATACGCTAGCGAGTTACCTTCCGCAAGGTAATCCCGAGGAGGCGGCGAAGCTTAGAAAAGAGCTGGAAGATTCGGGGGCTCTTCCGAAAAGCAACGCTACGCCTAATCTAAAGCCTTTTAAAACCTCCGGCTTCGCGACCGGCGGAGTTATTAACGTCCCCCAGGTCGGCCTAATCGGCGAAGCGGGTCCGGAAAGTATCGTCCCTCATAAGCGCAATACCAATACGCTCGATATTTTAGCGAGTACCTTTTCGGCGCTCGGGATCGATCCAGCCAATCCCAATGCGTACGGGCACGAGCTATTCGACGCGACCCGGATGGGGCCGACCGGAGCGGGCGGCGGAGCCGGGTTTACGGGGAACGTGGGGGGAATCTTTTATACCGAATACGGGCCGAGGATCGATCCTCCCGGCTCGCCGGATTGGGATATAAACTCCTACAACCGGCGGGGAGCGTGGAGCTATCTAAACCCGCTCCGGGAAGGCGACGTCGCGCTCGGCTACGGAGCCCAGGCCCGCTACGGCGTCCAGCCCGGGGACGTTTTTACCGATACGCGAGGCCAAACGGTCCGGTTCGCCGACCGCTCGGGATCGAAGAACCCCATGAACGAGGACGTCTTCCACCTCGCCGCCGGGGGAATCGTCTCGAAGAAGATCCTCTCCTGGCTCGGAGAGTCGGGACCGGAAGCGGTCGTTCCGTTATCCGGCTCGAAAGGCCGGGACGCTCTCTCGGGAATGGGTTCCAGCGGGCATACGTTTAATTTCTCCCCCTCGATCTCGGTTTCCGGCGTCGCGACCTCCGAGGTCGTCGCGGAACTATCGGAGACGCTCCAACGGAACTTCTCGAAGTGGATCGAGGACGCCGCCTTCGAGCACGAACGCCGCGCCTATACCTAGAAAAAGCTATGCCGAAAACGATTAAAACGCGGGACGGGGATTGGTACGATATAATCTCGCTTCGGGAATACGGGAGCGAATTTTATCTCGACCGGATAATCGACGCGAACCCGCGCTATTACGACGTAACCCGGTTCGCCGACGGGATCTCGCTAACGATCCCGGATCTACCGACCCCGGGGGTAACCGGGTATCCGCCTTGGGTAGCGATCGGGAGCGCTTAAAAACGGGGGGGTATGGCTCTACCGGTCGCTACGCAGGTGCTGCTCTGGGTTAAAGGGACGGCGGTCGTCGATATTACCGACGATCTCCTCGAATTTACCTTTACCGAGGAGTTTAGCGCCAAGGCCAGTACGGTCGATATTAAGCTCCGCGATACCGATCTTAAGTACCGGAACCGCCTCTTTATAAAGAAAGGGACGAAGATCGCCGCTTCTTTCCGGGTCTTAAACGGGAATAATTCCCCGCCTCGGGGAACCGGCGATATGTGGGTCGATACGGTCGAGATGGAGCTAAAGCCGAGGACGGTAACCTTTAAGGCGACCTCGATCGATCCGGCGCTCGAAAAGGGCGGTAAGAAGCATAAAGGGACCGAGGGTAAGAACGTTAATGCGATTACGGCGGCGAACGTTACGCCGACCGAAGGGACGACGGCGTTTCTCGGGAACCCGAGCGAGGATCCGACCGCCGACCCGAAGCAGAAACGCGCCGACCAGGAGAACGAGAGCGATCTAGAGTACGCCGAGCGGAAAGCTAAAGAAGCCGGAAAGGTCGTCGTCGTCCGGGACGGGAAGATTTATAGTTACCGGATGGCGGACGTCGAGGCGGCGAACCCGCTCTATACGATTTCCGACGGGACCTCGAACCTCTTAAGCGGGAAGCTTAAGACCACGAACCAGGGCAAGTTTAAGAAGGGAAAGATCAAGTACCACGACCCCAAGACCGGTAAGCTTTTAACGAAGGAGGTCGAGGTCGCGCTCGACGACGCGACGAACGAGGTTCCTCCGGCGGCGGTCTTAAACTCCCGTAAGCGTCCGAACTTTATCGGGCCGACGGACGATCCCGATCCCGATCCCGAGGTTCCGATCGGTAAAGGGCAGCCGGGCGATTCCGGCGATTAATTTATATATGGCGACGCCGAGCGAAAAAGCCGTCTCGCAGAAAATCGACCCGTCCGAGACGAAGACGAAATTTCTCGGGAACGATACCCTCCCGGGTCACGACGACGCGGCGGATAAGAAGTTAATGGGCGAGATGCGGGGTAAGAATACGAACGAGACGACGTTCGATTTTACGCTCGAAGGGGATACGGTGTGGATGGCGGGGATAACCGTAAACCTCGACTCGACCTTCGGGGTTTTTACCGGGAAATATTTTATCGATAAAGTCGTCCACCGTATGGGCCGCCAGGGCTACACCTCGGCGGTCGAGGGGCATAAGTGCCTAAAGGGGCACGATAAAGGGACCGCTCCGAAGGCGACTCCGGCGAAAACTTTCTCACCGGGATCGAGCGTCGCTCCGGCGCTTTTAGGGAACGCTTCTCCGACCCCGCTCGCGACCCAGCTCGGCGGAGCCCCGAAAACCTTCGTAAATCCGGCGACCGGGAATATCGAGACGTTAGGTTAAATCTATGGGCTTTTTCGACCGCGTAACCGAAACCGAACGAACCCTTAACCGGGCCGAGTCCGACCACGTCGTCGGGATCGTTTCCGACCGGAAGAACGATCCGATCTGGGGGCCGGTCGCCCGCTTTACGATCCCCGATCAGGATAACAAAGTTACCGGCTGGATAGCGGTCGGGCAAAAGAGTTGCGTCGGGACGGCGGAATACTTTCTTCCCCGGATCGGAGAACGGATGCTTATCCAGAAGCTCGGGAACGGGCCGGAAGACGCCGTCGCGACCGCCGCGCTTTACTCGACGTCCGTCGCCGCTCCGCCCCAGGGCTCCCCCGATAACGTCCATAAGACCTTCGACGACGGGAGTACCTTAACGGTCGCGCCGGGTTCGGGGATGCATCTCGTCGCGACGAACGCTCTTACCCTCGACGTCGGCGGGGCGACGACCCTAAACGCGAACGGGACGATTACCTTTAGTATCGGGGGTACTTTCTCGGTTACCGCTCCCTCGATTAATTTAAATGGTGTGATAATTGATAGTTCTGGGAATGTCCATATTCCCGGAACTCTTACGGTCGACGGGTTTACGAGCTGTAAAGGCGGCGGAACAACCACCCCTCACATGACCAACGCAGATGGTCTCTCAACTAACTCCTGCTAGAGGAGGTAAGTAAGAGAGCGTATGGTTGGATTATTCGGAGCCGTCCTTTTCGACGCCGGAACTTTCCTCGTAAAAGAGATGAAGCGGGGAGCTTCGTCGGAATGGGCGGAGCATAAGATCTTGGGCAACATCCCGACCCTGGAAAGGACTGGAGGAGAACTATCGACGTTCTCGGCGACGATAACCTTTAATCGGCGGCATACTTTAGCCTTCGAAACCGGGCTTCTCCTACTCGAATCGTACGCGAAATCGGGGGCGAACTTCCCGCTTATAATCGGGATGCAGATGGTCGGAGGGTTTACCGCCCCGAACTACATCTTAACGAAGGTCGACGCCTCCTACGAGGTTACCGATAACCGGGGCCGGGGCTTGCACTCCAGCGTCCAGGTCGAATTTAAGCAGTATCGCGTCGCCGCTTCGACGGCTTCGGCGACCGGAAGCGGGCTCGGCGGGTTAGGCTCGGCGCTCGGCGGGGTCGCCTCCGCCGTTTCCGGAATCCCGATCGTCGGGTCGACGCTTAGTAGCTCGATTAATTCGGCGATTTCCGCCGTCGGAGGAGTCGCCGGAGCGGTCGCCGGGATCCCGAATATGATAGGTCAAATAGGCGGGAAAGCCTTAGCCGCGATTCCGGCGGCGAGCGGCGGAACCTCTAGTTTAATTCCCGCCGGGATAAAGGTTAGCTAAAATATGGCGCTAGCGTCGATCCAGGTCGTCTTTAAGGTCGAGGATATTTCCGGGGAAGTTCCCGGAGAGGATTGGTTCGATTTTACGGCGGCGGGAAATTCCCGGCTCGAAATCCTCCAATGTGTCCATTGTCTACTTAATACTCCCGTCGGTTCGGTTACCCTCGACCGGGCGATCGGGATCGATTACTCCTTCGTCGATAAACCGCTGCCGCTAGCGTGCGCGATGGTCCTCGCGGAGATCCCGGGAAAGATTAAGCGGTACGAGCCCCGGTGCCAGCTGACCGACGTCCGGTTCGAAGGGACGACGGCGGAACTTCTCCTCGGGAAAGTAACTTGCCGCGTACGGATCGCGACCTCGGCGAGCGCTTAAAAATAGATCGGTAAGTAAAGGGGGTATGGCCTCCGATACCGTAGCCTCCGTTTTCGCCGCCGTCCCCGACCCTCAACTCTTCGAGAGCGACGTCTCGCTCATAGCGCAGGTAATGCTCGTCGGCTTCGAAGCCGGTTATACGGCGGCAACCGGGACGCCTTTAACCCTCGGCGCGGCGGATCCCCGCCGTTACGAACTCCTCTACCAGGCCGACCTTATTAGCCAGTCGTACGCCGCCGGAAACTGGGTCGCGAAACAGAATATGTTAAAATATTCCGTCTCGGCGAATCTCGATGTTTTGGGAAGTTTCTGGGGCGATATGGGTAAGCGGCTAGCGGCGGCGGGAGCGGTCTGTTCGATAACGTTTTCGATCGACGCTCCGGCGGGCGTAAACATAACGGTCCCGGCGGGAACGAGCGTCGCGACGACCGATCCGAATAACTTGTTAGTTTTTAAGACGCTCGCGGACGCGGTAATTATCGCCGAAAGCCTTTTCGTTATTACGGTCGCGGAATGTACGACGCTCGGGATTATCGCGAACGATCTTCCGCTCGGTTCGATTAACGTCCTCCAGGACTGGAACCAACCGTACGTCGTCTCCGCGTCGAACTCGACGGTTCCGTCCGGGGGAGCCGACGCCGAGACCGACGACCGGTACCGGATCCGGCTCTATAAGTTACCGAAGGGCCTTTCGACCTGCGGACCGAAAGAGAGCTACGAGTTTTACGCGCTCTCCGCGAACCCCAGTATCTCCCGGGTCGCCGTTCAATCGAACCCGGGAATTAGCGGGACGGTCGTTTTAACGCCCTTAATGGCGGGAGGAGGAACGCCGACCGACTTCGAACTTAATCAAGTCCTCGCCGCCTGTAACGGGGATAATAACCGCCCGTTAGCGGACCGGGTAATCGCCGCCTCCCCTAGCGGACATCCCTACTCGGTTACCGTCTCCGCGAATCTTCCTTCCTCCCTCTCCGCCCAGGAAGGGACGATCCTCGATAACGCCTTTACGGTCGTCAATACCTTTATCCTTAACGAGAAAGCGTCGCTCGGCGGCTATATCGATCCGAGTTCCTTAACGAACTCGCTCTCCGATCTCGGCTTCATTAACGTCCAGGTTACCGCCCCGGTCTTCGAGATCCTCGCCGATAACGAGCAACCGGTCCTCGTCGACGACCCGGTCTTTAACTACGGGGGGATGATTTGAGTACGTACTACGTTTCTCCGACCGGGAACGATTCGAACCCCGGAACTTCGGATCTTCCGTTCGCGACGATCGGGAAGAGCGCGGCGGTCGCCGGTCCGAGCGACGTCGTAAATATTTTACCGGGAACTTATCCCGAAGCCCCGCGCTTCGATAAGAGCGGGACGGCGATCGCCCGGATTACTTTCGCCGGGAACGGGAACCCGATCGTCCTCGGCTGCCTCTATATCGAGGGGGCCTATTTAACGATTTCCGGGCTAACGGTAAGCCCGCCCGATACCGGGCCGAGCGGCGGCGACGGGATAAATCTCGACGGGAATAACAATATCGTCGAGGGCTGCATCGTAACGAACTATTTCGCGACCGCCCAGGAGCAGAAGGCCGCGATCGCGACCTCCGGCTTCTTCCAGACGGTCGACCGCTGCTCGATCCTTAATATTAACGACATCGACGCCTTCCATATCTGGGGCCACGATATTACGGTTAGTAACTGTCTGGTCGATAATCTCTCCCAGATTAACTACCAGCTTAACCATACGGATTTCGTCCAGACCTGGGGGTTCGGTTCCGGGACCGTCTCCTATAACGTCTTATTTATTAATAATACGGTCCGGAACTCTAGCTGCCAGTGCGGGAATACCGAGACCGACGGGAACCCGAACGTTCGCGACTGGGTCTTCGCGAATAATCTCTTTCTTAATATCGATAACTCGCTCTTTAGCGGGATCCCCAATACCGCTTTCTATAATAATATCTTCGATAACGTCGGTGCCAACCAGGGCTACGCGGTTAGCCTCTACTCGACCGATCCGAAATATAATAGCGACGGCTTTAAGTTCTATAATAACGTCTTCCGGAATAACGCGAAAGATATTAACTTTAACTCCGCGACCCCGAGCCAGGGGGTTATCTCGAATAACTATTTCGCCGGAGCGAATAACGCTCCGAAGATTAATAACGAGAACCAGGGCGTAAATTTTATTAACGGGGGCGACCCGAAGTTCGTTAACCCGCCGCTTAATTACCGGCTCGCTTCCGACTCCTTTCTAATCGGAGCCGGGATCCCGACCCCGATAACCGTCGACCGGGACGGGGCGGCGATCGCGGGCTCGTGGCCGATCGGGCCCTATCTCTACGTCCCGCCGATCCCGCCCGGGCCGCCGGTTATTATTCCGCCGCCGGACGGAACTCCGCCTCCGCCGACTCCGATCGCGCCGGGCGAAACGTTTCCCCCGATCGTTCTCGCCCCGGTCCCGGCGAACCCGAACGATTCGATCTTTAGCTCGGATTTAACGAGCCCGACGCCGGAGGTCGTTTTCGAGAACCCGAGCTTTAAGGCGATGACGGCGGCGTTTACGAACGCGCTCCAAACCTTTTTAACGCACGTCGACCCGGCGAAGCTTAACGAACTCGGGGTTAAATCGAAGATCCGGACGCTACCGGAAGATCTTCTCGACCAGCTCGGAATGTTGGATTTTCGGGCGGTCGGGTACGATATGTCGATGCCCCTCGATCAGAAGCGGGCCCTCGTCTTAAGCGCCTGTTTTGATAATGCGCATCTCGGGACTCCCGCTTCCGTCGAGAAGCTTCTTAACTTCGTCTTCCACGAGGCGATCGTTGAGGAGTGGTGGGAGTATCCGGAAGGAAAACCGTACCGGTTCCGGGTGAGAACAACCGACCCGGTAATCGATCCGAACCGGATCGCGATAATGAACCGGGCGATTCTGGCGACGAAACCGGTTAGCCGCTGGCCCGATCCGGTTGCCCGGATAAGAACGGTCGGTAACTCGACGGTGTATATGGGCCCGGCTTTCTTCCGGCTCCGGATCCGGAGACTAGGAGCGTCGAGCGCCGGGTAAGTATCTCGGAGAAAATATCTATGGCCGACTACTCAGCAGTCATTACCGCGAACGGCGAAACCCTTTTCTCGAACGCGGCGGTCGCCGGAGGAACGATTTATCCGGTCGCGATTATTTGCGGAGACGGGGCGGTCGGCGCGACCGATCCGGCGACCTTAGAGGACTTAGTCCACGTCGTCGCGACTTACAATATTACGTCGTCGAATGCACTGGTCCCCTACCAGAGCACATATCAATTTATTATCGATAGTACCGAGGTAACGACGAGCTACGCGTTACGGGAAGTCGGCCTCTTCGCGAAGCTCGGGGAAGGCGGGGTACCGGTAATGGTCGCGTACCATTATACAACCGATCCCCCGGATACGATTAGTCCGTCCGGCCCGGCGAGCGCGGTTCTCGATTACAACTCGTTAACGATAACCTTTTCGAGTACCCCGAATACCGTCGCGACGATTTCGCCGCTTGTCCCTCCTGCCCTGCATGCCGTTACGCATCTCCAGCGGACCGACGGTAGTTCGACCGACCCGCTCCCGGTCGGAAACGTTAACGACGTCGGCCTTATCCCGAAGACCCCAGACGACCCGTCGAAGGTTCTCGTCGGAACGACGAACGCGAGCTGGGCGAGCGTACCGAGGATCGTCGGCGAGGTTATCGATTACGCCGGGGCGACGCCGCCGCCGGGATGGTTAATATGCGACGGGTCGACGTATAATGCGGTCGGACTTTTCGCGAATCTCTTCGCGGTTATCGGATATTCGTTCGGCGGCTCGGGCGATACGTTTAACGTACCCGACCTGCGCGGGAGGATGAGTTTAGGGGCCGGAACGGGCGTCGGCTTAACGAATCGTTCGCTCGCCGCTTCCGGGGGCGAGGAAACTCATATCTTAAGCGTCGCCGAGATGCCCTCCCATAACCACTCGGTTACCGACCCGGGGCACGTCCACCCGGTTAACGATAACGGGCATACCCACTCTTTAACCCAATCCCAGCACTCCCACGCTCTCTCCGACCCCGGGCACGCCCATACTTATTACGACCCGGGGCACGCCCACGGCGTTAACCAGAGCCCCCACTCCCACGGGATTAGCGACCCTTCGCACGCCCATTTAGTCTACGATCCGGGCCATAAACATATCGGGTTTATGGAAACGAATTCGGATTCCGGGCCGCCGCAAGCCGGGCGGGATTCGATTCCGAAATATGGATACGAGAGTATAGACGGGACGCCCGACTACGAAATAAATTATGGATCGCACGGGGTCTGGCGCTTTAACTCGTATACGAGTACTAATCCGACGGGAGTGGCGATTTATGGAACCGGTACGGGAATTGGGATCCAAGCCGCAAACGCCAATCTCTCGATAAACGGAGCGGCGACCGGGCTTACCCTTAATCCCTCGGTAACGAACGCTTCGATCGTTCCCTCGAACGCGAATATTACCGTTAACGCCGGAACGACCGGGATCGGGCTCGGTACGAGCCACGCCAATATTTCGCTCGCGAATACGGGAAATAACGTCCCGGCGAACAACATGAGTCCGTATACGGTCCTGAATAAATTGATAAAATATTAATGGCTACTCCGGCTAACATGCCCATTTCGCTTCGCTTAAACCGCGACTTCGTTCTCAGCGTCACGGAATTAACCGACGAAGGGAACCCGTGGGATTTAAGGGGGATGAAGATTGCGATGGTAATAAAGGGAAATATTACCGATCCGGATTCCCGCGCTCTTTATCTAAGCGAGCATTTTTACACGAGCGATCTCGCCTTCGGGAAGTATTCGTTCCTCGTTTCGGTTTCCGGATCGGGATGGGCTTCGACCGCGAGCGCTGATTATGAGATTGTTTATGAAGATCCAACCGGCGTAACCCAAACCCGCTTAGAAGGCCCCGTCGCGATCGGGCCTTCGGTACTCGTAATCGTACCTTAAAAATATGGCCGATCTAACGGATAGTTCGACGAACGTAACAACGAGCGAAACGCCGGTCGTTTTCTACAGTAAGCAGACGATGGGCGTACCGGGGGTCGCGGCGACCGTCGCGGTCGGGGCGACGGTTACGGGAATTCCCGGAAGTCCCGCCGCCGTCCATAACTCCGGGAATTCGAACGCCGCCGTCCTCGATTTTACGATCCCGGCGGGATCGAACGCGAGCGCGAAGACGACGAGCCCGTTTACGATCCCGCTTATCGGGGCGACGACGACGGTAAACGTTTCCGATGCGAGCTGGATAACCATCGGGCAGATGCTCTATTTCGCCGGGGCGTCCGGAAGCGGGAACGCCGGAGACCTCCAGGTCGTCGGGAAAAGCGGAACGACGTTAACCGTAAAAAATCTTTCGGGATCGGGCGGGGTTAGCGGGGGCGGAGATATGTTCCGCGCCGTCTACGATCCGGACTCGGACGGGATCGTAAATACCTCCGCCGTAGCGCTCGCCGTCGACTGGCCGAATATAACGAATAAGGTTTTCGCGAGCCCGACGGCTCCCGGTCTTTTAGGGACGACGAGCGGGGTCTCGACCGATTACGTCGGCGGGGATAATCTGTGCCATCCCTCCCCGATGCCGACCGGGACGATTATCGATTTCGCGGGGCTAAATCCTCCGGCGGGCTGGCTCCCGTGCGACGGC
>Ga0210392_10001908_pt1 | contig 10760 bp, 3 predicted proteins | sample IncBWC30OmetaG_FD_161057 | JGI IMG/M metagenome (GOLD analysis project Ga0210392, IMG submission 161057) | Forest soil microbial communities from Barre Woods Harvard Forest LTER site, Petersham, Massachusetts, United States - Inc-BW-C-30-O ...
GGGATGATTTTGACAACTGGCGCATGTTCAACGGCCAATTGGATGAATACGTGGCCAAGGTACGCCTGGCGCAAAAAACGTTTCCACAACTGACCATCCGCCTGGCGCTGGAAGTGGATTACCTGCCCGGTCACGAGGGCTGGATCCGGGAACTGGCCGGGCGGCATCCGTGGGATTACTTCATCGGCAGCGTCCACTATGTTTCCGAATCGTGGGACATCGACAACCCGGCCAAGCTTTCTGAGTGGAAGAAGCGTGATGCGTACGAGGTGTGGCAGGTTTATTTCGAGCGGCTGGCGCTGGCGGCGGAATCGAAGCTGTTCGACATCATCGGGCACGCAGATTTGCCGAAAAAGTTCGGCATCCGGCCGGCGCGTGATTGCAAGCCGCTGTATGAACCGTTTCTCGAAGCGGCGGCGAAGGCGAATGTCGCCATCGAACTGAACACGGCCGGGTTGCGGAAGGATTGCAAGGAAATCTATCCCAGCCGCGAGCTGTTGCAGCTGGCGTTCACGAAGCATGTGCCCATCACGTTCGGTTCGGACGCGCATGCGCCGGAGGAGGTGGGGATGAATTTCAAGGAGGCGATCGAACTGGCGCGGAGCGTGGGATACACGGAAACCTGCCGTTTTCAGCAACGCCAGCGGGAAGCGGTCTGGCTGTAACGGGCGAAGGCTAACGCCAAAAACGGCTTGCGGTCGTGATGCAATGGCGGTACCCCATGGTTGCCATGCCACTGTTCCCGATGCAAAATATTCGTCTGTGAAGAGCTGCGTCCTGATATTTTTGGTTTGCGAAGTGTTTTTTTCGTTGGCGAGCGGACTTCCAGCCTGCGGTCAAACCACGAATTTATTGAAGATCCAATCCGTGAGCGTGAATGGCCGGCTCATGTCTGCTGATGGTTTGGCGGGGAAAGTGCGGCTGGGAGCCTTCCCCAAAAGCGCCTCCTTCACTTTTGGACCTGTCACCAATACCAGCCGGTTGTTCGCCCGTTTGCGCTACAAGCTGGAGGGGTATGAGACCAACTGGAACGCCAACGGCGGTCAAATGCGCGTTTCGGTTTCATTTTGTGACGGAACGCGGCGAAAAATCCGCGAAGATTCTTTCAAGGTGGGCGGGGACAGTTTGGGTTGGAATGGCGCGCTGGAAAATTCAACCCTGATTCACCGGCAGGAAACGGCGGTCGTGCCGCCGGGGGCGTCGCGTTTGTGGGTGACCATTTCCTCCGCCGGTCCGCCCCAGAGCGTCGGGCTTTATGTCGTGAAAGACCTGGTCGTGACCAGAAACGCTTCCGCCAGCGGAGTTCATGATGCGTTGTTGAGATCGGATGATGCCGTTGACGAGTCAGCTTCAAATTGGATCCGCGATGGAACCAGCCCCAAGGCGTGGATCCGCGATGGAAGCAACCCCAACATGGCCAAAATTGTGGAGCTGGGCCAATATTCCAAAGCCAAGGCGCTGGCCATTCTCGATGACGATCCGGGGGGACACGCCGAGTGGCATAACAATTATGATGATGCTCCGCAGGTCAACCCCGGCGACCGGATAATGATCGAGTGGAATGAACTCTACACCATGGGTGTGGGGGATGATTTTTCCTCGCGCAACTACGAGGATTTGCCGCCCGGGAAATTTAGATTTGTGGTTTCAGAAGTTACCGCACTTGGCCTCCCGACGGGGGTTGAAGCTTCGCTTGACGTTTGGGTGTCCCCGCCGATCTGGCAGCAGCCGATCTTCTGGGCCGTCTCGCTTTTGTTGATCATTGCCCTCGCGGTGAGCAGCAGCCGCTTTTATACCTCGCGGGTGATGCGACATGAACTGGCACGGATGGAACGCCAGCGGGAACTGGAACAGGAACGGTTGCGGATTGCGCGGGATATTCATGATGATTTGGGCGCCCGGGCCACGCAGATTTCCATGCTCAGTTCCATGTCCCCAAACGATCCGTCTTTCCCGAACAACGCGCGCGCCGACCTCGAGCGCATTTTTAACCTGTCGAAGGAGCTGATTGCCGCCCTGTACCAGACGATCTGGACGGTCAGTCCCGAATACGACAACTTGTATGCGTTGGGCAACTATATTTGCCAGATGGCCGAACGTCTGTGTGGTTCGGCGCGGTTGCGTTGCCGCCTTCAAGTGGACAATCTCCCCAGCCAGATCCAGGTCTCAAGCCAGACACGGCACAACATCATGATGGCGGTCAAGGAATCGGTGCATAATGTGGTCAAACATGCCGGGGCTTCAGAAGTCACCATCAAAGTTACTTTTGAAGGCAAGACGCTGAGGATCGTCATTCAGGACAATGGCTGCGGCTTCGACTTGGCAGCGGCGGCGACCGGGAATGGCTTGACCAATATGGAACGCCGTTTGCAGGATATTGGCGGGACCTGCGTGGTGGAGAGCCGGCCCGGTCAAGGAACCACGGTCCATCTGCAACTGGTCATCCCGCTGGTCCAGCCGGATTCCTGGCCGGGCGGCGCGAACAAGAAGAATCACGGCGAAAGACACGAGCATGACCTTGAATAAATCAGAGGCGGTGAAATCAGTGGTGGTGGTTGAGGATGACGGGGAGTTGCGAAAACAGATGGTGCAACTGCTGGGCACCGCGCCGGACATCCGATGCGTGGGGGCATTTGCCTCCGGTGAAGAAGCTTTGAAGGAAATCCCGGGCCTCAAACCGAATGTTGTGCTCATGGATATTCAACTGCCCCGCATGTCCGGCATCCGGTGCATGGCGGAACTCAAAAAACTGGTGCCCGGGCTGCGGGTCATCATGGTGACCATTTATGAGGACAGTGACCGCATTTTCAAGGCCCTGAAAGCGGGCGCCAACGGCTACCTGATCAAGTCCAGCCATGCACTGCAAATACTTGAAGCGGTACGTGATGTGGATGGCGGCGGGGCTCCGATGTCCAGCCACATTGCCAGCAAGGTCGTGGAGCATTTTCATCTCATTGGCCCGTCGCCCGAAGCGGAGGTGAATCTGTCACCGCGGGAGGAGCAGATGCTGAACCTGCTTTGTTCCGGATTTCTTTACAAGGAGATTGCAGACAAGATGAACATCAAGGTGACCACGGTGCGTTACTTCGTGCAGAATGTCTGCCAAAAACTTCACGTTCGCAACCGGGTAGAAGCTGTCGCCCGGCACCGGGCGAAATCGGGTTAGGAACGCGGGCGGAATCAGGGCTGACCGTGATGTCTTTGAAGCCATTCCCCTCACTTTAGACAGTAGCGCCAAACTCACGGGAATGGTTAACTGATAGCATGATACCCTTGGCATGGAGAGCCGATGTGAGAATTCTTGGAACATTGGCAGCCTGTGCCATCTTGTTGGGAACGCTGGCATGGACCCAAGCCCGGGCGCAAACGGTGGTGGCCATCACCGGCGGCGACCCGGGAGGCGGATTTGCGCCATTACCAACCGCAGTGGCGGGGGTTGATTTCGGCAGTTCAACTGTAACCATCCAAGGGGTGACCTTCAGTTCGGCGACGCCGACAGGTATTGGTGGCAATTTTAATAATTATACCGAAGGATTTAGCTTTAGTCCTTCTGACGCAAACAACACCGCCATGGCCTCCATGCTGAACGGCTTTTGGTATGCCAACACCGGGCAGTCCAGTGTCATAACTTCAGGCCAGTGCGCCCAATACAAGTTCACCGGCCTGAATTTGGGGCAAACCTACCAGATTGACGTGTTCACGGTTGCGGACGCCAATCCCCGTCATACCCTTATTCAGGTGACGGGGGCGGCAACGAATTCCTACAACATCGACACCACGACCAGTCCGCAGGACGTGGTCTATGGTGTGACCCCCGATGTCTCGGGAAACATCACGGTGGCGTGGGCTTGGGGAACCGGCACGGACGCCGGGAGCAGTGGAAATTCCGGGTTGGTCAGTGGCATAGCGCTCACCACCGCCGAAAAAACACAAGTGCCCACGCTGGTGGCACAGATGATTCCGAACAAGCAGATACAGTTGTCCTGGCCGGCGACATTTGGCGCTTATGAGTTGCAGAGCAGTTCCAATTTAATTGGTTCGTTTGCGTATGCGGGGTTGCCGGTTTCCACGCAGAATGCCACCGCCGTGGCCCTGGACACGATGGACAGCGCCGCAAAATTCTACCGGCTGCAATCGGCGACGAATTTGCAGCTGATCCCCGTGGTGTCGGCGCAAAGCGATCCCGACGGCGCGACGTTGCAGATGAGACCGGGCACAATGAAACTCCAGGTGTTCGCTCCGGGTGTCGTTCGCATTGCCTACAGCGCAACGAACACCATCCCGCCATGGAGCAACAGCTTTGCCGTCATCACCCCCCCGACAACCAACAACTGGCCGCTGACCACGACGCCGACGGATGTGCGTCTGGATACGGGGCTTTTGGAAGTCCGGGTCAATCGCGCCAGCGGAGCGGTGGGATTTTATGATACGAACGGGGTGGCACTGCTGCTGGAACAGTCCACCGGCGGGAAATCGCTCAGCCCAACCACGGCCGGCGGCGTGGCCACGCTGGCCAGCCAGCAGCAATTTACGATTTCATCCACCGAGGCTTTTTACGGGCTGGGCCAGCATCGGAGCGGGGCAATGAATTATGCCTATTCCGCGGTGCATTTGCAGCAGGAGAATCCGACGGAAAGCGCCGTGCCGATGCTCATTTCCAGCCGCGGTTACGGCATCCTGTGGGATAATCCTGCCATCACGGATGTAAAGCTCGGCGTCGCTTCCGCGCCGCCGGTGATTCCGGCCTCGCAACTCTACACCACCAATGGAACCGTTGGCGGCCTGAACGGTTATTACTATGCCGGCACCAATTTCAACAACTTTATCTTTTCGCGCACTGATCCACAAATAGACTTCGACTGGACCAGCTCGCCGCCGACCAACACCATGGCGTTGACCAATTACAGCGTGGAATGGGACGGTTTTGTCCAAGCGCAGCAGGCCGGCACCTACATTATCTCGGTCAGCAGCGATGATGGGGCGCGGCTGTGGATTGACGGGGTGCAGTTGTTGAACGACTGGACCTCGCGGGCTTCGGTGACTTATAGCTTCCGGCTGAACTTCGCCCAGAACAGCCGCCACAGCATCCGGCTGCAATACTATCAGAACCTGTACGATGCCACAGTGCAACTGGGGTGGATCGTTCCGGCGACCGTCCCAACCCTGACTTGGACTTCGCAGGCGGCAGATTCGATCGATTATTATTTCATGTATGGTCCGTCGCCCGACAATGTGGTGGCAAACTATCGCCATCTCACGGGCGCGGCGCCCATGTTTGGAAAATGGGCCTGGGGCTATTGGCAGAGCAAGAACGCCTATGGCAGCCAGGCGGAATTGGTTGGCGTGGAAAACCAGTATCGCACCTCGAGCATACCCATCGATTGCATTGTCCAGGACTGGCATTATTGGAATCCCAATCCCTGGGGTTCCGACGTCTTTAACGCCGCCAACTATCCGGACGTGGCCCAACTCATGCAGACGTTGCATGATGATAACATTCACATGATCATCTCCAAGTGGGCAAAGTTCGATCAGGGTAACTATGCGAATTATCTTCAACTGAGCAACGCTGGCGTCCTTTATCCGGAACCCATCACCACCTCACCCAATGCCCAATTCTACGATGCCTTCAATCCAACCGGCCGGCAGATTTACTGGCAGCAGATAGCGAACGGCCTGTTTTCCTTGGGCATTGACGGCTGGTGGCTGGATGCCAGCGAGCCGGAGCTGAATGGAAGCTGGGGAGAATTTGCGAACTACACCACTGCGGCCGGTCCGGGGGCCAGGGTTTACAATGCGTATCCGTTGATGCATACCGCCGCGCTATATCAGGGCCAGCGCGGGGCCACTGCCAGCAAACGGGTTTTCATACTCACGCGCTCGGCCTACGCGGGACAGCAACGCAATGCCGCCGTGACCTGGTCGGGCGATATTGACAGCACCTGGGCTTCGTTTGCCCTGCAGATTCCCGCCGGGCTGAATTTCTCCATCAGCGGCATTCCGTACTGGAACACGGACATTGGCGGGTATCAGGACAATAATGGCACTCCCACCGATCCGGCCTATGCCGAATTATTCACCCGTTGGTTCCAGTTTGGCGCGTTCTGCCCCATGTTTCGTGTGCATGGCCAGAACTTTGGCAAGGAGATGTGGCAGTTCCCCACAAATACGGAAGCCATTCTCATCAACTTTGACCAGCTCCGGTATCATTTGCTGCCCTACATCTATTCCGTCTCCTGGATGGTGACCACCAATGGATACACCATGATGCGTCCGCTCATGATGGATTTTGGCCGGGATGCCAATGTTTATAATATCCCCGATCAATATATGTTTGGCCCGGCCATGATGGCCAGTCCGGTGACGCAGTCCGGTGTGACCAACCGGGATGTTTATCTTCCCGCCGGCACCACGTGGTATGATTTCTGGACCGGTCAGACCTATACGGGAGGACAAACAAATAATGCGACGGCACCCATCACGCAAATGCCATTGTATGTGCCGGCCGGCTCAATCATCCCCTACGGCCCGTCCATTCAGTATGCAACCCAAAGCGTGGATCCAATCGAATTGCGGGTTTATCGCGGTGCCAACGGCGCGTTCACGCTCTATGAGGATGAAAATGATAATTATGATTATGAGAGCGGAGCTTTTGCGACGATTCCCTTTTCTTGGAATGATTCCACCCAAACGCTGACCATCGGACAACGGCAGGGAAGTTTTCCCGGGATGCTCCAGTCGCGCACATTTAACATTGTCCGGGTGTCATCAGGTCATGGTGCTGGCGTGCCTTCCACGGCGAATGCCGACGTGACCGTGCAATACAGCGGTTCGTTAACCAACATTACCTTCGGACATTAATCGAGGGCATTTGAACGGTGAAACGAGATCCGTCAGATTGACGCGACGGATCCACCCGCTCAAACCATCCGTTTAGCGTCCCGGCATCTTAAAATCACACCTAGGTCACACGGTAAAAATAGAAGTTAAGTATTTATGCTTCAACAACATAGAATTTAATGAGCTTTTTGGGACATCGCAATTCACCGCAGGCACCGCAACCAGCATATCCCGTCACTTTTGACAGTAGTTCGAATCCTGTAAATAGGATTAAATTATTCCTGACACCAAGAAATTGCCAAAAGTTTAATCATGCATTTCAAAATTGGCAGCAGAAACGACCCAACAACCCCAGTAAAAACAAAAATGAAAACAACTTTAGTGAAATTAACAGGAGCCTGCGTTCTGGCATTTGCCATGGCTTCTGGTGTTCAAGCACAAATTCTTGCCAACGATCCCTTCCTGACCGGGGGAGGCAACTATACCACGTCAGGTAGCGTCGTCGGCCAAAATCCCACTGTTACCGGTTTCACCGGTGGTTGGTTTAACGATTTTCAGGGTGATCGCGACTCGGTTTCCGCCACTCCCATCAGCTACTCGGGCACGACGGGTTATGACACAACGCCGGGATCCGGTGCCCTAGTCAATGTCAGCCAAGATGGACGGGCCGGGCGCACGCTTGCTTCGAGCGTCTTGAATGCCCTGACAGCATCATCCGGAACCGTTTACATAAGCTTCCTGATGCAACTTCCCACTGTGGGAGGATATCAGGCGGTCGAACTGGGTGATGGCTCGGATGGCGATCGTTTCTTGCAGGTCGGTGCCAGCACTTTTGGTGATTTTCAGAATTCGACTGACTTTGGGATAACGCTGAATGCAAGCGGCGGAGGCGGCGTGAGCGGTGTTTTTGGTTCAGCGGATACCAATCCGCATCTCTTTGTGCTTCAACTCAATCTCACCAGCGGGACCGATACGCTTAACGCTTGGGAAGATCCTACCAATGTCACCGGTGGCGTTGTGACCGGTGGCACCGAGGTCAGCCTGTCGGGCTTTACGGTAGCTAAAATTCCTAGCAACTTCCTCCTTGGCACATTTGGTGGCGGCAGTCAGGGAACGGAAGTCAGTGACATTCGTTTCGGCCTCACATTGGCCGATGTCACGGCGAGCAGCACAAATGGTGCGCCAGTGCCCAACCCGCCAAGCATTTCGCCTGGTGGCGGGATAGTAGCGGGGACGAATGTGACGCTTACGGAAATACTGATTCCGCAAGTCAGCAACCCACCCTATACTTACCAATGGCTGTCCAACAGTGTCAGTGTCGGAACCAGCGTCACCTCAAACAGCTCCACCAATGTGCTTTCGATCAATACCACCGGTTTTGCGGTCGGCTCATATAATTACCAGGTGGTGGTGAGCAACAGCGTTGGCAGTGCCACGAGCGCTCCGGTGGTGCTGAACATAGTAACCTTGATGCCCCTGCCCGGCACGAGCCTTGTCCCGACAGTTTGGTGGGCGGCGAACGCCACGAATAACATCGTCAACAATGGCATGGTCACCCAGTTGACGGATCAATCGGGCCACGAAAACAACGCGGTGCAAGACACGCAAAACGGGACGCCGCTGCCGCTCATGGTATCCAATGCAGTCAATGGATTGCCCACCCTCAACTTTGGCGGGACAAACAGCCTTATTTCCCCGACCGGGGCCACCACCGGCAATTCCAGCCATTCCATCTTTATTGTGGCCAGCTACACGGCAATATCGGGGCAATTCAGGAACGGCGCGGTATTTTACAGCGACACTGCGGGCGTGGATCAGAACAGTTGTATCGGGGTGGATCCCGACAGCAACAACATGTGGGTGGGTGGTTATGGCCAGGACAACTCTCCCTATGTCGGCAATATTTCATTGAATGGCTCGGGATTTAACATCCTGGGTAAAATCTATACTGCGTCGTCAGCAAACTATCAGGGATTTGTGGCGGGCGTTCTGGATGTCAATGCCTCCGGTGACACCTACAATCTTGGGGATACGCGGGTGGGCCTTGGCAAGCAATATAACAATGGCAGCTACTGGTCCGGGGACATTGCGGAAGTGATCGTATTCAATTCGGCGTTGAGCTACAGCGATCTTGAGGCCGTGCAGCATTATCTGGCCAACAAATACAACCTGGCCCTGGCGCTTCCCCCCATTTTCGTGACGTCATCCATGCCTTATGCGAGCGTTGGCAGCAACGTGGCGGTGACAGTGACACTGCCTGTGCTCACGACCACGACCACCGTGACAATTACCAGTGACAATCCAAGCATCACCGGATTTTCCTCGACCAATTTGACATTCAACTTTGGAGACACCAATGTTCAAACTTTTAACGTAAACATTCTGGCCGTCGGCACGGCCAATCTCACCGCCTCAAGTTCGAGCTATAACAATGGAATATTGTCCATTGGCGGGCTTCCCCCGGCCACGCTCATCGAAGATTATCACGCCTCGAGCCTGACTAATCTTAACGGCGGAGCGGCTGTGAACAATGGCGATCCGATTTCCTCGTGGGCCGGGGACATCAACAATAATTGGATCTGGCAGCCCAATTTTGGCGCTGATCCAATTTTTCAAGCCCAAGGAACCCCGGTCTTGACACCGGCGATTGATTTCCAAGGCAATGGCTCGCTTGACGTTTTTGGGGGCACCAGCGGCTTGGTGGCCGGACGAAGCAACTTCTCGGTTGCCCTTGTTTTCAAGGCTGACGCGGCGGGCGTGGGCGCCTCAGGTGGCCAATGGGGCAGTCAAACGGGCATTATTGATGACACGCCTGCCGGCTCCGGTGGCGGCAACGATTTTGGAATTTCCATTTCGGCCAGTGGCGATATCAGCGCCGGCCTGGGTGGCGTCAGCACCACCACCATTTGCAAGACAAATTACAATCTGGTTACTTCGACATATCATGTGGCCGTGGCTTCCTATGACACGCTTAACCGACAAATGAGTCTCACGGTGGATGACCAGCCGACGGTGATTTCATCAAGTCCCATTTCCAGCGGAACAATGGCTGATAATGACATTATTTTGGGAGGCAGCAGTTACGAAGCCTCCAGCCGGTATTTTTCAGGTGCCATTGCGGAGGTGCGCTTTTACGACGGCGCGCTGACATTTGCCCAGGCCACCAACCTGATTTATACGCTCAAGACCAACTATTCAATTCTTTATCCGAGCGAAGAATTTGTGACGTTGACGCCAGCCAATGCCACGTTGTTTGATGGAAGCAACGCGGTTTTGACCCTTACCATTCCGCAGGCCGTCAATGCGAATAGCGCAGTCACCGTCACCGTGACGAACAACAACCCCGGCGTGGTCAGCTTGCAGGGGGCCGTTGGCAATGTCCTGACCGTGACGTTCCCCGCAGGTGCAACCAATGTCCAGTCCGTGATTGTGACCGGCGTGGGCGGGGGGCAGGCCAGCCTTACGTACGCATCCCCCGGTTTGGTGACTCCTGGTCCAGCAACCATTAATGTTTTGGTTGGCATATCTCTGAGTCAGATTACCGGCGGTGATTCCGGGGAAGGGTTTGCGCCGCTGCCGGTGGCGGTTGGGGGTGTTGACTTTGGCAGTTCAACCGTGACCATTCAAGGGGTTACATTTACCAACGGGGGCTTCACCGGTGAGAACGGCATCATCACCGGCACCTTTTCCGTGCCTCAATCCTTTGGCTTCGGCAGCACGCCCAATGATAGCGGCATGGCCACCATGCTGTCGCATTCCACCTTCGCCTACACCCAAGGCACCCAGTATAGCGTGCTGACTTCTGGAGATCAGTATGACCAATATCAGTTCACCGGCCTGACCGCGGGCAAGACCTATCAGGTTGATATCTTCACCGTGTGCGATGCAGCTCCGCGTCCCACCCTGACCCAGGTTGTCGG
>Ga0210392_10001910_pt1 | contig 10753 bp, 10 predicted proteins | sample IncBWC30OmetaG_FD_161057 | JGI IMG/M metagenome (GOLD analysis project Ga0210392, IMG submission 161057) | Forest soil microbial communities from Barre Woods Harvard Forest LTER site, Petersham, Massachusetts, United States - Inc-BW-C-30-O ...
TGTTCGGTGTGTTCAAGCGCCCTGAGCTCGACCTGCGCGCGCCCGGTCTTTTGCTGGTGCTGGGCTTGGCCGGCTACCTCGCGCCTCCTCCGCGTCGGCGCGCTGCGGCTTTTTTCGTGCTCGCGCTTTCGATCTTGCCACTCGGGTTGACGGTGCGAAGCGCGCGTCACGGCCTCGATCGGCGCAGCGTGGCGTTGAGCATCGAGCGCGAGGCGCCGCTCGGTAAGATCGCGCTGGCCGTGCTGCGCAAACGGAGTGACCGCGATCACGACGGCTACGCGCGGAGCTTCGCAGGCGGCGATTGCGATGACCGTGATCCACGCCGCAACCCCGGCGCGTTCGACGTTCCGGGCAACGGCATCGACGAGGATTGCTCGGGCAGCGACGAGCCGCTATCGGTCGCAACGTCCAACCCTGCGCCGGCTGAAGCCGCGGCAAATGCGCGCACGATGCTGCCGGAGCATCTCAACGTAGTGCTGATCAGTATCGATACACTGCGGCACGGTGAGGGCTCCGGCAGTGCGCGCGCGGTGACGCCCAACTTGGATCGCCTGGCTCAGGACAGCGTGGTCTTCGACCAGGCGTACTCGCTCGCTTCCTACACCGCCAAGAGTGTCGGCCCGTTCCTGCTCGGCAAGTACAGCAGCGAAACGCACCGCGACTGGAACCACTTCAATCGCTTCACGAGCAAGGATGTGTTCGTTGCGCAGCGCTTGCAGCAAGGCGGTGTGCACACGGTCAGCGTGCAGGGCTATTGGTATTTCTTTCTGAACACGGGGCTGGAGCGCGGCTTCGACGTGATCAACAAGAGCGCGGCGCCTGCGCTGGTGACCGTGGACGGTGACAGTAACACCAACGGTGACAAAGTCAGCGACGCCGCGCTGCAGGAGCTCGCCAAGCCGGAGCTCCTGCAGCAGCCATTTTTCCTGTGGATCCACTACGTCGACCCGCACGCCGAATACGTGGCACACGAGGGCTTCGACTTTGGCCCGAGTAGTCGTCAGCGCTACGACGGAGAGGTCGCATTCGTCGATCATCATGTGGGGCGGGTGCTCGACGCCCTGGAAAAATCGCTCGTGTACGACCACACGGTGGTCATCATCACCAGCGACCACGGGGAGGCGTTCGCCGAGCACGGGATGATCCGGCACGGCTTCGAGTTGTGGGAGGAGCTGGTGCGCGTGCCGCTGATCGTGCGCGTGCCAGGCGTGCCAGCGCGCCATATCCAGACCCGGCGCAGCGCGATCGATCTCGCGCCCACGATTTTAGACTTGTGCGGCGTACCGGCGCCATCGGCGAGCGACGGCGATTTCTTGTCCGGTACGTCGCTCGTGCCCGACTTGTTCACGCCCGCCGGCGCTGAGCCCAAGGCGCGGCCCGTATTCATCGACATGGCCGCTGGTCCGAACAACGCCGATCGTCAGGCGCTGATCGAGGACGATAAAAAGCTCGTGGCCAGTGGGGGTCGGCCGCTCAGTTTGTATGACTTGGCGGCCGATCCGGGCGAGACCCGGGATCTGCTCGACGACCCGACTCAGGCCGAACCGATGATCGCCAAATTCAAGGCCTTCCGGCGCGGTCTCCGAGAGGTGTACGTCAAACCGGAGTGAGCACTGCCGGCTCCAGCTCGAGCAGCACCGCCCCGCGTTCCACGGCTTGCCCGGCAGTCACGTGAACTGCGCGCACGACCGCGTCTGCCTTGGCGCACAGCTCGTTTTGCATCTTCATCGCTTCGATCACGATCAACGGGGCGCCTTGTTGTACGGCCGCGCCGGGCTCGCACAGCACGCGCACGATTCGACCAGGCATCGATGCCAAAAGCTTTCGGGACTGCGCGGCGTCCGTGGGCGCTGAACGGGTGGCGTTGCGGTCTCGCCAGCTCTCCGTGCGCACGGCGAAGCGCTCTTGTCGAAACCGAACCTCACCCTCTGCCAGCTGAACCTCGACCGCACGCCCGTCGACCAATAGGCTGAGCAACCCCGGCTGCTGACCGCCGGAAAAGGGCCGAACCGAAAGCGGAGCATCGTCGTCGCGCACGGTGTAACTGCCGTCTGGCTGCCGCTCGACCTCGAGCTCCAGCGTGTCCCCGCCGACGGTCACGAAGTATTTCATGGCTGCTGTGGATCCGCGGGCGCGCTGGGCATGCTCGGAGCGTTCGGAGCGTAGCCTTCTGCCGGCGGCAACCGCGGGCCGCCGGGCACCGCACAGACGACGGTGACCCGTGCCGGCGAATAGATGAACAGAGTGAGCAAGCCAGCGAGCAGCGTAAACGGGTCTCGCGCGAGGGTCACCTGTGACCAGCCTTTCGGGCAAATCTGGGCCAAGTCGTAGGGCGCGCCGCCGGGTATGGCGCCCCACAGGAACGCCGAATGCCAGCGCTCCTCGTACGCAGACGGCGCGTCGAGCGGCGGCCGTCCGGAACGCACGGTCGTCGTTGCGCAACCGGCGCCACACAGCAGGACACAAAAACCGAGCGCGCCGCGGTCGATCATGGTGCGTGGCACTGCACGCGCACTTCGCGTGGGGTGTACATGCCGACGGTGACCAAGCTGACGAGCAACGTCGACCAGGTGACGCCGATGCGCACGCTGTCTGCTCCAGTCACAGGGCAATCGTCGCGCACGTCGAGCTCCGCCTTGCCCCACAGCCCGAACACGTAACCTGGCACCCAGTGCTCGTGCGGCGGTGCTGCAGCGGCGGTCGTGGTCGCGCAGCAGCAGCACAGAGCCCCCGCGAGCAGGCACGCGATGGCGTACTCACTTCGCTTGTTTGTTGTCACGTCGGGGCCGGGGAGGGCGGAGCGAGGATTTCGGGGTGGGCGCAGTAGGGATTGAACCTACGACTTCGTCCGTGTGAAGGACGCACTCTACCGCTGAGTTATGCGCCCGAAATTCGCGGTCTTCTTAGCGCGCCCCTTCGAATCCTGCAACACTTCTGAGGGGCGGGCGGAAATGCCGCGCTGCACGAGACTCGCGGGCCGTGGCCGGGAGAAAGCCGGGGAGGGCGCCGGAATGATGATATAGGAAGCGGCTTTCCGGAAAGCCAGTCCCCGATGAGCGTGCTTAGAACCTCGGCAACCCAGGTCGATCCCCAGAATTTCCGCCGCGTGGACCGTCTGCGCGGGTTGATCATCGTGGGCTTGACCTTCGTCCTGTGCTTGCTCGTGTCGGTTTGGGCCCGTCGGCGCTCGCTGCCGCAGCTGAGTGCTCCGCCGGCTCCTGCGTCGTCCGTCGGAGTCGTGGGCTTCCCGAGCTCGGTGGATGTCGTGAAGACTCTGGCGCGTGCGCGTCAGCTCACGCCGCGCAATCTCCTGCGCAGCATCGTGGTCGAAAACGTGAAGAGCGACGGCACGATCGACGTGACAGCGCGTGGACACGTTCGCTACTCGTTTCAGAGCGCCGAAGGTGACGGACCCCAGCCCGCGCGCGAGCCGGGCACGCTCGCTCGGCGACCGACGTGCGGTCGCCAGACCGTAGAGATTCGCAAGGAGGGCATGCGGGCCGAGACAGACGCTGCGGAGGCTCCGTGTGCACCTCACCCGAGCGATCCATTGCCGGAGCCGCATTGCGGCTTGGCGGACGTCTGGGCGCATGCCGTCGCGCGCGGCGTGCCGAGCGAGCGCGCCGCGCACATCGAGTACTATCGCGCCAACGCAGGGCCGGCGTGGCGTTTCGAAGCGCCGCACGTGCGCGGTCGCTTCGTGCTTTACGGCGACTGTCAGCGCGAGCTCGACGGGCACGACGCCGTCAATGTCGGCCAGTAAATCTCAGGCTTCGGGCGCCGCGAGCCCGGCGCGCAGCTCCAGCGCCGACCAGAGTCGGGTCACTGTTTCGGGCAGCTCGGTCGAGAAACCGTAGACCGACGCGCCGGGCGCCCTGATTTTGGCGACCGCCGCGGCGCGCTCACCCGCGCGCAGCTTGTCCAACTTGGTGGCGACGATCAGCGTCTTCATGGATCGGGTGCGCGAGCCACCGGTCTCGAGCATCTCGACCAAGCCGAGATCGTCGGCTTCCAGGCCACGCCGCACGTCCACGAGCACGGCCACCGCGCGCAGCGTCGGGCGCTCCAGCAGATACGTGTCGATCAGCTCGGCCCATAGCTTGCGTTCGTCTTTGGAGCGCTTGGCGTAGCCGTAGCCCGGTAGGTCGACCAAGCTCAGGTTCATGCCCGTCGAAGTGCGCACGCTGAAGAAGTTGATTTGGCGCGTGCAGCCAGGCGTCGAGCTGGTGCGCGCCAGATTTTTGCGGTTCATCAGCCGATTGAGCAGGCTGCTCTTGCCCACGTTGGAGCGACCGGCAAAGGCGATCTCGATCTGAGTGGGCGGTGGCAATTCCACGGGGCCCTTGGCGGCCGCCGCGAACTCGGCGCTCACGACGCGCGAGGCTTCGGGGCGAACGTGGGCGGCAGTCTTCTCTTGAGCCATGGGCGGTCGCGGCAAGCAGTAGCTGAAAACTCAGCTGCGTGCACGGCGCCGCCGCACCGCGTCGACGATGGCGTGCAGCTCCGGGCTCTGCACGACGTACGCAACCAGCGCAAATACCGCGAAGAACGTCAGCGAACCGGCGAGCCCCGGGATGGCGCGCTGAAGCGCCCGCGCCGGGCCGTGCGTCGTCAAGGCGTGTGCCACGCTGGCGCCCGCCACAGCGCCGCTCAGCGCGGCGAGCAAGGTGCGCAGGGCGGAGCTGACGATTTCACGGGTGCGCAGCGTGCGGAGCTTGCCGCGCAGCAAGCGCCACAACATGAGCATCTGTACGGCGCTCGAGCCGGTCACTGCTAGGCCAACGCCGACGTGGCCAAAGTGGCCGCGTAGCAAGAGCGCCAGGATCACGAATACGCACAAGTCCGTGGCTGCCACGATCACCGGTGTGCGCGTGTCGCCGAGGGCATAGTACATGCTGACCAATTGCCGGACTGCGGCGACCAGCCAGATCCCGAGGCCCTGAGCCATCAGTGCGTGCGAAGTGCCGCGCACGGATTCCGCATCGAACTCGCCGCGCTGAAAAAGCAAGACGACGATCGGCTCTGCCAGGCCGACCAGCAACGCGGTGGCCGTCACGGCCACGAACAAGGTCAGCCGCATACCAAACGCAAAAGTCCGGCTGAGCTCTTCTTGATCGCCGCGCGCCGCCAAACGAGACAGGCTCGGCAGCGCCGCACTCTGCAAGGCCATGATGAAGATGCCCTGCGGGAAATCACACAAACGCAGCGCCCAGCCGAAGTAGCTTTGCGAGCCCGGCGCGAGCTGCGACAGAAAGCGTCGCGCCAGCACGACATCGATATAATAGACGCCCATGCCGATCAGCACTGGGCCCATGCGCCGCAGCGCCTCGCGCACGCCGGGGTGGCCGAGCTCCAAAGTGGGCGAGCCGAAGAAGCCAATCGCTTTCAAGCTCGGCCACTGCGCCACCATTTGCAGAACCCCGCCCCCGAGCACCGCGACGGCCAGGGCGAGCGCTGGGTCGTAGCCGTGTGCGCCCAAATACCTGGGCAGCCCGAGACCGAGCGCGATGAACGACACATTGAGCAAGGCTGGCGCAAAGGAAGTCGCGACGAAGCGCTGATAGGTATTGAGCGCGGCGACGCCGAGCGCCGCCGTGCCCATGAAGAAGATGTACGGAAAGACCCAACGCGTGAGCGCGACCGTGCGCTCGAACTCCCCCGGATAGTCTTTGTAGCCGTCCGCAAATAGCGACACCAAGCCGGGCGCGAAGACTACGCCCAGTACGCTGACCAGAAACAACACGGACAACGACAAACCGCGGGCGGCCCGAAAGAAGCGCCGCGCGGCGTCGTCTCCGTCGCGCTCGCGAATCTTCGCTAAAACGGGCAGGACCGCATTTTGAACCGCGCCTTCCGCCAGCAGTTGGCGGAGCACATTGGGGATCAGGAACGCGACGAAGAAGGCGTCCGTCACGGGACGCGGGAAGAGCGCCGCGATGGCTTGGTCTCGCCCCAGGCCGAGCACTCGACTGAGCAGCGTACCGAGAGCCACGATCCCGGCGCGGCCGGTGATCTTCCTTTGCTCGCTCGGTCCGCTCACGTCAGCAGGCTCTACTCCGCCTGCGCGCGTTTGACGAGTTTGTGGGGTGGCCTGCACCGAGTCGCCTGCGTCAGTCAATCGATCCCGCCGTGCGCTTTCAGCGCTTGCTCGACCAAGTCCAACGCCAGCGCCGCGAGCTCGTCGTCCAGCTTGCCGCCGGTGGCGGCGCTGCGGAGCGCCTTGCGCTCGCTGCCGGACAGGCGACACCGCGCCCCGCCGCAGTCGCGGCAGACCAAGCCGCCGCGCGCGGCATCGACCGAAGCGGCCTGCGCTTCGGCGGCTACCTTGCCGCAGCTCACGCAGCGCTCGAAATCGATGCCCCAACCGAAGGCCGAGAGCAGGCAGAGTCCAGTGGCGGCCAAGCGCGCACGCGGCGACGCCGTATCTTCGGCATCGCCCAAGTGATCGAGCAAGGCCTCCATGGCCGCCCACACCTCGGGCTCCGGGGTGCGCGGCGGCGCGGCTTTTCGCACCCAATTGAGCGCTTGTCCGGCAGCCTGCATGCGCTCGAGGCTCGTCACCAAGAAGGGCCGCGCGCGTTCCAGCTTGGCTTCTCGGAGCACGACCAGCTCAGCGCCCGCGCGGTCGTCGTAGCTGATGCGCAACGTGTGCATCGGCTCGATCACGCCGCCGAAGCGCTTCACGCTCTTACGCGCGCCGCGCGCCAACGCCGACACGCGACCGATGCTGTCGGTGAACAGAGTGACGACCAGGTCGCTCTCGCCGTACTCGACACGGCGCAGCAGCAGCGCTAGCGCGACGCGAGCCGGGGTCGCCGTGCGGCGTGCGAACACGACTCAGCTGAGCCAGGTGACGGTCACGTGACCGTGCACCGACAGCTCTTGCGGCATGTCGTCGCCGCGCGGCTTGAGTACGATGCTGAGCGCGAGTGTAAACAAGATCAGCAGCAGCACGAAGGCGATGGCCACGCCGAAGCGCCGAGTTCGCGCTGGCTTTGCGGTGCTGGCGACGGGCAGCGGAGTGACCCAAGCCACGCGCCGGCTTGCCGTGTAGCGCGCGAGGACTTCTTCTGCTGGCACGCCGAGCGCGCGCGCGTACGCCTTCAAGAAGCCACGCACGAAGACTTCACCGGGCAGCTCGTCGAAGCGATCGGCCTCGATGCGTTCCACGCTGGACGCCGGTACGCGGGTGGCTCGCGAGATCTCTTCTACACTCAGTGACTTCGCTTCTCGAAGTTGGCGCAGAAATGATCCGACCGTGGGCATGGGGGCCCCGAGATTACTTGAAGTTTTGCAGCATGGAGCTGCATTCTTTTCCGGCGTCGGTCTTTCCGGACAGCGCTACGCAGCGGTCGAGATCCGCCCTAGCAGAATCTCGGTTGCCGAGCTTGAGCTCGACGCGAACGCGCGCGGCGATCGCCTCCTGCATCGAGTTACAACCCGGAGCATCTGTTTCCAGTGCACGCGTAAAGGCGTCGAGCGCGCTGGTGAGCTCCTGCTTGTGCTCGAAGGCCAAGCCGAGTCGGTAGCTACCGACGCAGAACACCGGCTGCGCGGCCACGCTGCGCTTGAGCGCGTCGATCGCGAGATCGAACGCGCCTTGCTGAAGGTAAGCCCAGCCCAGGTTTCCCCAGGCATTTTCGGGGGTCTGGTACAGGATGTCTTCGGTCAAAGGCTTCAAAACAGCGATCGCGTCGGCGTAGCGGCGTTCGTTGATCAGCACCACCCCGAGCGTGTTCTTGGCTTCGCGGAAGTCGGGCCGGTCCGAGATGGCGAGCCGCGCCTGCTTCTCGGCTTCGCTCAGTCGGCACTCGGCGGGCCCACGCGAACAAAAGTCCAGGTACAGCAGCGCAACCAGGTGCGCCGCTTCCGCGTTGCTGTCGTCCAGCTCGATGGCTTTGAGGCCGTGAGCCAGCGCCTCGCGCGGCTGGTTTCTGCGCAACCACAGATCGCGCGCGATGTCGTACTCGCTCTCGCTCATCCGCGCTGGGTCATGGGCCCCGGGGCCGGTACCGCTCCCGCTCGACGATGAACACGCCAAAACCAGGGCTAAGAACGCCAGTGCGAGCCGGCCCATCAGCCCTGGCCCCGCTCGCGCGTGGGGCCACGCAGCTGATCTTTCACGCCGAGCAAGCTGTACAGCTCGCGCAGGTTGTCCAAATCAGGCAGCTCGACGCGCTCGTCGTGAATGCGCAGGTAGCCTCGGTCACGAAGCTGCGAGACGATCCGCTTCACGGTGTCCACGTCGAGCCCCGCATGGGCCGAAAGCTCGAGCGGCGAGAGCAGCAGCGCGACTTGGCCGTTTGGCCGCCCGTCCTGGGCCAGCTGTTGTTGTCCGAGCTTGATCAGCGCCACTACCACCTTGGATTGCGCGTCGCGCAGCATCAAGATCTCGATTTGATCCTCGGCGTCGCGCAGCCGGCGGATCAGTTGCGATAGCACGCGGGCCGCGACTTCGGGGCTGGTGGCCAGGACTTGGTCGAAGGTGGCTTGGTCGAAGGCCAGCGCCACGGTGTCGTCCAAGGCGAGCGCGGTGGAAGTCCGCTTGGCTCCTTTGATCAGCGCTCCTTCGCCGAACAAGTCACCAGGCCGCACCACGCGCAAACTGCGCTCCATCGCGCCAGCGTGCTTGATCAATCGGACTCGCCCTTCTTGTAGAAGAAAGGCCTCGGTTGCGGCTTCGCCGTCGCGGAACAACACGCTTCCGGCGGAAAAACGCCGACCGTAGCGTGACAGGAGACGCTGTTCTGCCTCTTGGCCAGCGTCGGGTGAGAGCGCCATCGAACCGGACATTAGCCGAGCGAGGCGCGCAGCGTCACGCGCTATTGGAAGTGACGACCGAGCGCGGTAGCTCGGGCAGGGTGGCTCCGATGCCCCGCACGTATTGCGGCTCTGGCGGGAAGCGGCTCTCGTCGAGCTCCCGGGCGAGCGCCCCGACCCAACGCGCGTGGGGAAGGTCGAGTGTCGCTCCGCTGATTTGCAGGCGGCCGTGAGTCAGGCCCTGAGCAACTTCCCCGACCACGGTGCGAACCGCGTTAGCGGCAAGAAAAGCCGGCAAATCCTGAATTGGAACGGCGGCGGGTGCGGCCAGCTCGCCGTTTTCTCGATCGTAGACCGCTGCGAACAGCTCGTCGCGGCGAGCATCGAGCAACGCGCAGCACGGGCCAGCGCCCTCGGTCAGCGCACCGAACGCCATCGCCCACAGCGAGCCGACCCCGATCAGCGGCCGATCGAGCCCGACGCTCAACCCCTCGGCCAGCGCGATGCCCACTCGCAGGCCGGTGAAAGAGCCCGGGCCAACCCCGACTCCCAGGCGATCCAAGCTCGATTTGCCCCAGCCCGCGTCGGCCAGCAGGCGCTCGATCAGCGGCAATAGCCGTTCGGCGTGGGAATTGGGCTGCTCGTGCTCCAAACTGCCAATCAGCCGTTCGCCGTCGAGCAGCGCCACCGAGCCGCGCCGGCTCGAGGTTTCGATCGCGAGGATGCGCACCGCGCGCGTGTAGCACGAAACGCCCACAAACAGCGTGCGGCGGGGGCCCCGCAACGTCTGCTAGGCTTTTGAGTCATGCTCTCGATCCTGCCTCGCTTCGACTTTCGGGCCGAATACGCGCTGGCCAGCGACATCGGGGCGACGCGCGAGCAGTACGAGGACGCCGCGCTGGTTGCCCCGCAGATCGGCGTGTTTGCCGTAGCTGACGGGATGGGCGGCCACCTGGCGGGTGAGGTTGCGGCTAAGCACGCGGTCGACCAGGTGCAGCGCTCGCTGTCCAGTCGCTCTGCGCAGCGCGTGCTCGAGTCCTACGTTGCTCGCGCCGATCTCGGCGCGCGCCGCCAAGTGTTCGCAGAGCTGAAGCGCGCCGTCGAGCGAGCCAACACCTTTATCCGTGCGGACGCCGAGCAGAATCCGGAGCGTCGCGGCATGGGCACGACGTTGGACGTGGTGTGGTTCGCTCGCGACCACGCGTTCATCGCGCACGCGGGCGACGGGCGAGTCTACCTGGCGCGACAACGTACGGTGCTGCAGCTCACTCAGGATCACGTCGCGCAGACATCGGCGAGGACCGACGGCTTTGGCCGCTTGCTGGCGACCTCGCAAGGCTCCGGTATCACCAATGCGCTCGGTATCAGTGACGCAGTGACGGTCGACATGCTGTTCGTCGACGTCAGCCGCGGTGATCGAATCTTGATTTGCAGCGACGGCGTATACGGCCAAATCGAAGGCGAGGCCGAGCTGTCGGACTTGCTCCGTGATGGCTCACCGGAGCGCGCGGCGCTTGGCTTGATCGCGCACGCTGGCAAGCTAGGCCGCGACAACGCCACTGCGATCGTGATCGAAGTCGGGGATCGCTTCGTGAAGCGGAGTGACCACGATCGTGGCCTGAACGCCGCGGATCTAGAGCGAGCGCGGCAGAGTCCGCTGCTCGTGGACTTGCCGCTTTCCTTTGCGCTCACGGCACTGTCGGCGGCAGTCGAGATCGAAGTCTCGGAAGGCGCCAGCGTTCCGCGGGTGGTGGCCAACGACTTGGTCGCGTACATCGTGCTGGACGGCGTAGTGCGCTACCCAGACGAACGCCGAGTCGGCGCTGGCGCGTTGATCCATGCCGAGTCGCTAGTCGGCGTGCTCGCACAGGGCGAGCCACCCAGCTGCGAACAAACGACGCGTCTACTCCGAGTACGCGCCGACGACTTCGCGGAGATCTGCACCGATCCGCGCTTGGCGACCGAGCTGTACCGACGGTTGGCGCTGCATTTG
>Ga0210392_10001912_pt1 | contig 10751 bp, 4 predicted proteins | sample IncBWC30OmetaG_FD_161057 | JGI IMG/M metagenome (GOLD analysis project Ga0210392, IMG submission 161057) | Forest soil microbial communities from Barre Woods Harvard Forest LTER site, Petersham, Massachusetts, United States - Inc-BW-C-30-O ...
TCCCCCTCATTTAGGCTAGGCTGTTTCTTTTATTTTCAATCACTTAGAGGGGAATGATCCCCTGCTAACTCCATGATTCTGCTTGAGTTAAGATGTTTCTAATGTTTTCAATGACTTAGCGGGGGGTCAATATAGTTGACTCACCAAGACTGAGGCTATCGTGGTTCAGTTAACGCCGGTCCAGAAATCCGTGAGCACATTGGCGCATTCTTCAAGTAACTCCTGCGCTGCGGAATCAAACGCATTCAGATGTTGGCTTTCCACATCAATTGTGCCGATTACATGATCGCCGGTATCGTCCAGAATTGGGACAATCATCTCTGCTCGTGTGCTATCGAGCGCGGTCAAGTAATTTGAGTCACTAGCTACGTCACCCACATTCACGATCTTCCGCGCAGTGATCGCCCGTGACGTGATCCCTTTTGTGATGGGAAAAACCGGATAAGCTGGTGCGCTCGGCCCACTCCATGCAATGTTTGATACCAAACCCGACCGAATGTTCACGTCATAAATGCCTACCCAACGATAGGCGCCTGCTTCTCGAATTGCATCTGCGATTCGTTTAGCCTTAGTTACGCGGTCCTCGCTCAGTACAAGTATTTTCTGCAACTCATCTGGAAGCCTTCTAGCCGCCACGATTCGCGCCTCCGAGTGACTCAAGTATATTGGGCCCCTTAGTGGGGGGCGTGTACAGCCCCTGTGGGCGGAAAAGCTCCTATTTCAAGAATAGCAGTTTCGGCGAAATAATCTGCCAATCTATCGGCACGTTAACTGGCTTATTTTTCAATCGGTTAGAGATATTTTTTCGCAATTGTGGCTTGACAGCGTTTAGAAACCACGATGGAAGTCCGGTAGTGGGTCAGTTTGAATCCAGCACCAGGAACAGCACGTGTACAAGCCCGTTCACGGATAAGTGGGGAAATGAAGGCAGAGGGTTGCTTGTTGGCTATAGCCGCTTCAGTCCAAGCAGACTGAGCAAGAAGCTCGAGAAGCAAACCTCCGTACCGAGCGTCAGGCACAGAATAGAAGGAAGCGTGTGGCGCATCATCGCTGCCGCGGGCAGCGGTCCATAGCCTGTATGCGACCACGCGATGGTTGAGACAACCGCGATGCCAAAACCAATGAGAAGCAGCAACGCGCCAGTTACAAGGCCAACTTCAAGGGTAATGTACCTGAACCAACGCTCGAAGGCTGGATCTTTCGGCAGTAGTCCTTCGGCGGTGGCGAAGACCTTGGCTACGACTCCGAAGAAGACTAGTTGAAAGCCGATCAAGACTGCCGCCACGGCATAGGCCAGAGTATCAACACCTAGATTCAGGTGCCCGAATGGTCGCTCTGACGGCATAAGCCACAGTATGAGCCCAGCACCGGCAAGCATCAGTAGGATACCGGGCGTGATGAAGAGCCAACGTGGCGAATACATCAACAGAAAACGCAGGTGCCGCCAGCCATCGCGCCAGGTCCTCAGGTGTGGCTGCCGGGAACGCCCGTCCTTCTTGAGTGTGGTTGGCACTTCCACAATGCGCTGTCCGTGCAGCGAGGCCTTGATGACCATCTCGCTGGCGAATTCCATACCCGTCGTTCGGAGATCGAGTTGCCGGTACGCCTCTCGTGAAAACGCCCTCATGCCGCAATGTGCATCCCCGATGGGTGCATGAAACAGGAATCGCCCCAGGAAACTGAGTGCTGGATTGCCAAGATACTTGTGCAGAGGCGGCATGGCGCCAGGTTCGATGCCACCGAGGAAGCGATTGCCCACTACGAGGCTGGCTCCGTTGCGCAGCTCAGCCAGAAAACGCGGAACGTGGCTAAACTCGTAGCTGTCATCCGCATCGGCGACCAGCACGTAACGTCCGCATGCTGCCAGAATACCTGCGTTCAGAGCGGCACCATACCCCCGAGTGTCCACGTGGATCACACGTGCGCCCCCAGCAACCGCAATCTGCGGCGAACCATCGGTAGAGCCGTTGTCGGCGACGATGACCTCACCGAAAATGCCGTTCTCACGTAGGACGGCATAAGCTTTCCTGATGCAGATAGCCAGTGTCTCGGCTTCATCGAGACATGGCAAAACGATCGTGAGTTCCGGCGCTGGATCGCTGGAGAATTGTAGAGTGGCTGCTCGGGACATAAAGGAGCTCATGGAATCACTCGCCTGCGCGCAACAGCTGTGAACCATAGGCTTCTGCCGCAATCGGTGCCATAGAGCAGGGTCTTGGAGTCGCGCTCCCAAGCAGGCTGAATCTGATTGCAGGGCACATCGGCAATGCGCCGCGTTGTGCCAGTTGTCTGATCACGGACCCACAGATTCCACATGCCACGCTCAAGATGGCTATATGCCATCCAACGCCCATCCGGTGACAATGCGGGATAGCGAGACTCAACCAGGCCGAGCGGCGCGTTTGTGTGCGATCGATCAGTCAGGGAGATCTCCGGAGGACGACCATCCTCCACAGCGGAAAATGCATACTCCGTTTCAGACAGAAATGATGCTTCGTAGATATTGAGGGACGGCGGCGTGAGTGCGGCTTCGACTGTGGCATCGGATTGGAAGGCTCTCCGCACCATGAGCTGTCCTTTGCCTTGGCGGTCGCGCACGAAGGCAAGGCTCTGTCCGTCGGCGGAGACCATCGGCTCACGAGCATCGTCGAAGACGGCTCGCGATGGATTCCGCACATCGACGATCTTTGATTGCGGACTGAGGGCACGCTCTACCCATACGGGGCCAGAGTTCCCGGCGAAAGAGAGATCATCGTCTGAAGAGGGATCAAGCCACGCCGCATCCTGACCCACTGTCACCAGGCGGTATCCTTCTGGTGTTTGTGAGACATAACGAATCTGCGTGCCTTCAGGCATCGGGTTTGTCTCAAGCAGGGCAGGTGTTTGCAGCGGCAATCGGTATGCGTACTCCTGCCGTACCGCGCGTTGCAGATTGAGTGTGGAAGACACACTAAGCACCGCGGAAGCAGCCATAAAAGCTGCCCAGGCATACTGTGTCCACTCCCACGAAGAATCCCTGGCTTGGTGGTCGCGCCACAACAGCGCATAGAAGCCCACCAGAAGCGCCAGCATCAGGGGCAAACGTGGCACATACAGCAGGATCGCCGGCCCCATGATCCTGTTTGGGCTGGGCATGGGAAAGCCTATGCCGAGAGATACAATCACCAGAACTGCCAGCCACCCATACTGCTTGTATTCGAGCAGTCTCGCTGTTAGCACGCATACAGGCAGCACCATGAGTACAAAATGGTACGACGCAGGCATGGTGGAGATAGCAAGTGAGGCGGTCAACAGTGCCGACCACTCCAGCAGAATCCGGCCTTTCGTGTGGTCCTCCCTGCGGATGAGCAGGATTGCCGGAGCCAGCGCCAGCATCGGCAGCGTGGATTGCAGCAATGCAAACCACAACGGAGAATTGTGCCAAGGATGCGGATTCCATTGCGGCTCGGGAAGAAAGAGATAGTGCAGCACGCTCGATATGGAAGCGCTTGATGTTACATATGGCGGCATACCTTCGCCATGCAGGGTCCAGGGCAGAATCTCGTGTAGATACGTGCGATGCACGTTCCAGCCGAAAACCGCAACAGACACAGCGACAGCGGCAAGTCCGGTGACCGCCCCTGAAACCAAAGCGCGCCAGGCTCTGCGCTGTAGGAAAAAGACAAAGAGCAGGACGGGGAAGATTTTACAGGCGGCGGCGACCGCCACCAGAATCCCGGCAAGCACATAAAGCTCACGCAGGTAGGCCCAGCACGCTGCCACAATCGACACCAACAGAACCAAGTAGAACTGGCCGTCCAGGAGGTTCCGATGCAGCGGAAAGCTGAGCGCGACAACCAGCGCGATGCGCTGATATGTCAATCCAGTCATCGACCGTATCATCCAGCAGAGGGGAACCAATAGAGCGAGGTTCACCAGCAGCCAGACGTGTTTGGCTGCAAGCGCCGACAACCCCGTAATCGGCCACATGGCCAGCGTTGAGAACGGCGTGATCGGTATGAGCCCGATAAGCGGGATGTCGATCGCGCGATGGTCCTTTTGCCGTTGGAGCCAGACCCACTCATAGACGCGGGCGGTATCGTACCCCTCATGCGCCAGTCGGGCAGACATGTAGTAGTTGGGAAAATCGGTATTCAATTTGCCCCATGCGCGCGGCATCGTGTGCAGGCCCAGATAGAGTATGGCCAGAAACAGCATGCCTCGTTCGAGCCAGCAAACAAGACAGTGATCCCGCAATATGTTCACGCACTATGGTGACTGAGCATAAGGTCACGGGTTGTCACCCGTTTGTCACTGAATGATCATCCGATTGTTGACCGCGAATGAAACGGTGAAAGCGCCAGCCGCCCCGTTCGTCGCAAGAAACGATGGCCGCACCTGATTTCAGGTGCGGCCAGCTGGTGATCTTCCGAAAATGGGTTAATTCGTAGTGGTTGTTGTCTGCACCGCCGCTGTAATTCCCAACGTGTGAACCGTGGTGCCGGATGTAGCCGTAACGAGCACATTGAGGTTTGTTGTGCTCGTGGAAGAGCTGCCACCACCGCCACCACCACTGCCACCACCCGAGCCTCCGCCTGAACCGCCGCCCGATCCGGAACCGCTGCTGGAGCCGCAGCCGATACCGAAGCCGATGACGCAAGCAAAGAGCACGACTCCCAGGATGGCGCGCCAGCTACGACGCCGCGCCGGAATTGTCAGCAGGATGACGCATGCCATGGCCACGCCGCTTCCAGCCAGCCAGCCGAATCGTACGTGGTTCGCCGATGTGGCGGCTGCTGCAGCAGTAAGGGTCAAAGTCGCCGTGGCATTTGAGCCGCCAGTGAGATTTACCGTGGCCGGAGAGAGTGCGCAGGTGACTCCAGTGGCCGCCGTGCAGGTGAGATTGACGGCGCCGCTGAATCCATTCACCGAACCCAGGTTAATGGTGTTGGTTGCCATTCCGCCGGAGGTCACGGCAACGATACTGCTGTTCGGGACAAGCGTGAAGTCGGAAAGCGGATTGGCTATGGGACTAGCCAGAGTCGTGGACGAGGCAGTGTAGACCTTGTCGCCGGAATACTGGAGGGTGACGAAATTTGCTCCCTGGAAGAGAGTCTGGCTGTTGAGGGTTGTAGCAAATGTTGAAGTATCTCCAGTGCCAGGAGTCAACCCGATCGTGGTTACACCCGTTCCTGAGGAGAAGACAGTAACGACACCGGTGGGAGCGGGGCTTCCGCTCTGACCTGTGACCGTCCCGGTGACGGTAATCGACGCTGTGGCAGAGGTAGCGGTCGGGTTGGCCGGGACGGCAGTTGCTGTTGTTGTGGTAGCAAGGCCACCAGTGTTTGCAACGATCGTTATCGATCCCGATTGGCTGGTGCTGTTGTAGTTCGCGTCTCCGGAGTAGGTGATCGTAGCGTTATAGGTCCCCGCCGGGGTGCTGCCGGCCAGGATGGAAGCGACTCCGGTAGCAAAGAGCGAGGTGGGATCGACGGACGGCGATAAGGTCGCGGATGTGACACCCGGAACGCCAGTTATTGTGACGGTTCCGGTAGGAGCAGCTACCGGAACCGAGTATCCAATATTGAAAGTACTTGAATTCGCGGAATTGCTGCTGTTTTCAACTTGAATCGTAAAGGCAGCCGTCAGGCCGCTGCCATTGACAATGCCGGCTGAGTTGCTAGACGTGCTGCTGAAAACGATAGTTGGTGTAGCCTTCGCTATCGTGAACGTGATAGCCGAAGCCGTTGACTTGTTGTAGCTGGCGTCTCCGGAATAGCTGGCGGTGACAGAGTGATTGCCGATCGCCCAGGGAGCGTTGTATTCAGCATCGCCCTCCGCGTTCACGACAGCGGTGTTGATGGTGGTTCCGTTATCGGCAAAAGCCACGGTGCCGGTGGGGAAGCTAAAGGAAGTCGTGCTGCAGCTCGCAGGAGGATTCGACGCCGTAAGGCAGGTGTTGAAGTAGGTAGTGGGAACCAGCTGAGCGGCCAGGATGAGCTGCGTACCATAGGGAGCGGTGCTCCCGGAGTTGATGGCCACTGTTCCACTCTGGGGAGTTGCCACATCGATAATATTGAAATATGTCGAGCTCGCCTCGGGACTGACGGTGATCGCGGTTTTCGACGAGGTGCTGGCGGCGTTGGTTCCGTCGCCACTGTACTGACCCCAGATATTGTAGCTTCCACCGGGTAGGAAAGTGATGCCGCCGGACGGGCTGCTGAAAGCGCCGTTGGTAACCGGAAAAGTCGTCTGAGACTGGTTGACGGGCAACGTGCTATCCGTCATGAGGGCGACGGAGCCGCTGGCATTGGTGCCTCCACCGACAGAGCCACTGATCGTGATGGAGGTTCCGTGGGTGAACGAGGTAGAAGAGGGCGTGAGGGTCGTGGTGGTTGCGGTGAACGTAACCTTGCTCCAGTTGGTGACCAACTGGTTTGCATCCAGCGTGCCCAGGCCCGAGGCTAAGTCATACCCTGCGGCTGCATCGTATTGAGGCGTCGAGCCGGTGCCGATCTGGCCTTCCGTTGTCGGGCCAAGGTTAGGATCGGTGATAGCAATATTAAGCGGAGGTTGCACGGCGATGCAGTCCAACGGATTGCCTGCAGCGGTTACTGTCGTCGCGCAGGGAACGGAATTTGTGCCATTGACAACATCGTGGAATGCGGCAGGAAACTGCTTTGCCAGCGGATACAGTACGAAATTGGCCTGACCCTGGCGGCTGTTCGTAACCTGTTCGACGAGGGCCATGATGCCCGCAAAGGATGGGGTCGACGCCGAAGTGCCGCCAACACCTGAGATCTGGACAGGGTTAGTACCCGACTGAGGCTGGCAATCGCCGTCCACGGCGCACAATGGGTAGTAACTGCCATTCAAACCATTTGCGGCAAACAGGGAAAGATCAGGAATATCGCGTGCGCTATCGCTGGGCACGCCTGCTCCCTGCTGCCAGGATGGCTTGGGATAGGGAACGGCACTCGTGATGTTGCCACTGCTGTCTGTCGTGACGTTTCCGACTGTACTTGCACCGCCGCCGGCCGCAGCAATCGTCGTCGCCGTCTGACCTGAAATGTCGTTGTAGAAGTCAACGAGATTGGTGCCGAACTGACTGTTGTTCCAGGGCTGTTCAGGAATGACAGCCATCAGCGTAGTGGTAGGTGTGTTCGTCGGAGGATTCGCGCTCCAGTATTTGCCCAGATCGCTGCTGCCACCGGCGTAAAAAAAGTCCGTGCCGCCAACTGCTACGTTGTAGGGAGTGGAGGCAAATCCACTCACGGCCTGACCACTCACCGCAAAGAACTGATTATTGTCGTTATCGCACCCCGCTGAGCCGCTATCGCCCGTAGAGACGAGCACGGTGATGCCCTGGGCCGCAGCCTGCTGCCATAGCTGGTTATAAAACTGGTTGCTGGCGCCAAGGGCCGCTTCGCATGCGCCGAAGCTCACGCTGATGATCGGCGCTACGTTGCTAAAGACGGCACGTTCGGCGGCCAGGGCAAAACCCGATTCGAGCGCCGTATCGGCACCGATAACAAGATCGATGGTGGCTCCAGGGGCAACGGCTCCCGCCCACTCGACATCGAGGTAAGCCTCCCCTGAGTCGCCATTTGGACCGTCGGGGTTGTTGATGCCGTCAATTCCAGGGTCGTTACCATCAATAATGACTTGAGGCGGGTTGGCGGGAAGACCGAAGAGGGTGCGGAAATTATTGACCAGAGAAACATTAATGTTCGAATCGTTGTCGATGGCGATCGTCTCACCTGTGCCATTGGTTCCGGCGCTGTAAAGCGGAGCGATGTTGTATTGAACAGCGTAGTCGCTTGGAGACAGCACAAAGTCTTCACCAGCGCCGTCGGGAAAGTTCCACTGCGGCTTGGCTTTGCCGGTCTGCGGGCTATAGGAAGCCTGCCCAAGCATGCGGCTGTAACGCTGCGGCCGGAAATTGTTCAGTGAAACAAAGCCGCCAATGACGGGAGCCAACGCGGTCGGAATCTGCGGGTCGTTGGCGCTTGCATAGTGCTCCTGCCCGTTCACGGCATACTGGTGGATCTGGGTATGAAAGGCGCTCCGCAGTTGCGCGACATTCCCTGAAAACTCGATGGTCAGCTTACCGGGATTTACCTTGCTGACAGTGAACCCATGCGATTGCAGCCAGGCTTCCACGGTGGCTATATCCTGATCCGACGGGCCAAACTGCTGGCCGAACTGATCGGGGGTCAGCCACTTGTGATAGTTGGCCGTTCCCGGCGTGTGCACATCGGAGAGAAATTGCTTGAGGCTGGCCTCTTGCGCAGCGCTGCGCTTCAAGACCAGATGCATCCGATCCAGTTGCAGGCTGTCAGACGCCACACCATGGTCATTTCTGGCGTTTGCCAGCGGGTTTACGTTGCCCTTGAGGGTAACTAATGACCTTTCATTCACCGGCTCGGTGAGGCGGTTGGGAATCAGGACTTGCTGCGTGCTTTGGGCGTGAACCGACGCGGCAGAAAAGACAAGCAGGCCGGCTGCAGCGAGTGCTGCAAGACGAGCTACAACTGTACGCGGCTTGGAAAGTTTAGAAAACATGGCCATCCTGTCAAACTTTGTGGAGGTTGGTTGGAATTGCTCTTCAGGAAACAAGTTACTTGCAAGTCACATTCTGCGATGCTTTTGCGGGACGAATGAAAGCCCCGATGCTCATGCAGTATATCGGGTTGGGGTTGTACGCTCATGCCAAAAAGGGCCTTATGCCCACAATGGGATGGTTGTATGGCATGGGAAAAGATGTTGTCAAGCTGGCAACCAATTTGTGCATTCATCACACAGCGCGTATGTGTAGACCGTAATTCCGAATATTTTGTTTCGGTCCGGGGTGAATTTTCTTTTTCACGCCATCCCCCATCCTTTCAGCAACAAAGCCGAAAGGATGGGGGATTCGCTGTCTGTGGCCACGGTTTGCGATTCAGAGCGGGTATCTGCCTGAGTCGATTGCCTGACGGGCGAGCTCGCGGCCAATCTGTATCGTGTCCGCCGGTTCATGCTTGACGAGACGGCGCAGGATGGCGAGCTGGGTGCGCAGCATGTCGCCCTCGGCCACGGCGGCGAGCACGCGGCGCGCTGCCGGTTCGATGATGGTCATGGCATGGGCGGCGTAGTACTGGGTGGCTAAGACTCCCAGGTCTCCTTCGTAGACCTGGGGCACCCGGTTCGTTCCTTTGGTCATTTTTCTTGCGCGCAGGAGGGCGGATTCGACGGCATAGATTTCGATGAGCATGTCGGCGAGGTCGGCCATGATCTCCTGCTGGTCGGCGAGGTTCGCCATATATTTTTGACTGGCGGCTCCGGCGGCTAGCAGGGCTAGTTTTTTGGCGTTGGCGAGGATTCCGGCTTCCCGCGCGAGCTCGTCGGGAGCGTCGTCGAAGCTGGGGGCGGGTGGGGACATAACCTCGTCCATGAGCTGCTTGATGGCAGGCAGCAGGGCGAGTTGGCCGGTCATGGCGCGCTTCATTAAAAAGCCCGTAATGATGAGGCGGTTGATTTCGTTGGTGCCCTCAAAAATTCTATTGATGCGCGAGTCGCGGTAGGCGCGCTCGGCTGGGTACTCTTCGACGTATCCGTATCCGGCGTAGATTTGCACGACGTGGTCGACGACGGCGTCGAGCATCTCGGAGCCCCACACTTTTAAGATGGAGCACTCGACGGCGTACTCCTCAATGCGCTTCTGGATTTCGCGGGAGTTGTGGGCCTGGTCTTCGGGTATCGTCGCGAGGGCGGCGTCGATCATGCCTACCGTCCGGTAGGTCATCGCTTCGCCTACGAAGATGCGAGCGGTCGAGTCGGCGAGCTTCTGCTGGATGAGGCCGAAGTCAGAGATGGACTTGCCAAAGGCCTTCCGCTCTTTCGCGTATTTGACGCCGTTCGCGAGCGAGGTGCGCGCGCCGCCAAGACAGGCTGCTCCCAGTTTGAAGCGGCCAATGTTGAGGATGTTGAAGGCGATGTGGTGACCTTTGCCTGCTTCGCCGAGGAGGTTTTCGACGGGCACTTTGCAGTCGGAGAGGATGAGCGGGCAGGTGGACGAGCCGCGGATACCTAACTTATGTTCTTCTGCTCCGACGGTGAAGCCTGGCGTATCGCGCTCGATCAAGAAGGCGGACATTTTCGCGTTCTTCGATTCAGGATCAGCGGGGGCAGTGATTTTGGCGAAAACGGTGTAGAGGTCGGCGAAGCCTGCATTGGTGATCCACATCTTTTCGCCGTTGAGGATGTAGTGCTGGCCGTCGCCAGATAGGACGGCGCGGGTGCGGACGTTCATTGCGTCCGAGCCGGATGAGGCTTCGGAGAGTGCGTAGGCGGCGATCCATTCTCCGGTGGCCAGCTTGGGCAGGTACTTTTCCTTTTGCGCATCGGTCCCGTACCAGACGAGGGGGAGCGTGCCGATTCCTACATGGGCGCTGAAGGCGACCGAGAAACTCGCCAAGACCGACATGCGGTCGGCGATGATGGCGGAGGTGACCTTGTCCATTTCGAGGCCGCCGTAGGCTTCGGGGACGTCGACGGCCATGAGGCCGAGGTCACCGGCTTTTTTCAGCAGGCCACGGGTTACGTCGAAGTGCTTGGCTTCGATGTCGTCGGCTGCGGGGAGGACTTCGTTCGCGGCGAACTGCGCGGCGGTCTCGGCGATCTGGCGCTGCTCGTCGGTGAAGTCTTCGGGCGTAAAGATGTCGGAGGGTTGGCGTTCTTCAATCAGAAAGCTGCCGCCGGTGACGGCTTTGACGGGAGCGGAGGTGGTAGCA
>Ga0210392_10001913_pt1 | contig 10742 bp, 10 predicted proteins | sample IncBWC30OmetaG_FD_161057 | JGI IMG/M metagenome (GOLD analysis project Ga0210392, IMG submission 161057) | Forest soil microbial communities from Barre Woods Harvard Forest LTER site, Petersham, Massachusetts, United States - Inc-BW-C-30-O ...
GAACCGCCGGTGCCACGACCTCACAGCAAAAGCCTTGCGTCGTGCAGCTTTTTCAGAACCTTGCATTCGCCGACTTCACTCCCAAGACCTTCAGCTATGCGACGCCGTCCGGTTGCCGTGGTCCGTGGGCCAAGGTCGTCTTCACCGCGGACTTCACCGTCACCGCCGGACGCCAGTTTGACCGCACAGCGGCCTTCTACCTGGGACACGCCAACATCTACTACGGGACAACGGCCGAGCCGCGTAGCGCCCTCAGTCCTTCGTGGCATGTAGAGCGCGACGTCACCGACTTGTCCGCAATCTTCAAGTCTGACCAGACAGGCGAAGCCAATATCGGCAACTTTGTCGGCGTGTCTGGAGGCGTAACCTACAACGGCATCATCTACGCAAGCGCTGCGCTTGAGTTTTACCCCGGCGGTGAACCGGATGGGTCGCGCGGCGCGCCTGATATCGTCGTGCCCGTAAATGGCGGTGGCGGCGATGCCGGCACGCTCAATACAACGTCCGACCAGATCACGCAGACGCTTAACCTGCCCACCAATGTCGAGCGCGTCTATCTCGACGTGATCGCACAGAGCCAGTCGAATGACGAGTTCTGGTACTTCTGCGTTCCCAGCGACCAGGCAAGCAATCTTGAAAGTTGCGGCAATACGGCCTTCCGTGAGACGGAGGTGACCATCGACGGGCAGGCTGCGGGCGTCGCTCCGGTTTATCCATGGATCTATACAGGAGGGATCGATCCATATCTGTGGGAGCCGATTCCCGGCGTGCAAACGCTCGACTTCAAGCCCTATCGCGTCGACCTCACGCCATTCGCTGGAGTGCTTTCTGACGGCAATCCGCACGTTGTAGGCGTTGGCGTTTACAACGCGAACAGCTACTTCCTCGCGACGGCAAATCTTCTTGTTTTCACAGATCACCGTAAGCAGAAGGTCACAGGCGGCATATTGAGCAACAATCTTGCTGCGCCCAATCCTGTGGTGACGGAGCACATCAAGACCAATCCGGCCGGGCCAACCTTCACCGGCACGATCTCGGTCGCCTCGGACCGCAGTTTCACCATCCGCGGCTACGTCAATACCTCGCATGGCCGCGTGGAAACCACCGTAGAGCAGAGCATCCACTGGTTGAATAACCAGCAGTTCGACGTCGGCCCCACGACTGAAATCCAGAACGCGCAACAGACTTCGACCGTGGACTCGCGCACCAGCACACGCGAGGGCCCTTTCGTCACGACGAACGAGCAGCACTTCAGCTATCCGTTGACGATCGATTTTTCCTTCATCGTCAATCCTGACGGCAGCTTCTACCAGACCACGACGAGCAGTCAGAAGGACCTTGTGCGAGCAGACGAGGACATCAACGGCTTCAAGGTTTTTGAAACCAGGTTGCGAAACGAAGTCAATGCAACTGACACCCTTAACTGGGACTCCAGCGGCAATTTCCTTGGACCATCCGGCAGTACGACCACGCAGACCTACCGATCAAACGACTCGCTTGGCAACTGCTACAGCCGCACACTGACGGCAAGCGCGCAAAAGCTGGCTTCCGTAACCGATGGCCAAGGCTGCGAGAGCCACCGCCATTGATCCGCAGAAATACAAGGCTCCTGCATATGGCAGGAACCTTTTTGCCCAACTCTTCTCCAATCAATCATTTAGAGACTTTAGCTCGCGCACATGGAGTAAAACTTTTGCCAGCGAATGCGATCCCAGAGCATTTGTTATAGCTTTCCATTCAACTTTGACGATCTGATACACACTAGTTTTGTCCTCATCGGTTTCAAAGCTGATGGCTTCACCAACTGCGGGAATGCGTGCTCCCCATAAAAGTGGCACAGGCTTGCCGCTGACTTCCGGAATTATCAGGACCTGAAAGGACCGCCTTGCACTATTACGCTCGCTCTGCCACTGCCAGTTCCGGAACCCGATTGCGAGCTCTCACGAGCTAGTGTTTCGCGGACGGTCTTTACATCGATGCTGCGATCAATCAGCATTTTGCCGGTATTTGATTCGGGCTCACGCAGAAGTCCGAGGAACAGGTGCTCCGTGCCAATGTGCTGATGGCCGAGACGCTCTGCTTCTTCAGCTGCGTATGCCAGCACACGCTTGGCTTCGTTGGGCATGGAAGATCCACAGACGTGGAGAACTTCGACTGGGGTGGTAGTTGCTTTGCAATTTCGTCGCGAAAGACTACCTTCCAATCGCCAGGAACAAGCCAACGCGCGACAACATGCTCGCTTTCGCGCAGGATGCCGAGCAGGAGGAATTCGGGTTCGATTTCCGGACTTCCGAATTCGCTCGCCTCGTAACGGGCAAAGAAGATGACCCTACGCGCTTTTTCCGCGTATCGCTCGAACATTTGGTTTGTTTGCCTCCGGTTGCGGGCTTGGCATCCCGGGCCGACTCTGGTAGACCATAGCTAGCATAACTGGCGGCATGGACGAGCGCTGCTGGAATTTTCCCGCTTCTGTAGGTGGATGGAAGAATCATCCATCGGCCACGATTTGCATCTCAAGGAAGAAAATTTACCCGAGACGAAAAAGGCTGGACGCTTTCTATGACCCTGCTCCTCATCCAGATGTCGATCGTTCTCGGCGTCACTGTCATTTGCGGATGGCTGGCGCGCAAGCTGGGGCAGTCGCGCGTCATTGGCGAGATTATTGGCGGGATTCTGCTGGGGCCCTCCGTGCTCGGGCGGATTTCACCGCACGCTTCTACGGCCCTCTTCCCTGCCGCTTCTCTGCATTCGATTGAAATTCTTTCGACCGTCGGGCTAATTTTGTTTCTCTTTCTGGTCGGTATGGAGCTGGATTATGAACAGCTTGTCAGTCAACGCAAGATAGCAATTGTCGCCAGCACTACGAGCATTCTGATTCCGTTTATTACGGCGGCGGCGCTGGCGCATTCGCTGCGGATCCGTTTTGCGCCGCATGGGATCGGCCGCGTTCCATTTGTGCTCTTTCTTGGCATCGCGATGAGTATCACGGCCTTCCCGGTGTTGGCGCGCATCCTTGAAGAGCGCGGCTTGCAGAGCACTCCCCTGGGCACGACCGCCATTTTGTGCGCCGCGGTGGATGATGTTGTAGCGTGGTCGCTGCTAGCGCTGGCTCTCGCGCTGATCGGCAAGGATGGCGGATCGGCTTCCCTGCCCATTCGGCTGGCTGGCCTGGGAGCATATCTGGTGCTGATGCTCGGTGTTGTGCGGCCGCTGGCAGCGCGGGCTGTGCGCAAGGGCAACAAGCCTGAGCTTTCTCTGGAATTGCTGGGCGTGGTGGTGGCTGGAACGTTGGCATCAGCAGCGGCGACGGAGTGGATCGGCGTGCATCCCCTATTTGGCGCGTTTCTTGCCGGTGTTTGCTTTCCGCGCGTTCCGCACTGGCAGCTGGCGCTGCGTGCACGGCTGGACATGATCACGTCTGTCCTGCTGTTGCCACTTTTCTTTGCTTTGACGGGGCTGCGCACCCGGCTCGATCTGCTGAACGACGCGAAGATGTGGTGGTGGGCCGGGATCGTGCTCATCGGCGCGGTCTTCGGCAAGATGGGCGGCGCGGTGCTGGCGGCACGGTGGACGGGGCAATCGTGGCGTAACGCTGCGGCGCTGGGCGCTCTGCTGAATACGCGCGGGCTGGTGGAGCTGGTGGTGCTGAATATTGCCTACAACGTCGGCGCGTTTTCGCCGACGCTCTTCACCATGATGGTGGTGATGGCGCTGGTGACGACGATGAGCACGACTCCGATTCTGAACCTGCTGGGCATCAAGGATGGAGATACGCAGGCGGAACGAGCGAAGAATCTGGAAGCGACTGCGGCTTAGTGATGGTCGGTAGTTGGGACTCGTGCCTTTAGTCGGTCGATGACGAACTGCGGCACCAGTCCTTCGATCGATCCGCCTAACGTAAAGACTTCTTTCACTAATCGCGAACTGACAAAAGAGTACTTGCCGTCGGGCATGAGGAAGATGGTTTCGAGCTCGGGCGCGAGGCGGCGGTTCATGAGGGCCATCTGGAGCTCGTATTCGTAATCGCTGATGGCGCGGATGCCGCGCATCACCGCCTGCGCGTGCTGCGCGCGGACGAAGTCGACGAGCAGGCCGTCGAAGGTGGCCACCGAAACGTTGTCGAATCCGGCGAGGGCTTCGGTGAGCATTTCAAGACGCTCTTCTACCGTGAATAGCGGGTTCTTTGCTGAATTTCTCAGGATGGCTACGACGAGGTGATCGAAGATTTTCGATCCCCTGGCGATGAGGTCAAGGTGTCCGTTGGTGACTGGATCGAAGCTGCCCGGGTAAATGGCTTTTACGGTATTCACGCCAGATGAATTGTAGTCGTGAAGCCGTTGGCACACAATTTTCAGAGGCTCAGAACTAATAACATAAGAGGCCACCGGGATGGTGGCCTTCTGTGTTTTTTTCGAGTTCGCTCTTTACTGCCTTCTCGCTGGCCTGACCGCTTCCTGTGCGGCGGCGGCTCCGTTGACGGGCACCGGTGGGACTTCTGCCGGGGCCGGGGCGCCGATTTTCAGCTTCTGGCGGAGTTCGGTGTCGATTTTGGCGAAGATGTCCTTGTTGTCCTTGAGATATTGCCGGACATTCTCGCGGCCCTGGCCGATACGCTCACCGCTATAGCTGTACCAGGCTCCTGATTTCTCGACGATGTTATTGGCTACCGCCAGATCAAGGATGTCGCCTTCGCGCGAAATGCCTTCGCCGTAAAGAATGTCGAATTCGGCTTCGCGGAAGGGCGCGGCTACCTTGTTCTTCACGATCTTGACCTTGGTGCGCGCGCCGACGACCACGTCGCCTTCTTTCACGGCGGAGATGCGGCGGATATCGATGCGGACCGAGGAGTAAAACTTGAGTGCGCGGCCTCCGGTGGTGGTTTCCGGATTGCCGAACATGACGCCGATCTTTTCGCGGATTTGATTTATAAAGATGAGGCAGGTGCGCGACTTCGAAACCGTTCCGGTCAATTTGCGGAGTGCCTGCGACATGAGTCGCGCCTGAAGACCCATGTGGGAATCGCCCATTTCGCCGTCGAGTTCGGCCTTGGGGACTAGCGCAGCGACGGAATCGACCACAAGCACGTCGATGGCTCCGGAGCGAACGAGGGCTTCTGTGATTTCGAGTGCCTGTTCGCCGTAGTCGGGCTGGGAGACGAGCAGGTTATCGACATCGACGCCCAGTTTCTTGGCGTAACCGGGGTCTAGCGCGTGCTCGGCGTCGACGAAGGCAGCCATGCCGCCGGCTTTCTGCGCTTCGGCAATGATCTGGAGGGTGATGGTGGTTTTGCCCGAGGATTCCGGGCCGAAGATTTCAATGACGCGGCCGCGGGGGACGCCGCCTACTCCGAGGGCGGCGTCAAACGAGATCGAGCCGGTGGAAATGGTCGAGATAGGCACCACGGCCTCTTTGCTGCCGAGGCGCATGATGGAGCCTTTGCCGAATTGCTTCTCGATCTGCGAAAGCGCCAGCTCTACGGCGCGGGTACGGTCATCTGCCACAATACTTCTCCAGTTCTTTGGCGCTCTCTAGCGCCAGAATACGCGTACTTTTTGAGGAAAATGTGCCAATTTGAGGCGATTTTAACACTCGTTTTCCCGGGGGCGAAGAAAAAACAAAAACTTTCGTAATCTTGCCATATTCCAAGTACTGTTCTCAAGGGCGGATGTCCATCTTTCGGATCAATCCGTTCTCGATGGAATACACATGTTCCACCATGCTGTCCGAAAGCAGCTCTCCTTCCATGTCGTGGACAACCTGATGGACGGTGACGACGATGCGACCGTCCTCTTCAGTTCTGAAACCTTGCGGTTCCACCTTAGAGCTGACAGCCTTGAACTGGCGCATCCAGTAATCGCGGACGGCGGCGTGTCCATGCATGCGGCCTCCTTCCCAGCCGTTGGGCCAGTCGACATCCGGATGCATGGCGGCGAGCACGGTATCGATTTCGCGGCGGTTGAATGCAGCGTAAATATGGCGGAAGAGTTGCTCCATCGCTGCCAATTAGGTATCTAACCTAGTGAAATCGTGCCTATAAAGAAATCCGTAAAGTATGCAAATCAAGAGCAGAGGCAGAGCGACAAGTATTAATCCGATCTGTGCCTCTCCATCGTAGTGAGGCCAAATCTTGATTTCTCCCGCCAACACCAAACATAGAGCTACAAGCGGTATACCTAAATTTATGATCACGGCAATCTTTAGCCTAAACAGTTCAAATAAAACTCCACATGCCAGGACCGTGACGGCTAAAAGAGCCGGAAGATTTTGCTTGAAAGCGTACGAGAAAATATTAGACGGATGCTCACCAAGCATTTGCGCGAGGAGTTTGTATGCTGCGTATCCACGATAGACCGACCATGCAATCAAGCAAATTAACAGGCTATTGAGAAGCAATAGGGTTCTCTTCACGTTTTGCTTATGGCCTTCAGGCATCGATTTTCGACCACTTCTAAATAATTGAAATAGACCTACCTCTTCAACAGGTCAACGGGCTCGTTTACGTCAGTAACGCGGAAATACTGCGCCAGAGCCGGGTATTGCTTTCTCACCGCCTCGTACATCTCCCAGGCAACGCGACGGTAGGAGAAGTGGCCTTGCGGCTGCGAGCGAAGCTCGGAGATATAGAGGGCTTCGGCGAAGTCCATTTTGAAAAGGGCTCGCATGCGCGTGCCCAGCGGCAGGATGTAGTCGGCGGATTCTGTTGCCAGTTTCGCGTGGGCTTTGTGCGCGGACTGCACGGCGGCTTCGTATTGCGACTGCAGGCCGGCTTCGGCGACGCCTTCGGGGAGGTCGTAGCCGTGGGCGGTCGTATAGCCCTGTAGTACCTGCACGCAGCGACGGTGGCGGTGCATGTCGCGGAAGCCGCCGATGTCCATGAGGATGTCGAAGCGGAGGCTCTGTCCGGCGGAGAACTCGCGCAACAGTTCGTCGTGTTTCCCGCGATGGCGCGTGCCGAGGGCGATGATTTCGCTGACGCGAGCTTCCGGCAGTGCGGCGACGCGGTCGCGCAGCTGGCGGTAGGAGTAGAGGCAGGCACCGTAGAGCAGCGTGGTCGCGATCTCGGCCTCGAGAGATTCTTTGCGCTTGACGAGGTCTACGACTGGAGCTGGTTCGATGGCTTCGCCTCGCATCACCTCGGCGGCGGCTTGCGCTAATTCTCGCTTCGTCTCGATTTCATAGTTATTGGGCGCGGCGTATTTGACCAGCGTCGGCGCGGTTTTGACTTCGCGCGTGAGCAGACTTTCGGCTTTCGCTCCGAGGACTGGGTCGAGGACGGCGATTTCATTTTGCAGCCGGGCCAGTTCTTCGCCGTGGACGTTCCAGGCGGCTCCCATAGCAGCAGCGCGCAGGCGCTCGCCCAGCTGGCGGATTTCCGCATACGGGCTCGACAGCAGACGCGAGACCTGGGTTTCCAACGTGCGTGCGTTGACGATCTGGCCGAGCGAGGTATTGGTCGCGAGCGGAAGCAGGTAGCGGGCTACGTCAAATGCCCTTGCCTTTAATGTCCGGTCGTAGCTGTCCTGCTTCATCTCAGAGGGCTGGGCTACCTGCTGCTTCAGCGAAGCGAACATGGCTTCGGCGAGTTCGTGATACGCCGTAAACAATCCTTCAACAGATTCGCGGTAAAGTTGGGCTGCGTCGCGGTCGGCGCCGAAGTCGGGAAAGTACCAGCCGCTTTTTTTGAAATTCTGATACCTTGTAGACCGCTCCTGTCCGTCCCAGCGCTGCTCGTCGACGAGCGAGATGGCAGCCAGCAGCGAAAGGCGCTCGATGGCGAAGGCGATGTGGGCCAAATCGGCGATAGATCGGTGGCCGTACTGGAAATAGAATGTGTTGAGGAACTGTTCGGCGCGCTGGCTACTGATCTCTTTGAGGGATTCCTTCATGGAGAGCGCTGAGCGTGAATATTTGGCCATGGCGTAGGCCAGCACTTCGGGGTCGGCGCCGTGGACGGCAAAAATTTCTGTCTGGTTTTGAGGCTCGGCTGGCGTGACGACTACGGGTTCAGCAACGGATTCAGGCATGTTGGCCACCAGAATACGGCATTTGCCTCTGGAAGAGATGTCCCAAACTCCCGATGTTACCTCGGATATGACTCAGGCCTTGCAACCGCTCCGGATGGCGACGCGTCCCATGTCCAATGGCATGAGGGACATACTCTCCGAGACCGGCCATCGGCCCTGGCCACTGCCGCGCGCGGCGTGGGCAATGACGCAGCGCTGGAACGATCTTCTGTTTGCTCATTGGCCGGTGCCTGCTTCGGATCTGGTGCATCTGCTGCCTCCTGGGCTGGTGGTCGATACCTTCGACGGGTCGGCGTGGGTGGGCGTGGTTCCCTTCTGGATGGACCGCATCCGGCTGCGCGGGATGCCGCTGATTCCGGGCGCGAATCACTTTCCGGAACTGAACTTGCGGACCTACGTGCGCGAGCGGCACACGAATATGGCCGGGGTGTATTTCTTTTCGCTCGATGCGGCAAACCCGGCGGCGGTGGCCGTCGCGCGGACGTTCTTCAAGCTGCCCTATTACTGGGCGCACATGAAAATCGAATCGAAAGACCAGCGAGAGTTTCACTACCAGAGCACACGGTTGCTTACGCTCGACCACATTCGCTTCCGCGCAAGTTATCGCAGCCTGCAGCAGCCGAGCGCCAAGGGTGGGATCGAGTCGTTTCTGACGGAGCGTTACTGTCTCTATACGTCGGACAAGCGCGGCACACTGTATCGCGGAAACATCCATCACATGCCCTGGCCGCTGGAGATGGCGGAGGCCGAGATCGAGATCAACGAACTGCCGAAGGCGCATGGCATTCATCTGCCGGATACGAAGCCGCTGCTGCACTATGCTCGCGAGCTGGTGGTCTATATCTGGCAGCTGGAATTGCTGCCGGCTCTTGCGAAGCATGCGGCGGGGCAGGCGGTTCCGGTGGCGAAGCCTTTGTAGCTTGAGGCCTGGATTTGTGGTCTCCCACCCTTCGCTCCGCGAAGGATGGGGCACCCGCGTTCTATGGCGAAGCCTCTATAATTTCGTTTGCGAATTCAGAAAGAAAGTTGAGAAGTGCCGTGCTGTCATTGGAAGGAAAAGTCGCGATGGTTACCGGAGCGTCGCAGGGCATCGGACGCGCATGCGCCAACGCGCTGGCTCGCGTCGGAGCGAGTGTTGCCGTAGCCGCGCGCAACGAAGTCAAGCTGCAGGAAGTGGTGAACGAAATTGCCAGTCATGGCGGGAACGCCAAGGCATTCGCACTTGATGTCGCCAGCGAGGAGTCGGTTAAGGAAACGGCAAAGGCGGTTCTCGCCCATTTTGGCAGCGTTCATATTCTGGTCAACAACGCCGGCATCACCAAGGACACGCTGCTTCTGCGCATGAAGCGCGCGGACTGGGATGACGTGATTACGACCAACCTGACCGGCACATTTCTGCTGACGCAGGCGCTGGTCAGCTCGATGATGAAGGCGCGCTGGGGGCGGATCATCAACATTTCTAGCGTGGTCGGCGAGACCGGACAGGCCGGGCAGGCGAACTATGCGGCGAGCAAGGCCGGGCTGATCGGATTCACAAAATCGCTGGCGCGGGAACTGGCCTCTCGGAACATCACTTCAAATGCTGTTGCTCCGGGATTTGTGGAGACCGCGATGACAGGCGTGCTGGATGAAAAACAGCGCGCGGCGATGATGTCCATCATTCCGCTGAACCGGGCCGGTACAGAGGAAGATGTTGCCAATGCTGTGAGATTTCTCGCTTCCGACGAAGCGGCCTACATCACCGGCCACGTGCTGGACGTAAACGGCGGCATGTACATGTGAATTTGCCATTCAGGCGCGCCTTCGGCGCCATTCTTGCCCCTGTTTGGGCTGTTGTGGCTTTTATTGGTCGCGGCGGAGGCAATCTGTCGGTGTAACTTCGGCCTCTCAGTGGCATCGAATGAGCGGGTGTAAAGGTTCATGAGCGTTCTTCGTCTTATTTCCGCCTTTGTTTTGATTGCAGGACTGCAGTCCTTCAGCATGGCGCAAATCACTTCCTCTTCGGATTCAAAGCCAGCGGTCGTCGCCGAGCTATTTACTTCAGAAGGATGTTCAAGCTGCCCGCCTGCGGATGCGCTGCTGGCTGAACTCGACCAAAGAAAGACTTTCGCCGGCGTGCCCGTGATTGTTCTGAGTGAGCACGTCGATTACTGGAACCACGATGGCTGGCGCGATCGGTTTTCGTCGGAGCAATGGACGGCGCGGCAAAACGATTACAACCTTCGCTTCCGGCTCGACAGCGTGTACACGCCGCAGATGGTGATTGACGGCTCGCAACAGGTGAACGGCAGCAACGGTTCGCAGGTAGTGCATGCGATTCAGACAGCGGCGGCCCAACCTGGGAAACTGCAGATCGCGATCGCGGATGCGTCGTGGGACAACGATGTGTTGCACGCGACGGTTTCCGTGGCTGATCTCTCGCCACAGACTGCGAAAGGAACGACTCTTTACGCTGTGCTCGCCGACGATGAGGATACTTCGAGCGTTGCGAAGGGGGAAAACTCGGGACGAACGTTGAAGCATGTCTCCGTCGTTCGCGTGATGCAGAAGGTCTCGTCGCTGCATGGGCCGTATTCGGGGCCGGTCGAGATCAAGCTGCCTCATGGGGTGCTGCGCAGCAAGATGCGGTTGATTGTCTTTGCGCAGAAGGGGCAGAACGGACAGATCTTTGGGGCGGCGCAGCGCGAGGTTTGATTGCGCGCGGGATGGCATTGATGC
>Ga0210392_10001914_pt1 | contig 10742 bp, 10 predicted proteins | sample IncBWC30OmetaG_FD_161057 | JGI IMG/M metagenome (GOLD analysis project Ga0210392, IMG submission 161057) | Forest soil microbial communities from Barre Woods Harvard Forest LTER site, Petersham, Massachusetts, United States - Inc-BW-C-30-O ...
TGCGTGGTACGGATCTTGGGATCGCGAGCATCTCTCCCCGACCAGCAAAGAGATTATCGTGGTAACGCGCCCGGGGAACTAAGAAACAAGAGGGGTCAGGGTCCTCACTGAAGTTTCTTCTGCAATACCCACGTGGTCATCGCGCGTTGATCTTGGACGACGGTAGTCTTCAGCGGCTCGGCCAGTTCGCCGCCTATCTGTTCCGCCATTGAGGCGAGCAGCGCTGCGTCCACCAGGTACCGTTCCGCTCCATCCGGCGAAACGAAGCGCCGCCCCTGCGCCCGCTTGAACTGGCTCTCCATCCCGATCGTCGATGCCAGCCGGCAGAAAAACAGCCCGCCAGTCTTGAGCACGCGCCACGATCCCCGCAGCATCGTTTCGAAGTGCGCGTCGTCGCGGGCGAAGTGCAGGACGGTGTTGCTCACGACCACATCCGCGCAGGCATCGTCGAAAGATATCCGTTCAACCGGCTCGACCCGAAAATTCGACGCCGGAAGTGTCGGCGCAAACCTCCTAGCAAGCGCGCGGACGCCTTCCACCGCCAGGGGGTCCGCGTCCGCCGCATAGACTTCGTACCCCTGCCGCAGGAAATAGACGAGGTTTCGACCGGAACCGCATCCGGCATCCAGTATTCGCATCCCGGGTGAGATGCGGCCTTTCAGAAGCTGGTCGAAAAGATAGATGTCGATATGGCCGAACTGCTCCTGCAGCGTGGATATGGGCATTCCTAGAAACCTATTCGGGTGGTGGGGTGGTGTCAATCTACAGGTGGTGCACACCTTCAGGCGCGCCTGACAACTGCCGGCCTCAGACCGGCTCTAGCCGCTGAGGCAATATTCAGGGCTGACACTAACCCCGAACCAGCCTTAACTCAGCCCCCGTAGAAATCGCGCTTACGTAATCGGGCGGTCGCTCTTGGGCGGCTTTTTCGGCGTAACTTTAGGAAACACGAATTCCTGCAGGATGTTCACCCCCGCCGACGTCGCAATCCCGATGAGCGTATTATTCAGCGTCGTTTCGAAGCCGTGGCGGCTGCCTTCAGGGTAATACAGATTCGAGATGCCGCCCGCCGCCAGGCTGCCGAGGATCCCCGAGTAGTCCGGCTGCATATGGCCGTTATCGCCCCTCGCCATTACCGACCGTTCCATGGCATAGAGAATGCGCGACTTGATCGTGCCCTTGCCTTTATAAAAATACCGAGGGTCCTGTTTCAGAATCGATGGCAGGATGGCGTTACTGATGTACGTGCCGATAAAAAAGTCGCCGTACGCCGCGCCGAAGCGCCGCGCATAACCCGCCGCGCCCTGTCCGTAGCCGGGAAACGAATTGTTCGCTTGCTCTCCTCCCGCAATGATCCCCGCGATCACAAACGACGACGGATCGATCACCAGCTTCCACGCCAGCTCAAACTTCTGTTTCGGATTCATCGGCACAGCATTAGCCGCGTAGCTCGCATAATAGTTGGGGATTACCGCCAGCAGCTTCTGCTGCTCCTGCACCTTGATCTGTTCTTCCGCAATTTCCTCCGTCGTCAGGCGCACGCTCACGTCGGTGACCACCGGAGACAACTCCAGCGTTATCGCTGGTGCCAGGTAGTCCTCTTTAGCAGGCAGGTTCCCCGACACCGTGTTTGTCTTGAAGCCCGCAAGCGCGATACTCAGCGCGAAGGGTCCCGGTACAACATTGGTAAAGGAAAAGTGGCCGTTCGGTTCAGTAAGAGTTTCCGCAGCGGGAGTAGTCGCCAGGCGAGTGAGCCTGACCTTGGCCCCGGAAACCGGTGTTCCAGTCGCATCCAGCACCGTTCCACTGATGTTTCCAATCGCCGGGGAATCCTGAGTCTGTCCGCTCGTAGGTGTGGCTGGATTGGTAGAGCGTCCTTGCGGCTCACCGGCCGCCGCCGCCGAGGTTGCCCTGTCCGCCTGCGCTAATAGGAGTGAGGAACTCAGCAGAAGGCCGCAAATCGCCTCGGCACCGAGCAACGTGACTCGAAGGAAAGAGGTGGGATTCTTCTGCCACATACTCGGGCCATATCTCCGTTTTTTTTCCACGAAAGCGGCACTTCCAAAGAATCCGGCAGTCCCGAATGTGTCGCGGTGTTCGCCCAGACTAGCATAAAGGCAGTTTGCATTGGTGGCGTGACCGTAAAATTACACAGGACGCTCGCGCTCACAGGGCCGCTCAGCCGACCAAAGGGTCTCGGTAGCGACAGATATGAAGGCGGTGCCCCGTTCTAGGATTGACATCTACCTTCGTCCGAGCTATCTTTAATAGCGAACAAAAAGCGAAAGTAGGTGCGTCGCATGCCTTCCTCGCTGCTCCAAATCGAACAGCCCGATTCCACTCCCCCACTGGTCGGAATCGCCAAGCTGGCTGCCCGGGGTGAGTCCCTCAAACTCGGTCATCAGGTCGAATACCTCACTCTTCCTGCGAAGACCCTGCTCAATCGCTGCGTCAGCGAACGCGTTCCCTTTGACTGGACGATCAACCCATACCGCGGCTGTGAGTTCGCCTGCAAATACTGCTATGCCCGCTACACCCACGAGTTCATGGAAATGCGTGACGGCCTCGACTTCGAGCGGAAGATCTACGTGAAGCAGCAGACCGCGTGGCTGTTGCGGCAGGAACTGAAGCAGGTTAAACCCGGCCAGCAGATCGCCATCGGCACTGCCACCGATCCCTATCAGCCGGCCGAGAAGCGCTTCGAAATCACCCGCAGCATACTCGAAGAGCTGGCCCTGCATCAGGGACTCGAAATCGGCATCGTCACCAAATCCGATCTCGTCGCTCGCGATGTCGATCTCCTGCTCCGGGTGGCCGAACACAACGCGCTCACCATCAGCCTCACGATCACAACGCTCAATACCAGGCTGGCGCGAATTCTTGAGCCGCGTGCTCCCCGCCCCGACCTGAGGCTAGACGCGCTCGCCAAGCTGTCCAAGTCGGGACTGAAGGCAGGAGTCATATGCGCTCCCGTTCTGCCGGGCATTACAGACTCTCCTGCCGCACTAGACAAGCTAGTGCGGGCGACCAGGGAGGCCGGAGGCGCATACATCTCAGCCAACACGCTCTTCCTGAAACCGTGTTCGGCCAGCATCTTTCTGCCGTTCCTCGAGAAGGAGTTCCCCGACCTCGTGACCGACTACCGCAAGCGTTACGCCGACCGGGCCTTCGTCAGCAAGGCTTACAGCAAGCGGCTCTCCGACCTGATGAGCGCGTTGCGCAAGAAGCATGGCATCACCCGCGAGAGCAGGCATCGCGCCTACCCTCCACCGCAGGAGTTGGAGCAGATGAAGCTGTTTAGTTGACGAGCAATAAGAATGAGCAAATGGACCGGAGCTAGCCAAACCACCGCATCAACCCTTTGGCCGGAAGATCGGGAACCAGAAACTTCTGCGGTCGACCACTCGCTGCTGCCAGTGCTTCGGCCGCCCCGTACCCACTGCGCACCGCTCCCTCCATGGTCGAGGGCCATCCGGTCGCAGTCCAATCCCCGGCCAGAAACAGCCGGGGCGACGGGCTCACGTGCGAGGGACGGTAGGCATCACTGCCCGGAGCGGGAGAGAAAGTGGCGTGGACTTCCTTGATGACTGTGGCCTTGATCAATGTTGCCTCGCGGACCGGAGGAAAGAATTCCGCCAGCTCCCGCATCGCCAGATCGATGATCTCGTTGCGGGACTTATCCAGCAGCGTCTTCGAAGAACTGACCACCAGTTCGAGGTAGCTCCCGGTTTCGCCCGACTCGCGTCGCGTGTTCAGGATCTTCGATTTCTGAAACATCCACTGGATAGTTCGCTCCAGCAACACAGCATGTTCCAAGGGAGTGACCTCGCGATCGAACCACAGGTGGATGCCCGTAATCGGAGAAGAGACAAAGTACGCTGCCCGATCACGCAGCGGCTGCATCGCGGGCGTGTCGGGCAGCAACTTGGCGGCTCCATTGAAAGGGGTCGCCATGATGGCAAAGTCGGCACGCACTATGTCTCCAACGCGCACGCGAACACCGTTGTCATCCGCCTGTATCGAATCGACAGCCGCACGCAGATGCACCCGCCCGCCTCGCGCCTCGATGTACGATGCGGCAACTGCGTAAAGCTGCGAAAGCGGCACGGCAGGAAGCCCCATGCGGCCAGCTGCCGCCGACTTGAGGAACGAGTCGCGAAACACCAGAGCCGCATAACGAACGGAAACTCGATCGAGCTCCTCGTTGAGCGCGCTGATCAGCACGGGGGCCCAAAAGCGATCGATCGCCTGCCTGGTTTGCCGGTGCCGTTCCAGCCACGCCTGGAAGCTCTCGCTGTTATCAGCGCGAAGCGCGGGCATCAAGGCCAGCAGCGCCCGCGAGATGGCCAGTTTGTCTTTCAGATCGAGCACCCGGGACGCCAGAAAAGACGGCCCGCAATGCATGGGCGCGGGGAGCGAAGTCGGCCTCAGGGTGGAGGAACGTCGGTCGGGAAGCAGAAACGTAATCTCGTCGAACCAGCGGATCTGGTCTTCGACGTCCAGTCGACGATAGAAATCGATAAGGTTGGTGCAGCAACCGAGCAGCACGTGCTGGCAGTTGTCCACGACTTCACCGGTGCCGGGAAGTTCGTACGACGACGCGCGTCCGCCGAGATAAGGACGTCGCTCGAACAGTTCGACCTTGTATCCGGCATCGGCCAGCGCGCTTCCAGCGGAGATTCCCGCCAGCCCGCCACCGATCACCGCTACAGTCGGCCCCTGATTGTTGGTCGAGGAACTCATGTCAGGCGGAGTATGAATCCTCTTGCCAGCACACCGAGCTTCTCTGCGGTGCTCAATCGCACGCGCTCGGAGAACACGTCGTAGTTCCGCACTGCGATCCGCTCCAGCAAGCGCCGGTAAATCTCGACCAGCGTCCACAGGGCCGGCTGGCTGTCATCATCGACCAGCGGAAGCAATTCCTCCGCCGCACCATAAAGTTCGCGCGCCCGTGCGGCTTCAAACTCCAGCACCGGGCGCAGCGAAACGGCTGCATTGCCGTTGTTGAGAGCGCTCACTTCCACCCCGAAGCGACGAAGATCTTCGCTCGGCAAATACACGCGACCCAACTGGCTGTCTTCTTTCACGTCCCGAATGATGTTGGTGAGCTGGAATGCGACTCCCGTCTGCTCCGCCAGCTTCTCCGCGCGTGGATCGCGGTAACCAAAAATCCGGATACAGATCAGACCCACCACCGATGCAACGTGGTAGCAGTAGTCGTAAAGCTGATCAAAGGTTTCGTAATGCAGGCAGACATCGCCCGTTGCGCCACAAGAGTGCTCCGGCAAGTCCATTGCCGTTCCCTGCACCAGCTTTTCCAGCAGGTCGAGCGGGACATTGAAAGCTTTCTGGGTGTCCGCCACCGCCATCAGGACGGGATCGTCGGTACGCTCTCCGTCTATTACTCGACGCAATGCGTTCATCCACTCTGATAGCCTTTCCCGTCGCTGCTCTAAGGGGATGGCCGGATCGTCGGAAATGTCATCAGCGTGCCGCATGAAGGCGTACACGGCCGACAATGCATTACGCTTACGTGCCGGAAGGGCCAGGAAGCCGTAGTAGAAATTCTTGGCCGCCGAACGGGCGATGTGCCGGCAAACTCCATAGGCGGCCCGCAATTGCAGCGGGTGTTGGCTCACAACAGATTTCCCAAGGTCGAGCGTGCCACCAGCCACAGCTTGCGTCGCGTTGAAATCACTGGCCGTGAACTCAGAACGTCGTATCGCTGACGCCGGATAGCATCCAGGATCGACTGCCCGCCTCGGTTGAACAGCACGATGTCCAGCGCCAGATTCCGATCCACCATTTTCGACAGCGGCATCCCTCGCTGGAACCATTCTCGCGCCCGTTCGACCTCGAATTTCAGCAGGGCGAGAAATTGTGGAGTCGCACGACGTTGCGCGATATCCATCTCCGTAACGCCGAACCTTGAAAAATCTTCAAGCGGTAGATAGATGCGGCCCTTGCTGTGGTCTTCCGCCACGTCCTGCCAGAAGTTCGCCAGTTGCAACGCTGTGCACGTGTAGTCGGAGAGGTTCTGGCGCTCGGCGTCGCGGTAACCGCACAGATATAGCACCAGATGGCCCACAGGATTCGCCGAGTACCGGCAATATCCCAGTAAATCGTCGAAGCGCGGATAGCGGGTCACGATCTGGTCCTGCCGGAACGCTGTAAGCAGGTCGGCGAATTCGTGCTGGGGAATATCGCACTCACGCACCGTCTCCCGTAGTGCGACAAACACAGGGTGCCGGGGCTCGCCGGAATAACATTGCTGCAGTTCAGCCTCCCACTGGTCCAGCAGTGCCAGAGATATCTGCTTGTCGCCAACTTCGTCGCCCAGATCGTCGGAGATCCGGCAGTAGGCGTAAACGTTATAGAAATGCTGATGCAGGTGCTTGGGGAGGAGCCAGCTGACGACCGGGAAATTCTCGTAGTGCGAGCGCGCGAGCCGAGCACAGTACTGCTGCGCTTCTGCAAGCGACGGCCCATGCTCAGGGATGGCATACTCCGGCGGGAGCGCCAGCCACCCTTTGGCGGCCTGTTCGAGTGAAGTAGCGCCCGGCTGCGACGAATACACTCGGTTGTCAGTCGGTGCGGATGACATGAGATGTGGGTATACCCGGACGCCTACTGTCCCGGGATGATTGCGGTCTTAATGTCCCCGTTGCGATTCAGCATGTGCCGAAGTACCTGCTGCAGTCGCGAAAGCGGCGCTTCACCAGTGATGTAGTCAGTGCCTTTGATCTTCTTTTCCGAGATCAGGGCAAATGCTTTACGGACCGTCTCCGGTGTGTGATGAAACGTAGCCTTCAATGTGAGTTCGTTGTAGTGAAGCCGCTGGGTATCGAGCGCGACCTTTGTTCCATTGGCGCAGCCACCAAAGAAGTTTACGGTACCGCCTTTACGTACCATTTCGGTCGACCACTCCCACGCCTGCGGGCGTCCTACTGCTTCGATCACCACGTCGCAGCCCCGGTTATCCATCGTGAGCTTGCGCACTGCCTTCACAGGATCGTCCACGTCGGTGATCTGTACGGCGAAATCAGCGCCCACCCGGCGGGCGGCGCTCACCTGAGAGTCGCGCTTCACCACCGAAATCACATTGCAGCCGGTGAGCTTGGCCACCTGGACAAACATTAAACCTATCGGACCGGCACCGATGACGGCCACCGAATCGCCTATCTCCATCTTGGTCTCGTGCAAACCGCGAAGCACGCACGCCAGCGGCTCCGTCATCGCGGCTTCCTCATATGTTACGTGGCTCGGGATTGCCAGCATGTTGGTTTCGACGATGCGCCGCGGGATGCGAATGTACTCCGCATAAGCCCCGTTGTTAAACAAAAGGTCTTCGCAGAGGTTTTCCTGGTGCTTCGAGCAATAGAAACACGTGCCGCACGGCGCCGAGTTCAGCGCGACCACGCGCATGCCCTTCTTGAATCCCTTGACGTTGGGCCCAACCTCGTGAATCACGCCGGCCAATTCATGCCCGAACAGGGCGGGAGGCACGATCATGCGGGCGTGATAGCCCCGCTGATAGACCTTCAAATCGGTACCGCACGTCAGGGCCACCTGCACCTTGACGAGCACTTCCCCTTCATCCAGCTTGGGGATCGGCACTTGTTCGATTTTGACGTCCTCTTTGCCATAGAGGACCGCAGCGGTCATGTTTCCGTTCACTCTACGATTCCTTCCATACGCTACCCGGCTGAATAATCACTTTCATCGAGTCAGGTTTCGGGTGGGCAGCCAAGTGCAACGCGTCAATCGACTCGGCCAGCGGAAAACGATGGCTGATCAGCCGCTCCAGATCCATCTCGCGGCCCAGCACAAATCGTGCCGACTCTTCCTGCAAATCCACGGAAGCGCTGTACGAACCCAAAAGACCCTTTTCATCCACGCAGACGCTAGCGGGATCGATCGTGGCTTCCCCGTGCTGCGTTTGCGCGAATAACAGTACGCGCCCGCCAGGACGAGTGGCATCCATGGCCGGCCGAATCAGACCGTTTCCAGCTACAGCAAGAATGACGGCATCGGCTCCTCGGCCATCCGTCATTTCCTTGATTGAACGGACGCTGTCGGAGGCGGAAGCGTCGATGTTTTCGTTGAGGCCGAACGTATTCGCTATTGTAAGCCTCTGCGGAAACAAATCGGAAGTGATTACTCTTGCCCCACACCTTCGAGCCAAAACCGACAAAATGATGCCAATAGGCCCCTGTCCAATCACCAGCACCGTTTCGCCCGGCACCAGGCGCAGGGTTTCCACGCCTTTCATGCAGGTATTGACCGGCTCGATGACCGACGCCTGCTCGAACGAACCGCCATCGGGGATGCGAACCACTCCGCCCCGGCTGACGATCCACCCCATCACCCGAACGTACTCGGCAAAGCCTCCACCGCTGGGCTCATATCCTGCAGTCGCTCCCACCTTCTTGTAGGTCGGGCACTGGGCAAAAACCTTGTGCTGGCAGTAATAGCAATCGCCGCAGGGGACGTGATGGAACACCATCACTCGATCGCCGACGTGATAGTCAGCCACGCCCTTTCCAGTGGCGACGACGACGCCCGTGGTTTCGTGGCCGAAGATTCGCGGAGCCGAGTGCGAGCCAGTCGCGATCTTCTTCAGGTCGGTGCCACAAATGCCGCAAGTGTGGACTCTGACCAGCAACTCGCCCGGCGCGATCGTGGGGACGGGAACCTCTTCCAATCGAACATCGTCCACGCCGCGATAGACAGCTGCGCGCATGACTGAAGGCATGGCCCGATCTCCCAACGAACCGTCAATTTGTGTCGCAACTGACATGCTGAAGTCCGCGTTATACGCGGGGTATCTTCTCCTGTTGCCCGTTACTTACGGAACATCCAATTAGATGTTCTACCGCATGACTCAGGTTCACTGAAGCCGCGCGGCTGTTGGCATTCAGGTGGTGAACCGCCGACCACCACCTCGGGCGTATCGCGACATAGGCTGCGAATCGCGCCGTTGCAAACTCACCGTCCGCATTGACGAACCTTGCAACCGGAGGCATCTCAAAATCCAGTTCGTCCGAAATGGCCTTGATCGCGACGAATTCGATCCCGCGATCCCGCGCTACCGCAGCGACTGAGGCAGCCTCCATATCCACCACATCACCCCGGTAACGAGCGGCCAGCGCGCGCTTCTCTTCCGGCCCGCTTACCAGCGACGCCGTCACTATGACAGACTCGCCGCCGGTCGTTCCAAAGTGCTCGCCGGAATCAGCGTCCACCACTTCCGATCCGCGGACAATGTCGCCGACTCTAAGCGTTGCGGTCAGCGCGCCCGCGATCCCCGCCGAAATCAACGTTGACGGCTCGTACCTCTCCACGACAGCCTCGGCGGCTTTTCGCCCGGCTCGCCGTCCGATGCCACCGACGGCAACCACCGCATTCTCGAACTCAAAGAACTCGACGCCCTTCGCCGGTTGGCGACGAATCCCGGACAGCAGCGGCTCCAGCTCGCGGCGCATCGCAGCCACTACTGCGATACTCTTACGGGGCATAGCCGTTGGCCCGGAACCACTCCGCTGCCCGCTTGAGCGCCCCATCCACCGGACGAGGGATCCATCCCAAGTCACGTTCGGCCTTGGCGCTGGTGACGAACATCTTCTTGCGTCCCATGCGCACCGAATCCAGCGTCACCCTCGGCTCGCGATTCCGCATTTTGCCGGTGACCAATGTGTCGACCACGCCCGTGGCATATGCGACCGCATACGGCAATCGGATGCTGGGTGACGGCAGCCCGGTGATTGCTGCAAGGCGATCAAGAATCTGTTTCAGCGTCAGGTTCTCGCCTCCCAGGATGTATCTCTCGCCAGGTTTTGCCTTCTCCATCGCCATTAAGTGACCCTCGGCGCAGTCTGTCGCGTCCACCAGATTCAGACCCGTATCCACATACGCCGGGAACTTGCGCTTCAGGAAGTCCACCACGATGCGGCCCGTCGGAGTCGGCTTGATGTCCCGCTCTCCGATGGGCGTTGTCGGGTTGACCATCACTACGTCCTGACCGTCCCTCGCGGCTTCGACCACCAACTCTTCGGCCATGAACTTGCTGCGCTTGTAATCGCCGATCATGTTCGCCAACGCGACCGGAGTATTCTCGTCAGTCCTGCTGCCATTGTTGCCAAAACCCATCGTAGCGACGCTACTGGTATAGACAACCCGCCGCACTCCTGAATCTCTCGCCGCCTGCAGAACGTTGCGGGTACCCTCGACGTTCGACTGATAGAGCTCCCGCCCGTCCGCTGCCCACAGCCGGTAATCGGCGGCCACGTGAAACACGAACTCGCAACCGGCCATGCCTCGCCTGAGCGAGTCCACATCGCGAAGGTCTCCGACCACGCGCACCGCGGGAAGTTCGTCGATGTTGTCCGTCCGGCTGCCCGGCCTGACCAGCAGGCGAAGCTCGGAGCCGCGGGAGTGCAACTGGCGCGCCACATGGCTTCCCAGAAAACCAGTAGCCCCTGTTACAAAACACTTCATGCTGTTGATCCGCTTCCCAGCGATGGGGCCGCGATCCTGTGCGCGGCCGGCTGTCAGTTCGTCCGCTGGTGGGTACGCGCGATCCGGAGTTGATCTTCCTGCGAAGCCGCCGACGCCTTCGCGCACGCCGTGAGGGCAATCAGCGGGAAGTACTGCCGGTACATGTGGTACATCAGGTAGAACACCCGCGGGAAGCCGGTTCCGGTGTACCACGCCTCATCCCACGACCCGTCCCGACGCTGCGT
>Ga0210392_10001915_pt1 | contig 10736 bp, 10 predicted proteins | sample IncBWC30OmetaG_FD_161057 | JGI IMG/M metagenome (GOLD analysis project Ga0210392, IMG submission 161057) | Forest soil microbial communities from Barre Woods Harvard Forest LTER site, Petersham, Massachusetts, United States - Inc-BW-C-30-O ...
TTATGCTGACATAAATTTTTGACCCCAGCCCAGACCGTGCCTCGATCATCCTAGGACTTCGGCTGCCGCCGATGTGAGATGGGAAACGTATCTCGCGTAGCTGCCAGAGGAACCGGAATGAAGCACTGTGCGAGTTTATGTCCGAGGGCTGCGCCGCAGCAGCGGCGGTGCTTTGGTTTGTATCGGCAAGTATGAGGTTGAAAAAGCCCAATAGGATCGGGCAACGGTTAGGTGGCAGCCTCGACGATCCCAAGGCCGTTCTCATGATGGTTTACAAGCAAAGCAGGTGGAGTGCTTGGGCCGCTATCGCCGCCGGGTTGGCGGCCGTTCTCGCTATCGCTGACGGATTGTTGCCGGCACCCAGTTAAAGCATTTAAAGCATGCTTGTTTGTGAAATCGCGTCCCGGTAGTCGCTCTAGCGAGACTGCCACAGGTCGTACTTACGAACAGCCCAAAGGTAGGCAACTAAGGGCTGAGCGCCGTCTTATCGCCAGCCTCAAAGGCCGCTACTCGTTGCTTACATTCTTCGTTTTCAATCGCCCATCCCTTGTCAAACTTGTAAGCCTCAGAACACCAATCGAGTGGTTTGAGACGAGCTTTCTCGCGTTCGAGGTTTGTCTTCTGCAACTCGGTGGTGAACTTGGCCTTCTCTTCTTCCGATTTCGTGCTCTTGTAAATCAAACCGCCGACCAAAACGGCGGCGCATCCGTTGAGACATAAACTCAGCAAGATCAAAACCGTTGTCCTGACGAAGGTCACTGGCATTGTTTTCGTTTCTCAGATTTTCTTTACCCGTTGCCGGCTCGTGAACGCGGGCGATTGGTAGTGACACTCGGCTGTGCACTGGTGATGTTGGGTGTGGCGGGTTGAGGCCATAACGAGTGTTTCGATGATCAAGGCACAAGCAGTATCCAGCCTGCCATCGCGCCAAGGCCGACAAACCAAACAATCGAAAGCCAGAATAGCCAGTCGTCTCGCGTCATGAATTGACGGTCCCCCGATGCCCCCAAGGTCCGGGGCCGTCGCGTGCGACAAACGAACTACGTCGCTATCAATTTCGTTTAGGCACTGCGCCGCCGGTATATCGGAATGCTGCTGAGCAAGTCCTGTTATCGCGCGCCAATAATTTGGGAATTTGGGTCACGGCAGCGAGCGATCCGGCCTTACTATCGCTCTTCTTAACCGGAGTTGGACTTCCGGAAATCCCTTGGTGTCTTTCCTGTCCACCGCGCAAAGGCATGCGTGAACGAGCCAATCTCGCGATAGCCCAGGAGCCACGCGATCTCTGAAACTGGAAGTTTCTTCTCCTGGAGATAGCGTTTGGCAAGCGCCAACCGTAACGTCTCAAGCACAGTCGAAAAAGTCACTTCCTCGGCTGATAACGCGCGCCCAAGCGTTCGGCGGCTCATGCCAAGGCGTCGGGCAATCTCCGACGTGTTAGCTTTGCCGTGCGGAAGCAATTGTGCGATCTGATCCTCGACATGAGACCGGACGCTGGCACGCCGGGACGCCCGCTTGCCAAGAGCTTCGTCGGCATATTGAAGCAGAAGCTTGTTGAGATGAACATCGGCCCCAACAACCGGCAACGCCCCAATCGTCGCAGGAAATAATATCTCGTCAGTACCCGCCCCGAAGTCGATGTCGCACCCCAAATGTGATCGGACATCCGGGGGCGTCTCCGGTCTAAAATGTCTCAGCTTGATCTGCTTCGGTGCGAGCCTACTGTTTGTTAGTGTGCGGCAGATGCGAACAAGGGTAACGAGCCAAAATTCCATGTGGTGGCGATCGGAGGGCCGATCGACATTCAAGTATTCGAACCCGATGGCAAGCTTGCGCTCTGAACAAATCCGCAGCCGAACCCCTTCGTTATTGATTGCACAATAGCGCTCCGCATTCCCTAGCGCATCGACGAGCCGATCTGATGACGCCATGACGTAGTACACTAGGCCGAGCTCGCCCAATTCAAAATTCCGGGCCAAACGGAAACCGAGGCAGTCGTCGTGCAACTGTTTGGCGGCGAGGTCCAGCACCATGACCTGAGCGCTCGCGTCGAGGCGTCGTTTATGATCCTCAACGTCCTCGGTCGTCAGACCTGCGCCCGAAATGACCGGGTCTAGGTCTCTTCCTGCTTCTCGCAATCGATCACATGCGAGCCGAACTATTCCTCCGGTAGCGCTTGGTATCGACGAGAGAACCTTGGCGAGAGCACGCATAATGCATTTCTCATCGGTCCACGCGTGCGGGAAAGAAAGAGCCAAAGGGTCGCCGGTAAATGCAAGCGAGCGGCAGGATCGCTGCACAGCCATTGACTTAGATCAAAGTCGGAGCCCGTGGAAACCGAGGACAGGATTGGCGGCGAGCTTTGTTGAGCCAATCGACGAAGGGCCATGCCGGTGATCCTGACAACGCACCCACGCTGATTAGAGTTCCACGGACAACTTGGGAGCTACTTCTTTCGGCCGCTTTTTAAAATTTACACATCGGCTTATTGGTGGTTGAAAGTCCGCAGTTGATGCAGGTCAATGCGCAATTGTTGCGGCAAAGTCGGCTATCTCAGACCCGCGCCGTTGAAACGAAAAGGACCACCGAATAGACCGATGGCCCTTTTCCTCGCCAGCTAACTGCGGACGGACTGGCGGCCGCCGCAGGGTTGATGCTCGCTTTACACTGGCCGTCTAGACCCTGACCTTTGGACTCTTGGCCGTTTGGACATTGATCCCGTCGGACACCTGTCACCATCGGCTTTAGTCGTTATCGGCACTCGTCACTGCGGCGCGGGATGGTGCGAGAACCACTCAATCAACCGAACGATCTAACGCTCGACTAACCCAGCGGTTCCTGCATGAAATTCAGCGCAAGGGGTTCGATGTTCGTGACTGCGGGCGCGTGTCGAGCAATGACCGCCTGATAAGATTGAAGCGGCGATATTTGGATACTACCGGTCCCGCGAAAGGCCAATAATGCTGCCGTTATTGGTGCGCACGGCACAGGCGACACGTCGTCGGCTCGGCTTTCTCGTCGCGCCGCATGAGTTTCGATATTTTGAGTGCATCGTTGCCGCGCAGCTTGTCGAGCACTTGCCGGCGGAGAGTTTATTTATTTCGGCCATCAAAACCTTACTCGGCGCCACCACAAAGGGAGCCTGAATTCAGGCGCGAGCGGTCTAGTTCGGTCAGGCCCGCCGGATTGAGTACAATGATGTCGCGATGCATCGGCCCCGCGACCGTCAGGAAACCCTTCCGCTGATATGCAGAAATTGCACGTGATACCGTCTCGACGGTGAGGCCGAGATAGTCTGCGATATCGCGGCGGTCCATCGGAAGGGCAATGATATCTGGCTGAGTTTGAATCACAGGAGTCCGGCCAAACGCAACGCTCTTGGCCCGGACATCCCGCTTCGGCGCTTACGGGGCAGAAGCAGACATCAACCATGCGAAAACGCCGATGAATCGGTAGAAAATGGACCCTAAGCGGACACTGGGCTTGCTGCCGCACGGGAATGGTCACCACCCGAACGCCTTCATCGGCAGCCTCAGTTAACGGAGACAAGCTTTAGTCCAATCACGCCCGCCACAATCAAAGCAATGCAAAGCATCCGCGCCGGCGACGCAGAGTCGCCCAGCACTGCGATACCCAAAACGGCGGTACCCGCGGCACCGATGCCGGTCCAAACCGCGTACCCCGTTCCCACCGGAAGTGTGCGGAGCGCCAGCGAGAGAAGAAAGACACTCGATAAGCCTGTGGCGGCCGTAAACAGCGCGGGTAGCAGCCGCGTGAAACCTGCGGACCACTTCATGCCGAAGGCGAATCCGATTTCGAGAAAGCCGGCGGAGGCTAAAATTATCCATTCCATGGGGCTCGATCCATTCGCTGGTCGCCGGGCACTACGGCTGGGCGGCGCTTGTGAGGGGCAGGATGCGCATGGACGGATGTCCATGCGCGACATGTTTGCTGACCGGGTGTATCAAGCCTTGCTGGCGGCAGGGGGAATCGAGCGGAACGAAATTCCAAATCGATTGAACGCGTTCATTAAGCCGATGGCATAGGTGAGGTCAGCGAGTTCCTTGTCGCTGAATTCGCTCGCGGCGGCCTCATAGTCGGCATCGGGAACGCCGGTTTCCGCCACCCGCGTCACGGTTTCCGTCCAGGCCAGTGCGTAGCGTTCGCGCGCACTGAAGATCTCTCCCGCGTCGCGCCACACAGGAACCAGCACGAGCTTGTCGACGGCGACGCCAGACTTGAGCAGGTCGCGGGAGTGCATGTCGATGCAGTAGGCACAGCCGTTGATCTGCGAAACCCGCAGATACACGAGATCGACCAGTTGCTTTGAAAGACCGCTCTTTTGAAGGTGGACGTAGACACCTCCGAAAGCCTTGAAGCCTTCCGGTGAAGCCTTGGCGTAATCAATGCGCTTGTTCATGATTGAATCCTCATCTGGTTGAAGGATTCGATCGTCTCGTATCTTGGCCTATCCAAGAAGGTCCATGATAGGCCTTCGTTGCTAGGCCATGATTCTTCGGCTCCAGCAGGTCCCTCTCAAGCTGCCGTCACATCAATCTCAAAATGCGCCGTCCGAAATTTTCGGCGGTGCGCCGAGAGTCAATATTCGTGAAACTCAAAAGAAGGGCCGAAGCTCCATCGTTGCGCGTCGTCCAGTCCGTGAGCGCCTCCGCGTATAGACCCTGTTCCCGTATGCTTGCAACGAGCCGGCGGTCTGACCGGTTGCCTCGCAGACGCAAGATCAGGTGCATGCCGCCGGGCTGCAAATCTATGCGCACATATTTTCCCAGCACGCTTTCTAGGCCTGCCGCGGTCGCTTCCCGGCGCTCGGCATAGAGTTTCCGCATTCGCTGGATATGGCGTGCGAAATGTCCTTCGCCGATGAATGCAGTGACGATGGTTTGCGTGAGCCCGGGACAGCCAGCCGAAAGGCTTTCGATGACCTGCTCAAACAGCTCGACCTGCTCTTCGGGCACTACGAGATAGGCAAGCCGCATACCCGGAAAGAGCACCTTGCTGAACGTGCCCGCATAGAGCACCCGCCCATCACGATCGAGGCTCTTCAACGCAGGGAGCGGGCGGCTGACATAGCGGTATTCGCCATCGTAGTCGTCTTCGATGATCCATGCCTTGTTTCGCGCGGCCCAGTCCAGCAGCGCAAGGCGTCGGGGTAACGACAAGGACATGCCGAGCGGGCTCTGATGCGCAGGCGTGGCCACCGCTGCGCGCGCCCGGGGCGCCAGCTTGACCGCGTCGGAAACAACCATGCCTTCCCCGTCGACGGGGACCGAGACGCCTTCAATGTGCATATGGTTGAATATTTCCCGTGTGGGCGGGTATCCGGGGTCTTCGAGCCAGACGCGATCACCCGCTTTCAGCAGGGCATGACCGATCAACTCCACGGTCTGACGATATCCCGAGGTAACGAACACCTGTGATGGCGAACACTTGATCCCCCGCGAAACCTGGAGGTATCTGGCGATTTCCGCACGCAGCAAAGGCAAGCCGTACACAGAAGGATGGATCATATCAGAAGGCTGCATGGCGCGCACGCTGCGCGCGCCAAGGCGCGCCCAGATCTTGCGGGGAAACGCATCCAGGGCCGGCAAACCCATCTGGAACGGCAGGATGGAATCTGGACGAAAACTGACAGCGTCGACGTGGGGATCAGGCAGCGGCACCGGGCCCGCAACGGGCGTTCGCGGCTTGAGCTCCGGGCTTACAATGGTCCCTGCCTGCCCATGTGCCTCGATATACCCCTCCGCGGCCAGCAAGGAATAAGCAGTTTCGATGGTACCTCTAGCCAGCCCCAGTTCCTTGGTCAGCGACCGTGCCGAGGGAATGCGGTCACCAGGCTTCAACATTCCAGTGGCGATAGCGTCGCGAAATCGATCGTAAATCTGCCGGTAGAACGGTGCAGCCGCCGTCGGATGAAGCGGCGATATTCTTTCAGGCTTCGCGGCAGGCATGGCCCGATCCGATCTTTCGACGAACGAAACCCACTATGCCATAACGGCTCGGATCGGTCTCCACTTCTCGCAGGCTGCAGCAGTCTACCCCAGCGCGGGGCATATCATGGACCAGTCGCAAAGCTCCTTCATGGTCCTTGGATGCAGGCCGCGATTGCTTATCGTTGATGATCAGAGTTCATACAGCAGCGATCGGATAGTGGATGACGAAAATACTACATTTGATTTGCAGCCCCCGCGGGCAGGCATCGGAGAGTTACAGGCTATCTCAAAAAATCGTCGGCTATTTGCTGGATAGCGAGCCCACGGCAACCGTCATCATTCGGCCCATCGGCGGCGCCATCGCCGATCTCGATGAACGTTACGCAACTGCTCTTGGTGGGACCGAGCGATCGTCAGCGGAACTGTTTGCCGAGGGCTCCATGTCCCGGTCTGAAGAGCTGATCCAGGAGCTGGAGAGTGCCAACTGTGTGGTCATCGCAACTCCAATGCATAATTTCACCGTGCCTGCCGCTCTCAAGGCGTGGATTGATCACATCGTTCGGGTCCGTCGAACGTTCGACGTGACTGCCCAAGGAAAAGTGGGTGCGCTGCACGACCGCCCGGTCTTTGTCGCAGTGTCCTCGGGCGGAAGATTTTCCGGCGAGCGCACGCATCAGCCCGATTTTCTCACGCCATATCTGAAAGCTATCCTCGGCACCATCGGGCTGCATGATTTGACGTTCTTCTCCGTTGAGGGGTCCGCCCTTGGTTCTGATGCATTGGCCGTAGCCCGGGCCGAGACCGATCAAGCAATTCAGGGGTTCTTTCTCCGTTTCGCGCGCACTTCAACGGCGGCGTTTCGGCAAGCTGTATGAGCGGCCAACGGCCCGTCGATTCAATCCCTGTTCTTGGAGAAACAGCATGACCATCGTCAAAGCCGCCGCCGTACAGATCAGCCCCGTGCTCTACATCCGGGAAGGAACGGTGCAAAAAATAACGGGAAGATCGCCGAACTCGCCAGGCTGGGGGTCCAGTTCGCGACATTCCCCGAAACGGTGGTACCGTACTATCCCTATTTCTCATTCGTGCAGACGCCTTTCGAGATCAGGACAGGCAAGGAGCACCTCAGGCTGCTCGATCAGGCCGTAACGGTACCCTCAGCCACCACAGAAGCCATCGGCGAGGCTGTGAGGCAGGCCAGGATGGTGGTGTCGATAGGCGTCAACGAACGCGACGGCGGCACGCTCTACAACACGCAATTGTTGTTCGACGCAGACGGCACCTTGATCCAGCGCCGCCGCAAGATCAGTCCCACTTTCCATGAGCGCATGATTTGGGGCCAGGGCGATGGCTCCGGGCTGCGCGCGGTGGACAGCGCCGTCGGCCGTATCGGCCAGTTGGCATGCTGGGAGCATTACAATCCGCTGGCGCGCTACGCCCTGATGGCTGACGGCGAGCAAATCCATTCGGCGATGTATCCGGGTTCGTTCGTCGGTGACCGCTTTGCCGAGCAGACGCAAGTCAATATCCGCCAACACGCCCTCGAAGCAGGCTGTTTCGTCGTCAACGCAACGGCGTGGCTTGATGGCGAACAGCAAGCGCAGATCATGAAGGACACCGGATGCAGCATTGGACCGATTTCCGGCGGCTGCTTCACCGCAATCATCTCACCTGAAGGTGAATTGATCGGTGAAGCCTTGCGTTCCGGCGAAGGCCAGGTGATTGCCGATCTCGATTTCGCGTTGATCGATCGGCGCAAGCAGCTGATGGACTCGCGCGGCCACTACAGTCGACCGGAACTTCTCAGCCTGGCTATCGACCGCACAGCGGCGGCCCACTTCCATGAACGCGGGACGCATCCTCTGCCGATCATCGCGGGGCCGGTTGATAAAGATAACGTCAAGGCGGCATAGTGCGAGTGGCAATTCCGCGAGGGTGTGTTCTTTGGACTTCCGGGCTGCAAACCCATTGTGCTGATATCAAATGGCGGACTTCCCGCGCCCAGTTCGGTCACCGACACGTCCGTTCCTGGCCCATCGTCATTTGCCGCGGTTGCGCAAAGGTGGCCGATATCGGAGCGAAGTGGACATGACCGGGGTTCTGGGTACGCGCCTCGGGTGGCAAGCAACGCGAGAATAGCCGCCATGGTTGCGGCGATTGTCCGATTACCAGACAGGCCGCGGTCGCGAGGGCGAGGCGATGCCGGCGAGCAGCACGGCGAGAATGCCGGTCAGGAAGATGCCGTCGAACGTGCCGGCGCCGCCGATCGATGCCACCGGCGCGCCGAGGCCGGTGATCTTGTCGAGATTGGTGAGGTCGGCGCCGATCAGCGTGCCCATCGAGCCGCCGATATAGGCGAGCGGCGCGGCATATTCGCGCGAAAGGATGAAGGCGAGGATCGCGGTCACGACGACCGGCGCAAACACCGGCACGGCGATGCCGACCCCGTGGACCGGCGTTGCCGCCGAATGGATCACGACGGCGATGATCGCGGCCGCGATCGCAGCCCGCCCCCAGAGCTGATAGCGCATCATCAGATAGGCCGACATCAGGGTCGGGATCACAGCGCCGCCGACATTGACGGCCAGCACCGTGCCCGGCCAGGAGTTCACCAGCGGCACCACATAGCGCATGCCGTAGAAATCGATGACCTCGCCGGTCGCGACCGGACCGGGCAGCACCGTGATTGGGATATTGAAATAGCTGCCGATCAGCGAGCCGAACAAGAGCAGCATCGCAGCGCCCGGGCTGATGCCGAGCTTCAGATAGGCATAGCGCAGGACGCGAAGCTGGATCAGGATGATCAGCACGCCGAACATGAACACCAGGACGGCGAACAATCCCGGCGTCAGCGGCAGATAGTGCATCTGTGAGTTCATCCGGAACGCCGCCTCCTCTGACTCGTCATGCCCGGCCTTGTGTCCACCTTCGCTAAAGCTTCGGCGGACTGCTACCGAATCCGCCGAAGCCTTGGCGTAGGCGGATGCCGGGCATCTACGTCTTGGCACCATAAAGATAAGACGTGGATGGCCGGGACAAGCCCGGCCATGACGACAAATAAAAGAAATCGCCCCGAAATGGGGCGATTTCGCAGATTTAGCGGGTGCGGCGTGGGCTATTTTTTGCGCATGATCTCTTCGGAAAACCGCTGCACACTTTTCCGGATCATGCGTTAGCCGCCGACCTCGGCGCTGATGATATCGCCGAACAGATCCCACTTGCCGTTCTTGAACTGCATCATCTTGAGCTGCTCGATCGGGGCGAAGTCGGTAGCGCTGGTGTTGACCTTGATGCCGGGGATCAGCGTATCCGGCGCAAAGTCCTTCAGGCTTGCGGCTTGCTTCATCACGTTCTCGCGGGTGAGGTTGTCGCCGCACTGCTTGAGCACCTGAACCATGGTTTGCGCGGCGGCGAAACCGTAGACCAGGTTGGCGTCGGCGATGTTGGCGTCCGGCATGTATTTGGCCTGAAAAGCCATGAACTTCTTCATGCCTTCATCGTCTTTCCATTGCGGGTCGGAAGCATCCTTCAGGTAACCCGCCGAAAGAATGCCCTCGGAAGCATCGAGGCCTGCCGGCTTCATGACCGCGCCGATCGAGATCGAGACGTCGGTCATCAGGTGCATCGGCTTCCATTGCAGCTCCGCCATCTTCTTGATGGCCTGGGCGGCAAATTTCGGCGTGGCAATGTTGACGAACACGTCGGCGCCGGTGCCCTTCAGCTTGACGATGTGATTGTCGATCGAGGGCTCGGTGGTCTCGTAGCTCTCTTCCGCGACGATCAGGCTGGAGGCCTTGTCGCCGAAGATATCCTTGATCCCCGCCACATAGTCCTTTCCGAAATCGTCATTGGCGTAGAAGATCGCGACCTTGGCGTCCGGCTTTTCCTTCAGGATGTATTTCGCGAAGATCCGCGCCTCGACGCGGTAGCTTGGCTGGAAGCCCATGGTCCAGGGAAAATCCTTCGGGTCATTCCATTTGCTGGCGCCGGTGGCGAGGAAGAGCTGCGGCACCCTCTTCATGTTCTGGTACTTCTGCACGGCGGTCTGGGTCGGCGTGCCCAGCGCGTTGAAGACGAACAGCACCTCGTCGCTTTCGATCAGCTTGCGGATCTGCTCGACCGTCTTTGGCGGGCTGTAGCCGTCGTCATAGGAGACCCAGTTGATCTTGCGGCCGTTGATGCCGCCCTCATCATTGATCATCTTGAAATAGGCTTCCTCGGTCTTGCCGATGATGCCGTAGGCGGAAGCGGGGCCGCTATAGGCTTCGACATTGCCGATCTTGATCTCGGTGTCCGTCACCCCCGTGTCATATTTCTTCTGCGCCAACGCGCTCTGGGTGGCCAGCAGCGATAAAGCGGCTGCGGCAGCAAGCAGGGGCAATTTCTTATTCATCGAGAGCGTTCCTTTGTTTTTTGCTCGTGGTTGGAGTGGAAAGATTCTAGGAGGATTTGGCCTGAAACAGATCGGTGGGGGAGGCGGATGCAAAATTCTTGCGCAGGGTCGGCTTGTGGATCTTGCCGGTGGCGTTGCGCGGCAGCGCGTCGATGAAGCGGATCAACCGCGGGCATTTGAACCGCGCGAGATTTTCGGCGCAATGCGCGTGGATTTCAGCCTCGCTCAGGGATTGGCCGGGCTTGATCGCAACGATGGCCATGCCGACCTCGCCCCATTGCGCATCGGCAATGCCGATCACCGCGGCTTCGGCAATCGCGGGGATTTGATGCAGGATGTTCTCGACCTCGGCCGGATAGACGTTCTCGCCGCCGGAGATGTACATGTCCTTC
>Ga0210392_10001919_pt1 | contig 10729 bp, 11 predicted proteins | sample IncBWC30OmetaG_FD_161057 | JGI IMG/M metagenome (GOLD analysis project Ga0210392, IMG submission 161057) | Forest soil microbial communities from Barre Woods Harvard Forest LTER site, Petersham, Massachusetts, United States - Inc-BW-C-30-O ...
GACGGCGGGCACCGGGGCATTCGTTCAATCAGCGCGGAATTGGCCAGCGCGGACTACGGCCGATTGCGCGTCGGAATTGGCCGCCCGCCGCCCGACTTTCAGGGTGACATCGCGGATTTCGTGCTACAAGCCGTCGCCCTGGAGGAACGGATCGAGCTCGCGCGCGTGCTCGAACGGGCCTCGGAGGTGGTGGAGTCCGTCGTTCGCGACGGGCTTCCCCAGACGATGAACCGAACCAATCAACGCATGTTGCGCTGATGGCTCCTTGCTCCCGGCTAGCTCCGGGGGCCTTTCGCCCACAAGGAGAAACTAAGTGGCAGAAGCACAAGCAGTAGCGAGCTCGCATAAGGCTCGTGAGTACGAAACGATCTACGTCCTCAAACCCGACGTAACTCGTGAGACGCAAGAGAAGATCGCAACCCGCCTGGAAGAGGTCGTCGGTCGCGAGAGCGGCAAGCTGACCCAGGTCGACAACTGGGGTCGGCGCCAGCTCGCGTACCCCGTGGCGAAGCATCGTCGCGGCGTGTACGTGTACGTGAAATACGTCGGCGGCGGCGCACTGGTCAGCGAGTTCGAGCGCACCCTGCGCTTGCTCGAAGAGGTGCTGAAGTACCAGACCGTGCTCGTCCGCAAGGACGTGAACATGGCCGCGCTCGAAGTGAACGCCGAGAACCTCAAGTTCGAAGCGGTCGAGCCCCCCGCAGAGGACGAACCGGAAGAATCCCTCGAGCGTCAGCTCGGTTTGGTAGATTCGCCCGATCGTGATCGCCACCGCGATTCGCGCGGCGACCACGACAACGATGACTACGGCGATGTGGACGGTCCGGCTGCCGACGAGGAGGACGCCCAATGAGAGAGCAAACCAGAGATATGGATCGTGGCGACCGCGGCGGCGACCGTGGCGGCATGATGGGCGACAAAGACAACGTCGGGTTTCGCACCCGCGGTCGGCGTCGCGGCTGCTCGTTCTGCTCGGACGACGCCGAGCCCATCGACTACAAAGATCCGCAAGGGCTCCGTTATTTCGTGACCGAACGCGGCAAGATCGTGCCGCGCCGCATCTCCGGCGTGTGCGCGAAACACCAACGCTCCGTGCAATTGGCGATCAAGCGCGCACGTACCATCGCGCTGTTGCCCTTCACCACCAACGACTGAGGAGGGATCAAACATGGCCACAGCCACCAAAGTTCTGCTTCAGGCCGACGTCGAGAACCTCGGTTCGGGCGGCGAAGTCGTCAAGGTTCGTCCGGGCTTCGCGCGTAACTTCCTGTTGCCGCGCGGGCTTGCCGTGCCGGCAACCGCGGGCAACCTGGCGCGCGTCGAAGATCTCAAGAAAGCTGCCGCGGGCCGCAAGGCCGTCGAGGTCGCTGCCGCGCAGGAGCTGGCCAAGAAGCTGGAAGGCTCGAGCGTAAAAATCGCGCGCGCCGCTGGCGACGAAGGCAAGATGTTCGGCTCGGTCACGAGCAAAGACATCGGCGACGCCTTCGAGAAGATCGGCGTCACGATCGATCGGAAGCAGATCCAGCTTGCCGAGCCGATCAAGACGCTCGGCTCGTTCGATGTTGCGCTCAAGCTCCACGGTTCTGTGACCGTGACGCTCAAGGTGCTAGTCGAGAAGGCCGAAAAGGCTGACGCGAAGAAGTGAATTGACAGAACGACGCAGGTCGTAGAGAAGGATTGCGCGAGCCCCGCTTCAGCGAAGCTCGCGTCTCTCTCGCTCCTCTCGTATAGCGCCCCGGAAGGTTTCGACCGACCGGGGCGTCGTGCATTTGGGGCCTTGTGGATAACCGGTGGTTTCGTCGGTGGACAACTCCGGGATTGCTTGAGGGTTCGCGGCGCTGACTTTGTCTGTCAGGCCGGAGTGGTAGCGAGGTTCCTGGGCAAGGCCCTGGAGAGGTGAGCGATCACGATGTTTGCAGAGCGTTTTCGTAAACAGGAAGATCCGCCGCGTCTCGAGCCGATGCCTGGCCGAGTGCCTCCCAGCGATCTGGACGCCGAGGCCGCGGTGCTCAGCGCCATCTTGCTCGACAGCGACGCGTTCGACGCCGTTCAAGAGATTCTAGTAGCAGAGCATTTCTACGCAGACGCGAACCGGCGCGTCTACGAGGCCGTGCTCGAGTTGCAGAGCACCTCGCGCCCTGTCGATATCGTCTCCGTGGCCGGTCTCCTGCGGGACAAGGGTCGGCTCGATCAAATTGGCGGCACGCCCTATTTGGCGCAGCTCGCGGACGCCACGCCAGCGGTCGCTCACGTGGCGGCGCACGCTTCCGTCATTCGCGAAAAGTGGCGCCTCCGTCAGCTGATTTCGATCTGCCAGAAGTTTGCAGCGGAGGGTTATGGCGACACCGGTGAAGTGCAGGGCTTCATCGACAAGGCCGAGCAGTCCGTGTTCGACATTGCGCGCATCGCGCAGTCGTCGAACGTGGTTTCGGTGCGCGACGCGATCAAAGGCGCGTTCGAGATTTTGGGTGAGGCCGCGCGCCGGGGCGGTGGTATCTCCGGCATCGAAACGGGCTACACCGAGCTCGACAAGCAAACCGCGGGGCTTCACGCGGGTGATTTGCTGATCGTCGCCGCTCGCCCCGGCATGGGCAAGACGTCGTTCGTGCTCAACTTGGCGGCCAACGTGGCGCGGCCCAAGCGCGTCGAGGTGAACGCCGAGAACGAGGCGTATTTCGACGCGGCCGTCGAAGAGCCGGGATACGGCGTCTTGTTTTGCTCCTTGGAAATGCCGCGCGAGCAGCTGGCTTCGCGCATGCTCGCCTCCGAAGCGCGCGTCGACATGTCGCGCCTCCGCTCTGGTAAGTTGCAGCGGGACGATTGGAACAAGCTGACCGAATCGGCCTCACGCTTGGGGCGTTTGCCGCTTTGGCTCGACGACACCCCCGCGCTGACCTTGCTGGATTTGCGCGCGAAAATTCGCCGTTTGCAGGCCGAGCTGAAGCGCGGTGAGGGCGCCGGCACGAACAAGGGCCTGGGCCTCGTGGCTATCGACTACTTGCAGCTGATGCAGGGGCGCAAAGACGCCGGCAGTCGCGAGCAAGAGATCAGCGAGCTCTCGCGAGGCCTGAAGCAGCTCGCCAAGGAGATGAAGATCGCCGTCATCGCCTTGAGTCAGCTGAACCGCGCCGTAGAAACTCGTACCAGCAAAGACAAGCGCCCGCAGCTCAGCGATCTCCGTGAAAGCGGAGCCATCGAGCAGGACGCCGATACGATCATGTTCATCTACCGGGACGAGTATTATTTCAAAGACAGCCCGGACAAAGGCATCGCCGAGCTGATCATCGCCAAACAACGTAATGGTCCGACCGGCAAGGTCATGACCAAGTTCACGAGTGAGTACACTCGCTTCGATAACCTCGCCCCCGAGGAGTACAACTTCGGGGATTTCGATGATTTCGGTGGCGCTGGTGGCGGAGGCGGCGAGGCATGACCGGAGCTCCTGCGCTGCTATGCGCTCTCCTTCTGCTCTCGTTCTTGTGTCGCGATGCCCTGCGCGGCCAACGCGCGGACGTGAGACGAGCTCAGAAGCCCGATCTCAAATGAACAAGCGCTCCGCCAAGTACTGAATTACCTCGTTCAGTCCTTGGTGTGTGGCGGCGCTCACGAGCAGCAGATCGACGCCGAGTTTTTCGAACTCGATTTTGAGCTGCTCGTAGACCTCTTGCACGTCGGGCAGGTCGGCTTTGGCCAGCGCGACGACCTCGGGACGGCGGGCGAGCTCGGGGCTGTAGGCCTTCAGCTCGCGGCGGATCGCGTGGTAATCGTCGAGCGGAGAGCGACCCTCTTCACCGGTGACGGTGATCAGATGCAGCAGTAGCCGCGTGCGATCCAAGTGGCGGAGGAAGCGAATGCCGAGCCCGGCTCCCTCGCTGGCGCCCGGGATCAAGCCGGGGATGTCGGCGACGACGAAGCTGCGGCCGAGGCCCGCGCGAAAATCCCCGATGGTGACCACGCCCAAGTGCGGCACCAACGTCGTGAACGGGTAGTCGGCGACTTTGGGGCGCGCGCGACTGACCGCGCTGATGAACGTGCTCTTACCGACGTTGGGGAAGCCGAGCAGGCCCACGTCTGCCATGACCTTGAGCTCGAGGCGCAGCGAGCGTGATTCCCCGGGCTGGCCAGGCTCGGCGTAACGCGGTGCGCGATCGTCAGGCGTGGTGAAGTGACGGTTGCCGCGTCCGCCTTCGCCACCCTTGGCGATCACGATGCGCTCCTGCGGGCGGGTCAGCTCGCAGAGCTTTTCTTGCGTGGCGCTGTCGAAGACGATGGTACCGACCGGCACTCGCACTTCGACTTCCTTCGCGGCCCGGCCGTAGCAGTCTTTACCCATGCCGTTTTGGCCTGGGTCGGCGCGCGCAACGCGCTGATGAATCAGATCGTAAAGAGTGCCGAGGCCCGAGTCTGCGACGAGCACGACGTCCCCGCCGCGCCCGCCGTCCCCACCCGCGGGACCGCCAAACGGGATGTACTTCTCTCGTCGGAAAGCGACGGCGCCTTTGCCGCCGGCACCTGCTTCGACTCGCAATTCACACTCATCAATGAAACGCATCGCTCGGCGCTAGACCTAGCACTTATCGGGCAAAGTCCAGCCAAGATCGGTAAGAGCCTATCCCAGTAGGTGTCCGAGGGGGTGGTTGCGAGAGATCGACCGCCGCCGACCAGGCCTACTGGGGACGGGCTCTTACTTCGGGGGCTTGAGCGGCAAATTGGGGCGGGTAGGGGAGCTCTTGCGCTGGGGGGCATTGCTGGCGAACTCGTCCAACACGTCGAGCGCTGCTAGCGCCGCTTCCATCCCGAACTGACGGGCGGCAGATTCCAGAAATACACTCGGGATCCGCGTCAACTTGAGCGCCGTGGCTTTGCCGAGCTCCAGCTCGCGTTCGGCGAACGCCTCGAACGACGAGAAGCCTTTGGCAGCGTACAGTTTTTCTTCCTGGATCCGCTTCAGCTCGATACCGAGTTGGAAAAAGCCCTCGTGCAGGTTCTTACGCAGGGTCTTGATGTGCCCGAGGACGCTGTGCAGCTCACCGATGCGTTGCTTGATGCTGTCGCCGTCGTCTGGAGTGCGAAGTGTGGCGCGCGCGCTACCCGGTTTGGGCGCTTGCAGGTTGCGAGCGGCCGCTTCCTCGGCGTGCTTGGCGGCGTGGCGCGCGGCCCAAGGAGCCGCTCCGCGCATTCCGAGTCGGCGGCCCCCTGCGGTCTCAGCGGCCTCCGCCTTTTTGGAGGCTCGAGAGCGCTTTCCCGCGGCGGCCGGGGGAGCGACGGATTTACGCGCGGGAGGAGCCACCGATTTGCGGTTGGGTGGCGGGACCGATTTGCGCGCGGCCGCGGGCGGCGGCTTGCGCGGGGGGGCCGACGGCCCAATGGTTTTCGGCGCTCGCTCGTCTGTTCGCTCGAGTTGTGCGGTTTTTACCCGGGATTTCATGACGGCAATCTGCCCTAGCATGGTGCACCCGAATGATGCGGATGCCCCCTAAGCCTTTGTTAACAGTTTAGTATGAGCGCCGTCCGCTATGCAAAAACCCGAATCGGATCCGCCTGGCCGCTCTGAGAGCGAGCAACCACAGCCAGGCTCATCGCCTGTGAACGCTCGTCTTTTTCCTCCGGATCCGCGGATCGCCGTGGTCGTGAATGGTAATGCCAAGAGCGTGACCCAGGAGGTCATCTCCACGCTGGATCAGATCTTACTGGGTGGGGATCTGTTTGTTTCGCGGAGCCTCGACGACGCACGTCACATCGCGCGCACCATCGTCAGCCGCGGCTACGGCACCGTGCTCACCGGCGGCGGGGACGGCACATTTACGGTGATGGTTACCGAAGTCGTTCGCGAAGGGCGCAAACAGAACCGGCCGCCGCCGCGCTTCGGCTTGCTCAAGCTCGGTACGGGCAACGCGCTGGCTTGGGTGGTCGGAGCGCGCGATCCAAAGAGCGGCGAGCTGGCAGCGGACATTGCGCGGCTGACGCAGGACGCGGGCAGCCGCAGCATGCGCTTGATCGAGGTCGAGGGCTTCATCGCTCCGTTCTGCGGCTTCGGCACCGACGCCGACGTGCTGGCCGACTACGCCAAGGTGAAAGGCGGCTTGCAGCGCACGCCGCTCAAGCGCGTGGCGCCGGGTCTGCTCAGCTACGGTTTGGCCGCGGTCACGCGCACCATCCCGAACGCGCTGGTCAAGCGCATGCCCCATTGCCGGATCGTCAATCAAGGCGGCGAGGTGTTTCGAATCGGCGCCAAGGGTGCGGTGCTCGGCCAACCCATTGCGCGCGGCGCGGTGATCTACGAGGGCCCCATGCGTCTGTGCGGGCTGTCGACCATCCCGTACTACGGTTACGGCTTTCGCATGTTCCCGTACGCCGAAGAGCGCCCGGATCGCATGCATTTGCGGGTGGCCACCATGTCTCCCCTCGAGTTCGTTCGGCACTTCAACGAGATGTGGCGCGGAGAGTATGACAATCCGCACACTTTGTTCGATTACCTCGTGGAGTCCTTGAGCATCGAGCTGGATCCGCCCACTGACTTCCAAATCGGTGGAGACCCGCGCGGTAAGCGTGGCAAACTAGAGATTACTTTGTCGCCCACTCCGATCCAATTGGTCGATTTTTACGCGCCGCCGTCCGTCACATGAAGGCTCGCCTCGGGTTGCTCGCTGTCCTGCTTGGGCTCGCGCTCAGCGGGCCGGTGCGTGCTGACGTGAATAGGCTCGAGGCGCACCTGTCGTGTCAGCGCGCCGCGGGGCCCGGTCGTGTGCTGTGTGAGCTCACGACCAAGCCGTCCTCGGGCAAGCTGGTTTGGAGTGACGCCCTCGTGGTGCGCGCGCCCAGCTTCGCGCGTCCGCTGCGCTCGCGCTTCGTCGCCCAGCTCGGTGCCGGCTCCGAGCCAGGAGCCGCGTGGGCCAAGCTCGCGCTGGTCGCTTCGGAACCGGGTCAAGGTCAGCTCGAGCTCTTGGCTCGCGGCGTGGTCTGTCACGATCCGGGCGCTGGTGAGTCGTGCAAGGCCGTCGTGTTGCCGGTGTCCGCGCTGGTCGAAGTCGGGCAAGGGCCGTCATAACCGGCTCTGCGCGCACAGCCGCTCGAAGCACGCGACTGACCGCGGCTCCGCCGACCGAGACACGCCTCTTCCGCGAATTGCCGTTGCTGGGGAACCCCCAGCAACGGGTATCCCCGAAGAGCGTGTTTACGCGGAGATTTTGCCCTTCTCTCGGGCACCCATTGCTGGGGGTTCCCACTATCAGGAGGCCCTGAAGAGCGCGTGCCTTGGTGCTCTCGAAACCCGAGCTGGGCCGCCGAAGGCTTTGCCGCGCAGCGCTGTGGCGCGCGACCATCAACCCATCTGCTCGGACGCGATGCGACGGCTCTCGCCTCAGTTGAGCTGCCTTGGGTCGGGAATTTGCCCGGATTTTGCGGGCTCTGTTACTCAGCAGAGCATGCAGCTTCCGGGTCGACTGCGCCTCACTACGCTGGGCGATTTGCTGGGCGCGCTGCATCGCGCGTGCGCGAGCGGCATTCTGGAGTTGGTCGAGGTCGATGGGGTGCGTTCGGGCAAGAGCCACCGCGTGTACTTCGAGGCGGGCTTGGTCGAGGACGTAGACACGTCCCTCAATCATCCACGCTTGGGAGAGATCCTGGCGCGTGACGGCTTGCTCAGTATGTCTGCTCTAGGCCGCTTGGCGCAGCGTTTGGTCGAGCAGCCCGGCAAACGCGTGGGCGAGATCTTGGTGGAGGAGGGGCTCGGCACGGCGGATCTCGTCGCGGCGGCGCTGCGCCGTCAGCGCACCAGTCGGCTCGAGGCGCTGTACGGTTTGTCCGAGGCGCTGATTCGCTTTCACGTCCCGCGTCCGCGCAGCGGGTTTCGACCCATGCCGCTCTCGCCGCGCGAGTTCCTACACGGAAGGCCGCGAGCTCGGACTCAAGCGCGCTCTCGCGTCAGCGAGCGCTTCACGTTTCGATCCTCGGCGCGCAGCACGTCCCCCGCGGGTTTGGGCGAAGCGCAGTTGGCGGCATACCGCGCGCTCGGCTTACCCGCGGGCGCCTCGCCGCGCGACGTGCAGCGCGCGTTTCGCAAGCTCGCCGCCGAGCAACACCCCGATCGCTTTCCGCACGCATCCAGCGCGGAGAAGGCCCAGCTGCTGTCGCGGTTTGCGGCGCTGAGCGCGGCCTATCACGCTCTGATCAGCTGAAGGCGCTCAGGGAAGCCCACTCAGGCTCCGCTCTGCCAGCGCTCGATCACTTCTGGCAAACCGGCGAGCGTCGGCAGCACGACGTCCGGATGGGTCGCGAGCAGCCGCTCGCGCGCTTGCATGCCGCCCTCCACGGCAACGCTGCGCGCGCCGGCGGCCTTGGCGCACAAGATGTCCTGAGGCCCATCCCCGACCATCACCAGCTCGGCGGGCGTGAGCGACAGAGCCCGCGCAATGTGCTGAAGCGGCAGCGGATCGGGCTTTATTTTAGGCAGATCACCGCCGCCCACGATGACCGCGAACTTCACCGGCAAGCGCAGATTGGCGAGCACTGCGTCCGTGATCGCGCGCGGCTTGTTGGTGCACAGCGCGAGCGGCAAATGAGCAAGCTCGGCGAGCGCTTCGTGAGCGCCTGGTAAGAGCAGCGTGTGATCGGTCGGGTGCGCCGCGTAGTAGGCGAGGAATGTGCTCAGCAATGGCTCGAGCTCGGGCGCCTCGGGCTCGAGCCGGGCTGCGCGGGCAAGCAGCGCACGCGCGCCGTCACCGACGTAGCTCGCGATCTCGGATACCGAGAGTGGGCTTCGGCCGTGCACGGAGAGCGCATGGTTGGCCGCGTTCGCGATGTCGTAGCGCGAATCGATCAGCGTGCCGTCGAGATCGAAGACGACGCCGAGCCGAATGGGGATAGCCAGGCGCGCGGGCCCCCCCGGATCCTGATCGGCCACGGTCATTGGCTCAGCCCGCGTGCCGGAAAGCCGCGCGACCCACGAAAAACGGGCCCATTTGGTTGATGAACTCGGAGGTCTGGCGAGTCGCGCGCATGGCTTGCACGACGTGCGACAACGGATGAAGCTCCTTGCCGATCAAGCCAATCACGAACTCATTGTCTTTGGCGTCGAGCCCGTGACACGCCAAGCGCACGTCGTGCGCCAGATCCTGAGCGCCATAAGCGCGACCGATGCCCGCGTGCTCGCGTAGGATCGCGCCGCGCTCGCGCGCGTCGACGCGCTCGAACGCGCCCGACCGCCGCAGCGGATACCACACCGCCCACGGCCAAGCCTCGTTCAACACCGTTTCGCGCGGCCGACGCAGCAGCCAATATTCCAGATCGGTCTCGAAGCCCGTGGAGTAAGTGCGCCCGAGCATCGTGTACTCGCGTAGCAAAGTGAGACTCGCCGTCTCTGGGTCACCGAACACCGGCCGCACTTTGTCGGTGAAGTCGAGCGGCTCCTCGCTCCAGGTGAGCACGCCGAGGCCGTGCGGGTTGTTCACGTCCTCATAGACCACGCTCGGCACGTTGCGCCGCGTCAGGACCGCAGCCAGATTCTTGAGTGCGTCCGCTGGGGCGAGCTTTTTGTCGGACTCGAACACCATCAGCTGCATGAACAGCCGGCGCTCCAATATCTGCGGAATTCCGTCGCGCTCGCCGCCTCGTTCGCGGACATCGATGCGCTCACCGTGTGCGTTTTCGCCCATGGCGCGAATGCTAACAAAAACCAGGACGAGCGCCCTTGCTTTCGTCCGATCTCTGATAAACTCCGCCGGCTTTGGCGCGCACCATCCAATCTACCCCCGTGGCTCTCGGCGAGCCGCGTTCGCCGACCCTCGTGCAGGGGCACGGCTCGAACGGGGCACTCGAACATCCGCTGCCCGCCGGCATGCGGGATCTGCTGCCCCCCGTCGCTCGCCGGCAGGGGGAGCTCGCGCGGCGCGTCACCCGTTGCTTCGAGCTGCACGGCTACGAGATCGTCACGTTGCCCGTGTTCGAATACGCTGAGGTGCTGGAGCGCGGTCTGGGCGCGCTCGCTTCGGATGAGGTGCTGCGCTTCGTGGAGCCGGAAAGCGGCGAGGTCGTCGCGCTGCGCCCGGATATGACCCCGCAAATCGCGCGCATCTTGGCCACACGGCTGAGCGAGCTGCCCAGTCCCGCCAGGCTTTGTTATCACGGCTCGGTGATGCGTCGTCCGCGCGAACGCGCGCGCCGTCATCGTCAGATCTTTCAGGCCGGCGTCGAGCTGCTCGGTCTGGAGGGCCCCGCTGGCGATCTGGAGATCCTGCGCTTGGCTTCCGAGGGCGTGCGTGCCGCCGGCTTGTCGTCGTTCGTTTTTGATTTGGGTCATGCGCGCATCGCCGCCGCGTTGCTCGAAACACAGCCGGCCGCGCGCACGAGTGATCTGGTCGATGCGCTCGCAATCAAGGATCAGTCCGAGGTCTCGCGGCGCGCGCTCGCAGCTGGCTTCAGCGGCCGCACGCTTTCGGCGATCTCCGAGTTGTGCGAGCTGCACGGCGGCGCGGAGATCTGGCCGCGCGCCGAGCGCTTGCTCGCAGGCACTGCGGCTGAGCCGGCATTGCGCGAGCTGCGGCAGATTTGGGATGCCGTACAGAGCGCGGAGCTTGCGCCAGAGCTGCTGGTCGATCTCTCCGAAACGCGGAATTTTGCCTACTATACCGGCTTGATGTTCCAGATCCACGCGGACGGGCCGGGCAGCCCGATCGGCGCAGGGGGTCGGTACGACGGGCTTTTGGCTCGCTTTGGCGCGGCACGCGCCGCC
>Ga0210392_10001920_pt1 | contig 10728 bp, 8 predicted proteins | sample IncBWC30OmetaG_FD_161057 | JGI IMG/M metagenome (GOLD analysis project Ga0210392, IMG submission 161057) | Forest soil microbial communities from Barre Woods Harvard Forest LTER site, Petersham, Massachusetts, United States - Inc-BW-C-30-O ...
AGCGGTCGCGGATCTGCAGCGTCAGCGCGACAATGCAGACCAGCGAAATCGCGGCCGCCAGCGCGGCAAGCCGGACACGATCGATGTGAGGGCGTTCATGCAATGGCTGTTCCTCCCTTGATTGAAGAGATAACTCTGAATGCAAGGCCCGGGTTCCGTCGCTCACGCATGTCAGGAACCCTTCAGCCAGCGTGTCAGGAGATCGCGCACCGACCATTTTGCGGTGCGAATGTTGTCGATGCGCCAGCGTCCGCCTTCGCGGATGAAATCGTACGTCACGATCGCTTCGCCTTCGCGCACATAAGGCTTGCGATAGATCAGCCTCACCGCGACGACCGAAGCTGCGTCGCGCTGGCTCTCCGTCTTGAGGTCGAAACCCTCGAGCTCGAGCGCGTTGGTATCGGTGGTGAGATCGAAATCGATCGGGCCGACATCGCCGTCCGGCGGCTTTTTCGCATCGGCCCTGGCCCACAGCGAGGCAAGTGATTTGGAGAGATATCGGCCGCGCCGCTTCCGCTCGAGCCAATCGGAGGTCGTGCCGTTGACTGCCTCTTTGTAAATGCCGGTCAGCATTTCCGTGGGCGACGGGTCGGCAACGGCCGCGGCGTTCGTCGCCGCGAACAGGAGCATCAAGGCAACGCTGCGGATCAACATCGCGGCAACAGGCTTTCGGCGGACGACCATCGCCCCTTTGACGGCGTCAGGCGCGAGGTAGTTCAAAAAACTCTGCACCGATGCCGATCGCGCTGTTCCCCGACTGGCCATCCGCGCCACCATCGCCGGAGCGGATCAGTCGTTACTTCGAGACACCCGCAACCTACGTCTGGCGGCTGTCTCGCAGGCCTTTCTGAATGACGAACTTCAGTCCGGACCAGGTCTCGTCGACGGCGCAGACCTTGATGTCGACGAGGCCGAGCGGCAATGCGAGGTCGCGCACCACGACATCGCTGAGATCGGTCGCAACGCCGGAGGCCTTTTTCGGCCAGGACACCCAGATCATGCCGTCGGGCGCAATCGCGTCGCGATAGCGCGTGAGCTTTGCGGCCAGTCCCTTGGCCTCGACCGCGAACACATGCACGACGTCGAGCGGCGCTGCGGCGCGCGCAACGATCTTCGCGCCCTCGGGCCACTCGCCGACGATCTTGCGATAGTCCTTAGGCGCGCCGTCAGCAAAAATGCGAAAGCCCGGCTTGAGGCCGAGCTTTTGCGAGAGTGATTTGCCGGAGGTGCCGGCCATGCTCCGAAGGCTCTTAAGCCTGCGGCTGCGGCTCCAGGCCGGCGTCCGGATCGGGACGCGGGCGCGGCTTGCCGGCCGGCGGCACGGCAGAAGCACGCGGCGTGGTCGGCTCGAGCACGGACTCCCGGTTCGGCTTCTTGCCGTTGAGGAGATCCTTGATCTCGTCGCCGGACAGCGTCTCGAATTCGAGCAGTCCCTGCGCGATGCTCTCCCAGTCGCCGCGATGGTCCAGCAGGATGCGGCGGGCTTCCTGCTCGCCATCCTCGACGAGGCGGCGGATTTCCGCGTCGATCAGGCGCGCGGTCTCTTCCGAGATGTTGGTCGAGCGCGCCACCGAATGACCGAGGAAAACTTCCTGCTCGTTGCTCTGGTAGCGGACGCGGCCGAGCTTGTCGGACATGCCCCACTCCATCACCATGGCGCGGGCGAGGTTGGTCGCCTGCTGGATGTCGCCGGAAGCGCCATTGGTCACCTTGTCAGGACCCGAGTTGAGAATCTCCGCCTCGCGGCCGCCGAGCGCGATCGCAAGCCGCGACACGCACCACTGGCGCGTATAGCCGATGCGGTCGCCTTCCGGCAGCTGCATCACCATGCCGAGTGCACGGCCGCGCGGAATGATGGTCGCCTTGTGCACGGGATCGGAGCCCGGCACATGCAGCGCCACCAGGGCGTGACCGGCCTCATGATAGGCGGTGTTGCGCTTTTCCTCTTCGGTCATGACCAGCGACTTGCGCTCGGCGCCCATCATGACCTTGTCCTTGGCCTCTTCAAACTCGGACTGCGTGACCATCCGCTTGTTGCGACGGGCCGCGGTCAGTGCCGCCTCGTTGACGAGGTTCATCAGGTCGGCACCGGAGAAGCCGGGCGTACCGCGCGCGATGGTCTTCAGGTTCACGTCGGGCGCCAGCGGCACCTTGCGGACGTGGACCTTGAGGATCTGTTCGCGGCCGACGATGTCGGGGTTGGAGACCACGACCTGGCGGTCGAAGCGGCCGGGACGCATCAAGGCAGGATCGAGCACGTCGGGACGGTTGGTCGCCGCGATCAGGATCACGCCTTCGTTGGCTTCGAAGCCGTCCATCTCGACCAGCAGCTGGTTCAATGTCTGCTCGCGCTCGTCATTGCCGCCGCCGAGGCCGGCGCCGCGATGACGGCCGACCGCGTCGATTTCGTCGATGAAGATAATGCAGGGCGCGTTCTTCTTGGCCTGCTCGAACATGTCGCGCACGCGGCTGGCACCGACGCCGACGAACATCTCGACGAAGTCGGAACCGGAAATGGTGAAGAACGGCACATTTGCCTCGCCCGCGACCGCACGCGCGATCAGCGTCTTGCCGGTGCCGGGAGGACCGACCAGGAGCACGCCGCGCGGAATGCGTCCGCCGAGGCGCTGGAACTTGCCGGGGTCGCGCAGGAACTCGACGATCTCCTGCAAATCCTGCTTGGCCTCGTCAACGCCGGCGACGTCCTCGAAGGTGACGCGGCCATGCGCTTCGGTCAGCATCTTGGCGCGCGACTTGCCAAAGCCCATCGCCTTGCCGGCGCCGCCCTGCATCTGCCGCGACAGGAAGATCCACACGCCGATCAGGGCGATGAACGGCAGCCAGGAGACCAGCAGCGAGACGAACCACGGCACGTTGTCGCCGGGCGGCTTCGCCGTGATCTGCACCTTGCCGTTATAGAGGCGCGTCACCAGCGACGGATCGTTCGGCGCGTAGGTCTGGAAGGTTGTGCCGTTGTTGTAGGTGCCGTGAATCTCGGGACCCTGGATCACGACATCGCGAACGTTGCCCTTATCGACATCGGTCAGAAGCTGCGAGAACGAGATGTCTTGCGAGGACGCGCGTTGACCGGGATTCTGGAACAGCGTGAACAGCGCCAACAGCAACAGGACGATGATGACCCAGAGGGCGAAATTGCGCAGATTGGCGTTCATCGATTTTCCTTCGTGGTCGCGCGAATCGCGGCCTTTGTCCTTCCGGACCTATCCTTGGGTAGCCACGAGGGAATCCCCTCCTCGACCACATTGCAATTTAGGTGCCGCTCGCCTCGCTGCCAAGGGAACCTCATCGGACTATTTAGCGCATCCGGACACGATTCCCGTGCAAAAAATGACGATCGAAGCGGCCTTTTCTGGGGTGGTTAAGACTCCGGGTGGGACTAATTCACAAACGACGGTGTTATTTGCCGCTTTGTAAGGCTTCTCTCCGCCGCCTTGTGCTCCCCCTTGGAGGCGCCGGCTCGATCCGAATCCTCCCCTGCCCGAGGCTCACCAGCGCGCCGGCGAGGGTCTGTTTTAGCCTGATTTGCTTGGGCCCGGGGCGGCTTTTGGGGGACTTTGGCGCCAAATGGCGGTCCAATTGGACAAGCAGGGCCTCGACCTTGCCGAGCTCGGCAGGCCCTTCATGACCGAAGCGGTTGATGGCGCGCATCAGAAGGCGGAGCCTGATCTCTTCGGGGAGCGCCGCAAAGGCTTCCGCATCGAGCTCGCGTCCGTCCTTGCGCGGCGCGGCCCCGCCCTTGAGCAAGAGATAGCGCTCGGCGCCGTCGGTGAGGACTTCGACCGCCTCATTGGCGCGCGCGAGCCGCGCGGCAAGCCGCGCCAGACCGCGGGCATCGCCGCCCTCGGCCGCCAGCATCGGCAGCAATGCGCGCAAGCGCGGCCGCGTGAAAGCCGTGTCGTGGTTGGTGGGATCGTCGGCGAAATCGATCTTCGCCTTGACCAACGTCGCGACCAGGCGGGATTTCGGAATCGAGAGCAAGGGACGCGCGAGCGTGAGGCCATCGCGGTTCGTCTCGCGCGCCATCGCCGACAGCCCCGCGATGCCGCTGCCGCGTAACAGCCGCATCAGCAGCGTCTCGGCCTGGTCGTCGCGGGTATGGGCGGTGAGGATGTGGCGCGCGCCGGCGCGGTGGGCCGCTTGCGCCAGCAGGCGATAGCGCTCCGCCCTCGCCGCCGCCGGCACGCCGGTGGAAGGTTTTGTGCCATTCCAGCGCATCGTGCGATGCTCGATGTCGAGCGTGCGGGCCAGCTTCTTCACCTCACGCGCCTCGCGCGCGGCTTCCGCACGCAAGCCGTGATCGACGGTGACGGCCACAAGCCGCGGGCCGCGCGACAAAGCGCGGCGCCAGCGCGCGACGAGCCACATCAGCGCAACCGAGTCAGGCCCGCCGGACACCGCCAGCAGCAGCGCGGGCGCGGCCTTCCAATCCGCGAACAGCTCTTTCGCGTCGCTGGCCGAGATCGGGGATTTGTCGTCGTCTCGCATGGCGGAGAACGTGCCGAGCGCTGCGTTACCGTAGCCCGCATGAGCGACAGCGATATGCGGGACCCGGATATCGCTCCGCTCACCCGGGCTACGAAGCTTCGTCTCGCACGGCGTTGCCGCGTTCAAAGCCCGGCGTATTCTAGGCGCGCGAGCCTTGCGGCGCTACGGGTCAGCACTTCACCTTCTTCTGCTCGCGGTCGACGGCGGCTCTGACGCCGGCGGACGAGCGCGGATATTTGCGCACCACCTCGCCGAAGGCGGCGCAGGCGGCTTCCTTTTCCTTCAGCGCCGCGAGCGACTGTCCAAGCCGGAGCAGCGCATCCGGCGCCTTCGCGGACTTGTCGAATTTGGTGGTGACGGTGAGGAAGATTTCGGCGGCGTCGCGATATTGCTGGCGCTGGAAATAGCTCTCGCCGAGCCAGTATTGGGAATCGCCGACCAGAGGATCAGAAGGATATTTCTGCGCAAAGTTCTTCATGGTCTCTTCGGCGAGCGCGTAATCCTTGCGCTGCATGTAGCCGATGCCGAGGTCATATTCGTCGCGCGGCGAATTCGTGGGCGGTGCGGTGGCAAGCGCCCCGCCGGTGCCATTGGGATTGCGCGGCGGCGGAGGCGGCAAGGCGCCCGGCTGCAGGCCGGCCTGGGTGTTGGCCGACGGCGGCAAGCCCGCTGACAAATCGAGTGGCGCACCGGGGTCGCGGCCTCCGGGGGCGCCGACGGAACCGTCGGCCGGCATCGGAAGCCGACCGCCGCCAAGCGCCTGCGGCGCGCCGGGCGCATTCGGATTCTGGCTGGGATCGAAGGCATCGCCACGGCGACCGCCTCTGCCCGGATTATCCTGGACGATCGGCGCAGGGCTCGCCATCTGCTGCTGCGGATAACCCGGCTGCGGCTGAGCGTAGCCACCCTGCGGCTGCTGCGCATAGCCACCTTGAGGCTGGTTATAGCCGCCCTGCGGCTGAGCGGTGCCGCCTTGTTGAGGATAGCCCGCTTGATAACCCCCTTGCGCCGGCTGGCCGTAGCCCGGACCAGCCTGAGCCGGCGGCACAGCCGCTACATTCGGCTGGTTGCCGCCCGGCGCTCCCGGCGCCGCGCCGAGCTGGCGCAGCCGATCCTCGAGCTGGCGGTTCTTGTATTGCAATTCCTCGTTCTGGCCGGTGACCTGCCGAAGCTGCTCTTCCAGTTTCTGGATCCGCAGCTCAGGATCCTGGTCATCTTGTGCAAAAGCCTGCGAGGACAGCGAGAGCACCACGGCAATAGCCACAGCACCGGTCACTTTTAGAAGACTGGACGACATGTTGCCCTGACGAGGAAATCAGCCTGACACCGGCGAGCGGCGACACATAGGGAGAGGGAGTACGCCAAAAATGTGACTGTTACAAACCACCAAAATGAAACCGGCGCCCGAAGGCGCCGGAAATCCATTTTTGCGCATGACAGCCCGCTACACACTTTGGCGGACGCTGTCTTACGCGAGCCTTACGAGCTCGCGTTCAGGACGGTGACGGCACGGCGGTTCTGCGACCAGCACGAGATGTCGTTGCAGACCGCGACCGGGCGTTCCTTGCCGTAGGAGATCGTGCGCATGCGGCTCTGGTCGATGCCATGCGATGACATGTAGGCCTTGACCGACTGGGCGCGGCGGGCGCCGAGCGCAATGTTGTATTCACGGGTGCCGCGCTCGTCCGCGTGGCCCTCGATCGTGAACTGGTAGCGCGGGTAGGTCTGCAGCCACTGGATTTGCTTGTCCAGGGTGGCGACGGCCTGCGGCGAGAGGTCGGTCTGGTCGCTCTCGAAGAAGACGCGGTCGCCGACATTGACCACGAAGTCCTGCTGGCTACCCGGCGTGGCCGCACTGGCATTGGCGTCCATACCTAGGTTCTTGTTGGCGCAAGCGCCCATTGACAGCGCGACCGCAAGCACTGCGGCGAACTTCAATCCCTGGAGGAAACGCATAGATGATTTCATTCCGGAGCCTCCACGCTCACGTCTTGGTACTGTCATTCGGTCTACAGGGGCTTGGTTAAGCGAACGTTCCGTCAACCTTGATGAGGTGTTGCCGGACCCGTTCAAATGCCCCCGAACGGCGAAAAGCGACCGCGATGGTTAATGAGTTGTAAATGTGGCGCGAGGGTGAAGGCAAGCCGCATCAAACAGCGGAACTGCCGGTTTCAGCCAGTATTTTGGCGAACCTGCTGAGATGGCGTCGCAAAATGCGGTCTGGGCAACGCAACCGCGGCCGGCAGATCAGGACGCAGCCGTAGCCGGATTGATCTGCGCCGGCACCAGAGCGGGCCGGGATAGCGCCTTGCGCTGGCTAACGCGGTCGAACAGCATCCGGCGCTCGAAGGCATTTGACCGCATGATGGGAAAACGCGCCAGGATCTTTTCCCGAACCTTTGGGAAATCCGACGCCATAAGGATCACCTTCTTGGTGTCCCAGCCCGGAAACGGACGTGGCTCGGAAATCGCCTCCGACAAAAGGACACGGCGATAGAACGCCTGGTGATCCGTGCGCACCATCGCAAGCCCCGTATCGGCGCTGAAATAGTCGCAGGCCATATAGGCCAGCCGGACCGTGAGATAGGGGAGTTCCGGAAACCGCCGGGCCTTGTCCGGGTCCGCGGTGAAGCGAGCGGGATCGATGAAGACCTCGCCTCGATCGAGGCGTTCGTGAAGGATGTCACCGAACAATTCGGTCGTATAGGAATCGCGCCATTCCGATGTCAGGACATGGAGGCGGAACGAACCACAGAGCTCTCCGTCGACGAAGATGCCGAACAGCCAGACGTTGGGCGAATCGTCATAGCGATCGGTGACACGCAGAGTCTCCGACGGTGAAATCAATCCACCATGCAGGTAGGCCCTATAGCGCATCAGATAGATGAGATCTTTCTCTTCGGGAGTTTCGATGAGGCGGTAATCGACTCGATCAAACAGCCCTGCACCTCGCACATTCAGCGACGGTTGCAGCTCGGCCCCAGCCTTCATACGTCCAACACTCCAGGCAACTTCTGCGGGTGTGGACAAGTTAATACCTTCTTAACAAATTTGCAAAGGATTGGAGAGGTTAGGGTTAATCGCGCCGGTTGTGTTTATGTCCGCGATTGGGGAGAAAGTTCCACACTTCAGGGTTGTCCGGGGAGAGCGGCGATCAGGCGATGGAACGCGACGGCAGCAGGATCAGCTGGTCTTCGCTCATGCGCCTTCCGTGCGAGGCATTGAGGAGCTGGCGGATGCGCACCGCGGGAACCGGCCGGCTGAACAGATAGCCCTGCGCCTCGCTCACCGTGCCGTCGGCCGAGATACGCTCGAGCTGCTCATTGGTCTCGATGCCTTCCACCACGACCGACATGCCGAGATCGGCGGACAGGCGGGCGACGCCGCGCAGCAGCGTCAGCGGACGATCGCTGTCGATGCCTTCGAGGAAGGAGCGGTCGATCTTCACCTTCTGCAGCGGGAAGTTATGCAGATAGCTCAGGCTCGAATAGCCGGTGCCGAAATCGTCCAGCGAGATGCGCACGCCGATTGCGCTGAGCTGCGACAACACGTCGTGGGTCAGCTGCGTGTTGCGGAGCAGCGAGGATTCGGTGATCTCGATCTCGAGCCGGTGCGCCGGCAGGCCGGAGACTTCGAGCGCATAGCGGACTTCGCTCAGGATATCGCGCTGATGGAATTGCTGCGGCGAGAAGTTGACCGCGACGCTGACGGCCTCCGGCCACTTCATGCATTCCATGCAGGCCTTGCGCAGGATCCAGCGGCCGAGATCGATGATGAGACCCATGTCCTCGGCCACCGGAATGATGTCGACCGGCGACACCGTGCCGCGCACGGGATGGTTCCAGCGCAGCAGCGCCTCGCAGGTCGAGATCTTGCCCGATTTGAGATTGACCAGCGGCTGATAGTAGAGCTCGAACTCCTCGTTCGCGAGCGCCTTGCGCAGGTCGAGCTCGAGCGTACGGCGCGATTCCACGATCTGCGCGAGCTCGTCGCGGAAGAAGCAGTAGGTGCCGCGGCCGTCCGCCTTGGCCCGATACAGCGCCATGTCGGCGTTCTTGAGCAGCGTGTCGGCGCTGACGCCGGAAGCGGTCATGGCGATGCCGACGCTGGCGCCGATCTCGACCAGATGATTGTCGATCTTGTAGCGCTCGCTCAGGTTATCGACGATGCGCCGCGCGAGATTGGCGGCATCCTCGGGGCTGTGGATGTTCTGCTGGAACACCACGAACTCGTCGCCGCCGAAGCGCGCCACGAAATCCTCCGGCCGCAGCATGTTGCGCAGGCGATCGGCCACCGCGCAGAGCAGCTGGTCGCCGCAGGGATGGCCGAGCGTGTCGTTGACCTGCTTGAACTGGTCGAGGTCGATGAACAGCAGGGCCGAAAGCTCGTCGGCCTCGCGCGGCGCGTTGAGCAGATGCTCGATCTCGTCGCGGAAGTTGACGCGGTTGGGCAGCGCGGTGAGTTCATCGTAACGGGCAAGATGGCTGATCCGCGCCTCGGCGGTACGCCGCTCGGTGATGTCCTCGACCAGCACGACGGCGCCGCCGCCGGCCATCGGCTGGAACGTCCAGGAAAGCGAGCGGCCGCGGGCGACGTCCGGATCGGTCGTGATGATGTCGCGGGCCTGCGAATCCTCGATCTCGGCCAGGATGATCCTGCCGCTGACAGCCGAAATCGAACCGGCCGCCACGCAGGCGTCGATGACTTCGGAAACGTTGGTCTGGCGGTCGACCATTTCGTCCGGCAGCTTCATCATCTCGCTGAAGCAGTGGTTCATGACCGCGAGACTGCCGTCGGCGCGGAACATGCAGAGCCCGTGCGGCATGTTGTTCAGGGCGGTATCGAACTGGCCCGCGATCGCAGCTTCCCGTTCTCGGGCCACGACAGCTCGCAGGAATATTCGGTGCAGATTGGCCGAGAGCTGGATGATCGCAATCAGGAACGCGGCGCTCACGATCGACATCGCGATGTAATAGGGCGTGCCGCGCAGCGCCAAGGCGACTACAGGCATGCCGAACATGATCACGGCCTGCAAACGGAAGATCGATTGCCGTCCATAGGCCCTGCCGGCCGCTCCCGCCACGATACCGGTGGTGACGGACAGGCTGATCATGTGGACGACAGCGTCGTCATTGCTGAGCAGCGATGCGGAGCACCACAGGCCGATGACGGCAGCCTGGATCATCGCCCCGATCCGGTAGCGCTTCTGCCATTGCGCGGATTCTTCGGCGGTCAGGGTCGATTTGCGCACGTGATAGAGTCGTAAATCGATGGCGCGAAGCGCGCCCGACAACAGCAGCAGCGGGACAAACACCCAGATCAGGGCCTGCCCCGTCTTCAGCGCCGTCAGGGTTGCCGAGAAGGACGAGAAGACGATGCCGGTGAGCACCGTACCAGGAGCCTCGAACAGCGAATCGACGAGCGCCGCCGAAATCATCGGCGAGGCTCCTTGATCGGGCTCTGCGCTCCGGTTGACGAGCTGCATTGGGCTGGTACGCGTCCTGTTTGGAGGCGTAGTTTTACCGATGCGAGATGAAGTCTTTCTGAGAAAACATCGTTAAAAGCGAGTTGTTTTCACATCTCGGTCGCTGAAAATTTCATCATAAAATCAATGCACTAGGAAAAGTTTGCCGGGCACTTGAGCGCAATCGTGAAAGAACGCGCCAAGTTTTTCGAAAATCAGCGCGCAAGCACAACCCCTGCGCGCTTTTGCCCAGGACTTACGACAGCAGTGGCGACCAGGCGGGGTCGGAGGCGTAGCCCGGGGTGGGCACACGCTGCTCGTTCCGGCCGGAGACGTCGACCGTGTACAGCGACGGCCCGCTGTTGCCGCCGGGATCGCGGAAGAACATCAACACGCGGCCGTTGGGTGCGAAGGTCGGCCCCTCATTGTGCCAGCCCGAGGTGAGGATGCGCACGCCGGTGCCGTCAGGCTTCATGATGCCGATCGCGAATTGTCCGCCGCCCTGCTTGGTGAAGGCGATGTAGTCGCCGCGCGGCGACCACACCGGCGTCGAATAGGTGCCGTCGTCGAAGGGAGAGATGCGCTGGGCCGCCCCGCCGCCTGCCGCCATCACATAGATCTGCGGCTTGCCGCCGCGATCGGATTCGAAACAGATCTGGCTGCCATCCGGCGAGTAGGACGGCGACGTATCGATCGCCGGCGTGTCGGTCAGCCGCGTGGTCGACTTCGAGCGCAGGTCCATCACGAACAGGTTGGCG
>Ga0210392_10001921_pt1 | contig 10721 bp, 16 predicted proteins | sample IncBWC30OmetaG_FD_161057 | JGI IMG/M metagenome (GOLD analysis project Ga0210392, IMG submission 161057) | Forest soil microbial communities from Barre Woods Harvard Forest LTER site, Petersham, Massachusetts, United States - Inc-BW-C-30-O ...
GCATCGAGCACAATCCCGGCGCGACGCTGATCTGGATCACCAAAAGCTTCCGGCCCAAGGATGGCCTGTTTCACCTTGGCGAGCCGGTTGAAGTGCAATGGTTCGCCGAAGGCCGCAAGGCGACACGGGCAGAAATCGACGCTGCGATTGCGAAAGGCTTACCGTTCCTGCGCCGCGCCGCCGAAAGCGGAGGCCCGGAGGACGTGAAGGAATTGGATCGGTACATCAAGCGCGCGGAAAAACTGCTTCCGGTCGAGGCGATAGCTTCGACATGAAGGAGGGCGGCCCTCGCCCGTCGCAGTCGGATCGAGGGCCGTCTTTTTGGAGGGACCATGAAGCCAAGTGCGCTTGACAGGATTGTCGCGCGGCAGAGCGACGCGCACGCGCGCGGCGTGCTCAATATGTGGACCGTGTATGACCACCCGAGGGATTTCCCGGATAGCCACGTTGCACGACGTTTCGAGTGCGGGGATGGCACCGAGCCGGTGCCCACCCGTGACGTGGTCAAGGGCGAGTTGCCAGCCATCCGCGAAGCCTTCACCCGCTGCGGGCTGGTGTGCCTTACACGCAACGACGGCGACGAGCCGCAAATCGTGGAGACTTGGCTATGAGCTTTTACGTGTTGCGCCAGATCGCCCCGCCCGGCAAATCGGCCCGCGCCGATGAGGCGAACATCGTCGCCCTGACCAAAGCGGCGGTTGAGGGCACGGTGCAATATGGTCCTTACCTGCAATCATCCAACCCGGATGCCAATTGGGGCCGAGGCGATGAAACATGGACACACGACGTTTCCGAGGCGAAACGGTTCGCGACTTTCGGTGATGCAATGGATTGCTGGAAGGCGCAGAGTACTGTGCGCCCGTTTCGCAACGACGGCCGGCCCAACCGCCCCCTCACTGCTTACAGCGTTGAACCACAGCGCATCGATGAGTGATCCGTTCCGCGATTTCGCAGAGAGGACGCGCCGCATGATCAAACTCACACGCGCCTATGAGCGCGCGTGCAATCAGGCAATCCGAAAGTTGACACCCGAGAAGGAGCGCGAGCACCCCGGCGCCCGGTTGGTCCTGTACCGCAAACGCAAGGCCGCTCAAGACCTTTTGTCGGAATTTGAGGGGATCGATTTTGATGAGTTTGAAAACTTTGCGAGACGGCACTTCATGCCGACCGATTTTGAAGGAGACGGCCAATGAAAAAATCGGACAAGATCGGCCCGACCGGGGAATTTCCCCATGGCTCGCTTGGCAAGCATGACGACGGCGCCTTGAATGTCGGCGTCGCGCACGACAGCAAGGGCAACGTCGTTCTCAATTTCGGCACCGAAGTTTCGTGGATCGCGCTACCGCCAGAGAACGCCATCAACTTCGCACGGTTGATCCTGCGCCATGCCGGCGCCAAGCGGGTGGAAATAGGATTTTGATCGATCAGGTTTTCCCCGACAGCGAGGAATGCCCGGACTGCGGCTGCGGTATCTTCCGGCCCGGCCCGCGTGGCGGCCTTTCGCAAAACGTCGAATGCGCGCAGTGCGGCGCCCGCTTCAATGTCACCCGGCTTGACCCCGTGATGATGGAAGGCCGACAAGGCCACCGGCCGATTGTGTGGGCGCGGCGCATCCCGAGCGAGAAGGACGGCGGCGCCGCGTGGCGCGAAGATATGTTCCCAAAGGTGTGCCAATGAACGAGCTTGAAGAACTTGTGCGGGAATGGCGTGAGGCGCAAAAGGCGATTGATCGGATGCCGGTGAAAGAGCGCCAACGAAATCGCGAACCGCTGGACCGGCTGATTGCCGCGCATCAAGCCCTGATCGAGTATGCCGACGAGGAGTTGGGATGAAAATTTTCACGGTCGCCGAGGTTCCGGAGGAATTGGCTCAAGCATGGCTGCAACACCTCCGCGACTTCGACACTGCACACCCCGGCTGTCATTTTCAGGTGGTCGCCGATGCACCCGACGTGCCGATGGCCAAGGCCGTCGAATTGATCAAGATCGATCCGCCGCTAGATTTTACAACCCTCCTCGCTTGGACACCGAAGGACGAGCCATGAAACTGGTAACGTTCAATCTGATTTGGATCGCCCTCATGATCGCCGTCATCGCCTTCAACATCCATTATATTTGGTATCACTACCGCTGATCGTTATCACGAATTGTTACCCTAGAGCCGCAGGCACTTTTGCAATTGCATGTCTGCCATGACGCACGTCCGCGTCTGATTTTTCCGTGTCAAGTTTTCGTAAAATCGCACCCACACCCCTTGTTTTATAGGGTTTGGTGCACCCGCATCCAACGAAATTGGAATTTGGCAAAAGTCGATTTGCTATAGTCATTCTCGCGCGGACAATTCCGTCACGCGCGTTATGGAGAACGACAGATATGGAACGCGCGGTCGCGGTTAAGAAGCTTAGCAAAATTCTCGGCAAGTCACTCGGCTATCGGGTCGATCTAAAGGCCCCCGACGAGGACGACCGCGCCGAGGCACGCGCCAAACTAAAGATCGCGAGCGCCGAGCGCGTGGCCGTGATCAAACAGAAAGAGGCTCGCATGCAGGAAATCCTGCAAGCCGATGCCGAGTACCAAAGACTAAAGGCCGCACATGCGGAGGCAAAGAAGCGCTGCGACGAACTGTTTGCGATCACTTGCCGCTACCGCTTCACGGCTGGCGTATCGAATAGCCTGTTCTTCCACATCAAGGCGCAAGGCGACAGTTGGGAGGAAATCATTGCCAAACTGACCGAGAAGCAACCGGCCTAAACGAAAAATCCCGCGCCCGGCGTTGAGCCGAGCGCGGGACCGTTGTTCTACGGGGTTGTGTTCGTCCAAAGAATTTGGCACACACGGGCAACGGGAATGGTCCCGCCAACCCAACGGGGGAACTATGAAGCGTCTGATTTTGGCTTTCTCTGCACTTGCTTTGCTCGCGACCGCCATCCCGGCCAAGGCCGGCCATTGCACCACGACATGCCGCATGGTTGGCAATCAACAGGTTTGCAACACCTATTGCTACTAGGCCGGGGCGCTCGCTTCTGCTAATTTGATAACGTAGTTGCGGGGTGGCTTCGGCCACCCCTTTTTTATTCCCGGTAGGGGAATGTCACTTCCACCTCGTCGTCGGTCCTCAGATCAAGGTCGTCCAACAAGCCGGGACTGATATCGGCAACCCGCCCGGTGTCCTCATGCGGCCCCCAATCGGCCGGGAAGGCTTTCAGGGCAACGCCTGTGCGTGGATTGCGGACCAGCGCCATTTCCTGCAACAGCATCGATTTCGGCGTCCTGTCATAGTCCCAACGGCAGGCAACATAAGAAATGTTCGGGTTGAGCCGGCGCGCCAGCCCCGTGGTGTGGGCCGGCTGATACGGCAGGAACAGGTGCGGCGCCTGATCGATATCGGAAATGAAGGCCAGCCCCTCGCTTGGGCTGACACCGTCGTCATCGGGACCACCGAACCACGACACCGGGCCGGTCAGATCGAGCGAGGCGTCCGGAGGCGGGACCGTTTCCACGTCGCCGCCAAGCACGCCGGCAATGGCATCGCAGATTTCACCAAACTGCGTCCCATAAACATCGGCATCCGCCGCGCTGTCGACAAAGCAAACCTCGATCAACAGCGCAGGCATTTCGGTGTTGTTGAGGAAGAACAGATCGGTGCGCTTTTTCCCGCCCCTGTCGATGAACCCGCAATCGGCAATCGCGGCCGACACCTGACCGGCGAGCTTGGCCTGCGTGACATACAGGCATTCCGTGCCCATCGGCTTTTCGGTTTCGACATAGGCGTTGAAGTGAACGCTCACGTCTAGGTCGCGCGTCTGCGCATTGTGAAAGTCAACAATGCGTTGCAGGTTCTCGTTCTGTGTGGTGCTCACGTCGTCGTGGTAGGTGTGGGTGGTGACATTGCGGCGACGCAATTCGTCGGCCGTCCGCTCCACTACCTTACGAGCCTCGTCTACTTCATCGAGGATGCCGCTCGCGCCACGGATATATTTGCCGTGGCCGGACGAAATGATGATCTTCATGGCTTCTTTCCTAGTTCGCGGGTCATCACGCCGATGATCCTATCGATGGCTTCCTTGTTGTCCCGCGTTTGGCTTTCCAAAACCGTCAAGCGATTGTCGATCACGCCAAGGTGCGGCGAGCCGCGCACTTCCAATGTGGTGACGCGCGTTTCCAGCCGCACCGAATACGCGATCAGGCTAATGGCGGTTGCACCGATAGCTATGGCTTGCGCGATCAGGAAGTAGACCAGCCCGGAGTAGTCGCGCAGCCATTTCACGGCGACACGCTGATGATGACGATGCCGGAACCGCCTGCGCCGCCTATGGCTGATGAGCCCGTGCCGCCGCCGCCACCGCTGCCCGTGTTCGCAGCGCCTGCGGTGCCAACATTGCCAACCACGTCCCCGGTGCCGCCCGTGCCGCCGCCCGCGCTGCCCACGCCGCCCGTGCCGCCAGAAGCACCACCACCACCACCGCCGCCCGCATAAGAGACAGCCGAGCCGCTGATCGAGTTGGAGCAGCCCGCGCCGCCGTTGCCGCCGTTAAGCGCACTTGCTGTATTAGCTCCCACTGCGCCGCAGCCGCCGCCGCCCGCGCCCACGCTGGTCGCAAAGGTGACATTGCCGCCCGCGTTACCTTGCCCTGCGGTACCCGCCGCGCCGACATTGCCGTTGGTGTAAGCCGCACCGCCGCCAGAACCGCCCGACGTTGGATTGCCAGCCGCCGCCACGCCGCCGCCGCCGCCGCCGACTGCTGTGTGACCATTGAAAGTTGAATTGCTGCCGGTGCCGCCCACAGCACAGCTTACATCCGTGCCACCCGCGCCGACCGTGATGGGAAGGGCCGTGTTGGCAGCCGGGGTGTCGGTGCCGGACAGCAAGCCGCCAGCGCCACCACCACCGCCACGGTTACAGCCACCGGCCCCGCCACCCGCAACAACCAGATAGTTGATCGCCGAGAACGATGACGGCGAATAGAACGTGCCGCTCGCATTGAATGTATAGATCGCGGGGCTTGTCGTCGGCGTGTACTTGATGACGATGAGCCCTTGTGCGCCGACGCCCGGCGTGCCGAGCCCGGATGAAGACCCGACGCCAGCGCCAGCACCGCCCGCACCATAGAGCGCGCCGTTACCGGCATTGCCGGCGAGCGTTGCGCCGTTAGAACCACCGCCACCGCCACCGCCGCCCGAGCCATGCGTAGCGTCCCATTCAGTGCCCGCACCACCGTTCGCGCCGCTGACATAAGTCGGGGATGTGGAGTTTGCGCCACCACCACCGCCGCCCCCGTTGGTCCCTGCCGCTGGCACCACCGAGCCATCGGTACCGCCGACGCCACCGCCGGTCCCGCCCGAATTGTTGCCGCCGTTGCCGCCGACATTCGTTGCGCCAGCTTGACCGGCTGTGCCGCCATCAGCGCCGCCGCCGCCACCGCCCCCACGCCCGACACCTGATGCAGCGCCGCCATTCGCGCCCACACCCGTCGCGCCCGCAGCACCGCCGCCGCCACCACCATCAAGCGTCGATGCACCATTGCCGCCATTGCCGCCTGCGTTCTTGATTGTGCCGACCGCGCCCGTCGTGGTGCCGGTGCCACCCGTTGCTCCAGAAGGAGCGCCACCGCCCTTTGCGCACACGACGGCCACGGCGCAGCTCGCGCCGTTGAACCAACTGTCGCCGCCAGCCGTAGAGGCTGCACCGGCGCTGCCGGTAAAATAGGAGACAGCCGTCCCGGGCGTCAGGCTAACATTGGTGACCTTGGAATATCCTCCGCCAGCCCCGCCGCCGCCGCCCGTGACGTTGAGGGTGCCCTGCGCACCGCCTGCACCGCCTGCAATCGTCTCAACCGAATTGGCGCTGTTGTTCCAGTTCGACGGCGGCATGAATAACGTGCCGCCAGTGAGATAGATGGTCTGTTGCGCGGCATAGCTGACGATGACGATGCCCGTCCCGCCGTTGCCACCTGTGTGGATGCTCGCGTTATTTGACGAGCCGCCACCACCACAACCCGCGTTAAGACCAGTCGCATTGCCCCCGTTGGCGTTGATGCCACCTGCGCCCGCAGTGCCCGAGCCGCACGTTGGTGCCCCGCTGATGGCAGTCGCACCGCCGCCACCACCGCCAGACCCATAGATAACCGCCGCGCCGCTGATCGAATTTGAACAGCCGTTGCCACCGCCGCCGCCCGTCGTCCCGGAACCGCTGCCGCCAGCGTTAAGGCAGCCGCCACCACCTGCACCTGCACCTGCCGTAAAAGCGCCGTTGGCAATGACACCATTGCCACCGCCGTTGCCTTGACTTGCTGTGCCGGAAGCGCCGCTGCCGCCCACTGCGGTGTTTGATCCGCCACCGCCGCCCGAGCCGCCAGTTACGCCAGCCGTATTGGCCCAAGCACCGCCACCGCCACCACCGAGCGCGGTTGTGCCGCCGAGAATACTATTGCCGCCAGATTGACCCTGACCATTGACGCCACCGGAGCCGCCCGCACCAACGGTGACTGGATATGTCGTGGCGGAAAGCGCAGCCGTTCCGCTGAGAACACCTCCACCGCCGCCGCCGCCGCTAATCGATATGTTGCCCGAATTATCGCCGCCGCCGCCACCACCACCCGCGACGATCAAATAGTTCACCGTGCCGCTGCCGGTGCAGACTAGATTTGTCGTTCCTACCGTCCCAAACATGTGAACGCGGTTCGCACCGACGGCGGTGATAGTGCCGCCCGTGCAGTTGAGCGCGCCGCCGACCGCAGCCGCCTGCGACACCAGCATCGGCACGGTGCCCGGCATGTTGGCCTGCACCGATGCGGCAAGCCCAAGCGACAGCCAGCCGATCAGGAAAACATTGCGAAGAAACTTCATGGATTGTGTACCGCCGTCAGCAACGTCACGACGCAGAACGTCGCGGTGCGACAGCTAAAGGAGAGAACATCAACCGCGTTCGCGGCGGTCGAGAGCGCCGGGATGGTGCCGGAAAATTTGAAAATCGTATTCCAGACTGTGGTGTAGGGACCGCCCGATGCGGGCTGGATGAACGTAATCATCCCGTCCTTGCCTGCGGTCACATTGGTCAGGTTTTGCGTGGTGACGTTGGCGTTGAGTGTGATGACTGCATCAATGAACGTCGAGAAATCGATGTTCAACGTGCCGCCAGAGACGGCGGGCAACGTGACTTCGGGCGGATAAATGATGCTTGGCGCAATGATGGTGTTGGACGAAAGGCCCGCGTAGTACTGTGCGATGGTCGCGAACAGCGGTGACGCTGGCAGAGCTTGGAACGCAGGGTCAGTCGTCGGCCCCTGCGAAGTCATCACCCATCCCAAGGTGCCCGGAAGCGCCGAACCAAAGCCGGTGACGCCCGGCCCCTTGCCAATCGGCACCGCATGGTTTGACACCGTGCCGGTCTGTGCGAACGCAGGCGATGCGAGCAACAAAAAACCCGCCAGAAGGCGGGCCAGGTTGCGGGAGATTTTGCGTTTGGTCATGTCGTGTACCCCACGTTCGGCAACGGATACAAAGTGATGCCGCCGCCGTTGCCCGCAATCGTCCAGCTTGGAAGGCCGTTGATGGTTTCCGGCGACGTGGGATTGATGGTGATGTTGTTGACGCCCGCGTTCATCGCCGTGTCGGAGATATGCACCGGGACTTTCTTGTTGAAGGCGAGCGGCAGGTTAAGAACCATCGGCGCAGGCACCGTCTGGTTGACCGCAATCACGCTGTCATTGGCACCCACCGGATATGGCCCCGGCGCCGTCAGCACCACCGTATTGCCGAGCGTGTAGACCTGACCGACCAGCGTGATCGGCGCCAGTTCATAGATGTTGGTCAACGCATTCCAGAGCAGCACGTAGAGATTTGGAATGTCGGTCGAGGGGATGTTCGATATCGGATTAAATTCGGAATAGTCGATGTTGATGGTGTAAGCGCCATTCGCATAGGCAACGTCGAGCCCGACGCCGCCATAGGTGTTCGCGGGAAAGTTCACCAGCGATTTGAGCTTGAGCGTCGGCAGATCGGTCATGGCACCACCCCGTCAATCACAGGTAACGGCCCAACACTGAGTTGAGCGGTTTGCGAGCCGTCTGCATTGGTGACCGTGAGCCCGGTTTGATAGGTGCCGGGACAAAGGCCGCTCATTTCGGCGACCGTGAAGAACACGCGGAAGGTGCCGAGCCCGATGATGGTAAGCTTGCTGTTCGCGGTGGAAGCATTGAGCCTGCCGCAGCCGTGCTTGTCGTTAATCTGGAACACCAGCGAGAACCCGGTCAGATTGATAGGGTTGTCATTCAGATCAGTGATGAGCCCAACGAACAAAAAGCTCGCCCGGTTGGATTTTTGCGGAAACGCGACGTGATACATGGCTAGAGCTTTATGTAGCCGGTGCAGAGCTTGCGCGGGCCGATGCTGCGCATTGGCTGGCCACCCCCTGCATTATTGGTCTGATCGAGGCCGAGCGACGAATTGACGCGAACGTTGGTATAGGCGTTGTTGGTGTTGAGAGGCGCACTGGCGCTGCCGCCGCTGGAGCTAATCGCATAGGCGGCATACACCACGAAGGTCGAGCCGCCGCCGACACCGTTATTCGAGTACATCTGGCTGGTATGGTAATGACCCGGATCGTAAATCGTCGCCGTATGGTTATGCGCGCCAATCTGCGCCGCAGTCTGCACAACGCTTTCGCCACCGCCGACCGACCCGAGCAGGATCGGATTGCCGCCCCAATAGGTGGCCGACAATCGCCCGGCTGGCGTGTTGCCCATGTCGTCAAGACAGGAGAAGGCATAGCCGCGCCAGTCCGGCGTCGCGATCTGCTTGTTTGCCGCCCAATCCGCCGCCGCGCTCGCGCCACGTCCGCCCGGCGTCACGACTAGATTTGGATCGGCGCCATACAGATATTGGAAAAGATTTTGGCAATCGAGATTGGCTCGCTCCGTCGCGCCCGATATCGCATTGCCAATCGTCAATCCGTTGAGGCGCACATAACCCGCGATGACGCCCACGCCATAACGCAGGATCATGTTGCCGGTCTGGATCAATTGCGTCGGGTCGACCGTCGAGCCACCACCACCACCAGCCGATGGCCCGATCACAAGGATGCTGTCGGCCGCGAGTTGCACCACGCCGTTCTTGTCCTGCAACCGAACCTTGATCGTGCCGTCCGCGAGGAAGAATTGCGGGACGCGCCCGGCTGCATCCAAGGTGATTGGATACGGCATTTTGATCGTGAGGTTGGTGTCTTGGAAACCGTCCTGCGGCGTCGACACCGTGCCGGCTTGGATCAGATAGAGTTGGCCACCCGCCAGCGGTTTGCCGTAAATGTCGAATTGCTGCGTGAGCGACAGAGGAATGGTGCCTGCCATTTTATTCCCCGGCTGCGTTCAAGGTTCGCGTCAGGTTGCTCAGCACCGTGAGCTTCCCCGCGCTTGGTGCGCTTCGATAGGACTGCGCGACGCGGTTCCACCGCGAAATGTCTCGTGCGCCCTGCGGGATCGCGAGTATCTTTGCGACCTTCCGCAAGCCGAGGCCGCCGATCACGGTGCCGATAGTGAGAGGAAGGTGCGCCGCTGCCACTGGCACCGCAGCCGCGCCAGCGGCACCCTTCATCGCCGCTGGAATGTTAGCGACGCCTTTGACCGTCATCGCCGCAAGCTTGTGCCATGCCGAGACTTGCGCCGTTCCAGAAGGATTGCCGTATTTGCTGATTGTGTCGGCGTACTGGCTCAGAGCGGTGTGGAAATCATCGATTGCCGCGCGGTGCTCCCTGTCGAGCATGAACGATTTGGCCTGCTTTGAATAAGCGTTCCAGTTTTTAAGGAAGGCGCCAACGCTGAAATTCTCGCCACCGCCGCCCATATTGCGCAGCCAATTGCCACGCACTTCATCGCGCTCGCCGCCCGAAAGCTTGCCCCATACCCGAGCCGCTTCCTTGATGTTGCCGCCCTCGCGGATTGCGCTGTCAAACTTGCTAAGAACCGTCTCGTCGCTGCGGTTGCGGCCGAGAACACGACTAGCGAGTTGTTCGGCTTTGCCCGGTTCGACCTTTATCGGCTTTGGGGGTTTCGCCTTTCGCACTTCGGCAATTTCTTGCGGCGTGCGTTGGGCAAGGTCCGCAAAGCCGCGCATCAAATCGTGTTCGTGCGGCTCGAATAGGTGCGAACCCATCCGCGTCGGCGTTAGGCCAGCAACATCGCTCGCAATCGACTTCGGGCTTCCGGCGCTGATTGTGTTCCAGTAGGCGCCGCGCACCCGATTGCGAAACTCGCCGGCATTCGGAACAGCATTGCTCACGGCTTCATAGAGCGGCGCGGAAACCCGGCGATTGCCGGGCTTGGCGCCGATCAGATTGTCCCTCAATCCTTCCGGCCCAAGGCCGCCCGTGACAATCTGATTGAGCATTTTCGCGGCGTTGCGCGGTTCACCCTCCGGTAGCCTGCGGTAATTGTAGCCAAACCGATCCATCAGATCGCGGTGCGCCGCTCTTGCCGCATCAATGACCGGCCGCGCGTTAGCCGCGCTGTCTGCGGTCAAATGACTGCCAAGAACATCGTTGCGCCAATCGTCAAACGCGCCCTTGACGATCCGCGACGCAAAGCGGTCCTCCGCGTCGACCGCCCGCATCCCCATGCCACCGATACGCTTGTTCAAGCGCTCCAAGCCTTGAACGGAAATAGCATCGGCACCGGGTGGCGGCGCATGGGCGCCCGCCAACCGGAAATCCGGAGGGACCGCATCAGTGCC
>Ga0210392_10001922_pt1 | contig 10710 bp, 8 predicted proteins | sample IncBWC30OmetaG_FD_161057 | JGI IMG/M metagenome (GOLD analysis project Ga0210392, IMG submission 161057) | Forest soil microbial communities from Barre Woods Harvard Forest LTER site, Petersham, Massachusetts, United States - Inc-BW-C-30-O ...
CCGCACCCAGCCACCGCGACCCGTTCCCCGCTGGCGGGCAGCGCGCCCGCGACGCGGCCGGCCATCCCGGCCGCCCGCCGCCAGCACGCTGGCTGCGAAGCCACCTCCAGCTCGATACTCCCGGTGGCTGCCACCTCCGCCTCCTCACTCATCACCTGCTCCTTTTCCGCTCCCCACTCTTTTTCCTCCCGCACCGGGCCGGTGTCCAGGGCGCACGTCCAGGGCACCCGCGCAGTGCCTGCCGCCGCCCCGGACAGCGCCGTGCACGCCTCCCATACGTAACCGACCTCGGGCGCGGCGGTGGGGGGCCGGTGTAGGGTCGGCAGGCTTGCCGCCGGGGCTGCACGCCGTCGCCAGCAGTAGAAAGAGCGCGGTCGCGAAGGCCAGGCTGACCGCCAAGCGCGACGCCTCCGTCGTCCGGATCATCGCGGTAAGCCCGTGATCTCGTTCGCCGGCTGGGTCTCCCGGCCGCCCATAGGCCATCCCTTAACGGCCCCGTTGATCGCCAACGTGAACCGGCGTTGACCAGCCAGGAACACGATCCCGAGAACTCGCCGTCGTTTCATTGCTTTCGTTCTCGCTCGGATGAGCGGATATTAGAACACACTCGTGCGCTCGGCAAGGCTGCTTCTGGTCGTTAGTGTTGCTGCCTGAACGATCAGAACGGTAGATTCACCTGCGTGCGTGCCATTACGAGCGAGATCGCCAGCCAGCCTGCCCTGTGGCGGAAGACCGCGGGCATTGCTTCGGCGGTCGCGGGCTTGCTTCCGGCGCCCGGCGAACCAGCTGCCGCGATCGGCTGCGGGACCTCCCTTCACGTCGCGCGGGCGTACGCCGCGCTCCGCGAGGAAAGGAACCTGGGCACGACGGACGTGGCGACCGCCTCCGAGCTGTCACCGCACCGGAGCTACCGGCGCGTGGTCGCCATCTCGCGCTCGGGTACCACGACAGAGGTCCTGCGCGCGCTCGAGCGGCTCAGGGGAAGCATCGCCACGGTCGCGATCACGGCGGTCCCCGGTTCGCCGGTCGCGTCGACCGCCGACGACACGATCGTGCTTGAATTCGCGAACGAGCAGTCAGTTGTTCAGACGCGCTTTGCGACCACGGCGCTCGCTCTGCTGCGTGCGCACATCGGTGATGGGCTCGAAGCCGCGATTGTGGACGGGGAGGCAGCGCTCGCCGGCGCGCTGCCAGTAAAGCCCACGGAGTTCAAGCAGTTCGTGTTCCTGGGGCAGGGCTGGACCGTGGGCCTCGCGGACGAGGCGGCCCTCAAGCTGCGCGAAGCGGCCTCCGCCTGGACCGAGGCGTACCCTGCGATGGAATACCGCCACGGCCCGATCAGCGCGGCCGGCCGCGGGACCCTCGTGTGGGCCATCGGACCGGTCGATCCGGGCGTGCTGGCCGACGCGGCGGACACCGGGGCCACCATCGTCAACGGGGGGTTCGATCCGATGGCCGAGCTCGTCCTCATCCAGCGGATGGCCGTAGAACTCGCTGAGACTCAGGGACTCGATCCCGATCATCCGAAGCACCTGACTCGTTCGGTCGTGCTGCCGTGAGTCGCAACCGCTCACGCAGGAGGTCCTGATCGTGGCCGAGGTTTCGTTCCACGAGGTCGCGAAGGTCTTCCCGAACGGGACGACGGCGGTTGACGGGCTCACCTGCACCATCGCCGACGGCGAGTTCATGGTCCTGGTCGGGCCGTCCGGCTGCGGAAAGACGACCGCCCTCCGGATGATCGCGGGGCTGGAGGAGCCGACCTCCGGAGCGATCGCCATCGGCGGACAGGTCGTGAACGGTGTTTCTCCCCGGGACCGCGACATCGCAATGGTGTTCCAGAGCTACGCGCTGTATCCGCACAAGACAGTCCTCCAGAACCTGGCCTTCGGGCTCCGGCAGCACAAGATGCCGACCGCCGAGATCACGGAACGGGTCAGGGAGGTGAGCTCGCTGCTGACCCTCGATGACCTGCTGGACCGCAAGCCCGCCCAGCTCTCCGGCGGTCAGCGGCAGCGCGTGGCCATGGGGCGCGCGCTCGCCCGCAGGCCGCGCGTCTACCTCCTCGACGAGCCACTCTCGAACCTGGACGCACAGCTCCGGACCCAGCTTCGCGCCGACCTCAAGCAGCTGCATCAGCGTTTTTCCACCACCACCGTCTACGTCACGCATGACCAGGTCGAGGCCATGACGCTGGGCGAGCGCATTGGCGTGATGTCCGGCGGGAAGCTGCTTCAGCTCAGCACACCGCAGGAGATCTACCGGCGCCCGGCGAACGTGTTCGTGGCCGGGTTCATCGGCAGCCCCCCGATGAACCTGCTCAGCGCCTCCGCGACGGGCGGCCGCGTGGACGCGGGCGATCTCGTGTTCGAGGCCCCCGGCATCCCCAGCGGCGAGCTCGTCATCGGCGTGCGGCCGGAGGCCCTGCGCCTCATGACGGACGCCAACGGAGAGCACGCCATGCCGGTGCGCGTGGAAGTCGTGGAGTTGCTCGGCCACGAGACGATCGTCTACGGGAGCATTCGCGGTCACCGTGTCGCCACCGCTTCCACCACTCCCGGGATCGAATCCCTGCCCCCCGAGCGGGCGATCGTCGTCGCCAGGCTCGACGCACGCCGTCAGCCAGCGGTGGGCGAGACGATCAAACTTGGCATGTCGCTGGAAGACGTGCACCTCTTCGATGCCACATCGGGCGAGGCGGTGGCCTGGTCCGAGCCCTTCGCCTCCCGGCGCCTGGCCGGATCCTGAGGACGGTGCCGATGCGGCAGGCCGAGCGACTGGAAACGATCCTGGAGTGGCTGTCCGGGAACGGCAGCGTGAATGTCGCCGACATCTCGGACGAGCTGGGCGTGTCGGCCGCCACGGTCCGTCGTGACCTCGACCTTCTCGAGCGCCAGCGCCTGCTGGCGCGCACACATGGAGGCGCGGTCGCGCAGGGGGTCTTCTATGAGCTCCCGCTTCGCTACAAGGGCGGCCGGCACAAGGAAGAGAAGCTCCGGATCGCCCGCGAGGCCGCGACGCGAGTCGCGGCAGGTCACGCGGTCGGGCTCACCGGCGGAACCACCACCACGGAAGTGGCGCGGGCGCTGGTCGACCAGCAGCGCCTCACGCTGGTCACGAACGCTCTGAACATCGCCTCCGAGATGGCGGTACGCCCCAATCTCCAGCTCGTGGTGACAGGCGGAGTGGCCAGGTCCGAGTCCTATGAGCTGGTCGGGCCCATTGCCGAGGCGAGCCTGGCCGGGCTGAACCTCGACATCGTGTTCGTGGGCGCGGATGGGGTCTCCCTCGAAGCCGGCCTCACAACGCATCACGAGGTGGAGGCCCACACGAACCGGGCACTGATCGAGCGCTCCCGCTCGGTCGTCGTGGTAGCCGACAGTTCCAAGATCGGCCTCGTGGCCTTCGCCCAGATCTGTGCGGTCGGAACGGTCGACGAGCTGATCACCGACCGCGCTGCCGACCCCAAAATCCTGGCGGGCCTGACCGAGGCCGGCGTGAAGGTCATCACCGTCTAACCCGGCCAGAGAGAACAGCTCGCTCGTAAGATTGCTCGCACTTGCTCACTTAAGGCATATATGGAACACTCTCGCTCATGATCCGAGTAGCGATCATCGGTGCCGGCAGCGTGGAGTTCACCCGCAACGTGGTGGCCGACCTCTGCTCGTTCCCGGAGCTAGCCGGGCAGGTGACCATCGCCCTGCACGACATCAACGCGGAGCGTCTCGCGTACTCGGAGCGCGCCGCCGCGTCGATCGTGCGGAGGACCGGCACCGGGCACCGGGTGGAGGCCAGCGCGGAGCGTCGGCCCGCCGTGCAGGGCGCGGACTACGTCATCAACGAGATCCAGGTCGGGGGGTACCGGCATACCCTCATGGATTTCGAGATCCCGAAGAAGTACGGGGTCCGTCAGACGATCGGCGACACGATCGGGATCGGCGGCATCTTCCGCGGGCTCCGCACCATTCCCGTCGCGGTGGGCATCGGCAACGACCTCCACGAGCTGGCACCGGACGCCCTGCTGCTGAATTACACCAACCCGATGGCCATGGTGCCGTGGGGCGTCTACGAGGGCACCCCGTTCGCGAACGTGGTCGGCGTGTGCCACTCGGTGCGGGACACTCATGCCTTCCTGGCCGCCGCCGTCGGCGTGCCCGAGGAAGACGTCGCCTTCCGCACCGCCGGCTTCAACCATCAGTGCTTCGTCCTGCGGTTCCGCCACCGTGGCACCGGCGAGGACCTCTACCCGCGGCTCCGGGAGGTGATCGAGGCCGATCCGGAGGGGCTGGGCAGGCGGGTGCGCGTGGAGATCTTCCGGCGCTTCGGCTACTTCCCCACCGAGTCCAGCGAACACTCGAGCGAGTACGTCCCCTGGTTCCTCCACCACGACGGGCAGGTCGAGCGGTTCCGGTGCGAGATCGACGAGTACGTGCGCCGCAGCGAGCGGAACCTCGAGGACTGGGAGCAGACGAAGGCGGCCCTGGATGCCGGCCAGGAGCTGGAGGTCGAGCCCGCCTCCGAGCTCGCTTCGGAGATCATCCACTCGCTCGAGACCGGCACCGCCCGTGAGATCTACACGAACGTGCGGAACGGCGGGCTGATCGACGGGCTTCCCGGTAACGCCTGCGTAGAGGTGCCGACCCTGGTCGACAAGAACGGCGTCCAGCCCACCCGGATCGGTGCCCTCCCAACGCAGTGCCTCGCCTTGAACCGGACCTTCCTGAACGTAGTGGAACTTACCGTCCGCGCGGTGCTCGAGGAGCGGCGCAGCCTGGTCTACCAGGCCGCGCTGGTCGACCCGAACACGGCCGCCACCCTGACGACCGAGCAGATCGTGGCCATGTGCGACGACCTGATCGAGGCACACGGCGCGCTGATGCCCGAGGGCATCCGCAACGGCAGCTGAATGGGGGCCGCAGCCGCAGGCATGACCGCCACCTCTCCTGACCTGCTGGAGGTCCCCGCACCCGGGCGGGTGCTGGGCCGCCCTGTGCTCCGCAGCGAGGATCGCGCGCTGCTCACCGGAGCGGTCCGGTACCTGGACGATGTCGAGTGCGAGGGGGCGCTGCACGGGGTGTTCGTCCGGTCCCCGATGGCACACGCGCTCGTCCGGTCAGTCGACGCAGACGAGGCCCGTGCGATGCCTGGTGTCGTCGGTGTGTTCGCCGCCGGGGACCTGGGTGGGCTGCGGATGCCCCCTGTTGAAGACAGTCCCGAGGTGTTCGCCAGGCCCCTGCTGGCCATCGACCGGGTCCGGTTCGTCGGCGAGCCGGTGGCCGTGGTGGTGGCGCAGACGAGGGCGCAGGCCATGGACGCCGCGGACGCCGTCGCCGTCGATTACGAGCCGCTCGCCCCGGTGATCGATCCCGAGAAGGCGCTGGAGCCTGACGCGCCGATCCTGTTCCCGGCCCACGGCTCCAACCTCGCCATCCGCGTCGACGATGTGGCCGTTGACCAAGACGCGCTCAAGGGTGCCGAGACCATCGTGCGGGCACGGTTCATCAACCAGCGGGTGGCGCCGGTGCCGATGGAGCCCAATGGCGCTCTCGCCATCGCCGGCGCCGATCCCAGTCAACCATCGGTCACGCTGTGGGCCTCGGTGCAGGCGCCGCACGACACGCGCAGCGTCGTCGCCCAGGTTCTGGGCCTGGACTCCGCCCAGGTGCGCGTCCGCACCGCGGCGGTGGGCGGCGGATTCGGCGGGAAGATCCCGACATACCCCGAACACGTCGTGATCGCGTGGCTCGCCCGGCATATGGGCAGCGCGGTTCGCTGGTCGGAGACGCGAAACGAAAACATGATCGCCATGACGCACGGCCGCGGTCAGGTGCAGCACGTTGAGCTGGGCGCCACCCGGGACGGGCGGATGCTCGGGCTTCGCGTCTTCGTGATCCAGGACATCGGGGCGTACGCCAGTGAGGCCGCGACCCTGCCACCGCTCACCGGCCTCATGGCCTCGGGCCCGTACCGGATCCCCCGGATCGACTTCAGTGCGGTCTCGGTCGTGACCAGCACCACTCCGGTGGGCGCCTACCGGGGCGCGGGCCGGCCGGAGGCAACGTGGCTGCTGGAGCGGGCCCTGGACATGCTGGCGGCCGAGCTCGGGATCGATCCCGCGGAGATCCGACGACGCAATTTCATCCCCCCCGAGGCATTCCCGTACCGCACCCCGACCGGCGCCAACTATGACAGCGGGGACCCGGACCGTGCCCTTGATATCGCGCTTCGTGCGGCCGGATACGCCGAACTGCGCCAGGAACAGGCGGCACGCATCGGCCGGGCGGAAACGTGGCAGCTCGGCATCGGCATCTGCAGTTACGTGGAGGTCACGGGCTGGGGAAGCGAGTTCGCGTCGGTGGACGCCGACGACCAGGGGACGTTCACCGTGCTGACCGGGACCAGCCCGCAGGGACAGGGGCACGAGACCGCATGGGCGCAGATCGTGGCCGACACCCTGGGCGTCTCGTTCGACGCCGTCACGGTCCGGCATTCGGACACGCTGCTCGTCCCGCGCGGCGAGGGGACAATGGGGTCGCGGTCCCTCCAGGTGGGCGGCTCGGCCGTGCTCCGGGCCTCGGTGGCCCTGCTGGACAAGGCCCGGCGCCTTGCGGCCCACCTGCTGGAGACGAGCGAGAGCGACATCCGCCGCCTGGACGGCCGGATCGGCGTCGGCGGTGCCCCGGAGTTGTCGCTTTCCTGGGGCGAGCTTGCGGCCGCCGCCGCAGATCCTTCGTCTCTCCCGCCCGGTATGGAGACGGGGTTGCGGGCGCAGAACGACTTCGAGATGGAGGATTCGACCTATCCGTTCGGTGCCCACATCGCGGTCGTGGAGGTCGACACCGAGACGGGGAAGGTGAAGCTGATCCGTCATGTCGCGGTGGACGATTGCGGGCGCCGCATCAACCCGATGCTCGTCGACGGACAGATCCACGGGGGGATTGCGCAGGGCGCCGCCCAGGCGCTGTTCGAATCATTCGTCTACGACGAGGTGGGCAATCCGTTGACGTCCAGCCTCGCGACATACGCGATGCCGAGCGCGGCGGAGCTCCCCTCATTCGTCACCGTCCCGCTGGTGACTCCCACTGCCCGGAACCCATTGGGGGCAAAGGGCGTCGGCGAGGGGGGGACTATCGGGGCAGGACCCGCGGTCCAGAACGCGGTGATCGATGCGCTCTCTCACCTTGGTATCCGGCACATCGACATGCCGATGAGCCCGGACCGGGTCTGGCAGGCCATCAGGGATGCGCTGCGCGGTGTGCCCGGCGATAGCGAGGAAGGAGACGCGCATGGAGCGGCCGGACCTGAATGGTTTGATCGCGGCAATCGTCACGCCCATGCGGAGCGACGCGTCGATCGACAAGGAGTCGCTCCGAAGATACGTTGACTGGCTGGCCGGCCAGGGCGTTCGCGGGCTGGCCGTGAACGTGGACACGGGCGAGGGGCCACACCTGTTTCCGGAAGAACGTCTGCAGGTGCTGGAGATCGTCGTTGAAGCGGTCGGCGGCCGGGCTCTCGTGGTCGCCGGACTCGCGGCTTCGTTTACCGAGCAGGCCCGTCGGCTGGCCGCCGACACCGCCCGGGCCGGAGCAGACGCCCTGCTCGTCTTCCCCATTTCCGCGTACCAGGGCGAACCGCTGGACCCGGAGATTCCCGCCTCGTACCACCGTGCGGTGGCCGAGGCCTCCGGTCTCCCCCTCATCGCCTTCCAGCTCCAGCCAGCGCTGGGCGGGGTGAACTTCTCGGCCGAGACCATCGAGCGCACCATGAACATCGATGGCGTGGTGGCCATCAAGGAGGCGTCCTTTGACGCGAAGCGGTTCGTGGAGACCGCGCGGCTGGTGAAGTCCCTGCCCTCCCGCCCCACCGTCCTGAACGGCAACGACAACTTCCTTCTCGAGGCGTATCTCCTCGGGGCCGAGGGCGCGCTGCTCGGCTTCGGCACGCTCGCCGCGCGCGAGCAGGTCCAGATGCACCGGGCCGCGCGCGACCAGGATCTCCCCCGTGCGTTCGAGCTCCGCGACATGCTCCAGCCGTTGTGCGACGCGATCTTCGCCCGGCCCGTCCGCGACTATCGCGCTCGCATCAAGCACGCGCTCATGCGCCTGGGAGTCATCGACGAAGCGTACGTTCGCCCGCCACTGCGCCCACTGTCCAAAGACGCCCGCGACCTCGTGGACGGCGCGCTCAAGGAAGCGGGACTCCTCTAGTGGGCCTGCGCGGAGTGGGCGTGTTCCTGCCAACGTTCGCGGGGGACCACGGGCGCACCGGAGCAGAGCTCGCGGCGTTCGCGCGGCGCGCCGAGGACCTGGGGTTTGACTCCGTATGGGCGACCGATCACCTGCTGCACCAGAGCAGGTTCTACGCGGTCCCGTGGCTCGATCCGATCGTCTCGCTCACCTACGTGGCCGCAACGACGTCGCGACTGCGCCTGGGCACCTCGGTTCTTGTGCTGCCGACCCGCCAGCCGGTCGTCCTCGCGAAAGAGGTAGCCACACTCCAGGCCCTCACCGATGAGCGCTATATCCTCGGCGCGGGAACGGGCTGGGATGATCGGGAGTTCCAAGCCGTCGGCCAGCAACGAGCGGAGCGGGGCGGGCGGACCGACGAATCGATCGCGATCATACGCCGGCTGCTCGCGGGCGAGTCCGTGACCTACGAGGGCCGGTTCTACCAGCTGCAGGACGTGGCGGTTGGCCCAGCCATGCGCTCGCCGCTGTGCCTGTGGAGCGCTGGCGGCCGGCAGCTCCCGCACGCAGCTTCCCCGGAGCGGCCCGTCCTGGCTCCGGCGGTTCTCCGGCGGATCGTCGCCTCCGACGGGTGGATCGCGCGGCCCACGTCCCTTCCGGCACAGATCGGGGAAGACCTCGCCGAGATCCGCCCCGCGCTCGAGGCGGCGGGCCGCGATCTGGATACGTTCACGGTCGCGCATGAGAACTTCCTCCATCTCGTTCCCACCGAGGACCGTGAGAAGGCCCGCGCCGAACAGCGGCGCGCCTACGCGACGATCATGGGAGGCGGCAGGCCCTTCGAGTATTTCGAGCAGGTGTACCTGACGGGCACGCCCACCGAGATCGTGGAGAAACTCCGGGTGAGAATGGCCATCGGCGTCGAGTACCTGATCCTGCACACCCTGGAGCCGTCGACCGCGCAGCTGGACCTGTGGGCGGAGCACGTCCTGCCCCACCTGGCGGCCTGATGACGAAGATCGTGCTCAACGGGGCCGGCAGCGTCGAGTTCACGAAAGAGCTGCTGGCCGACATCCTCGGCTTCGACGAGCTCGCCGGGTCTACGATCGCGCTGTTTGACGTGGACGGCGAGCGCCTCGAAACCGCGGCGGCCATCGCGCGGTGGACCGCGGGGGCACTGGGGGCGCCCGCCACGATCGAGCCGCATCTCGACCGCCGGGCGGCGCTCGAGGGAGCGGATCACGTGATCACCATGATCCGGGTCGGCGGGCACGACGGGCTGAGGCTCGACTTCGAGATCCCCGGGCGGCACGGCGCACGGCAGGCGATGGCGGACACCATGGGCATCGGGAGCATCTTCCGGGCCCTGTGCACGATCCCGGCGCTGCTCGACCTGGCGCGCGACCTGCATGAGGTCGCGCCCGGCGCCTGGCTCTACAACTACACGAACCCGATGGCGGCGCTGGTGTGGGCGATCTACTCAGGGACCGCCCACCAGCGTGTCGTCGGCGTCTGCATGTCGCCGGAGAACACCGCCCAGCAGCTCGCGGAGCTGCTCAATGTCCCCTTCTCCGAGATCGCGTACCTGGCCGGCGGGATCAACCACCAGTCGTGGATCCTGCGCCTGGAGCACGACGGACAGGACCTCTATCCACGGCTCCGGCAGATCGTGCAAGACGACCCCGACGGGCTCGGACGGCGTGTTCGGGTGGAGATGCTCAAACGGTTTGGCTACTTCCCGACCGAGTCGAGCGAGCACAACGCGGACCTTGTGCCCTGGTTCCTTCCCCATGAGGACCAGGTCCGCCGCTTCCGGATCCCCGTCAACGAGTACCTGCATCGCAGTGAGCGGAACCTCGGCTCCTACGCGGAGACCCGGCGCAAGCTCGAGGCGGGCGAGCCGCTCGGGCTCGAGCGCGGTCCCGAGTACGCGCCGCAGATCATCCATTCCATCGAGACGGGGACGCCCCGGATGGTCTACGGCAACGTCCGCAACGGCGGCTCGATCGACAACCTGCCGGATGACTGCTGCACTGAAGTGCCGTGCCTGGTGGACCGCGCGGGGGTCCAGCCCACTCGCGTGGGGAGCCTGCCGCCGCAGCTCGCCGCGCTCAACCGCCTGTATCTGAACGTCTGTGAGCTGACCGTGCGGGCCGCGCTCGAGGAACGCCGCGACCTGGTATACCAGGCGGCGCTCCTCGACCCCAGCACGGCCGCCACGCTGTCCATCGACGAGATCGTTCACGTGTGCGACGAGCTGATCGGCGCGCACGGCGACCTGATCCCGGCTGGGATCCGCGGCGGCTGAGCCGCGGATCCCAGCCGGGGTGAGTCACCCGACCGCTACCCGCCGGCCGCGCCCGGCACGTTCAGGATCGTGTTGGCCTGCTGCGCCGCCGCGTTAAGCGCGGTCGCCGGAGCGGCCCGGCCGAGCAGCACCGACGCGATGCCGTTGCCGAGGGCGTCGACGACCCGCGGCCACTGCGGCAGCGTGGGCATCGCCTCCTTGGCGTTGACGAGATTCGCG
>Ga0210392_10001923_pt1 | contig 10706 bp, 14 predicted proteins | sample IncBWC30OmetaG_FD_161057 | JGI IMG/M metagenome (GOLD analysis project Ga0210392, IMG submission 161057) | Forest soil microbial communities from Barre Woods Harvard Forest LTER site, Petersham, Massachusetts, United States - Inc-BW-C-30-O ...
GGACGTCTTTGCCGGGAGGGCAAAACCGGGCGCCGCGGATGCGCTGCAAGCGGCGCTCGAAGCGACCGTGGCGCAGTTGGGGAGCCTCGCGGAAATTCCAGCCGCGAGCCCGCCGGGATTGCTCGATCGCATGCTGGCGGCGAGCGACGCTGCGCTTCGCGACAGCTGCTATGAGGCGGCAATGCTGCTCGTGCCGCATCGCCGGCGCGCGTGAGCAATACTCAGCGCGCGTGAGCAATACTCAGACTGGCTTCTAAGCTTTGGCCGTCTTCGGACCCCAGATGTACCAAAGAATGAAACCCAGCAGGGGCAGTACGAATACGACCACGATCCACAAGACTTTGCTGCCGGTGTCCGCGCTGCTTTGAAAGATGTTGACGATCGCCCAGACGTCCGCGATCAAAACGATCAGACCGAATATGCCGCCTTGATACATGCGTTTTTCCCCCATTTCAGACAATCAACAGAATTCCCCCAATCAAACTCAATAGCAACACCAATTGCTCGAACAGGTTCTGATTGACATGTTTGAGCAGCCAACGGCCGGCCAGCGCCCCGAGCAGCACGGCCGGCGCCAGCATGAGATTGAAGCTGAAGCTTTGGGCGGTGATCAGCCCGAGGTCCACCATGAAAGGCACCTTGAATAGATTCAGCAGCATGAAGAACACGGCGGCCGTGCCGACGTATTCCATTTTGGGCAGCCGCATGGCGACCAGATAAATGGCCATGAGCGGGCCGGCAGCGTTGGCAACGAGCGTGATAAAGCCCGCGGTCATGCCGATGACCGCGCCGGCAGACCAGTGCAGCGAAGCCGCTTTGTCGTCGGCGGGAGCAGAAGCGTACTTGCGCCAAAAACTCAGGGCCGCCAGCGAGACGATGATCCATCCGATCAGAATTCGCGCGGTGTGATCGGAGATGCGGCCAAGCGTGAAGTAGCCCAGCACGACGCCGGCCGCCGTCCACGGCAGCAATCGCCACAGATAATGCCACTGCGTGTGCTTGCGATAGGAGAAAACGGCAACGAAGTCGCCGAATATCAGCAGCGGCAGCACCAAGCCGCTGGCCTGTTTGCTGCTGGGAAATACATGATTGAACAAGGCGATCGAGAGGATGCTCAGTCCGGTAATGCCGGCCTTCGAAACGCCAACCATGAAGGCGCCAAGCGCGGCGCATAACCACAGCAGGGGATCGGTGATCATGCTTCAACCTAACACGTTGAGCAGGTGTTGGGCGCGCGGGTGCCGGACGCGCCGGTGCCGGCGCGGGCGGCCTGAGGGTCAGTTATTTACGTAGAACTGGCGCAGGCGATGCAGGTCGATGATCACATCATAGTGCTGGCCCGCCGGCAGCACGCGCCCCGTGGCGAAGTCGTAGCGGGAGTCCAGATCGACAATGCCGGGATGCAGGTCGTGCATGGCGCGCTTGAACATCTCCCGCGGCACCCACTCGGAGTTTGACGAGAGCGATCCGAACTCATCGTGGTAAATCGAGGCCGTGGAGATATCCGCCGGCGCGGACGCGATGGCGAAAATGCGCGGCCGCACGCCGTCCAAATGCACCTGCTTGGCGCCGGCCATGATCAGCTGCCATTCATTGCCCTGCGGCACGGCGATGAGCGCATAGACATGATGTTGCGCGGTGACAAACGCGATCGAGATGGCGAGCATCGCCGTCAATCGTCGCGCATTCGCGCTCCAGCGCTCGGTAAGCGCGCTGATCGATGCGACCACAAAGCACAACAACACGCCGGTCATCGCGAGAATCGTGCGATAGGTGGCATAGCGTTCCGAGGCGAGCAAGCACACGGCGAACGCAAACACGGGAAGTCCGAGCAGGCCCGACAACCAGACGATGCCGCGATGCATGCCGTGGCGGCGCCATTCCAGATAGGCGCCGGCGATCAGGATGACGCCGACGAGGGCCGCGCACCCGAAATACAACGCATGATCGCGATGATTGTTGTCGTTCAGCACGAATACGCTCAGAGCGTTCGGCAGCGGTTCCTGCAGGAACCAGGCGATTTTTTCGCCCCAATGCGTTTCGAATGCAATACGTCCGGACTTGACGAAGACATGCTCGGCGTACAGCAACGACATCGTGCAGTAAGCCAGTCCCAGAGCGCCGGCCACGAAGCCGAGATGAATACCGATCCAGCGGGCGGATTGCACCAGGTTGCGGTGCCGTTGCGCGATCAAGGCAGCGGCCAGCGGCACCAGGTAAAAGAATGCGCTCGGCTGATAAATCAGGGCGCTCAGCACCATCAACCCCGACGCCACCGCCCACTGTGACACGGCGCGCCCCACGCCGGCCGACAACCCAAGGGTCAGCGCGCCTTCAACGGTGAAAAATCCAGCGAATGCCAGCAGCGCCGTCGCCGCATACGGCCACCCCACCGCCCAGCCGGCTATGACCTGTGCTGACGGCACCAAGCAGAGTAAGACGGCAAAACACAGGCTGCTGTTGAACGACCAGCCGACCGCGCGCAAGCCGCGAAAGCTCACGAGTGATATTGCGCCGAGCAGCAGCGCCGCGACGAAACGCAGCCACTGCAGATTTTCCACCGAGCTGGTCTGTCCGTACGTCGCCTGCAATAGCCAGCCGTAGACAGGACGCGCATGCGAGGCGCAGAACTGCAGCACCTTGCCGACTTCCTCGTGCGCCTCGCGCAGATTGGAATAATCATCGCGCAAGCCATAGTCATGAAACGTCGCGGGCCAATAGGCTACGAGCGGCACCAGGAACAGCACCGCGGTGAGCAACCACGCTCGGGCGCGCAGCGCAATGCGCGGCTCCGCGATCGCACCGGGGGCGCCGATCGGGACCGCGATGGCGCCTTCACTCAGCACTGCCTCGCTGAGCGCGCCTTCGCCAAGTACTGTTTTCGGAACGCTGCTCATATTCGCTAATGGAACCCCAATGCTGCACCGCACTATTCAGCGCGCGTCATCATGCTTGCCGTGCTGTAACAGTCACGAAAAGGAAAGATGAAACATCCCTGCTTAGGACCTGATTCTATCGACGCCGCGCAGAAAATCAGTGCCGCAATTGGAGAAAATGCGTTAAATATCTGTTAACTAGACGAAGCGCGCGGCCTGCGCGGCCACGCACGCGGCCTACGCGGCCACGCACGCGTTTTTGCCATTGTGCTTCGCACGGTACAGGGCGGAGTCGGCGCGGTCGAACGCCGCTTCCGCGGCGTCGGTGTCCAATAGCTCGGTGACTCCGCAAGACACTGTCACCCGCACCGGCGTTCCCCGAAAATGAAAGCGCAATGCCTCGACGGCGGAGCGCACTTGATTGGCAATGAGCATTGCCTGCGCGAGTTTCGTGCCGCTCAACAACGTGACGAATTCCTCGCCGCCGATGCGCGCGACGAAGTCGTTGCCGCGCACCGCGGCCATCAGGCAGGCCGCCACACTTTGCAGCACCCGGTCACCGGCGCGGTGGCCGTAGCTGTCGTTGATGATCTTGAAGTTATCGAGATCCCACAGCAGCATGACCGCGGCCAGATCGGCGCGCGGCTTTTGCGCGATTTCCTGCGCGAATCGCTCCTCGAAGGACTTGCGATTCGCGATGCCGGTCAAGGGGTCGATGCGCGCGCCTTGCTTTTCGCTGTCCAGCCTGGAGTGCAGGTCGCTGGTTTCGCGCTCCAATTCGGCGATTCGCGTGCGCATTCGTTCAGCGCGTCCGTTCACTTCCAGCAGGCGAAATTCTTCGCGGGCGCGAAAATTACTGACATGTTGGGCCACGCACTCGAGGCGTGCATTCACCAAGGTCTGCAATACTCCCAATTCCGTGGCGCCGGCGACCTCATTGGTGAGCTCGCGCATCTGCGACATCACCGTGTCGCTGTAAGTTTGCGTGTCCTCGAAACGACTGCGGTTGGCGTGGTTCGAATCCGACAGAAAGGCCGCCATTTCGTCCAGCCGCTGGGTGACCTCGCCCAGAATTTCAGCGGTCTGCAGGCGTTCGCGCTGCAGCTGTTCGCTGTGTCCGTGGACCAAATCGGCCGCGCGCGTGATGATCTTTGCCAGGGCGCTGTCATTTTTTGCCGTTGCGAGTTCCGCGATCAACGCAGCCGCCGGATCCTTGGGATCGCCGCCCGCCAGGCGCTCGAGCAAGGATCTTAGCGCGAGCCGGGACTGAGTGTCGGTGGCGGGGAAGGTGATCGTCGGGACCGGACAGGCTGCATCGACGGCCACCACCGTGGTCGTCAGCGATTGCGCGAGGCGCGCGAGTTCATCGGCGTCGGCATTGCGCCGGTTCGCAGCCGCGAGCGCGATGAGTTCATCGTCGAGTTGCGGATTGACGCCCATGCCGGCGGCACACAAGCGGCCCACAAGCCGGCGCAGCACCTGCTCGATATGCCGCCAGCGCACCTCCTCGGCCTCCATTTCGACCAAGGAGTCGCGATATTTTTGTTTCCAATCAGCGGCTTCAGACACGAAACTTGCCCCGGCGTAAACTTTGAAAATGTGCAGGTGTTATGTCAGCCCCGCCGCGGCCTCTATCGAGCAGAATTTCGGCCTCGCCGGCACCGGGCAGAGATTCGCAGCGAATTTCAACACCACGCCGTCGCAGATCGTGCCGGTCATCCGGGTGCAGGAGGGCAGGACAGAGATGGTTCCGATGCGGTGGGGATTCGCCGGGCGCGGCAGCTTCAATGCGCGCGTCGAGACCCTGGCGACCGGCACTGCGTTTCGCGCGCCTTGGAAACGAGGCTGGCGCTGTATTGTTCCGGCGCTGGGTTTCTACGAATGGCATGTCAATCCGGACGCGAGTGAACAGCCATACTATATTCACCCCGACGATCAAGATGTGTTCGGCTTCGCTGGATTGTGGGCGCGATCCCGTGCCGATGCGAACGGCGTCACAGAGTCCTGCAGCATCATCACCGTGCCGGCGAATCCGTTGATGGCGAAAATCCATAATGCCGGGGCGCGCATGCCCGCCATGCTGACACGCGGGCAGCGCAATTTATGGCTGACGGGGTCAACGGAAAGCGCCGGCATGACGCTGTCCGCCTACGCTGACGAGCGTTTGCTGGCGTACGCGGTGAGCGATCGGATCAACTCACCCCGCAACAATGACGAATCCTTGCTGGAACCGCTCGAAACAGACGTCGATTAGGGCAGTTTGGCGCTTCCGCGGCGGTTTCTTGATGCAGGTCCCATCGGCCAAACACCTCCCAGGATAGGCTTTGTGCGAAGGATCGCCACTCATGCTGCGTCTCGCTTTCATCATTGCAACCTTGCTGACCGCATCGACCGCCGCGGCCAGCCCCAAGATTTACACCTACCTGGATGCGCAAGGACAGCGGCACTACACCGATGTACCGGACAACAACCGCTACCGGTTGTTGGTTCTCTCGCCCAACGACAGGACTGCGAGCGGCGATCGCTACGACTTTCAACTGCTCGCGAAGGCAACGCAGTACGATTCCATCATCGAGCACGCCGCGGTGTCCTCGGCGCTTGAACCCAATCTCCTGCGGGCCGTCATCGTCGTGGAATCAGGCTTCAATTCGCGCGCCGTCTCGAAGCGAGGCGCGGTCGGCCTCATGCAATTGATGCCCGCGACCGCGAGTCGCTATGGGGTGTCCAATCCCTTTGACGCCAGGCAGAACGTGCATGGCGGCGCGCGCTACTTGAAGTTTCTCATCGATCGATTCGGACACGACGTTCGCCTGGCGCTGGCGGCCTATAACGCAGGGGAGAACGCCGTGGAGCGCAACGGCGGCCAGATACCGCCGTTTAGCGAAACCAAGGCGTACGTTCCGCGCGTGCTTAAAATCTACAAGATGCTTACCGAGCAATTGCGCGCGACATGAGTTGACTTTGGGTAAGCATTTGCTTACCGTTAGTCGTGGCTTACCAATCAGCCTTCCTGGCCCTCGCAGACCCGACACGCCGGCAGGTGTTCGAGCAGTTGCGCCACGGCCCGAAGTCGGTCGGAACTATCGCCGCAAAAATGCCGGTCAGCCGTCCGGCGGTCTCGCAGCACCTGGGCGTTCTCAAGAAAGCCGGGCTCGTGGCCGATCGCGCCGAGGGTACACGCCGTGTGTACTACATCGATCCGCACGGCCTGGCGGCCATCCGAATCTGGCTGGATCAGTTCTGGGATGATGCGCTGGCGTCATTCAAATCAGAGTTGGAGAAAGGCGGATCGAGCAAATGATCACAGTCGCCCCGGTGCGCAAGCAAGTGACTGTCACGGCGAGTCAACAGCGCGCCTTTGCGCTATTCACCAATGAAATGTCGCGCTGGTGGCCGGCGACGCATTCGATTCTCAAGTCTCCCCTGAAACAGTACATCGTCGAGCCGCGCGCGGGCGGCCGCTGGTACGCCGTCGGCGAGGACGGCTCGACGGGTCAAACAGGCTATGTCATCGAATGGCAGCCGCCGCAGCGACTGGTGCTTGCCTGGCAGCTCAATGGCGACTGGCAATTCGACCCGGAGCTGGTCACGGAGGTTGAAGTCCGATTCATCGCCGAAAGTGAGCGCAGCACGCGCGTCGAATTGGAGCATCGCAATCTGCAGCGCATGGGCGACAAAGCGGCGCAGATACGCGGCATGGTGGATGCGCCGGGCGGATGGACCGCGGTTCTCGAGTCTTTCAAGAAATGTGCGGCGGCTTGATTTGCGGGTGTAAGGCGGTTTGATCTGAGGGAGGATGAAATGGTTATGCTCAATAAAATTATCGCGTGCGGCGGACTCATGGTTGCGCTGTTCGGGAGGCCCGTGGCGGCGGAGGTGCTCACCGTGAGCGCAAATGGTTTTGAGGTTCGGGAGACCGTGCATGTTGCGGCGGGTGCGGACAAGGCCTATGCCGCGCTGCTGCAGCCGGCCCGCTGGTGGAGTTCCGAGCACACATTCTCGGGAAGCGCGGCGAATTTGGTGCTGGATGCGCGCGCCGGCGGGTGTTGGTGCGAGAACCTGCCGGACGGCGGCTCGGTCGAGCATCTGCACGTTGTGTATGTCGCACCCGGCAAGGCGCTGCGGCTACGGGGCGCACTCGGACCCTTCCAAGCTCTGGGAGTCGAGGGCAGCATGACCTGGACCGTGAAAGCCGGCGCCAACGGCACCGACATCTCCGTCAGCTACGTCCTCGGCGGCTACGCCAAGGATGGATTTGACGCCTTGTCGAAGGCCGCCGACGGCGTGCTCGGCCTACAGATCGAACGCCTGCGAAAATTTATCGAGCCTTAGCCGGTTTGACGGCAACTCCCGCGATTTCGAAACGCGCGCCGCGTACCAGTTTGGCAACGGCAATGAACGCGCGCGCCGGGTAGTGGTCGTGAAAATAAGTGCGATAGACCGCGTTGAATTTGTCGTATAGATCCAGATCCGTGCAGTAAACCGTCACCGATACGAGGTCGGCCATCGTCAGTCCGCCGCGCTCCAAGGAGAGTTTTACGGCATCCAGGACCAGGCGAGCTTCGGCTTCGGCGTCCGCCGGGACTTTGCCGGTGGCCGGATCGACGCCGAGGTGGCCGCCCACGTAGAACGTGCCGCCCACCATCACGCCGTTGCTGAACGGAGCCGCCACTTTTGGGTCCGCGCCGGGCGGCGTTATGAAAATTCTATCCGGCTCGGCGGCATGAACCGCCGCAGTGAACAGGCCGATCACCAGAATGCCCAGTATTTTGCTCATGGAGTTCTCGTATTAGGTTTTGGGTACCGTGCCGCCCGGAGTCAGCTTGTCGATCGCCTGCGGCAGCACCTGCGAGAGTTTGGCGGCCAACACGTCCGGCGACAAGCCGATCTTGGCCGCCAGTTCCTTCACCGTGTCGGAGCCGAAAGCCTGGTGGATCTGATCGGGCGTGATTGTTTGATTCGCGCCGGTTCCCACCCAGGAACGCACGGTGCCGCCCAGTCCCTGCTGTTCCAGCTGCGTGATGATGCCTTGCACGCCGCCATGCTTTTGAATGAGTCCATTGACCACGGTGGCCATTTCGGCACCGACCACGCCGCCCAGTATGCCGTCGAACATGCCCATAACCCCCTCCTTGATAGCCGCTTGAGTTTTGACCTAAAAGCCGAAGACCAGATTGACGCTCGCCACCGTGTCGAGCTTCTTGAGTGGAGCCGGTGGTTTGGTGTTGTCCTTGATCCCGTAGCCGACGCTGAGGGCCAGCTTATCCGTCATCTTGACGGTCAGCGCAAGGTCATCGCGCAGCAAAATGTTGCTGGAGCCCGCTTCCGTCAAGAACTTATTGGTCAACACCGTCGTTTTGGTGAACGCATGTGAAAAATCCACGCCCGCCGTCGCAATGGCATCGCCTTCCGCCTCGAGCGGGGTGCGCGAGATCACCAGCCCGGTCGAGTCCTTGTCGATTGTTTCGGGCCGCAGGCGCTTGTAACCCGCGCCCAGCTGAGCGGTCAGTTTGGTGTCATCGGTATTGATGAACTTGTACCCCAGGCCGGCGGTCACGCTGGCCTGATACTCAAACCCGTCGAACAGATCGTGTTCATAGCGAAGCGCACCGAAGGCGAACAAATCGCCTGAAATCGTGTAGTTCGATTGCTCCCAGGTTTCCCAGCGTTCCGCCGAGACGATGCCGGAATTCTTGCCGTACAGGCCGCCGACAAAGACCTCGTTTTTCCAGGCGCCGTCGTACCGCAGCACGTCGATGTTGCCATTGAGAGACTCCGCGTCGCTGTTGCCGTGCGAACTCAAGAACCCGAGCTGACCCTTGCCGATGAAGACGCCTTGCGGAGGCGGAGGAGCCTCCTCGGCGTACGCCGTCAAAGCAGGGGCGAGGGCCAACAGTGCGGTGGCGAATTTGCCGTGAGCAGTCATGGTGCGGTGAGTGGTCATGTTGCGGTGAGTAGTCATGGTGTTCCTTTAAGTGTTGGTAAAAGTAAAGCCAACGTCTCTCCCTGACGCGCCTGTCTACGCTCCAATCCGATTGCAAAGCCGAAACTGTGGTTACGCGCGCTTTGCCAGCAAGTCGCGAATCTCCTCGAGGAGCGCTTCGGACCTGGGTGGCGGCGGCGGCGGCGGTGTCACCGCCGGTGCCGGTTTCTTGAGCTTGTTGATGCCCTTGATGCAAATGAAAAGAACGATTGCGATGATTACAAAATCAAAAATGGTCTGAAGGAAGGAGCCGTATTTGACGAGCACGGCCTTGCCGGCGGGATCGGCGCCAAGACTGACCGCCAGGTCCGAGAAGTTGAAGCCGCCGATCACCTTGCCAAGGGCCGGCATGAAAACGTCGCCGACCAGCGAGGAAACTATTTTGCCGAACGCCGCACCGATGATGACACCGACCGCCAAGTCAACCACATTTCCCTTCATCGCAAATTCTTTGAATTCTGATGCTATTCCCATGGCATTCCCCTTCTGATCAACCCTATTAGGCTTTTTAGAACTGAGCGTGCAATCGTACAGCAATCACGGATACCGGCCCACGGTCCCGGTTGTAGGCAGGATGACCGATCCATTGGTAATCCAGACTCAGGCGGGCGAAATTGAAAACCGCCGCCGAATAATAGCTCTCGATGATCTGCTCCGGACCCGGGTGCGGTAATCGGCCATCGCCGATCAAAACGCCCAGGCCCCCTGCATTCAAATACGCTTCGCGGACGCCGGAAATACCGTTGTTGACCGCGGCGATGGCCACCGTGTCTTGAGGCCGGTGCCAGCGCGAGCCCTGCAGCGACAGCCCCAGCGCCAGTGTTCGATCGACGTCGGTGAATTCGTAGGCTTCCACATTGCCGGCGGCTTTCCCTGCGCGAATGAAGGCGCCCAATTCCGGCGCGAGTTGCTGTTCCACGCTCAAGCCGACACCACCGCGGCCGCGGTAGCGGCGCACTGCGGCAATGTCCGGGATGCCGGTGTTCATGGCACGGGCAATGGCATCATCGAGCAATCCCATCCGGCCCCGGCTCTCAAACGCCGTGAGCAGCACCCGGCCCGATCGATTGGCAATCTCATGCCGGTGTTCCAGCTCCAGATCGGTTTGAAATTCATGAAATCCTGGCTCGAGACGCACGCTGTTCGGCACATCCGACAAGTCGAACAGGCCGCCGCGCAAAGTCCAGGCACTCACATACCACTCGACCGCAGCCCCCACGCTGTAGCCCCAGGCATCGGCGGCATAGTCGAAGGTGCCGGTATCAATCACCGTCCAATTCAAGAAGTCCGCGCGCGCATCGTGCGCGTATTGGTTGGTGTCGAAAATATCCACGACGCTGAATTTGCCGACCGTGATGACCACGCGATCATCGCTGCGCGCACCGCGCAGCTGATTGGCCGCAGCTTCTGTCGCTTGCGAATCGCCCTGCAGATTGACGGTCTGACGCACGAAAGCGCGCGGCAGCCGGAGGTAAGGTTGGTTCCTGCCCACCTTGTACGCCTCGCCGCTGGGGAATCCGGCTGCGCCCGTCGTGTCGTCCAGCCCAAATCCCTGGTCCAGTTCACCGTTGAGCCACACTTCGCTTCCGGGCCAGAGCTTTGCACCCACGTACAGAGTCGCATCGGTGGTTTCCGCGCCGCGGTCGGGAGAGAGGCTGTGGGCGCCGCGATAGGGCGCATTGAATGCCGAGGTGTCCTGCTCCACGTAGGTGAACTGGCCATGAACGGCGAAGCCCTCGTCGGCGGCGGCCGCCGTTCCGGCCAGCAACAGGAGAAGCAGAAACGCTGGCATCGATTCTCCGCGCGCTGCATTGGAGAGAACATTATGATTGAGGCAAGGTGTCAAA
>Ga0210392_10001924_pt1 | contig 10703 bp, 8 predicted proteins | sample IncBWC30OmetaG_FD_161057 | JGI IMG/M metagenome (GOLD analysis project Ga0210392, IMG submission 161057) | Forest soil microbial communities from Barre Woods Harvard Forest LTER site, Petersham, Massachusetts, United States - Inc-BW-C-30-O ...
CGTACAATCCAACAACTGGCGTCTGGGGAAGTGCGAGCAATAGTGGATTTACGGCTCGCTACCAGGGCACGGCGGTGGCTTCCGGCGGGCTAATCTACGTGATCGGTGGATCGCAGAGCTCGCCCACGAACACGGTTGAGGCTTACGATCCCGTGAATGACAGCTGGGCCACACGGGCCAGCATGCCGCACGTGAGCGCGTGCTCGGTGGGCGGTGCGATCAATGGGTTGATCTATGTCCTGACGGGCTGCGATGGCAACCCGGGCTTCTCCAAGGAGTTCGACGTCTATAATGCCGCGACCAACACCTGGAGCAGCTTGACGTCTCCAACGCACACGCACAATTCGGGCGCGGGTGTTGTAATCAACGGCAAGTTCTACGTTGCGGCCGGATACGACCAGGGTACCGGCACGACCACAAATATCGTCGAGAGCTACGATCCGCAAACCAGCACATGGACAACGATGACCGCGATGCCCGCAGCGCTCGGCCAGCTGGCGGGAGCAGTTGTCAATCAACAACTGTACGCGATTGGTGGCGTGGACGGCGGCAACAGCGTGCAGAGTACGGTGTATGTATACGACCCAACGAAAGAAGGCAGCAATCCGTGGAGCCAACTGCCCTCTTCACTTTCGCAAGGGCGCAGCAATATCGGAGCGGCGGCGTTTGACGGGTTGCTTTACGCAGCGGGCGGCGGCGAACCAACTTTGACTGGCATGCTGGAAATTGCCGACACGGACGACGTGACGTTGGCGAGTGACAACACTTCGGTTGCCGCCGTTGGTGCGAACACCGGTCTGGCCACTGGCGTGACTCCGGGCGCGACTACCATTTCCGCGATTAGCGCCACCTACTCAATCAGCGGCAAAGCGGTGCTTACAGTGATTAAAGCGAACACGACGACCAGCCTTTCGTCGTCTTTGAGTCCATCGACCTACGGTCAGGCAGTCACGTTCACGGCCACGGTGAGTGTGAATGCTCCGGGGGCCGGCACACCGACGGGCTCGGTCAGTTTGTACGACGGAGGCATCTGCGGTGTTGGGACCACTCTTGCCAGCGGACTCACGCTCACTTCTGGATCGGTTACATTCACGACTTCCAGTTTGTCGGCGGCAGACAGCCCGCACAGCATCATTGCGTGTTATTCCGGAGATACGAATTTCAACGCGACCGGCACCTCAAGTAGCGCAGCCACGCCATTGAGTCAAATCGTGAACCCCGCCGTGCTCACAGTGACGGCGAATCCACAAACAAAGGTGTATGGGCTAACCGATCCGGTGCTTACTTATGTCGTAACTGGATTCCAGCTTAGTGATACGGCGGCATCGGTTTTCACAGGTACGCTGACACGCAGTTCAGGCGAAACCGTGGCAGGGAGTCCGTATGCGATCAGCCAGGGCACACTGACGGCAAATTCGAACTACAAGATTTCTTTCACCGGAAGTTCGCTCGCGGTCACCAGGGCCCCGGCTTCTGTGACTCCGGCAGCGGTGAGCAAAATCTACGGCGCAGCGGATCCCGGCTTAACCGGAACGCTGGCAGGATTCTTGACGGCTGATGCAGTAACTGCGACGTACACTCGCGTGTCGGGCGAAACAGTGACAGGCGGCCCATACGCCATCAGCGCCACACTCAGCCCGACAGCAGTGCTCGGCAACTACAACATCACCTACAACACTGCAAGCTTTACGATCAACCCGGCGCCTCTAACGATCACCGCCAGCAGTGGATCGTTTATCTACGGTGGACCGGTATACCCCGTTACGCCGATGTACGGCGGCTTCACAAATGGAGATAAGTCGACAAACCTCACAACTCCTCCAAGTTGCGGGACCACGGCGACAAGCATGAGTCCGGTGATTGGGAATCCGTACGTGAGTAGCTGCTCGGGCGCGGTCGACAGCAACTACATAATCAGCTACGCACCGGGCGTTGTGACCGTGTCACAGGCGACTACGACAACCGCGGTAGTTACTTCCGTGAACCCGTCTACCTTCATGCAGTTGGTAACCTTCACGGCGACGGTCACACCGCTATACAGCGGAACCGTTCCAACCGGCACTGTGACCTTTTACAACAACGGATCGTCGATCGGAACCAGCCCGGTGAGCGTTACTTCCTGCGGCATGCCACCCTGTCCGGATCAAGCCGCGTTCAACACGTCGAGCCTGCCAGACAGCGGACCCGACAACATTACGGCTACGTACAACGGCGACGGGAATTTCATGGTCAGCACTTCGCCCGCGATCGTACAAACGGTACAACCGGCTCCCAACGTTAGCCTGAACCCAATGTCCGTTTCGTTCGGCAACCAGAACGTAAACACCACCAGCAAGCCGGCAGTCGTGACGCTTAGCAACATCGGCGACGCAACTTTGAACATCAGCACGAACGGAATCTCGATCACTCCGAGTACAGACTTCACTCAGACCAATACATGCGGCTCAACGGTACTGCAAGGCAAGAGCTGCACAATTTCTATCGCCTTCACTCCTGTTGACACCGGCATCCGCACCGCGACCTTGCAGATCACCGACAACGACGATGACGCCACAAGCGCACTGCAAACCGTCTCGCTTACCGGCGCGGGATTGAGCACCATCACAGGAACCTCGCTCTATACCGACGCTATCTTTGCTACAGCAAATGGCTGCGGCAGCATCGTGGTGAGCGGCGGCAGCACCGTGGACAGCTTCAATTCCACCCAGGGTTTCGCCGCATCGCATCTACTCAGCGGTGGAAATGTCGGCACAAACGGTAACGTAACTCTGAATGGCGGCAAGAGCGCCATCTATGGCTCGGCCGCGGTTCCTATGACGACTACTGGAAATTGCAGCAAGACGTCACTAACAGGTGTCACGACGAGTGGCGGAGCACAGGTGACGGGAGGATTGATACCGCTGAATACGTCCCTGAATTATCCGGTCCCGCCAGCTCCAACTCCGGCTCCGCCCACCAACACACAGAACATTTCCGGTTCTTGCGGCTCCATCTCGACCTGCACCAACACCGGAACTAAAACCATTAGCCTGGCTCCCGGACAATACGGGAACCTGAACATCAGTGGCGGCACCACCGCACACTTCAGCAAAGGAGCATATAACATCAACAGCCTTTCGCTTACCGGCCAAAGCATTTTGTACGTGGACTCAGGCCCGGTGGTCGTGAATCTTGCAGGCGCCTCGCTCAACGGCGGAAATGCAGCTATGGACGCGAGCGGTGGAACGATTCAAAATCCCAGCGGCAATCCCGCCAATCTGCAATTTACTTACGCGGGCTCACGTGGCCTGAATCTCTCCGGAGGGTCAGCCAGCTACGCCACTGTGGACGCGCCCAATGCCTTGGTAAATATCAGCGGTGGCTCCGATTTCTTCGGATCCATTATCGCCAGCACCGTCACCAACAGCGGTGGCACTGCCCTTCACGGCGACACAAGCCTGCCGGCAATTGCCAGCGGAAATTACATCTGGTTCAACGCGGTCGTCAATAACGTGAGCGGGCTGCCATCAGGCGGCAACGCCGCGCAGGTTAAATTGTATTTGACCAACTCGACCATCAGTTTCACGGCAAACGGTACGCCATATAGCGTGTCGGTGCCTAACGCCGTGGTTACGTTCAACTCTTCGTCGCAAAGTTCTGGCGCCAAGACGAGCTATGATCTGGCTAGTAGTAGGTGGAGTACATCGGTGGCCAAGACGGGCCTGACAGGGAATACCTTTGTCACTGGGGTTGCGTTCGCGGTACCGAGCAACTTCTCGACGGGTATCCAGAACGTAGCGTGGTCAACATCGTTCTCAACGGACACGCCAGGTATCACGTTGCAATGGCAATGGGCCGCAGCTGTCTACAGCTCGTTCAGTAGCACGTATGCAACTGCGTCTCCCCTGAACACCAACCTCCTGGCCGTAAACGCTGAAGATGGTTCCGCGAATATGTACGGCACCGATTCGGCCGGTACACCGGAAGCGTATAGGACAGCGCTGCTATTTGGCGCCACCGGTGGCGGCGGCACCAACTACACCGGCTACTTTACTCCTGGTGCCGGCGTCGTTCCGACTGTTGCTCCGATGAGCGTATCGCCGAGCAGTTTGGACTTTGGCCCGCAAAATCAGGGTACCGTAAGCACATCGATGACAACGGTTCTCACCAACAACGACAGCGCTGCTCACACGATCTTCAGTATCGCCGTGACGGGAACGAATGCCGCCAATTTCATTCAGACGAATAATTGTCCGACGAGCCCGAACGCGCTTGCAGGTGGCGCGAGTTGCACGATTGCTGTAACGTTTACGCCGAGCGATGTAGGGGCGAGAACTGCGAAGGTCGTGCTCAACGATAACGCCAACAACAGTCCGCAAACGGTATATTTATCGGGTACTGGGCAATAGGGGACTGCGACGCTGTTGCAGACGAACAGCGCGTGCGCCGCATTGCGAGAAGCGGGAACTTCGCTGATTTTCCGTGTAAGCGACACCAACGAAGCCATCTAGTGTTTTCGACCGCCCTCTTTGCAAGCAGGGGTCACCGGTTCGATCCCGGTCACGTCCACCAACTTAATTCGAGTTCTCTCAATGATTACGCTGCTTTTTCTGCTGCGCGATTTTCCGCAAGGAGGCCTTTCTAGCCACACGCTTGTAATCTACATTATATCTAGATAATATGTAGACATGCTTCGGTTCGAGTGGGACGAGAGGAAAAATAGGAGCAATCGGACCAAGCATGGAGTGTGGTTTGAAGAAGCTCAGACCGCCTTCCGCGATCCGAATGCGCGCCTTTTCCATGATCCAGAACACTCAGAGGAGGAGGATCGGTTTATCCTCATCGGACTGAGTTCTGCGGCAAGACCTGTGGTCGTTGTTCACTGTTATAGGGAACCCGATTCCGTAATTCGTATCATTTCCGCTCGGAAGGCAACCAAGAAGGAGTTTGAATTTTATGAAGAAGGAATATGATTTTTCCAGAATGAAGGAACTCAAGAACCCGTACAAGGGTAAGAAACAAGCCGTGGGAATTAACCTAAGTCCGGAAGTCGTGGACTATTTCAAAGGGCTGGCGGATGAGACAGGACTTCCTTACCAGAAATTGATTGACCTTTATCTTCTCGACTGCGCAAAAAAGCGCAAAAAGCTGACGATGAAGTGGGTAGCGTAGATCCCTAACGCTGAAAATTCGACCTGGGCAGGATTGCGCACGTCCAGGATCGACGTTGCTTCGCCATTGCTCATTGCTTCGGGGTCCCATTTTTGTCCTGCTCGTTTTCTCCCGGGAACTTTTCCCTACCTGTTTCCGGACGCGGCCGACTCGGGACAACTTCGGGACAATTGAGGAGCGGAAAATTCATTGACGGTTCGTGTAAGCGACACCAAGCAAAGCCCTTTAGCGTTTTACCCGCCCCGCTTTGCAAGCAGGGGGTCACCGGTTCGATCCCGGTCACGTCCACCAACTTAATTTCCGCTCTCCCAATCATTTACGCTGCTTTTTCCTCTGTTCGGCTTCTTCAAGCGTGGCGCTGGTACCAAGAAACTGTACTCGGTCGTCTTCTAGTTTCCTGAAAACATCGAAGCGTGGATGCATAGTGGATGCGTAGAGGAATATACCTACGGAGGCAGCAGGTTGTCTGTCCAATTTTGGTCATTCTTGGGGATTCGCCCCTCGTCAGGTCGGCGCACGCACTCTCAAATTCTCGGGGGCGAGGTACGCCGAAGATAGCCTTAATCTCTCAATTCCGCGTTTTCTGCGGGTACGACCCTAATCCGCCACTAAAACAACAACGCAGATTCAGTGCTACGCCCGCAGCGAGGAGGTCTACAACCCGGAGTGACCTGAATTTTCGAAATTCTTGAAATTATCCTCGGGTCCTCGAGAAGTCCGACAGAAAGCGTCGTCTCCCCTTGGTTCGGCCCTAAGATTCGATTCGTAAAAAGTAAATTAATGGATGTGCAGAATTGAACAGATTCCTGTTTTCACGGCGTCTAGTATTCGGAGTGTCCCAGGAGACCTAGCATGAAATTCATCAAATTAGCTATACCTAGCTTGATTGTATTGGTGTTATTGCTTTCCGTCGGTCCGGTGTGGGCTGACACCCTTGGAACTGCGGCTAACTTTGCGGTCTTGGCAGGTTCCACGGTGACAAATACCGGCCCGACCACTATCACCGGAGATCTGGGCGTTTTTCCAGGTAGTTCGATCACCGGCTTTGGTAGCATCACCATCACAGGAACGGTAAACCAAACCGATGCGATCGCGCAGCAGGCTCAGAGCGATCTCACCATTGCCTTCAGTGCTCTACAAAACCTGGGCCTAGGCTCATCCGCTATCAGTGTTCCTGGAGGTGTCCTGAGTGGGACCTACATTCCAGGCGTCTATTTTGCTCCCGCGGCGTCTTTGACGGGAACAATCTTTCTCAACGACGGGGGCGTTGGCGGTCAGACATTCGTATTCTACTCGCCGAGCACGCTGATCACCGCATCCGGTTCGGTAGTTAATGTGAGTGGTCTCTCTCCAACTGACAGTGTGTATTGGGTGGTCGGCAGCTCTGCGACTCTTGGCACAACTACTTCGTTCGAAGGAAATATTCTCGCGCTCACCAGTATCACGCTGAACACCGGCGCAACCATTGGTTGCGGTAGAGCTCTAGCGGAAAATGGAGCGGTAACGATGGATACCAACACCATTTCCCTTGGCTGCGGGAGCACCACTGCTACAACTGGCGGCGGCTTCAACGGTGGCGGTGGCACGTCCGTTCCAACTCCGGAACCCTCCACTTTCCTGCTTCTCGGTGCTGGCATTTTTTGCATCGCTCTCCTGACAAAACGAATCCATATGTTTGTCGGCGTTGACCCTTCACTCGCAGCCGCGTCAACGTTTTCATAAATAAGTTCAGGCAACTTGGTTTTATCCACTACAACGTCTCTTCGACGATGCGGCGCTTCTCTTCGACCGATCGCCGCTGTCTCGCTATTCGCTTGGCTGTCAGCTGGCAAAGGGATTTAGTTGAATTTTGAATCAGATAGCGAAGTGGCCTTTTCGCCTTAGCAAACCGCCGCCTTTAGCCTCTCGGCCACCTCTCCAGCAGCGAACACGTTGTAGACGAACAAAGCTCGATCAGCTGTTCCTTGCCCGCTATTTGCGAACCGGCTATCCCCAGGGCCGCGTGGTAATCACGGATCCGGACTTGCTCTTTAGCAGAGAAGAAGATGCGTTACTGCGCGGTGTGCTTGGCATCAGCGCCTATGCGCTCGTCCCCGGTCTGAGCGACAGGCTTAGTCCTTGGGGCAATCCCCAGGAACTGCACAGCGACCATCTTTTCGTCAGCGGCATCGGTCGCTGCTAGCCTCTCTTTCGGGCCTTCTTCTTTGCGGACTTCTTCTTAACCGTCTTTTTCTTCGCGGGCATCTTCTTGGCGGGCTTCCTCCTCGCTACCCTGTTCTGAGCCTCCTTTTTTTCTTCCTCAAGCGTTCGAGTCATCAATACGTCTTCGAAGCTTTGACCGTTCGACGTCATTTATCCCTCCGTGAAGCTTTGAGCTTTCGATTCAGAGATTTTTCGCGTTTTACTAGCGCGCCAGAAAGCCGTCTGTCTGGAATCTTTTCGGACTCGATAAAGTTCACTTCTTGCGGCGCCCTGTTTTCCTTTTTTGCTTTGGTTTCTCGGGTTGGTGATTCTGCTGCTTCTTGTTCTGTTGCTTCTGTTTTTCAGCTTCAATCTCTTCCGTGGTCTTTTTGTTTTCGTCTGCCTGTTGAGCCCGCTGGACCGCGCTTGCTTGCTCTTTCTCCTTTAGTCGATCGGCGAGCTTTTCCTGTTCAATGACATCAGTGGCACAGTGGTCCTCGACTCTTTGTTCTTCCATAGAAACCTCCTATTTGGAATTCTTTCCTGGCTCGATTATGGAAAGTGCATTCCATTCGATACCGTTCGCTACAAGGCGAAGTTCGAGCTTGACGGCCTGATGGCCAATTCCCGCAACGGAGACTAGAGCTTGATCGGCAATTGTTTCCCCCGGTTCGATCCAGCCGTGCTTTTCAAAGGCTCCAAGTGTGGTGACACGCTCCCACTCCGTGGCTCCCTCGCTTTTTGCCGGCTCACAAGTAAACACTCTTAAAGCGGTACCTCTTTCAGAGATCTCCACCTTTGACAGGCCGACGTTTTTAAGCTGGACGGAAACTAGAACGTTGGTCACGGACTTGTTTTCCGTAGCCTTTCCAGATATCGCGAGCTCGAGCCGTGGTTTGAACGTCCTGCCCTTGAAGAATTTGTAGTAGGCCCAAATACCGCCAACGATCACCGCGGCGGTCTCAACCATTGTCTTGATATTTGCCACGGCGGTGGAAAACGCGGAGGGTGGAGGGTTTTCAAACATGATATCGATTCGTGGCGAACGGGAAGAACGGAGAGTTTAGCTCCGGTAATTCTAGTAAGCAAGCAGCAGGCGATGTCGGGGAACTCGCGCCCTGGCTTGAAGCTCCGTAGTTCGGGACAACTTCGGGACATTATAAGAGAGCGGAAATTTCGCTGATTTCCGCGTAAGCGACACCAGACAAAGCTGTTAGCGTTTTACCCCGTCTTGTTTGCAAGCACGGGGTCACCGGTTCGACCCTCGCAACGGAACCTCGCGAATTTTTTACGGGAATCGGCGAACAGTCGAGTCAGCAAATCTTTGCGGAATGCAGGGCAGAAAGTTGGTTGACCTGACCGTACCGAAGTTGTACCGAATTAGGGTGTTTTGGCGACTTCGGTGAGAGTTCCGGTGAGAGTCGCGTTAGAGTTGCCTTGAGTGGTCGTTTCGTCGTTTCCGACAAAGACCACGAAAGCGGGTTAATCGATTGTTTCGATCCAAACCCGACTTAATAATCCTTGGCTTGTTGTTCTGTTCGCACTGCTGTTCGTTCTTATCGTCTTCACGGCTCAACAGTCATGAATAAAATTTAGCGCTCGGCGCTCGTGTTTTCCGAACCGATAGGACTAAGAAATCGCACATAGTAGCCTGGCGACCCCGGAATGAATTGCCAACCATCCTCACCGGGGCGCTTGGTGTAGATCACCGCCCGAACGTTCAACTTTTCGAGAGCCTTTAAGATTTGAGTCCGATCCCGAGCGGAAGCTGACCAATATGACGGTAGATTTTCAGTCTCGATATCGGCTACTACTCTAAATCCACCTAGATGGGCCCAATAGTCACCCTCGTCCCCGTGGCCAAAGACAGCCACGAGTGAATGAGGGGCAAGTCCCAGGCTCTTCAACGCTTCAGCCGTCTGCCACTGGGCATTTTCGACGTGATTCGGAGCTAGAATGCCGGCCTTCACGACCTTGAATGCAGTCGCAAAAACAATCAGTAAAGTCCCTAGCATTACCAGACGACGCGAGCGTACACGAAGACTTAAGAAGAGCGTCATGCCAAAAATGAAAAAGAATGCGCCTACCAATCTCGGCTCAACATGGATCAAGCCGTAGAGAAAGAATCCCCATAACGACGGCAGTAGTAAGTGCCAGCGAACTCGAGCTAAGCTCGGCCAGGCAATAAAAATTAGAAGAAAGCCTGCAATAAACTCCTTCTGACCTGTAAGCAGATGCAAATAGTATCTAACATTGTCTCTCAGCACCGTGTATTGCCTCTTCAAATCAAAACGTGGGTGTAGCCCTTCGATCCAATAAGGAGAGGCGTACCACAACGGATATGTTGCCCGAATTGGGGTTGCAAATTCCCTAACTTCAGGCGAGCTGGCTATCAAACGAGGCGGGTGAACCGGAGAGCCAGAAAACGAGACGTACTTTATGTAGTTCGCCGAACCTGCGTCGCCGTATGTCACGTGGCCTGCGGAGTGACTGAGAATCACGATCCATGGCAGTGCGACGGCCGCAAAACAGCTAGCGGCCAGCAAAGTTCCACGGCGAATGCCCGCTGCTGCCAAAAAAGCAAAGGCAAGCAAGAACATCACAGTTTTTGAGAAATATGCGAGTCCTAGTGTGACGCCGAACAAGACGAACGCCAAGGTCGTTGCCCTTCCGGATCGAATTCGAATCAGGAGGCCGCAAGCCAAGTAGACGAGTGCTGAGGTACACAGATCCGGCGTGTCTAGGTAAGCCGAATTCATAAACAGAGAGACGAACAACAGCAATGAATACCCAATGGACCACAACGCCCATTCAGGGACGGAATCATCTGCTCGATCTCCAATCAATTCTCTCAGAAAGAACTCGCCGCATAGGAGAGCACCTATGAACAGAAGAAAATTTACGAGATGAAGAACAGTTGATTCCAAGTCTGGGGCCGGTCGGACAACAAAAAGAGCCCCTGCTAACAGCCAAGAATAGAGTGGACTCCAATATGAGTTAATCGCAGCGGACCAATCATGTCGCAAATAGGCACATGCGACGTCCAGATAGTTCACGCCATCCGACTCTATCCAGTAGCGATAGGACCAGCATTGAGCGAAACCAGCAGTTGAAGCCAGCACCCAAAACCAAAATCGCTGTTGTCGTAAGGGTGACAGCAGACTCATACTGGCAAAATTCTTCATTGTTCGCATGAGCGAAAATCATAGCAAAATCAATTAACATGTGTTTTTGCAAAGACTTCGATTTACGCCACAAGCCGGATTTCACTTTATGCGGAGCCAGGAACATGCATTATTCGAACTAGTACTGCAGGAATTTTTTCTTGAAACGGGCATATAATTTGACGATATATGAGACGGGTCGGATTT
>Ga0210392_10001925_pt1 | contig 10702 bp, 9 predicted proteins | sample IncBWC30OmetaG_FD_161057 | JGI IMG/M metagenome (GOLD analysis project Ga0210392, IMG submission 161057) | Forest soil microbial communities from Barre Woods Harvard Forest LTER site, Petersham, Massachusetts, United States - Inc-BW-C-30-O ...
GTTCGCCGAGGTCTTTGTCGAGACGCACCAGGATGTCCTGGATTTCGCGGCTGCGCGGGCCAAATGCGTGACCAACATAATCCACTGAGGAGTAGCTGACACCGAGATAATCCGTGGCGCCGCTTTTGCCTAGTCCCAGGGAATCCACGGCGGTGAGCGCAAGTTTGGTCAGATAGGTTTCCGCAAAGGGGCTCGTGGACCACTGCTCGTAGAAAGCTTCGTCGGCAGCGGTGCTTCCTTCTTTGCCGCGCAGGGCGTGGGGAAAACTATTGGTCCAACCGTCGGGAGGCGCGGCGCCCGCGGTCTTGTCTTCATATAAGTAGGAAGTCGCGGGCAACGTGAGGGACCAGGTCTTGCCATAGTCCTCCGTAGCAGGATGCTTCTTGACGAAGTCCTCGATGAAGGGCATCGTGCCGTAGGGAGACGACGTGACCCATGCGCCGCTGTCGAACCAGGTGGCGGCGTCAGCCTTGTGGCCTGCCATGGTAATAGCCGCACGCGCCTTCAGCGAAAATGTCACTACACGCGTGGCACCGCCGCTCTGAAACTTCAACTCCTCGGCATACGCGGGCACTTGCATGCGCCAGGCCGAATCGCCGCCTTTTGTGCTGCCGCCTGCGTAGGCCACGTTTTTCACATTTGGATCGCTGGTGCAGGTAACCATCTTCTGCGCGTCACGATCCCACCACGCGTTGGCCACCATGCCGTGGCTTGCGGGAAATGCACCGGTGGAGATCGTGGAGTGTCCCACGCACGTTTCCGTTGCCGCGTAGGGATAGGCCGCATCGCGGAACCACGCCCCTTCATTCAGAATCCGCTTCAGTCCGCCGCTCCACTGCCCGCGAAACTTGTCGACGTAGTCGCCGCGCATCTGATCCACCACGATCATCACGATCAGTTTAGGCCGCGACGGACGTGCCTCCGGCTTGGCTACGGCTTTACGCGGCGTCTGGCCACAAACAATCGCCGCGGTCAAGAGCACGGCCAGCAGGCACGCCATCCCACTTCGGGTCGCCCGGCGCATCACTTCCTCCCATTCGCGCTCATGGCGCACATGGTATTCTGCGGAAGTCTAGCACGCTCCCCTGCGGTCACGGCGGCTCGCGCGACAATCCAGGCTTGGTGTTCTCCGTCCTACGGCGCCGCGCGATGGAGTTGTGCTAGCATTACGCGCATGCGCCTCACTGAGAAGTCTCAATTAATGTCTGCCGCGGAAATCGACCGCACGTTGCAGCGCCTTGCGCACCAAATCGTGGAGAAAAGTGGCGGCACGCGGCAGCTTGCGCTGATCGGCATTCGCCGTCGCGGCGTGCCCCTGGCGCAACGAATCGCCCATGCCATGCGCGGCATCGATGGCGTGGAGGTTCCCGTAGGCACACTGGACATCACCCTCTATCGCGACGACCTTTCCAAGGTCGCGCCGCAGGCGGTGTTGCAGTCTTCGCAGATCCCCTTCGGTGTGGACAGCATGGATCTGGTGCTGATCGACGATGTGCTTTACACCGGCCGGACCGTTCGCGCGGCCATGAATGGGCTGTTCGATCTTGGCCGGCCGAAGCGGGTTACGCTGTGCGTGCTGATCGATCGCGGCCACCGGGAAATGCCGATCGAAGCGCAGTACGTGGGCCGCACCATCCAGACAAGCGATACGGAGATTATCGAGGTTCGTTTGAAGGAGGTGGACAACGAAGAACGCGTGGTGCTGGTCGATCGCGTGGAATAGGGAATCGTCAGCCCAGCCGCGGCGGATTTTGCACAGGCGGCTTTTGCGTCCCAGCGCGTGACCACGTAGAATAGCTTTCCAGCAGGGGCGAAACCCCTCGACGCTCCCCGGGTCCGCCTCGAGTCCAACGAGTCCCAAGTGACCTATTATTTTCGTGATCTGCTAGCCCTCGAACCGCTCTCTGCGGACGAACTCTCATTCATTCTCGATCAAGCCAAACCGTTCCAGGAAATCCAGCGCAATCCCTTGAAGAAACTCGCCACGTTGCGCGGCAAGACCGTGGTGCTGGCCTTTTTCGAGAACTCCACGCGCACGCGCCTCAGTTTCGGCACCGCTGCATCGCGCCTTGGAGCGGACACCATGAATCTTCAGGCCGAAGCTTCAAGCCTGAAAAAGGGTGAGACGCTTCTGGACACGGCGAACAATCTGAACGCCATGAAGCCAGACTGCTTTGTGATGCGCCATTCGTCATCGGGCGCGGCGGATTTCGTGGCGCGGCATCTGGAAATTCCCGTGGTGAACGCGGGCGACGGCACGCACGAACATCCCTCGCAGGGCTTGTTGGATGCGCTGACCATCCGCGATCGCAAAGGCACGTTGCGCAACCTGAACGTGACCATTCTCGGCGACATTGCGCACTCGCGGGTAGCTCGTTCGAACATCCATTTGCTGGGAAAGTTTGGCTGCCGTTTTACCCTGTGCGGCCCGGCCATGTGGGTTCCCCGAGAGATGGAGAAAATCGGCCCGCCGGGCACGCCGATCCGCTGCGTGTATCGCGTGGAAGAAGCCCTGGAAGATGCCGATGTGATCATCGTGCTGCGCGTACAGACCGAGCGGCTGCACGAACCTTCGCTTTCGCAGAGTGACTACATTCTGCTGTATCAGTTGAATGCCGAGCGTATGCGGCTGGCCAAGCCCGACGCACTGATTCTGCATCCCGGCCCGATCAATCGCGGCACCGAAATCACTCCCGAAGTGGCCGATGGGCCGCAATCTGCCGTGCTCGAACAAGTCACCAACGGCGTTTCCGTGCGCATGGCCATCCTCTATCTTCTGTTGGTTGGCGCCGCGGAGGGCAGCACGCATCCTGCGCTCGCCGGACCCGAACCACCCTCCAAGGAAACTGCTCATGCTTCTGATTAAGAACGGCCGCGTCCTCGATCCCGCCTCAAACACCGACGCATCCAAGGATGTTTTGCTCGAAGACGGCTGCATCAAGGAAATCGCTCCCACCGGCAAGTTGTCTGTGGACCCCGGTGTCGAGACTTTTGACGCTACTGGCTTGATCGTCGCGCCCGGCTTCATCGACATGCACGTACATCTGCGGGAGCCGGGCCAGGAAAATTCCGAAACGATTGAGACTGGGACGCTGGCAGCCGCGCGCGGCGGATTCACCGCGGTGTGTTGCATGCCGAATACCAGGCCGGTGAACGACAACGCCTCGATCACGCGCTTTATCGTCGACCGCGCCAGGGTTCACGGCCATGTGCGCGTTTGGCCCATTGGCGCAGCCAGTGTTGGAAGCAAGGGCGAGTCGATTTCCGATATCGCGGCGATGCGCGAAGCCGGTATTGTGGCTGTATCGGACGACGGCAAGCCCATCGCCACCGCAAAACTGGCGCGTCAAATCATGGACTATTGCCGCACGCTGGAACTTCCGGTGATCGAGCACGCCGAAGATGTTTCCTTGGCCGCAGGCGCCAGCATGCGCGAGGGTGTCGCTTCCACGCGGCTGGGGCTTCCCGGAATGCCGGCGGCTGCGGAATCTGTTTGCGTGGCGCGCGACGTACAGATCGCGGAGTTGACCGGCGCGCGGCTGCACATTGCGCATCTTTCCGCGAAGTCATCGTTGGAACAGGTGCGCTTCGCGAAGCAACACGGCCTGCAGGTAACCTGCGAAGTGACGCCGCACCACTTCACGCTGATCGACGAGGATGTCACCTACGATTCGCGCTTCAAGATGAATCCCCCGCTGGCCGGGCGCGAAGATCGTGAAGCGCTGCTCGAGGCATTAGCAGATGGCACCGTCGACGCGATCGCCACGGATCATGCGCCCCACGAGCCCGCGATCAAAGACGTGGAATTCGACAAGGCGCCCTTCGGCATTTTAGGTTTTGAAACGGCCGTGGGCCTCGCCCTGGAGCAACTGGTTCATAGCGGCAAGATCAACTTGATGCGCATGGTGGAACTGTTCACCAGCGGCCCCGCGCGCGTCCTGGGTAAAGAACGCAAACTGGCGGCCGGCGAGCAAGCGGATATAACGATTTTTTCGTTGGATCGTCCGTGGACCTACCGCGTGAAGGAATCCGCGAGCAAATCGCGCAATTCCCCGTTTGACGGCCGCGCCTTCAAAGGTGGGCCGGTAGCAACGATCGTGGGCGGCAAGATCGCTCATCGGGCCTAACGCTGCGCGGCTTTAACAGCTTGCGGAAAACACCTAGCTCGCTGGCATCCCGGCCCGAGCGAAGCGAGGGATCTGTTTTTCGCAAAATGCCAGGGCGAAAGCAGATTTCTCACTCCCGAGACTCCGTTCGGAATGACAAAATGAGAGTTTTTCCGCAGCCTGTTTAGGCGTGTTCCGGGAGTTCCACAGGCCGCCGCTTTTGCAGCATCCGCAAGATCCACAATCCCGCCGCAGCCGCTGCAAGATGCTTGATGGTGTGGCCGCTTGCCACATGGCCAAACGCAAAAATCGGGCGGTCCGCTGCCTCTGTAATTTTCGCTAAAACATAAAAGCCAACTACGACCGCCAGGTCAGAACTGCGCGTGTAACGCGGTGGCAGAAGCAGAATCGCAAGCAGCAGCAACACGGCATAGCCCTGCAGCGCAGCATAAAACCGCAGATCGCTTGCCCCGTTTATCTCGCTGAGGTGCCACTCGACCACGCTGGCGATTCCGATCAACGAAAGGAGCGGAAGCAGCGCAAGCCCAATGGGAACGCTGATGCGCTCGATGACCATTGCTGCCACCAACGCCATAAACACAATCGTCATCGGCAGGCGATCCCAAACCAGGCGGTCGTTGTCCGGCGCCAGATGATAATACGACGAGCCAATGGCAGTCAGGATCATGCCCGCGAAGACGATCACGATGGCGAATCCGGCGTTGGAGACAACGTCACCGAAATTCGGAATGTCCAGCCAGACCCGGCGGTCCGCAAAATTGTGATAGGCCAGCGGCTGAGCGATGCGCGGCGACAAAATCGCCGCAATGATCACCACGAGTGTCAGGGTCACGAGCACCACGACACCTGTTCGCTTGGAAAGCACGCGGAACCTCCGGAGCGTGGATAGTACAAACGGAGCACCGGAGTAGCAATGGACGAGTGGCGAGACTTGTCCAACCGTTAGACTTGGGGGAGGAGGCTGGCAGAAGTTAAGGTGTCGCGGTCCCTTGAACGTTGCACTTATCGCCGCGCGGCCAAGTTGTTTTTCGCTTTACAGGCAGGGCGCAACGCGTTCCACTGGTTTTGCGAGTCCCGTCCATCCCACGCATCCCTTTCTGACAGACTTCACATCGAAAGATTTTCTGCGCGTGTCCTCCCTTACTCGCAATCCAATCTGGAGGTCTCCGAGCTCGATACTCTCGATCCAAACTCCTTGCTAGTGAGCGGCAGGTTCTGCGGCCGGATGCGACCCGTGCTGCGGCACTTCATGGGTGCCGCGCGCCAAAGGCTCAATCTTCATGCGGTAAAAATGATCCACCGGCAAGCGTCCCTTACCCACGGGATACGCTTTTTCAATGGCCTTCATCACGTAGGCTTTTGCGAGCGTGGTGGCTTCGAGCAGCGAACGGCCCGCTGCCAGTTGCGCGGTGATGGCCGAGGCAAAAGTGCAGCCGGTCCCGTGCGTGTTCTCCAGCTTCACCTTGTCGCCGCCGAGCGGATGCATGTCCGTGCCATCGAAGAGCACGTCGATGGCTTTGTCCATGTGTCCGCCCTTCACAATCACGGCGTGCGCGCCCATCTCGGCGATTTTGCGCGCCGCTGCTTCCATGTCCGCCACATCTTTGATCGTCAAACCCGTGAGGATCTCTGCTTCGGGAAGATTCGGCGTGATCACCGTGGCGCGTTTCAGGAGTTCGGAAGCCACAAACTTGATTCCGGCGGCGTCCAGCAGTTCCGACCCGCTCGAAGACTTCATCACCGGATCGTGAACGATGTGGGCAAACTTATGGGCATCGAGAAATTCGGCAACCACGGCGGCGTTGCCACGGTTACCCAGCATGCCGATTTTCACGGCCGCAATCTCGCAATCCTTCACCAAGATCTCCAGCTGCTCGCGCAGTTCGGAAGCGGGCGTGTTGTGAACGGTTTCCACTCCCTGGGTGTTTTGCACCGTCAGCGAAGTGATGGCTGCGATGCCGTAGCACCCGTGCGCCGCAAATGTTTTCAGGTCTGCGCCAACGCCGGCGCCGCAACTGGGATCGAATCCCGCAATGGTCAACAGAATGGGAGGAATGACCACTCCCTGGGAGTGAAGGTGGCTCATCATCGTCGCTGTGGCGCCTCGTGCGGTGAAGAAAATGGCCGGTCACGCTTCTGTGACGTGAAGTTTCGTTTGTTCACACCAGAAAACGGCCGGCACTTGCGAATGTACGCGCACTAATTTTTCTCCGCAAGGAAATTCTCGGCGCGAAGGAGAATCGAGACGAGCGTTGGCATTCGCGTAAGTTTGAAAGCGGCGGTCCTAGAAATCTCGCACTCAGCAAAGATGCGAGTTCGCTCAGGGGAACAGGCCACGGACAAGGGTGGCTTCGGCGACGCGGCCGACGGCGAGGGCCATGGCGGCGGCGCGCGGCGGAACGTGATGCTTGCGCATCATCTCAATCATGTCGCGGAAAGCGCGGCTCATGATCTTCTGCAAGCGCACATTCACTTCCTCGGAATCCCAGAGCAGGCCTTCATGGTTCTGCACCCACTCAAAGTAGCTGACGGTAACGCCTCCGGCATTCGCAAGGATGTCCGGGAGGACGGTGACGCCGCGGCGTGCCAGGATTTCGTCGGCGTGTGGTGTGGTGGGTCCGTTGGCCGCTTCGGCGACGATGCGGGCCTTCACCGCTTCGGCGTTTTGCAGAGTAATGACGCTCTCCAATGCCGCGGGAATCAAAATGTCACACTTCAGCGTGAGCAGATCCTCATTGGAAATGCGTGAAGCGCCAGGCATGCCCACAACCGTGCCCGAACGCTCCTTGTAGCGAATGGCTTTGATCGGGTCGATGCCGCGCGAGTTGGTGACACCGCCGCGCGTATCGCTTAGGGCAATGATCTTGGCCTTGCGGTCGGCCAACAGGCGGGCCGCAGTGGCTCCTGCGTTGCCAAATCCCTGAATCGCAACGGTGGCTCCGCGCAGCGAGATCTTTTTCACCTTGCAGGCTTCTTCGACGACATACACAAGTCCCTGCGCGGTAGCTTCGGCGCGCCCAAGAGAGCCACCGATAGCAATGGGCTTACCCGTCACTACGCCGGGAACGGTATGTCCCAGCATCATGGAATACGTGTCCATGATCCAAGCCATGGTTTGCGCATCCGTGTATACGTCCGGCGCGGGAATATCCTTGTCGGGGCCGATGATCGGGAGGATTTCGCTGGCGAAGCGGCGCGTCAACCGCTCCAATTCGCTTTTCGACATGCGCTTGGGGTCGCAGATTACGCCACCCTTCGCGCCTCCAAAGGGAACATTCACCACCGCGGTCTTCCAGGTCATCCACGCTGCGAGTGCTTTGACTTCATCCAGCGTGACGTTGGGGTGAAAGCGCACCCCGCCTTTGCCCGGACCGCGCGCGATGTTGTGTTGCACGCGGAATCCCGTGAGCACCTTCACCTGGCCGTTGTCCATTTTGGTTGGCAGGGAAACTTCCAGAATGCGCTTGGGCGTACGCAATACTTGGCGAAGACCTGGATCCAACTTCAGCACTTCCGCCGCCATATCAAATTGAATCTGAGCGATGCGAAAGGGATTGAGTTCCTCGCGCGGCGCGATCCGGGGCACCATCGGGGGTGCGCCTGTGGGGCGCGTTGGGAGTGGAGGTTTTGCGACCGTTGCCATCAGGTTCGGTCCTTTCCGTTACCGTGGAATCTCAAGATACGTTCAACTGGCCCAACAACGTGCCATATGCAAAAACTTCTGGTACTAACCGTTGGCGGCAAACTTGCGCACGCCCGCCAAATACTTTTGCCGGCAATCCATGGAACAAAAGTGCAGCAGTTCCCGACCTTCGCGAAGTGGAATCGCTACGGATTCGGCGAGGTGCATGCCGCAAACGGGGTCGCGCACGAGCTTACGCGAAACCGCATCATTAGGAACATCAATATCGGGATGGGCGGTCGGCGAAGCGCCAGCCATATTGCCGACGATGCGGCGTAGAATCGACACGGCCCAAGAAACGATCAGGACCCAGAAAACATAGCGAAGGATGCGAGCAATAAATGTCATCGAATATGGGCGGCAACCACCTTCCAGGCCACCTTTACTGCCGTGGAATGGTGTTGAGGCGAGTGTATGCAGCCCCCAGCAGGGAGTCAAACGAAAAGCTGTGAATTCAATACGTTGCGCCGGGTTGCGTTATCCTGCCAAACCTCTGTCGACCCATCCCTGCACGAGCTAACATCTTTAGTTTCATTGCTATAGGAACGAATACCAAAAGATGTACAGAACCCTCAGTTCGTACCATCTTGCGGCGATACGACAACCTCTGAGGCATGCAAGTGCGCGATCTTCCACACTCCTTCTGCCTTTTTTAAAACCAGGGTGCGGCGATTGACGAACCCCGGGCGGTCGTCCAGCTGAAACGTCACGATAGCCGCATTGCCGATGATTTCGACTCGCAGGTCGCGCGGTTGGAGGTCCATATAAGGCCCCGAAGTTCTTCCCGCACGGATCTGTTCAAAGACCAGGCGAAAGTGTGCTTCATATTGGGCGCGACCGTCGGCTCGGTTCGCGGCGCCTCGCGGATAAAAGACTGTGGCATCGTCGGTGAAAGAATTGCGGAACTTGTCCCACTCCAAATTGTCGAACGCAGAAATGAATTCGGCGAGAAACGCTCGAACGGCCGGCTCCTCGGCGTGGCTTGTAGGCGTCTGCGCGCGCAAACCGTGGCCAAGCAGCAAGAGCGCGGCAACCAGTCGAGCGCCCAATGGAACACACTTTTGTTTCATGATCACCTAAGGAGCTGGGATGCGGTCGATGCCCATATAAGGGCGCAGAACCTCAGGAATGATGATGGAACCGTCGGCTTGCTGATAATTCTCCACCACAGCAATCCATGTACGGCCAACCGCCAAGCCCGAGCCGTTTAATGTGTGCACGAACTCGCTCTTGCCGCCGGCTTTCGGCTTGAAACGGATGCCGGCGCGCCGTGCTTGAAATGCCTCACAGTTCGAACAGGAAGAAATTTCACGGAATTCGTTGCTGGAGGGCAGCCAGACTTCCAAATCGTAAGTCTTCGCGGAAGCGAAGCCCATGTCCCCGGTACAGAGCAGTACGGTGCGATAGTGCAGGCCAAGTTTTTGGAGAATCGTCTCGGCATTGCACACTAGTGCTTCATGTTCCTCATAGCTCTTGTCGGGATGCGTGAACTTAAAAAGTTCCACCTTCTGGAACTGGTGTTGCCGAAGAATGCCGCGAGTGTCTTTTCCCGCAGCACCGGCTTCGGAGCGAAAGCAAGCAGTCCAGGCTGTGACACAGATCGGCAATTGGTCCTCTGGGACCGTCTGATCGCGATAGAGATTGTGTAGTTCCACTTCCGATGTAGGGGTGAGCCAGAAATCCGTATCCTGCACCTTGAAGAGATCTGCGGCAAATTTAGGTAATTGCCCCGCACCCATCAGTGACGTCGTGTTCACAAGAAATGGCGGCAGAATTTCCATGTAGCCGTGTTCGCGCGTGTGGATATCCAGGAAAAAATTGGCCAAAGCGCGTTCCAGTCGGGCGCCCCAACGTTTGTAGACCGCAAAGCGCGCACCGGTGATTCGTGTGGCGGCTTCTAGGTCAAGAATTCCGGCGCGCTCGCCGACTTCCCAGTGCGGTTTGGGCTGAAAATCGAAGTGCGGAGCTGTGCCCCAACGGCGGACTTCCTGGTTACCGTCAGCGCCTGCGCCATAGGGGACGCTCGGGTGGGGAATATTAGGAATTGTCAAAAGAGTTTCGCGCTGCCGTCGATCCAGCTCACTGATGCGCTCGTCGACCTGCTTGATGCGGTCGGAGACCTGCTTCATCTCGGCGATCAGAGCATCCGCACTTTGTTTTTCCTTTTTGAGCCGCGCGATCTCGTCGTTGGTCTTGTTGCGTTGAGCTTTGCGCTGCTCATTTTCAGTGATCAGTTCACGGCGTTCTTTGTCGAGAACGCGAAAAGCATCGAGGTCCAGAGTGATATTGCGCTTTCTGGCCATCTCGGCAAACAGATCGAGGTGGTCGCGGAAAAAGTTCAGGTCATGCATGGCGATAGAAGAATAGCGTAGAGAAGCGACCGCTGGCCAGTCATCGAGGAAGGGAAACCGCCAGTGTCCTACTTTAAACCGAGGGATCAGAAAGATCGCGTTCCTTGCCACGGGGCGTGATTCCCGTTTTGAGGCGTTGGGGAAACAGCGCTTGTGGCGCGAGCGATAACGATTCAGTTGCTAACACTCATTAATTATGACGGTGACTGTGACGTAAAGCGCTGACAATGAAGAGGATGTGGACTATCGATGCACCCGGGCACGTCTCTGTAGTCGGGTGCAGTGAAGGATACAGTTGGGCGCGCGATTGCCAGGGTACCAAAGCGAAGTACGGAGGTTCCGGTGCGAAGTACTGGCGCAAATGAACCTAGCGTCCTAGTGACACTCGCGATGGGTCCGTGCAGAATCGCCTTGTGACTGGGAGTAAGGTTCGACTCTCGGGGCGGGCGGAATGATCGCAGTGATCCTGCTCCTGTGCGTCGTTCTACTGCTTGCGAGCGCAGTAGAGCGGCCAAGCCCGCCGGAAAAACGAGAGATGAGCT
>Ga0210392_10001927_pt1 | contig 10694 bp, 10 predicted proteins | sample IncBWC30OmetaG_FD_161057 | JGI IMG/M metagenome (GOLD analysis project Ga0210392, IMG submission 161057) | Forest soil microbial communities from Barre Woods Harvard Forest LTER site, Petersham, Massachusetts, United States - Inc-BW-C-30-O ...
GGGCCGTCCTCGGTCGAGAGAAGAATCTCGTGGCGGTGTATGCCGATGTGCCGGTTCAGCAGCGTCCTTCCTGGCTGGCATATACCACCCAAGAACCCTTCCATATTCAAGACTGGGATACCGATGCAAGAGTACCGGCCCGCCTTAAGGAAGGAATCGCTGCTCAAGGGCTAGACTTCGGACCGTTACTCTTTGTCCCGCTGACTACGCCCCACCGCCGGCTGGGTGCACTGGGCATGTCCGGCCGTCCTGGAACTGTCTACACTCATGACGACATCAGCTTTTTGCGACTGATCGGCCGAGTTGTCGCGTTCGCGATTGATGACAATTTCAACGTGAAGCAGGCGGAAGCCGCTCGCGCGGAATTACAGCGTCAGAATGAAATCCTGCAGCGAGGTGAACGCGAGCTGCGTGAAGTGATCGAAACGATACCGTCAATGGCATGGTCGGCAGCAGCAGACGGGTCGGCTGAATTCTTTAACCGGCGCTGGCTTGAGTATGCTGGCCTCACGGCGGACCAAGCACGAGGATCAGGCTGGACAGCCGCGCTCCATCCGGACGATTTGAACGGACTCGTGGAATATTGGCGAGGCATATTGGCCAATGGAACGCCAGGGGAGTTCGAAGCACGGCTGCGACGCTTCGACGGGGAGTACCACTGGTTTCTGTTCCGCGCAACTCCGTCGTTCGACGAAAACGGAAGAATCGTCAAATGGTATGGAACAAACACCGATATCCAGGCGCGCAAAACAGCTGAGCAAGCTCTTGGAGTACAGAACGCTCGCCTGCAATTGCTTTTGGAGGTCACAAACGAGATTACTTCACACTTGGAGCTTCGCGAAGTACTGCGCGCAATCTCAGCGAGTATCCGGGAACTCATGCATTGCGATTTGGTACACGTCTCTTTGCCCGATGCAGCATCAGGACAGTTCCGGGTGCACGCGCTAGATTTCCCGGGAGGTAGAGGCTTTGTTAAAGAAGAACTGGTCATCACTCCCGTGGGAGTTGCAAAACGTGCTCTTGAGACACTGCAGCCCGCGGTTAGAAGCACCGCCAATCCGGAGGACTTCCCACCCGATTATTATGAGTTGCTGATTGCTGAGGGAGTGAAAAGTCAGTGTGTCATACCGCTTGTGAATCAGGGGCGAGCCGTCGGAGTCTTGGCGATTGCCAGGACCACCGACATTTCGTTCACGAGTGAAGATGTAGAGTTTCTTAAAGAAGCCTCTGGTCAAATAGCCATCGCGATTGAGAATTGTCTTGCGTATCGTGAAGTTTCAAAACTCAAAGAGAAGCTGGCCCAAGAGAAGCTCTATCTCGAACAGGAAATCCGCGGCGACTTGGAATTCGGGCAGATCGTCGGGAATAGTCCAGCGCTCAAACGCGTTTTGCAATTGGTAGACACCGTCGCGCTGAGTGATTCGACCGTCTTGCTTCTCGGCGAAACGGGAACGGGCAAAGAATTGATTGCCCGGGCGATCCACGATCGCAGCCGCCGGAAAGATCGAACTTTTGTGAAGGTGAATTGTGCCGCGATTCCCACAGGACTCCTGGAGAGCGAGTTGTTTGGCCATGAAAAGGGAGCCTTCACGGGGGCGATCACTCAAAAGATCGGCCGTCTGGAATTAGGCGACCAAGGCACGCTTTTCCTGGACGAAGTCGGTGATATTCCCTTGGAGATACAACCGAAGTTGTTGCGGGCCTTACAGGAGCGTGAGTTCGAGCGCCTCGGAAGCACGCGCACTCGGAAGGTCAACATTCGGCTCATCGCTGCCACCAATCGCGATCTTGAAAAGATGGTCGCTGGGCACGAGTTCCGCAGCGATCTGTTTTACCGGCTCAACGTGTTTCCTATCCGGATACCGCCCCTGCGAGACCGCAGGGACGATATTCCTCTGCTGGTGAGCTATTTCGCGGAGAAATTTGCCAAGCAAATGCAGAAGAAGATCGACAATATTCCGGCATCTGTCATGAAGGCGCTGAAAGCGTGGGAATGGCCGGGAAACATTCGTGAACTCGAGAATCTTGTTGAACGGGCGGTGATCCTAACGCGCGGCAGGTCGCTGGAGGCCCCGTTATCGGAGTTGCGCAGGGTGACGGTGGATGAGGCCACGCCTGCTCCAGCCGAGCAAGACAACATTGCCCGCATCGTGAAAGAGACAATTAAGGCTCTATACGCCAACAGCAAGGTGGAGGATTGCGAAACGAAAAGACAGCGGGACGTGATCGTGCGCGCACTGACCGAGTCGAAAGGCCGCGTCGGGGGTGCCGAAGGCGCTGCTATCCGCATCGGGATCAATCGCACGACTTTTCTGGCACGAATGAAAAAATTCGGCATCGATCCGCGGGACTACACCTGACCGGGGTCCCAAAGTGTCAAAGTCTCATTGACAGTCGCAACTCCCTACTGCTGATTTTCAAATTTCTTACTAAGAATAGAGTAGTTACCGCTCCAATCGTTTGGCACGCTCCTTGCCATTTGTGTCCCGAGGATAGGTGCGCATGTTGAAGATCTCAGTTGTCGACGGCGCCCATAGACGCCGGATCGTTGCGGAGGGCGCACTTATTGCGCCCTGGGCCGATGAACTTGCGACTGCTTGTGAAAAAGCAAAAACTGGCCTTCAGGGACGGGAACTCATTGTTGATCTGAGAGGCGTCACCGCGATCAGTCGAGATGGAGAAAACCTTCTGATCCAATTGATCCGGCACAAGATCAAAGTCCAGTGCGGGATCTTCGCACGTGAGCTTCTGAGGCAACTTGCATCCGACGCCCGACTACACCCTGCTAACCCGGGAGACCCTACGGACGACGTGGAGACGAAGGGCTGACTTCAAGTGGTCAGGCGGATAGCGCCCGGCGCCTGTCATGACTTCAATGACAGCTTTGACATCTGTGTCCTGGTCCCACCCACGCTGACCCCGGGCAATCTTTGTTTCCAATTGCTTACCGGAACGTCCCAGTTGGCACGAGCATTGCATTCGGTGATAAGGCGAATCATCAAGAAAGAACGGAGGTACAGATGGGTTCCACAACTGAAATTCATCTCGGCAGTCAGGCTACGGCGACGCCGCGCACAGTACCTGATCTGTTAAATGCAAAACGGCTCTTAGGCAAAGTTGCAATCATAACCGGCGGCTCGACAGGAATGGGCCTGGCGGCAGCAAAACGCTTTGTACAAGAAGGCGCCGATCACGTATTCATTACGGGACGTCGCAAGGATGCATTGGAAGGGGCCGTTGCTGAAATCGGCAAGAATGTGACGGGCATCCCAAGCGACGTGGCCCACTTGAGAGATCTCGATCGTCTGTACGAATCGGTGGATGGATGTGGCCGAAAAATCGACGTGGTCTTTGCGAACGCTGGAATTTCGCAGCGGGCTGCGTTAGGAACCGTCGACGAGAAATTCTTCGATCTTCATTTCAATGCAAACGTGAAGGGATTGTTCTTCACAGTGCAAAAGGCGCTTCCGCTGCTCAAGGACGGCGCATCGATCATCCTCAACGCTTCCATTGCAACCATCAAGGGATTTCCCGGAATCAGCGTTTACAGCGCAACGAAGGCCGCCGTCCGCTCCTTTGCGCGCACTTGGACGAATGAACTCGCGAACGCCGAATTCGCGTGAATGCCATTAGCCCGGGACACATCGACACTCCGATTTTCGAGGGCTGGCAGCAGGGGGAGGCGCTCATACGGATGAAAGAAGATCTCGCAAAGAACGTTCCCTTGGGCCGTCTCGGAGATCCGGATGAAATCGCCAAAACTGTAGCGTTCCTCGCATCAGATGACGCGAGTTACATCTCCGGCATTGAGCTCTTCGTCGATGGCGGGGTGGCGCAAATCTGATCTATCGAACCGGGCATTGCCCGAACATTCCTGAGTCTCGCCAGGCAGCGGCGCAGCTCGGACGACTCAGGCTCAACAAGCGAACCAGAGAAGGGAGAATCCTGTGCAAACCGTTCAAGCTGACTATTTCTCGGCCTATCGCCAACTGAAACTGACTCGCGATGCCAAGGGCGTGCTTATTGCCGAGTTTCATAGCAATGGTGGGCCGTGCATTATGAACGCACAAGGTCACACGGAATTTGTCGATGCGTTTTACCGCATCGCACAAGATCGCGCTAACAAGATCGTTATCCTCACCGGCGCGGCTGGAGACTTCATTATCAATGTGGACTGGTCGTCTTTCGGCGACGTTTCTGATCCCGGAGTCTGGAGCCAGGTTCACGACGAGGGCGTTCAGGTCCTGGAAAACATCGCTAATATCCGCGTGCCGGTGATCGCAGCGATCGAGGGGCGCGCCTACGTACACTCCGATTATGTGCTGCTCGGCAATGTCATTGTGGCCAGCGAGAGTGCGACCTTTCAGGATGTGGCGCACTACGCCGTTGGTGTTGCGCCGGGTGACGGCATCTTCACCACGTGGAGTTATCGCGCTGGAGCGGGACGTGCCGAGGCGTTTCTGCTCGATCCCAAGCCACTGCCGGCGCGTACTGCGCAGGAATGGGGAGTCGTCGCGGAAGTCGTGCCCAACGGCCAGGCGCTCAATCGTGCGCGAGAATTGGCGGAACTGTACCTAAAAGCTCCGGAGGTGACTCGGCGCAACACGCGTGTGCATTTCATCCAGCCGTTGAAGGAACGCGTGGTGCGGGAAGTTGGCTATGGGCTTTCTCTCGAAGGAGCGTCGTCCGCTGATTTAGTGAAATCAAAGCACGTCAAGAGTGAACCTGTTGCTCAGAAAAGAAAATCTGCATGAAGCGGGCATGCAATTCAACATGAAATGACACGCCACCACAAAGAACCGATTTATGAAAGGCAACTTACGTCCATGTCTAAAGCAAATGCTTCCGCGCCCAGGGAATCGATCTCCTGCAGGAGCGGCTGGATTTTCTTCCCATATGGAGTGAGCGAATATTCGACCCGCACGGGCATTTCTGGGAACATTTTCCTTCTGACAAAACCATCGGTCGAGGTGCGGACATGCTTTCAAAACGACGTAAGTAAGCAGCATCGTGACCGGTTCTTCTGATGCGTGCAAACGGGAGCGCTTAATAGTCCATTCATTTCGAAAAGAGGAGAAAAGTCATGACTCAGAACAACGGCCTTGCCAAGCGGAGTGAGAAAGGTCTGCTCACTCCAGACAATTGTGTTGTAACGCTGATTGATCATCAGCCACAGATGCTTTTCGGAATAAACAGCATTGACAGGCAGTCATTGATTAACAACGTTGTCGGGTTCGCGAAAGCTGCGAAAATCTTCGAGGTGCCTCTCATCCTGAGCACGGTCGAAACAAAGTCCTTCAGCGGGTACATCTGGCCGCAGCTTCAAGCAATCTATCCAGATCAGACTCCAATTGAGCGCAGCAGCATGAACTCCTGGGACGACGAGAATTTCGTTGCTGCTGTGAAAAAGACAGGCCGCAAGAGGATTGTTCTCGCTGGACTCTGGACCGAGGTCTGTGTTGCGTTTCCCACTATCCAAGCTATTCATGACGGCTTTGAAGTGTATGTGGTCGAAGATTGCGTTGGCGACCTCGATCTGCGCACGCATGAGACCGCGATGCGCCGGGTCGAGCAGGCAGGGGCTAAGCCAGTCACCTGGATTCAGGTGATGCTTGAATGGCAACGCGATTGGGCTCACAAGGACACCTATACCGCTGTGATGGAAGTAGTAAAGCACCATGGCGGAGCATACGGCATGGGAGTCGAATATGCATACACAATGGTTCATGGCGCACCTGCGACCGCGTACGAGGGCTGGGATGTGCCACTCGAAGTAGTTCACAAATAAGCGAGCAACGAGGCCGGAATCTGACTCCGGCCTCTCGCCTTTTGAGACCAAACCAATCATTCGGAGATGGATATGCCAACGAAAATTTTCTTCAATGGAAAGATCGCGACAAACGGCAAGCCGTATTTTGTTCAAGCACTCGCCGTTGAATCTGGAAAGATCAGTGCAATCGGAACAAACGAGGAAATGCTCCGCTCGCGCACACCTGAAACCGAAGTCATAGATCTAGCGGGTCACGCTGTCATCCCCGGGTTAAACGACTCTCATCTGCATATCATCCGTGGCGGATTACATTACAACATGGAACTGCGTTGGGACGGAGTGCCTTCTCTAGCTGACGCGTTACAAATGCTGAAGGAACAGGCGCAGCGGACTCCTGCGCCACAGTGGGTGCGCGTCGTAGGCGGATGGAATGAATTTCAATTCTCGGAGAGACGGATGCCCACATTAGATGAGATTAACAAGGTCTCTCCCGACACTCCTGTGTTCGTTCTGCACCTCTATGATCGCGCGTTCTTGAATGCGGCCGCATTGCGGGCTGTCGGGTATACGAAAGATTCGCCGAACCCTCCCGGGGGAGAAATTCAGAGAGATAAGAACGGCAATCCGACCGGACTTCTGATCGCAAGACCAAATGCGGGCATCCTCTATGCAGCTCTAGCGAAGGGACCGTTGCTGAACTATGAGGACCAGCTCGTTTCTACTCGACATTTCATGCGCGAGCTCAATCGCCTGGGCATTACCAGCGCCATTGACGCCGGCGGAGGATTTCAGAACTACCCGGCCGACTACAAGGTCATTGAAGCGCTGCACCAAAAGAAGCAAATGACAGTTCGCATCGCGTACAACCTCTTTACACAGCGACCGAAGCACGAGTTGGAAGATTTCAAAAACTGGACAAGCAGCACGAAGCTGTACCAGGGTGACCATACATTCCGGCTAAACGGAGCGGGCGAGATGCTGGTCTTTTCCGCTGCAGACTTCGAGGACTTCCTTGAGCCACGGCCCGAACTCGACGAAGTGATGGGCGCAGAGTTGGAGCAGGTTGTGCGTTTGCTTGCGGAAAAGCGATGGCCCTTCCGCCTCCACGCAACATACAACGAATCCATCGAACGCTTTTTGAATGTGCTCGAGAAGGTCAATCGTGATATCCCATTTAACGGACTGCATTGGTTTTTCGATCATGCAGAGACGATCACCGACAAAAATATTGAACGGGTTGCTGCGCTTGGGGGAGGCATTGCAGTGCAGCACCGCATGGCATATCAGGGAGAGTATTTCGTCGACCGCTACGGGAAGAAAGCGGCGCAGCGTACACCACCTATTCGTCGGATGATTGAACTTGGCCTGCCTGTGGGGGCAGGCACGGATGCTACTCGCGTTGCGAGTTTCAACCCTTATATGGCTCTATATTGGCTTTCGTCTGGAAAAACAGTGGGTGGTTTGAGCATCTATTCGGAAAGCAATCGCATGTCGCGTGAGGAAGCGCTTCGTCTCTATACGCAAGGCAGCAGTTGGTTTTCGGCCGAGGATGGCACTAAAGGTGGTCTGCTTCCTGGTCAGCTGGCAGATTTCGCTGTACTGACCGCAGACTATTTCACTGTGCCGGAGGAAGAAATCAAAGACCTTCAATCGGTGCTTACGGTTGTTGGCGGCGAGGTTGTGTATGCCAATAAAGATTTTGATAAGCTTGCCCCGTCGCCGCTCCCGGCTGCGCTTGATTGGGCGCCCACCGCTCATTATGGAGGGTACTACAATCCGCTAGAGCTTCCTGTCAAAGCGTTCACCCATAGCTGCCGCAACCATGCAGCTGTCCAACATAAGTCAACCCCGCGTCTGGGTGAAGACATCTGGGGCCTGGGATGTGATTGCTTCGCCTTTTAGCTGCGAAGAGCCAGAGGAGAGCAAGCGATGAAGGTAATGTTTATTTCATTTGCTGTAGGTGTGTTTGTTGGCATTTTGTATGGAGTGATTCGAGTAAAGAGCCCGGCTCCACCCATCGTCGCTCTGCTCGGTCTGCTGGGAATGGTGCTTGGAGAACAACTCGGTGGCTGGATTATCACAAAGAAAGTCAGCGTGGCAGATGCTGCAGCTGTTTGCCTTCAAGAAAAACATTGGGGACAGCGGCCGCATGTGCAACCTGTAACATCATCCCGCCTCGCGCAGATTGGGAAGTGACGAAAGGAACCCTGATGCATATCACGAAATCCTTTCGTGTAATTTCTATTGCGGCTTTCTTAGGTGCGGCCTGGTTGCAGTTGCAAGGTTCTTCGCCAGCATTCGCGCAAGTCGCTGCAGCAACGCCCAAATGTGGGGGTGGAACCGCAATACGACACGACCCATGTCTACGTCGCTCCAGGACTTTGACCGCTTCGTAGCTAGTGTCGTGGCTACGTTCGGCGGGACGACCTCTAAGCAGGGGCTTCACGGTCACCCGACTCCGAGCAGCACCATGTCGCAGTTGGTGCTGACTCCCGTAGGGACATTGTCGGTTTTTGGATTCAAGACTCCGGTGCCCTATCCATTTGGTACAGAACGGACAGGTTATGTTGTGACTGACATGGATACAGCAATTCAGGCAGCCCCGCGACGGGCGCTGATGTGTTTGTCACCCTGTTCAACGATCCCATCGGGAGAGACGCCATTATCGAATGACTATGGAATTTTCTACGCCGGCAAGTCCTGAAGGATACACAGCCCGGCCGCAATCTCAATCACTGGGCGTTGTGGCCAAGTTACAAGTTTTAGGAAAAGAGGCAGACGAAAACCTAGGCGCCGTCGTGATGGAACTGGAGAAACATCTATGTTGAAGGCTCTTTGGATAATTGTCGCAAGGATCTTGGGCCTCTTGATTCCAACGGTCGTGGGCTCAGCATTCTTCTTCGCGATCATCGGGGTGTTCGGAATATGGATTGCGATTGCAGCGCTGATTCTAGCGATCGCCTTTGCCGTGACGACAGTGGCCTTTGTTCCGGCAGAAGGAGGCGCAAGATGAATCTGAATCCGGCTACGTTAGCCCGCGTGCAGTTCGCCTTCACCGTGAGCTTTCACATCATTTTCCCAACCATGTCCATTGGGCTCGCCATGTTCCTTGCTGTGATAGAAGGTCTCTGGCTCAAGACCAGGGATGCACTTTACCTCGAAATCTATCGCTTCTGGCTGAGCATTTTTGCAATGGGTTTTGGAGTCGGGGTGGTGACGGGCATCGTCCTCTCGTTCGAGTTTGGTCTGGGCTTTGCGAAGTTTGCACAGCTTGCCGGGCCGGCGATCGGGCCCATGATTGCCCTCGAAGTGCTCACTTCTTTTTTCCTTGAAGCGGGTTTCCTCGGGATCATGCTCTTTGGAATGCATCGAGTGGGGCCCAAGCTCCACTTTTTTGCTACATGCATGGTGGCGCTTGGCACACTACTGTCAGCATCATGGATCCTCTCAGCGAACAGCTGGATGCAGACGCCAGATGGCGTGGCTGTCCGCAATGGCCGCTTGGTTGTAGTCAACTGGTGGCATGTCCTGAACAACCCCTCCTGGCTTGTCCGCTTGCCGCACATGCTTAGCGCGGCATACCTGACCGCCTCGTTTCTCGTGGCGGGCGTTGGCGCATGGTACCTGCTGTGTGGCAAACATCTTGCGTTTGCGAAAAAGAGCGTAGCGCTTGGCACTGCGTTCGCAAGCGTACTGATCGCGGGACAGGTATTCATTGGCGACATTCTCTATGGCACGATGCTTAAGCACCAGCCCTCGAAGATGCAGGCAGCCGAAGGATTTTGGGAGAAGGAGTCAGCATCGCCCGCTCCGTACTACTGGGTAATTCTGCCGGACCAGAAGGAACAGCGCAATCGCTTCGCCCTCGGCATTCCATATTTAGGCAGCATCTGGCTCACGCACAGTTTTCATGGCCGAGTGGAGGGCCTGAAGAACACCCCAGGGGACGCGCAACCGATCATGGGCATGGTCTTTTACGGATTCCGCATCATGTATGGTATCGCCATCCTGATGTTCGCTGTGGCGACAAGCTCTCTGTGGCTTCGATGGAAGCGCCGGCTCTTTACGACAAAGTGGTTTCTTCGCTTCCTGGTGGCGATGACTCCGTCTGGCATTATTGCGACGCTTGGCGGATGGTATGTGGCCGAGACCGGCCGCCAGCCCTGGGTGATCTTCGGCCTGTTGAGAACGATCGATGCGTCTTCGCCGGTCCCGGCGAAGACGCTCCTCGCGACGCTAGTCGCATTTGTATGTATCTACGCCTTCTTCATGGCCGCATTTCTCTTCTTTGTGGCGCATATTATCCGAAGAGGACCTGCTTTGGCTCTCCCCCAGGCTGAGGCCTCGGGGTCCCTCAAGAACGCGTTCCGTCCCCATGTGCTGGATAGCGCGAACGCCAATGCCGCGGTGGGGAGGTAGCACGATGGACATGCCTCTCCTTTGTGCCGGATTCGCCGCTCTGTCCGTTGCGTTGTATGTTTTGCTCGACGGCTTCGACCTCGGAGTCGGTGCGTTGCTCTTGCTGCAGCCGCATGAGAGATCGAGAGACCATATGGTCGATTCCATCACACCGACGTGGGATGGCAACGAGACGTGGCTGATCATGACCGGAGTGACGCTGTTGGCGGCGTTTCCTATCGCGTATGGCATTCTCATGCCGGCCCTCTATATTCCGATCATCGTGATGCTGCTGGCATTGGGTCTGCGCGGAGTCTCATTTGAGTTTCGTGCCCAGATGAAACGCTACCGTCGCAGATGGGACGTGATCTTTGCAATCGGGTCAATTGCGGCAGCCTGCATGCAGGGTCTCATTCTTGGCGCCCTGCTCAAGGGCATATCGGTCGAACGGAGCTCGTTCAGCGGGAGCGTCTTTGATTGCTTTCGACCTTTCTCCCTACTTTGCGCTCTCTGCGTACTTGAGGGA
>Ga0210392_10001928_pt1 | contig 10693 bp, 12 predicted proteins | sample IncBWC30OmetaG_FD_161057 | JGI IMG/M metagenome (GOLD analysis project Ga0210392, IMG submission 161057) | Forest soil microbial communities from Barre Woods Harvard Forest LTER site, Petersham, Massachusetts, United States - Inc-BW-C-30-O ...
GTGGCAGGCGGCTGTCATGCGGGGTGGCGTGGTGAAGGGTCAAGAGGAACTCGGCCACGTGCGCTCCCGCATCGACGAATGTCTGATACACCCCGGCGCGCGCGCCAACCTGAAGCGATTGAATGAGCATTGCACGGCCTTCGGCTTGGTCTCCGCACCCGAGCAGAGCGTCGGCCAGCTGAACCGACAATTGCAGTGCCCAGTAGTTGTTTCGCTTGCAGGAGCTCACCGCCTTGAGCTCCCGCAGAATCGCCGCACCTCTGCGCGCGTCCCCGGTGGCGACCAGAACCTGTGCACGTGCCAAGGCAAGGTTGGCCTGCAACGCGTCGTCCGAGCAGAAGTTGCGCGCGAGCGCCTCAATACGCTCAGTACAGGTTGCTGCGTCGCGCGTGCGACCCTCGTTGAGGAGAAGCTGAGTCCGCAGCATCAAGCTCTCCGCCATCATCCGCGGCCAGTCGCGCGCCGCCGCCAGGACCTCTGCCTCCTTCAGGATGAGGAAGGCGAACTCTGTGTCTCCTCGACGGGCGGCGAGTCGAGCGAGCACCCTATAACCTCGCATGGCGCTCTCGTCGTCCCCTGACGTTCGCACCTCCGCGAGGCTCTCCATGACCAGGGTGTCCAGTCCGTCGCAACGCCCTTCCTCGTAGAGCAACTCTGCAAGCACGACGGCCGCACGGGCTGCTACCGGTGATCGCTTCCCGAAACGACTCACGGCGCGTTCGTGCGCGCTTCTTGCGAGTCTCGTCGCGACGGCCAGTCGGAGCTGTTCAGCCTCGACGACCGCTTCGAACGTCGGCCCGATGATCGTCGCAAGCCCGTGCGTGCTGCGATGAGTCGGCACCGCATGCTTGAGACGAGGCACCGCGTAGTATCGATCAAAGTCTCGCACCTTCCAGTAGCCGACGCGCAGCGCTGCCGCCAGCGCTGGACTCTTTCCACCTAACCGGTGGCGGTTTTCGAGTACGGCAAGCGCCGTGCGCACCGTGGCGCCGTCCTGGCTCTTCAGCACAAGCAGCACGGCTCTCAAGACCTTGGCAAACTCTTGAGATCGGGACGCAACCGAGTCATCGGCGGGCGCGATCTCATCTTCGAACTGTGCGAGCGTCGCCAAGGCGTCGTCAATACGCATCTCGATGAGGCTCCGCCAAGCGCGCACGAGCAGAGTGTTAGGGGACTGCCGAGCGCTTCGTGATTCCGGCGCGCTGAGCTCCGAGCGTGGTGTGGAATGCTGATTCCCAGGCCGGCCGCTGGCGTGTGGACCATGAAGCCGGGAATGCCGCGGGCGAGAGTCCCGGTTCAGGGCAGCGGAATCGTCCTGCCGGATAACTGCGAGAGATGATGTACGCACAGCTTGAATTGAGCCTCCCGAGGAGATGGATCGTTCGTCAAGCAGGCAGCTGAAAGTTTTTGCCGCGTGGTTGGTCCGGAATGAGAGTAGGTCACCGCGGCTCACGGCAAGCTCACGGGACGGGTGCCCGACCGAGGTTTGAGTTGCCCCTATCCGAAGTTAGGGGTTAGATAGGTCCAAATCACCGGTCAATGGCTCGAACGCTCCCTGGGCGTTCTGTGACTAACCCACAGCTCTGGCCTGACCGGCCCAGAAACGTTCGCGCAATGCGCGCTTGAGGATCTTGCCGGAGCCGGTTTTCGGCAACTCGTCGGAGAACTCAATGCGACGTGGAACCTTGTAGCTGGCCAGCGATCGACGGCAGTGCGCGATCAGCTCATCCGCACTGAGCACAACGCCGGGTTTCAGCACGACGCTTGCCATGACCAGCTCGCCCCACTTGGCATCGGGAATGCCGAACACCGCGGCCTCGCGAATGGCCGGGTGTTCGTAGAGAACAGCCTCGACCTCGCCGGAATAGACATTCTCGCCGCCCGTGACGATCATGTCCTTCGCGCGGTCCAGGATGTACAGATAGCCTTCCGCATCCTGAAAGCCGACGTCGCCCGTTCTCAGAAACCCGTTGCGGAACGCGCTTAAGGTTTCTTCGTGATTGTTCCAGTAACCGCGCATGACGTTGGCGCCGCGCGCGACCACTTCGCCGGCCTGCCCGACTCCCAGCTCCGTTCCGGATTCGTCCACGACGCGTAGATCGACGCCCGGGCACGGACGGCCGCATGACAACAGCCGCTTCGGCGTATGCTCAGCGTCCTGAAGAGCCGTGAGAAAGCCCGTCTCGCTCAGCCCGTAGACCTGAATCAACCTGAGATTCGGAAACATGGCCCGCGTGCGATGAATAACCTCGGGCGCGATGGGAGAGCCGCCGTATCCGAGCAGCTTCAGGCTGCCAAGGTCATAGCGCGTCAGATCGGGGAACTGCGTCAGCAGGTTGATCATTGTCGGGACAAGCACGGTATAGCTCACGCGCTCGCGCTGCACCGTCTCGCAGAACGCTTCGGGACTGAACTTCGGAATCGTGACCTGGCAGACGCCCAGTGCGGGCGCGGCAAACATGAACGGGAAGTCGGCGATGTGAAACAACGGTGCGGCATGCAAGTACACGCCGCCTTCATGGTACGGGATCCAATAGTTGAGGTGGTCCACGTTTGCCAGCGTCGCGGCGTGCGTCAGCATCACGCCCTTGGGATGGCCGGTCGTCCCGCTGGTGTAGATGAGAGCCAGAACGGCGTCCGGGTCGTAGATCACCTCCGGGCAGGCGCCGCTCTGCATCTCGAGCGGCTCCTGATCGAGCACGCGCTGCCACGGGACCTGCACACTGGGCACCGGCAGCGCTGAGTGTCGGATCAGCCCTCGCGGACCGGCATCGGCGAGCACACGATCGATCTCCACGGCTGAAAAGCGCGTGTTCAACGGCACCGCGATCACCCCGAGCCACGCGCACGCATACACGAACTCGAGATATTCGGCTTCGTTCGGCAGCAGCAGAGCCAACCGGTCGCCGGCCGCGAAGCCGAGCCGATTGAGCGTCGCGGCCACTCGCGCCACGCGGCCGTGAAGCTCGCCGAAGCTGAGCCGCGTGGCACCCGACGAGAGCGCCGGGCGGTCGGGAAAGTATCGGGCGGCGCGGCCCAGCGAATGCTCGTGAATCATGACGAGAGCCTGCGCGCACGACTCAAGCGCGCTCTAGATCAAAGTTCAGACGATTGGTGCGCAGTTGACCTTTGAAACGGCGGGCCGAGGATGAAAAAGCAATATCGGTGCAAAAAGCGCAATTTCCTTCAAGCGCAATCGAGGTGTTTTTCCAGAGAATGTAGGCGGCCAACATGTTCTATTGAACTGACCGAGGGCGACTCATGAGTGTATTGAAACTGATTGGGGCCCCGATGAACCACCCGCAGGCAAGGATAACCATAAAAAGCGGCTTCTCTGTTTGTTCGCTTGCAGTGATGAGCTTATGCGTTTGGGTGCTCCGACCGTCCGTCGCAGAATGTGCACCGCAGTCGCACACCGCCGCTTCGCCCCGGCAGGTTCCTCCTTCGGTCAGTGAGGCCGATCAAGAGCCGAGCGACTTGAATCTGTTGGGCATCCGGTACGCCAGGGGACAAGGAGTGAAAAGAAATCCCCGATTGGCGATGCGGTTCTTCCTGCGGTCTGCAATTCAGGGCTATACGCCGGCGATGGCCAATCTTGGAACGCTTTACCAGAGCGGTGCAACAAGGCGTTCTGATTTCCAGCGCGCGTATGCGTGGGTACGTACCGCCTTGGCGTTCGGCGTGCCGGAAGAAGACCATGACTCGACGGTGTTGAAGTTAGGGATGATTGCAGCGCGGCTTGGTCCCGAGCGTATTGAAAGCGCCGAAAGGCTGGCGGAGTCGATTGCCACGAGAATAGTCGAATCCTGCCAATGTTCCCCGGGGCAAGAAACTGAATTGGCGTCTAACCGCTCGCTATGAGCCGGCGGGCATTTGCGTTGAGGTAGCATGCATTTTCTGACTTCTCTGATCATCGTCTTCGGCTTCGCTTTCGTCGTGTGTGTCGGCGTGGTGAAAATGGTATGGGACCTGTGCCAGTTGAGCTTTCACGAACCGCCCGCAAATCCTGAAGCGCCCAGCAATCCCGCAGACGTTGAGGAGCTACCTGCAAAGGCGACCGATCCCCACGAATTGCGTCCGGCGGAAATGCGTGACACGCCGTGAGTACTCTCATCGTCCCAAGTGTGAATTCGATCTCCATGGACCATGAGCCGGGCCAATTTATGGCGGCATTTCTTGTCGCGCTGCGATATCACGTGCGAGTAAGCATCCGCACTTCGGCCGATGCTATAGAACGCCGCTTTGCGGAATTCGCCGGCGTGCCCTACCAGACCCCGGCGAGTCGACAACAATGGCAAGATCTGTGGCAAACAGAAGCGGAACCCTAGTCGCTGCGGATCGCGACTCGCCGCCAAAAAAACGGCCCCTTCTCTCGAGATGCGGGATGCCCATCGGCTGGTGGGGGAAGGGCAAGTTCGCAAACGGGTATTTGGCGAAGGGGCCGGCAAGCAATAGATGCACGGCAGAGCGCCGTGTCACGTTGCCCGGACAGGCGCCAATCTTGGCGGCCAGCCGGGCATTGTCGTGATCGGCGGCGTGCGCCTCGGTTAGGACTATTGAAGCGTGATGTGCATACCTTCCGCCGCCAGGTTGAATCGTAGCCCACCGGTTTGCGAGTGCAGCTTGATTACGACGCCCTTGTCGTTCTTGAGGTATGCGACCGAGCCGCCCTCAATGACTGTCACGCCGGCTGTGGCTGCCGAATAGTTGCCCGTGAGATCCGCCGGCGTGGAAAGATTGTAGACCTCGCCCTCCGCCGTAATACCGGCTCCGCCCACATCAGCGATCGAGACGCCCGACAGTTTGAATTTGTACTGTTTTTGGTCTTTGCTGTTGTAAAGGGTGCCGTGACCCCAGGTGTATCCGATGCCGACGGCGACCGAGCCACCGCTGAGCCACACGTACGCTGACGGTATAGCTCCATCCGCGACAGGGGCCGAGGAGCTACCCGCCGCGGCTACGCCGGACACGAAGACGATAGCAATGAGACTCAGAATTGATTTGTGCATGATTTAGTTACTCTTTCAGATCTAGGAATAGCAAATTTGGCGTGTCACGTCCCCGCGATCAATCTGGCGGAGTGCTGCATCGCCAGCGTTATCTTGCCGATCTGGAACCGGAAAGGCTTGAACCAGAATGTCTTCATTTGGCAGAAAATGCGCTGTCGTGTCGACAGGTCGCCCTCTAATCCCGGAGCCACAGCGGACTCTTCCAGGCAGCCAGGGCGTCCAGGAAGAACTTCAACCTCACAGGCAGGAATTTCCGATTCGAGTACACCGCGAAAACGGGGATTTCCGCCGAAGCCCACTTCGGCAACAGCCGTATGAGTGTGCCGCTCGCGAGCGCTTCCTCACAGTAGGTTGACGGCAATAGTCCGATCCCGTGACCCCGGTGCACGAAGGTGCTGACCGAATTGAAGTCGCGGCTCGATATCGGCCCTGAGACGTGGATTCGCGCTTTTTTTCTACCGGAGACCAGGTCCCAGTCGGTCTCGTTGTTTCTGGCGTTGAGCATCACACAGTCTTGCAGCTTGAGGTCCGCAGGCTCGACAGGAGGCTTTCGGCCGTTCAGGTATTCGGCCGCTGCCACAACATAGCGAATGCTCTTGCCTATGCGGGTGGCGACCACGCTCGAGTCGCCCAACTCTCCGAAGCGGATCGCCACGTCAATATTTTCCGCAACCAGATCGAGGAAGAGATTCGTAATAAAGAGGTCGATCCGGATCCGTGGCTGAGCCTTCAGGAAACCCGAGAGGAAACCGAGGAAGGGCTCCTGACCCAGAATGACCGGAACGGACAACCTCAACATACCTTCGGGCGCCTTCTGTCCTAAGGTCAGAACTCGCTCCGCTTCTTCCACGAGGGTGAGCGGCTCCCTGCACTGATTGAAGTACTCACGTCCCTGCGCAGTCAGGGTCACGCGTCGGGTTGTGCGCCTGAGGAGCGACACGCCGAGCATCGACTCCAGCACCGACAACCGCCGGCTCACCGTGGAGATCGGCATACCCAACGAGCGCGCCGCCCGGCTGATGCTTTCGAACTGGGCCACTTTGACGAATATCAGGACGTCGTCGAGGTTCGCCATGAAGTCACTCTGCCATTTTTGGAAAATAGATTCCAGAGTTTCCCACCTAATAAATCACAGTCCGCAGCCTGAAAATACGGGGCAAGAGACAGGTGATTGAAACCCCAGAACCAACAGCCACAGGCGAAGGCGAGAGATTCATATGACTACGAAACAGAAGACCATCATTGTGACCGGAGCCTCACAGGGAATCGGTGCCGCAGTGGCCAACCTCTTCCTCCATCGCGGCTACAACGTGGTGGGTACCTCGCGCAAAATCAGTCAGAAGAACGAACTGCAGCCCTCAGAAAAGCTGGCCTTGGTGGACGGCGACATCGGCCTGGCCTCGACGGCCGAGCTGATCGTGGGTACCGCGGTAAAGCGGTTCGGCTCGGTCGATGCCCTGGTGAACAATGCGGGGATTTTCTTTGCGAAGCCGTTCACGGAATACACGGCCGAGGACCTGCGGGCGTTATCGTCCACGAACTTATATGGCTTTATCCATACGACGCAATTGGCAGTGAAACAAATGCTCTCGCAAAAGAGCGGCGGCAGTGTGGTCAGCATCACGACTTCCATCGTCGATCATCCGCTTGCGGCGTTGACCGCGTCTTTCCCGATGATCACCAAGGGCGGTATCGACGCGATATCCCGGAGTCTCGCCATGGAATACGCGCCGCAGGGCATTCGTGTGAACGTGGTGGCTCCCGGCGTCGTCGATACACCGCTGCACAAAAACAATCCCAAGGACTTTCTGCGCACGCTATCACCTCTGGGACAGATTTCGGACGCCAAGGACATCGCAGAGGCTGTGTTCTATCTCACTCAGGCGAGCCAGATTACAGGCGAGGTGTTGCACGTTGATGGCGGCGCGCATCTGGGTCGGTGGTGATGTCCAACACAACGAACGCCAGTGCCGAACGACGGCTTAAGCACCTTGGCATAGTGCTGCCTCGTTCACCCGCTCCGCTTGGCGCCTATGTTGAAGCTGTGCACACAGGGCACTTGCTCTTTTTGAGCGGCACGCTGCCAGTGGAGGCGGGAGTCCCCAAATTCTTGGGACGCATCGGAGCTGAATTGAGCGTCGAAGACGGACGGCGTGCGACTCGGCAGGCCACGCTGAATGCGCTTGCGATCGCCAAGGAGCATTTGGGCTCGCTGGACAGAGTGACGCGCGTAGTGCGTCTTGGCATTTCACTCGCCACGACTCCTGAGTTCCGCGAGCATCCAAAAGTCGCGGACGCTGCATCGGAACTAATGGTCAGTGTATTCGGGGCTGACAAGACATCGACTCGCCTGGTTTTCGGCATGGCCAGCCTCCCGGTAGGCGTGTGTGTCGTGCTGGAGAGCATCTTTGAAATTGGTAACTGAGGCGGGTGTGCGGCACTCGCGCTTGATACAGGAGGGTTTTTAGTGATTCGCAAGGCAAGAGCGGTTTGGCACGGCAGCGGGCGTGCCGGAAACGGCGAGCTTTCGTCCGACTCGGGCGTGCTTGCAAACACGCCGTATTCATTCAGGACCCGATTCGAGAACGAGAAAGGCACCAACCCGGAGGAGCTGCTGGCCGCCGCGCACGCAGGCTGCTTCACCATGGCCCTCGCCTTTCGAATGCAGGCTGCGGGGTACACACCTTCGGAGCTCCATACCGAGGCAGCCGTCACCCTCGAACAGGACAAGGAGGGTTTCCATATCACTCGCTCGGCCTTGACACTGACCGCGAGCGTGCCGAACCTGGATCAGGACACGTTCGACCGGTTGACGCGGGACGCCGAGCAGAACTGCCCGGTTTCCCGGGTGCTTCGGGCCGAGATCACACTGGACGCTAAGCTGGTGTGAACGCAAATCAACGAATGCGGCATGAAGTCGCCCACGGTGGTTATACAGCGGCGCAGGATGTTGGTTTACCGCCTTCACGTCATCGCGAACCCATAAACAGCGCGGCGGAGAGCGGGACGGTAACGTGGGTGGGGCTCGGCATTGCCGAAATCGCTGCCAGGGTCGGCGGCCTGATTCGACAGGGGCTCCCACTATCCGTGGTTCTCACCACCCTGTGTCAGCTCTTCGACGCTGCCGTTAAGGGATTTTCCAGCCGTATCCTCCTTCTTGACCCCACCGCTGCGCGGGCGCGAAACACCGCTGGTTCTTACTTGGCTGCGGGTTATATGAAGGAGCTTGCCGCCGCCTCCGCTGCACCCGGCTTCATGTTGTACGAGCTGTCGCCGATTCTGTCTCTAACCGGGGACCCGCTCGGCATCTTCGCCCTCTATCGGCGCGAGTGCAGCCCCGAGGTCACCCGTTGTCATTCCGCACTCATCCCGCAGTTCATCCACGTCGCGGGCGCTGCCATTGAGCGCATGCAAAGCGACGAAGCGCTCAAGCGAAATGCCGCACTCCTGGAACGAACGCAACAACTCAGTTCGACCTGCTGCTTTTCATGGCGGGTGGAAACCGGTGAAATCAGTTGGTCAAAAGAGCTCTGCCAGCTCTTCGAGCTTGACCCATCAGGTGTGCCGGTCACACTTCAGCTGATCGGCACTCGCATCCATTCCGAAGACCTCGCCACTTTCCATGAAATGATCGAAAGAGCTCGAAGTGGGGTGAGCGACATTGAGTTCGAGCACCGGCTGCGCCTGCCCGACAACTCGGTCAAGTATCTGCGCGTGGTTGCGCATCGAGTTCGCGATCAGGAGGGACAATTGGAATATATCGGTGCGGTCCAGGATGTGACACATCGCCGGCATACGGAAGAGGCGCTCGCCAAACTGCGAGCGGAACTCGCACGAGCGGCGAGGGTCACGAGCCTCGGAGTGCTAACGGCAGCGATTGCGCATGAGGTCAACCAGCCCCTGGCGGGTATCGTTACCAACGCCAACACCTGCCGGCGAATGCTCGCCGTAGATCCTCCAGACATCGAGGGAGCGAGGGAAACGGCGAGACGCACGATTCGCGATGCGGAGCGAGCGTCGGAGGTGGTCAAGCGGTTGCGCGCGCTTTTTTGCAAGAAAGGCGCCACGCGCGAATCACTGGACCTGAACGAGGCAATACGCGAAGTGGTTGCGCTATCGCTGAGTGAACTGGAGAGAAATAAGGTGGTTGTGCGGATGGAGCTTGCCGGCGAACTTCCCCGAGTTCACGGCGATCGGGTTCAGCTGCAGCAGGTGATCCTGAACCTATTCCTGAACGCCTCAGATGCGATGAGCGGTGTCGATGATCGCCCGAGGCAGTTGATGGTCAAGACCGAACGGGACGAAGAGGATCGTGTGCGACTGAGTGTGCGAGATACGGGGGTGGGTATCGAACCGCAAGGAGTGGATAGACTATTCGATGCGTTTTACACGACAAAGAGCGGCGGTATGGGGATCGGCCTATCCGTCAGTCGCTCCATTATCGAGAGTCACAAGGGCCGTCTCTGGGCAACGCCGAATGATGGCCCGGGAGCCACGTTCGCATTTTCCATGCCCTGCGGACCCCAGGATGCGATGGCACGTCATGTGAGGAATCTGTGAGCGTACCGGTCAAACGCCCGCTCGTGTCGGTGGTCGATGATGACGAGTCGGTGCGCGAGTCACTACCTGATCTGTTGAGAGAATTAGGATATTCCGTTCGGGCGTTTTCGTCCGCTGAAGCGTTCCTCGCCTCCGAGTGCGTCGGTGAGACCCGGTGTCTGATCCTCGACATTGCCATGCCCGGCATGACCGGACCCGCTCTGCAACAGGAGTTGCTGGTTCGCGGGCAAGCCATCCCAATCGTCTACATCACCGCTCAAGCAGACGAGATTGTCGATTCAAGCTCGCTCGGACAGGGTGCCGTGGCGTGCCTGTTCAAACCGTTCAGCGATACGGCTCTGTTTGAGGCGCTCAATGCTGTATTTCGAGTGAACTGAGCTAACTCACGCCGGGGAGATGTGAAATGAATCCAGCGAGCTCATCTTTTCATGAATCGCGGTCATCCCTCATGTCGCGCGATACGCCGACCGTGTTCGTCGTTGACGACGACATCTCGGTGCGAGAATCACTGGAATCGTTGATTCGCGTCGCAGGCTGGCGGCCGCAGACATTCGCCTCTGCGCAGGAATTCCTCTCTCGTCCACGCGCCCTCGTCCCGAGTTGCCTGGTATTAGACGTCACGCTGCCGGACCTCAACGGTTTAGACTTACAAAAGCGTATCGCTGGTGATCGAATTGATATACCGATCATATTTATCACGGGCTATGGCGATGTGCCGACGACGGTGCGTGCGATGAAGGCGGGAGCGGTGGAGTTCTTGATCAAACCATATCCCGATGAGGTGTTGTTGAGTGCGATTCAGCAAGCGATCGAGTGCAGCCGCGCTGCACTGCGTCGCGAGGCGGAAATGCGCTTGATCCAGGACCCTTACGCCTCGCTCAGCCGCCGCGAGCGGCAGGTCATGGGGTTGGTGGTTCGCGGGATGTTAAATAAGCAGGTCGGTAATGAACTCGGCATCAGCGAGATCACCGTCAAGGCACACCGCGGCAATGTGATGAGGAAGATGAAGGCGGGCTCGTTCGCCGACTTGGTAAATATGGCTGGAAGACTACGCCTGACATCCGGTCAGAAAGGCTGATGCTTCACCACCCGCGAACCCTGCGGGCAGCCTGGCGATACCATCG
>Ga0210392_10001930_pt1 | contig 10692 bp, 8 predicted proteins | sample IncBWC30OmetaG_FD_161057 | JGI IMG/M metagenome (GOLD analysis project Ga0210392, IMG submission 161057) | Forest soil microbial communities from Barre Woods Harvard Forest LTER site, Petersham, Massachusetts, United States - Inc-BW-C-30-O ...
CCTTTGCCGGCGCCGGCGCGGGATGGCTGATGCCCGAAGCGAATGCTTCGCCCGAGAGCCTGGCCCGGCACCTGGCGATGCTGCTCGACAATCCGGCCGCGCTCAGCGAAGCCGCGGCGGCGGCGCACAACTTCGGCCAAGGCAACGCCGCGATGCGTCTTGCCGATCTGGCCGAGGCGCTGATCCCGGCCAATGGCGGCCCTCCCGCGGAGGCCGCGGCATGAGAGCCCTTCCGCTCGAGATCGGCCTGCTGCATTTCGTCGGCATCGGCGGCATCGGCATGAGCGGCATCGCCGAGATCCTGCACAACCTCGGCTATCAGGTGCAGGGCAGCGACCTCGCCGACAATTACAACGTCAAGCGGCTGCGCGAGCTGGGCGTGCCTGTCGCCATCGGCCATGCCGCGGAGAATCTCGGCGAGGCCGCGGTCATCGTCGTTTCCTCCGCCGTCAAGCCGGACAATCCCGAGGTCGTCGCCGCCCGCGCGCGCCAGCTCCCCATCGTGCGCCGCGCCGAGATGCTGGGCGAGCTGATGCGCCTCAAATGGTCGGTCGCCGTTGGCGGCACCCATGGCAAGACGACCACGACCTCGCTGGTCGCCGCCTTGCTGGATGCCGCGGGCTTCGATCCCACCGTGATCAACGGCGGCATCATCAACAATTACGGCACCAATGCGCGGCTGGGCGCGGGCGACTGGATGGTGGTGGAGGCCGATGAATCCGACGGCACCTTCACCAAGCTGCCGGCCACCATCGCCATCGTCACCAATATGGATGCCGAGCATCTCGACTTCTACGGCTCGGTCGAGGCGATGAACCGCGCCTTCGAGCAATTCGTCGAGAACATCCCCTTCTACGGCTTCGCCGTGCTCTGCCTGGATCATCCGGTGGTGCAGGCCATGATCGGGCGCATCGACGATCGCCGGATCGTGACCTACGGCCTCAGCCCCCAGGCCGATGTGCGCGCGGTGGACATCGCCATCGATCCCAGCGGGGCCAGCTATGACGTCGTCATCTCGGCCCGGGGTGCTGGATCCGAGCGGCTGATCCGGGGCCTTCGCCTGCCGATGATGGGCCAGCACAATGTCCAGAACTCGCTCGCGGCCATCGCCGTCGCCCATGAGATGGGCGCCGACGACGAAACCATTCGGAAGGCCTTGGCGGGATTCGGCGGCGTCAAGCGGCGCTTCACCCGCACCGGCGAGGTCGACGGCATCATCGTGATCGACGATTACGGCCATCACCCGGTGGAGATCGCCGCCGTGCTGCGCGCCGCCCGCGCCGCCACCCGCGGCAAGGTGATCGCCGTCGTGCAGCCCCATCGCTACACGCGGCTTGCCCAGCTCTTCGAGGAATTCTGCACCTGCTTCAACGATGCCGACCGGGTCATCGTCGCCGATGTCTATGCGGCGGGCGAGACCCCCATCGAGGGCGCCAGCCGCGACCGGCTGGTCGAAGGTCTGATCGGCCACGGCCATCGCCATGTGCTGGCGCTCCCGGGACCGGCCGATCTCGCCGGCATCGTCGATAGCCTCGCCGCCCCCGGCGATCTCGTGGTCTGCCTCGGCGCCGGCAATATCACCCAATGGGCACATGCCCTGCCCGACGAACTCGCCAGATTGCGCGCCGGATCGCCGGGCGCGACGGCAGGGGCGGGACGATGATCATGGCCGATATCCGCCCTCGCCCGCTGATCGAGCACCTGCCCCAGGTGCGCGGCCGGCTGACGGCCAAGGCCCCGCTCGCGGGCATTACCTGGTTTCGCGTCGGCGGACCGGCAGAGGTCATGTTCCGGCCCGCCGATCTGGAAGACCTGCAGCATTTCCTCCGCCATCTGCCCGCCGATGTGCCGGTCACCGTCATCGGCGTCGGCTCCAACCTGCTGGTGCGCGACGGCGGGGTCCCCGGCGTCGTGCTGCGTCTCGGCCGCAGCTTCGCCGAGATCCGCATCGGGCCGGGGCATATCCGCACCGGTGCGGCGGCCCTCGATCTCAACGTCGCCCGCGCGGCGGCCGAGGCGGGCATCGCCGGTCTCGAATTCCTCTCCGGCATTCCCGGCACCATCGGTGGCGCGCTGCGCATGAACGCCGGGGCCTATGGCCATGAGCTGGTCGATGTCGTCACCACGGCCGAGGCGGTGGATCGCCAGGGCGGGCTGCATCGCCTGGCCAAGGGCGACATCGGCCTCACCTATCGCCATTCCAGCGTGCCCGAGGATTGGATCTTCACTGGCGCGGAGCTTGCCGGCAGCGCCGGCGCGACCGATGCGATCCTGACCCGGCTGGCCCAGATCCAGACGGCGCGCGAGACGACCCAGCCGATCCGCAGCCGCACCGGCGGCAGCACCTTCGCCAATCCCCCCGGCCAGAAGGCCTGGGAGCTGATCGATCGTGCCGGCTGCCGCGGCCTGGCCCTCGGCGGCGCCATGGTCTCCGAGAAGCATTGCAACTTCCTGATCAATACCGGCCAGGCGACGGCCGCCGAGATCGAGACCCTCGGCGAGACCGTGCGCCGGCGCGTGCGCGAGGCGACGGGCTTCGAGCTGCGCTGGGAGATCCGGCGCATCGGCGTCAACGCATCGCCCGGGGCGTCCATCGAGGGGGCGAGCCGATGAGCAAGCGGGTCGCCGTCCTGATGGGCGGACGTTCGGCCGAGCGCGAGGTCTCGCTGGTGACCGGGGCCGCCTGCGCCGAAGGGCTGCGCCAGAAGGGCTATGACGTGCTGCCCGTCGACGTGGGTTACGACCTCGACGATCTGCTGCGCGCCCTCCAGCCGCGTCCCGATGCGGTCTTCAATGCGCTGCACGGCCATTTCGGCGAGGACGGCCGGATCCAGGGCCTGCTCGATCTGCTGGGTCTGCCCTACACCCATTCGGGCCTGCTGGCTTCGGCGATCGCCATGGACAAGCCGCTGGCCAAACAGGTCTTCGCCACCGTCGGGCTGCGCTGTCCCGAGGGCAAGGTGCTCAGCGTCGACAGCCTGCTGAAGAGCGATCCCTTTCCGCGCCCCTATGTGGCCAAGCCCGCCGCCGAGGGCTCCAGCGTCGGTGTGCGCATCGTGCGCAACGGCGACAATCTGCCGCCGCTGGGCAGCGGGAACTGGCGCTTCGGCTCCGAGGTGCTGGTCGAACGCTATATCCCGGGGCGCGAGCTGACGGTCGCCGTCATGGGCGGGGAGGCGCTTGCCGTCACGGAGCTCCGCACGAAGGTGGGCTTCTACGATTACGAGGCCAAATACACCGCGGGCAAGACCGAGCATTTGATTCCGGCACCCGTGCCGCATGTGATCGCCGAGGCGGCGAAGAGCATGGCGGTCGCCGCCCATGGCGTGCTCGGCTGCCGCGGCGTCACCCGCAGCGACTTCCGTTTCGACGACACCCAGCCGGGCCTCGACGGGCTCTATCTGCTGGAGATCAATACCCAGCCCGGCATGACGCCGCTCTCCCTGGTGCCGGAGCAGGCCGCCTATCGCGGCATCTCCTTTCCCGATCTCGTCGCCTGGATGGTGGAGAACGCGCGATGCGACGCTTGAATCCCGACGCCATCGAGCGCGATGCCAAGCCGCGTGCCGGCCGCAAGGCGCCCGGCGGACAAAATGGCGCGCCCGCCCCGCGCCAGATCGCGCGCCCCGCCCCGCGCCAAGTCGCGCGGCGCCGGCCCATGCCGCGCTGGCGGCGCATCGCCTGGCGCGCCGGTGCTGCCGCAGCCATCGCTTTGCTGCTGGCCGGTGGCGCCGGCTGGCTCTGGCGCGCCGGCATACCGGCGTCGATCTACGGCCAGGTCACCGGGCGGCTGCTGACGGCGAGCGCCGATGCGGGCTATCGCCTGCGCCAGGTCATCGTCGAAGGACGCAAGAACACGCCGCGCGAGGTCCTGCTCGCCAGCCTCGGCGTCCATATGGGCCAGCCGCTTCTCGCCATCGATCCCGTGGATATGAAGAAGCGCCTCCAGAGCCTGGGCTGGATCCGCAGCGTCACGGTCGAGCGCCGGCTGCCCGACGCGCTCTATGTCCGCATCACCGAAGACTATCCGGCGGCGATCTGGCAGCAGAGCGGGACCTTCCGGCTGATCGACCGCGACGGCCATCTGATCAGCGATGTGGATGTCGCGCGCTTCGCCCGGCTGCCCGTGGTGGTCGGCGCCGAGGCGCCCCAGCACACCGCCGATCTGCTCGACATGCTGGCGCGCGAGCCCGACCTCGCGGGTCGCGTGCGCGGTGCCGCCTGGGTGGGCGAGCGGCGCTGGAACCTGCATTTCGACAATGGCGTCGACGTCAAGCTGCCGGCGGATTCGCCGCAGGCGGCCTGGTCGCTGCTCGCCCGGCTCGAGCGGGAGCAGAGCCTGCTCGCCCGGGATATCAGCGTCATCGACATGCGCCTGCCGGACCGCCTCGTGGTCCGGCTCGGTCCGGCGGCCGAGCTGCGCCGCCAGCCGGGCAACGACACCTAGGGGGACGAAGGCATCATGCGTAAAGCAAGACTCAGCACCGGCGGCGATCTGACGGCGGCCCTGGATGTGGGCACCACCAAGGTCTGCTGCTTCATCGCCCGGCGCGGCGAGGATGGTCGGCCGCAGGTGATCGGCATCGGCCATCAGCTCGCCCGCGGCCTGCGCGGCGGGGCCATCGTCGACATGGAGGCGGCCGAGGCCTCGATCCTGACCGCCGTGCATGCCGCCGAGCAAATGGCGGGCGAGACGCTCCGCGACGTCACGGTCAATGTGGCCGGCGGCCATCCGGCCTCCCAAACCATCGGCGTCGAGGTGGCGATCGCCGGCCATGAGGTGGGCGATGTCGATCTGCGCCGGGTTCTGGACCAGGGCCAGGTCTTCGACGCCACGCCGGACCGCCGGCTGATCCACTCGATCCCCGTCGGCTACACCATCGACGGCAGCCGGGGCATCCGCGATCCCCGGGGCATGTATGGCGAGCGCCTGGGCGTCGACATGCATGTGGTGACGGCGGCGGCGGGGCCGGTTCGCAACCTCAGCACCTGCATCGCCCGCTGCCATCTCGACATCCGCTCCTTGGTGGTCTCGCCCTATGCCGCGGGGCTCGCGAGCCTGGTGGACGACGAGATGGACCTGGGCGTCTGCGTCGTCGACATGGGCGGCGGCACCACGACCCTCGCCGTCTTCTTCGACGGCAATGTGGTCTATACCGACAGCATCCCCATCGGCGGCCAGCATGTGACCAGCGACATCGCGCGCGGCCTCTCGACGCCGATCGCCCATGCCGAGCGGATGAAGACCCTCTACGGCAATTGCGTGCCCTCCCCCGCCGACGAGCGCGAGCAGATCACCGTGCCCCAGGTCGGCGAGGAGGATCAGGCCCAGGCCAACACGATCCCCAAATCGATTCTGGTCGGAATCATCCAGCCGCGCCTCGAGGAGACCTTCGAGATCGTGCGCTCGCGACTCGAGACCAGCGGCTTCGACAAGATCGCGGGCCGGCGGATCGTGCTCACCGGCGGGGCCAGCCAGCTCACCGGCGTGCGCGAGCTCTCCCAGCTCGTCCTCGACAAGCAGGTCCGCATGGGCCGGCCGATCCGGATCGGCGGTCTCGCCGAATCGACCAATGGGCCCGCCTTCGCCGTCGGGGCGGGGCTGATCGGCTATGCCCAGCGGATTGCAACCGATGAGCCGCGGCCGAGTCGGATGCATGCGGACGCGCCCAACGGCCTCATCGGGCGACTCGGGAATTGGTTGAAGGAGAATTTCTAGCGGCGGGAAGCAGTGTCGAGAACGTCAATAAAACCGGGCACAAACGCAGCCGGCTTGACCGGCAAAGACATGACAGTACGCTGACAACGGAGGATGAAAATGACCTTAAACCTTTCGATGCCGAACGCTCCGTTCGAGCTCAAGCCCAAGATCACCGTTGTCGGTGTCGGCGGCGCGGGCGGGAACGCCGTCAACAACATGATCAAGCAGAATCTGGAAGGCGTCGATTTCATCGTCGCCAATACGGATGCCCAGGCGCTGGCGCAGTCGCTCTGCCAGCGTCGAATCCAGCTGGGTCAGAGCCTCACCTCCGGGCTCGGCGCCGGATCGCGCCCCGACGTCGGCCGCGCCGCCGCCGAGGAGGCGCTGGACGAGATCATCGGTCAGCTCCAGGGCTCGAACATGGTCTTCATCACCGCGGGCATGGGCGGGGGAACGGGCACCGGCGCCGGGCCCGTCATCGCCGCGGCCACCCGCGAGCAGGGCATCCTGACCGTGGGCGTGGTGACGAAACCCTTCCATTTCGAGGGGCTGCATCGCATGCGGATCGCCGACGCCGGCATCCAGGAGATGCAGCAGTTCGTCGATACCCTGATCATCATCCCCAACCAGAACCTGTTCCGTATCGCCAATGAGAAGACGACCTTCGCGGACGCCTTCAACATGGCGGACCAGGTGCTGGATTGCGGCGTGCGCGGCGTCACCGACCTGATGGTGAAGCCGGGCCTCATCAATCTGGATTTCGCCGATATCCGCGCCGTCATGACCGAGATGGGCAAGGCGATGATGGGCACCGGCGAGGCCGAGGGGCCGAACCGCGCCATCGGGGCGGCCGAGGCGGCGATCTCCAACCCGCTGCTGGACGATGTGTCCATGAAGGGCGCGCGCGGCGTGCTGATCAACATCACCGGCGGCCTCGACATGACCCTGTTCGAGGTCGACGAGGCGGCCAACCGCATCCGCAGCGAGGTCGATCCCGAAGCCAATATCATCTTCGGCTCGACCTTCGATCCCAGCCTCGAAGGCAAGGTGCGCATCTCCGTGGTCGCCACCGGAATCGACGGCATCGCCTTGCAGCAGCCGCGCCCGGTATCCCTCAGCCTCGTGACCGGAACCGGCCGTTCGGTGCCGGCGCCGGCCGAGCGCCAGGAGCCCGGCATGGTCGCCTCGGCCCCGGCGGGCGGCATGGAGATCCGCCGCGAGACGGCGGGGGCCACGGCGCTGGCGGCCCAGCCCGTGGCAATGGCGGCGCCGGCCTATGCACCCGCCACGGCACCCATCGTGGCCGAAGCCCGGATGATGCAGCCGGCCATGACGGCCCAGCCCGCCCGCGCCCAGGCGATGCCGCAGCCCGCGGCGCAGCGGACGGCCCCGGCGGAGAAGCCCTTCGTGGCCCCCCCGCCGGTGCAAAGGATGCCCCCGGCCCCCCAGCCGGAAATGGCCCCCCCGATGGCGGCGGAACCGCTGACGGCCCCGCCGCCGGCCCCGGCACCCCGGAAAATGCCCAATCTTTTCAGCCGGGTAACGGGGAGCGCCTGGTCTCGGGTCACGGCGGCGGCGCCTGAGGCCCGGGAGCCGGTCGCTCCGCAGCTTCGGGCAAGCCCGGCGCCGCGGCCCGCGGCACCGGCGCCCGCCCCCAGCGCCCAGGCCCCGGCAGCCCCGCAGCCTGCCCCCGCCGCGCCGACCTACACGGCCCAGCCGGCCGCCGCCTCTTATGCGGCCCCGCCGGTGCAGCCGCGGCTGAGCGGGCTCGACCCCAAGGATCGGCTGGCCACCAGCCGGGCCGAGGAGGATCTGCTTGACATCCCGGCGTTTTTGAGGCGCCAGGCGAACTAGAAGGGCTGCTGGACGCAACGCCGAAAGGGCAATACCCTGTCGGCGCCTTCACTGGACCCCCGGACACGCGGCACAAAGCCCCGGTCCGGGGACCCCGTGAGGCAGGGGGTCGCCGACCTGGTATCTCGAGAGAAAAACATTGATGACTGAGTCAGAACGACCGGCGCCCGAAGCCCGCGCGCTGCAGCGCCAGACGACGCTGAAGAACGCGATCCACTGCTCCGGTACGGCCCTCCATCATGGCGGCCATGTTTCGATGGCCATGCTTCCCGCCCCCGTGAACTCCGGAATCGTCTTCCGCCGCACCGACCTCGCCGGGCGCGGCGTCTCGATCCCCGCGAACTGGCGCCATGTCGCCGACATGCCCATGTGCACCGCGCTCGAATCCGAGGGCGTCCAGATCGCCACCATCGAGCATGTCATGGCGGCGCTGGTGGGCGGCGGCATCGACAATCTGCTGATCGAGATCCACGGGCCCGAGCTGCCGATCATGGACGGCAGCGCCTGGCCCTTCGTCTTCCTGATCGAATGCGCGGGGGTTGCCGAGCTCGACGCGCCGCGCCGCTTCGTCAAGATCCTGCGCCCCGTGACGCTGGCCGCCGGCGGCCGCAGCGTGGCGCTCCGGCCGGGCGAGGGTTTCTCCATCGACTTCGAGGTCGACTACGGTGCGGGCGCCATTGCGCGCCAGCGCTGCCAGATCGATCTGGTGAACGGGGCGTTCAAGAACGAGCTGAGCCGCGCCCGCACCTTCGGCTTCCTGCATGAGGTCGATGCGCTGCGCGCGGCCGGGCTGGCCCGCGGCGCCTCCCTCGAGAACGCCATCGTGGTCACCCATGACGGCGTCATGAACGAAGGGGGCCTGCGCTTCCCCGACGAGTTCGTGCGCCACAAGGCGCTCGACGCGCTCGGCGACCTCTACCTCGCCGGGGCACCGATCATCGGCCACTTCGAGGGCCGGCGCTCGGGCCACAAGCTGAACCACCGTCTCCTGCGCGCGCTGTTCCAGCGCCGCGAGGCCTGGTGCTGGAGCGATTCCAACGCGAGCGGCCCGGTGGTGCCCGAGCCGCGGCGGGCGGCCGGCCTTCGCGGCTGACGTCGACGTGGCTGACCCTGGCGCTTGAGAGGCCGAAGCGCGCTGCCTATAGTGCGCCCCACAAAATAATGCGGGCGGCCGCGTCACAGCGAGACATGAGCTGAATGAACCATCGGGCGCGACGGTTGCCGCGGCTTGCGGCGCTGACCTTGATCGGCGGCCTGCTGGGCGCCCTCCTAGGGACGGGCCTCTCCGGCTGCCAGTCGGATGCCGACTTAGCCGCCAAGAATCAGATTCCGGATGAGCCACCCGAGGCGCTGTACAACCAGGGCATGGCCGCGCTCCAGTCGGGCAATATCGCCGATGCGACCCGGTTCTTCGAGGAGGTGGAGAAGCAGCATCCCTATTCGGCGATCGCGCCCCAGGCCGAGATCATGGATGCCTATGCCTACTACCGCGGCAACCGCTACGACGAGGCCGTCGCGGCCGTCGAACATTTCCTCGATCTGCATCCCGGCAACAAGGCCGCCGCCTACGCCTATTATCTGAAGGCGCTGTGCTACTACGAGCAGATCGAGGACGTGCGCCGCGACCAGAAGACGACGGAGCAGGCCCTGGCCGCCCTGCAGGAGGTGGTCGACCGCTTCCCGGGCACGTCTTATGCGCGCGACGCGGCGCTCAAGATCGATCTCACCCGCGACCATCTCGCCGGCAAGGATATGGAGATCGGACGCTGGTACGAGGGCCGCCTGCAATATCTCGCGGCCATCAACCGCTTCCGCAGCGTGGTCGAGAAATATCAGACCACCAGCCATGTGCCCGAGGCCCTCGAGCGCCTGACCGAATGCTATCTGGCGCTGGGCGTCACCGACGAGGCCCAGACGGCGGCCGCCGTGCTCGGCTACAACTATCCGGGCAGCACCTGGTATCAGGTGAGCTACGATCTGTTGAAAGCGAAGAACCTGAAGCCGGAGAAGAAGCCCGGCTCCTGGCTCAACGACGTCTTCTGACGGGCTCGCACGGCGATGCTCCTCGGACTTGCCATCCGCGACATCGTCCTGATCGACCGCCTCGATCTCGCCTTCGCGCCGGGGCTGAGCGTGCTGACCGGCGAGACCGGCGCCGGCAAATCGATCCTGCTCGATGCCTTGGGCCTGGCGCTGGGTGCGCGCGCCGATGCCGGCCTCCTGCGCCGGGGCGCTGCCCAGGCCAGCGTGACTGCCGAGTTCGAGTTGCCCGCCCGCCATCCCGCCGCCGCCCTTCTCGCCGAGCAGGGCCTCGAGGTCGAAGGCAATCTCCTGCTCCGCCGGCAGATCGGCGCCGACGGCCGCAGCCGCGCCTTCATCAACGATCAGCCGGTGGGCGTCGGCCTGCTGCGCCAGGTCGGCGACGGGCTGGTGGAGATCGTCGGCCAGTTCGAGCAGCATGGCCTGCTCGATCCCGCGACCCATGGCGAGATGCTGGACGCCCATGGCGGCCACGATACCGCGAGCACCGCCGCGGCCTGGCGCGCCTGGCAGGAGGCCAGCGCGGCACGCGCCGCCGCCGAGGCGGAGATCGAAGCGGCGCGACGCGACGAGGCCTATCTGCGCCATGCCGCCGAGGAGCTGGCTGCGATCAAGCCCGAGCCCGGCGAGGAAGCGGTTCTGGCCGAGCAGCGCAGCCTGATGATGCATCGCGCCAAGCTCGGCGAGGCCCTGGAGGCGGCGCTGGAGGATCTCGGCGGCCAGCGTGGCGGCGAGACCCTGCTGAACCAGGCCCGCCGCCGCCTCGACCGGATCTCCGACAAGGCCGGCGGAAGGCTGGATCCAGCGGTGGCCGCCCTCGACCGCGCGCAGGCGGAGCTGACCGAGGCGGTGGAGCTGTTGAACCGCCTGGCCCGCGATCTCGACGCCGATCCCCGCCGGCTGGAGAAGCTGGAGGAGCGGCTCTTCGCGCTGCGGGACCTCGCCCGCAAGCATAATGTGGCCGTTGACGATCTGGCCGCGCTGGCCGAGCGCTTCGATGGCCAGCTTGCCCGGCTGGACGACCGCACCGGCGCGCTGGCCGGCCTGGGCAAGGCCGAGGCTCTGGCGCGCCAGGCCTATCTCGACGATGCCGAGCG
>Ga0210392_10001933_pt1 | contig 10684 bp, 8 predicted proteins | sample IncBWC30OmetaG_FD_161057 | JGI IMG/M metagenome (GOLD analysis project Ga0210392, IMG submission 161057) | Forest soil microbial communities from Barre Woods Harvard Forest LTER site, Petersham, Massachusetts, United States - Inc-BW-C-30-O ...
TACATGTGGCGCGGAATTGCGCTCGGTAAGTCGGCTGATTTCAAAATTGACACGGTTTACGGCAGCAATCTCTTTAGCCCGGTTTTGATTTATCTCGGCGGACAGCCTGACAACGTTGGCGGCAACAACACGTGCTGCGCGCGCATATCGCGCATCGTCGCCAATAATCCGTGGCCGGTTTCAGTTTCTCCTCTGAACAGGGTCACCTGGGCGCAGAACCTTGCGGTGACGGTCGGGCAGTGGGCGTACATCAATGGCAGTCTTTACGGCGTGACGCAGGCGGGGACGACGGCTTCGACTGGAACGGGGCCGAGTGGTTATCCGCCAGGAGTGACGACGCCAGCGGCGGTCTGGTCAACGGCGATCAACGACGGCACGGCGCAATGGAAATACGAGGCGACCTGCCCACCAGAGGACGGCAAGACGGCGTGGGTTGTGATGGATAGCTGGGCAGCCACTCTTCGTATTGATCACGCTGAATTGTTGAGTGGATGTACGGGATTATCGATGATTGATTCTCTTAATACTGGAGTGAGCCAGCCTCTTTTTGCTGAATTCAACGACGTTGAGTTGGAGCGCAATTTCTACAACACCATGTATCTCCATGCAGGGGGTATGCTTCAGGAGGTTAACGGCTACGCATCGATTTCGTTAAGTCAAGCCGGCATTCGCATCGATCCTGGTTTTGGCGGCGCAATGTTTTCTAACATGCTCGTCAATAATAATTCGACGCATGGGTTTTGGTTGCGCGGCGGTGTGGCCACTTCGATCACTAATAGTCAGATTTACCTTAATAACAACGGAACTGGATTGTCAGGTTCAGCCAATAATATTGCAATTGCTCCCGGCGTCAGTAACTTTTCGATTACCAATGATTTTATTGGGTTGGTTGCGGTGCCCGGGACTCCGCCAGCCCCTCGCACTGGTTATGGCGTGCTTATCAATTCTGGCGCTTCTGACTATTATGTTGTTACCGGCAACATTTGTTCCGGCATGAACACGCTTGGTTGCGTCAGTGACGCCGGGACAGGAACGCATAAGACCGTAAGCGGGAACTGGTGATGCGCGCTCTCGCCTTTCTTGCCCTTCTCCTCGCCACCGCCGCGCAGGCGCAACAGCGTCAGCCCGCCAATGTCTCGACCTTGCCGCAGTCATCGCCGCAGGAGTTCGACCTGCTCGATAAGACGGGCGCGTGGGTGCCGTTCGGGACGGCGGCCGGCGGCGCGTTTAGTGGTCTTGGTCGTGAGATCAATCTCGCTTCGTTCGGCGCGAAATGTGATGGCGCGGCTGATGACACCGCCGCTATTCAAGCGTGGCTCGCCAAGGCGGCGGCGCGGGTCAAGCTTGTTGGCATGCCTGGTCAGTGCATGTTCACCAGCGCGCTGACCATTCCGGCGACTGATGACTTGATCGTCGATTTCCAAGGTGGCGTGCTGCATTACAGGGGAGCAAGTACAACCATTAGTTTGCTTTCTATAGGGAGTATGGCGAGTAATTGCCTTGCACATCGGGTCGCAATTCGCAACTTCTCGATGTATTCAGACACAGTCATGACGGCTGGCGACGCCTTCTATGCTGGCACGATCTGCGTTTTGGTGATGGAGCAAACTTATTTAGGTCACGTCTGGCTTCCGAACAACTTCTACAACGGCTGCCATTTCGTCGGAATGAACCAGTTTTACGTTAAAAACTATTCGTGTCGGGGAAGCAATGCGGGCGAAATCGACAACGGTGAGGATACGGCACATGGCGGCGCGCAATCAACCGACATGTATCACTACAATGGCGCGCTTTCGAATAGCGGCATCGGTCTTTTGATCGCTGGCAATTGCGGCGGCTGCATCTGGTACACGACCGACATCGTCAATAATACGAATTACAACGTTCTCATCGATCAGTCGCAGACGCCCAGCCTTCCAAATCGTCAGATTATATTCGGCCCCGGCACGGCAGCGACTGACGGCACGCCTGGCAGCGGCGTTCGGATTTCAGACCCCGGCACACCGGGAGCGCCTGGGCCGGGGAGAGGCGGCAATCAGTTTTTCTGCCTGAACTGTTGGATGTCGACGGCAACGAATGATTGCCTGGTGATTGACGCCGGTGTGAGCTGGGAAATCCATCTCGTTGGCATGAGGATGGAGAATTGTGGGCGTAATGGGATCAACAACGCTTCGGCGAATAGTCACCTGATCATTGATGGCGGCGCAATCGCTCAGAATGGCACCGGGATTAACAACACCGCCACCCTTCCCTGGGTCCAGTTCCTTACCTACCCATCGATGTACGGCAATGTGTTGAATGACGCTGCTGGCCTTAAGCCGACTATTGCTTCCGGTTGCGGCGGAACTGGTGCGGTGGTCAGTCGCGGCGATGATTACACTTACCAAATCCAATGGGGTTCGACGGCGGGACAAACGACATGCACGGTTAATTTTGGGTCCTTTCACCCTAATTCCGCAATATGGACTGATGTCTCGATCGTCGGCACAAACACGACCGGCAATCTGGTTGCGGGCGGTGGAGCGGTTTCGCAGACTTTTTCTTTTCAGGTGGCGTTAAGTTCGGGCAACTTGGTTCGAGTTCGTAATGCTGGGATGGGCTTCTGATGCGCCCGCTCCAAATTACTCTTGGGGTTAAGCCAGAAGTCGGGGCGAGCGCCGGCACCTTGGGGAGATAGAAAATGGCGGACACAACCACTGCGAACTACAAGTTCGTTAAGCCGGAAGTTGGCGCGAGCGCGACGACGTGGGGGGCGAAGCTCAACTCCGACCTCGACATGATCGACGCGCAACTGTTTACCAGCGCGGGTGCGCTCAGCGCCAACAACCTCAATCTGAGCAACAATCCCGGCACCGGGGTTTTGGGAACGTTGACCTTCGTCAACTCGACCGTTCCTACTGGCCAGCAAAGACGGTGGGTGCTGGCCGAGGACGCCAGCGCCGAGGTCGGCGGCTCGGCCGGGTCGAACTTCAGCTTGACCGCCTACAACGACACCGGTGGGCTTCTATCAACGCCGATGTCGATCAATCGCGCCAGCGGTACGGTCACCTTCGGCAACGCCACCACTCATGTTGGTCTGGCGACTTTTAACACCCTCAATGCGACCGGCACGGCGACCTTCGTGACCGCCAACGTCACCACTCTCAACGTCACGGGCGTGACGACCCTGGCCACTCTCAATGTCGCCACGCCGGTCGTCAACGGCGCGGCACAGCTTAACAGTACTTTGAATGTCGTCGGTGCAACCACACTTCGTGCCGGTCTTAACGTAACGGCGGGCGTGTCGACTTTCAGCGGCGGCGTCGCGGCGACGAACTTCACCAGTACGATCAGCGTCGCCGGTACGGGAACCTTTGGCGCTATTTCGACCGGCTCCATCTCGGCAAGCTCGAACATCAACGCCGCCAACTTTGTCCTGCCCGCAGGCGGCGCGCTCGCTGGCCCTAACAGCGGCTCGATCATCTACGACGGTAATAGTTGGTTGATGTCCTGCCCGAGCGGGAATTTCCTGCTCGAAAACAATAGCGCCTTCAAACCTGGCGGCGGTCCTTGGGCGACCTTGTCCGACGAGCGCATCAAGACCGTGACCGGCGAGTACGAGGCGGGCTTGAGCGAGGTGCTGCAGCTTCGCCCGATCATCTACGCCTACAAAGGTAACGACGGGGTGCATGAGCACGCGGCGCAATCGGGCCAGGAGTTCGTCGGCCTTGTCGCCCAGGAGCTGGAGCAAGTCTTTCCCAGCATGGTCAGCCGGCACGAAGGCGTCATTGACGGCCGCCGGGTGAGCGATCTCAGGAGCATCGACACCACCGAACTGATCTATGCCCTGGTCAATAGCGTCAGGCAGCTCAAAGCCGAGATCGAAGCCCTGAAGCGATGAGCACAAAATTTGTCCCTCTAGAAATTCCACCGGGCGTTGTCGCTCTACCGACCAAGCAGATGAAGTCATCGAACTGGTCGGAGGTGAACCTATGCCGGTGGGTGGAGGGGCAGCTCTCGCCGGTCGGCGGGCAGGCGCAGTACACCGACGTTGTCGACGGCGTCGAAAATTATCAGTTCGCCTCGCGTTGCAAAAAGATTCACGGATGGTTTGGCCTGGATCAGGTCTACAGAATTGCGTATTTATGCGAGGCAAATCTATATGTCGACGTCGGCGGCGAGCTGATCGACATCTCGCCGGGAAGCGACGCGACCGACGTCAATTACAGCGACGGCGACTACAGCATCGGCCTTTATTCCGGCTCGATCACTCAACCGATCCAGCCGCCGCTGATCGGGGCCGGCGGCTATAGCGATGGGCTTTATAGCGCCTCGACTTATGGCACGCCGCGCGCGGAATCGTCGGTCGTTCAGCTCGACCAGATCCCCGATGTCTACAGCCTCGATAATTTTGGCGCCATTCTTTACGCCATGACCTCGGCCGATGGGCGGCTTCTGATGTGGGACCCAGCGGTTGGCGGCGCAGCTGTGGTTCAGCCAGCCGATAGTGGGCGTGGTCAGGTGCCTTTCGGTCGATGTTTCGTGGTCACCAACGAACGTTTCATCATGATTTTCGGCTCGACCAACGACGGCACGACCGACGGCGGGTCGCCGAGGCGGTTCGCTTGGTGCGACCAGGAGAACCCAGGCGCCTGGGATTACAGCAACGTCACCTCGCAGGCCGGGTACCTCGACATCGAGCCCGCGTCGCCGATCATCTGCGCCCACACGACGCCGCAAGGGATTTTGATGTGGACGGCGAAGACCGCGTACATCAATGCGTTTCTAGGAATTCCGTACGTCTACAATTATCAGGAGATCGGCAAGAATTGCACCCCCTGGTCGCCGCAAAGCATCGCCTCGACCGCGTCGATGACGGTGTGGATGTCGCAGCAAGGGCTCTATTCGTACAACGGCGCCTGGATTCAGCCGATGCCGTGCAAGGTGCGGCCCTGGATTGATGACGACATTGATATTCTCAACGTGCGCTGGCAGGCCTGCGCGGTGCATGTCGCGCCGTTCAATGAGTTCTGGTGGTTTTTTCCGCAGGGCTCCGCGACCAATCCATCGGGCTATAACACTCGATGCGTAATCTACAACTATAAAGAGGGTTGGTGGAGCATGGGCCAGATGCCGCGCTCGGCCGGCATCACGGCGTCTTACACCGCTCACACCATCATGGCGGACGGGACAGTCGCCTACCAGCACGAAGCGAGCAACACCTATCCCGCCGATGTGCCGCTGCCCTGGGCCGAGACGTTCGATCTCAACCTCGCCTCGGGTTCGCGCTTGGTGACGGTCAAGCAGATCATCCCCGACATTGAGGGCGACGTTAACAATCTGCTCTATTCCCTATTTTACAAGAATTCTCGGAGCGTCATGCCCGACCCGGTGACCGGCCTGCCGGTGCTGGTGCAAGAGCAGCAAACGACGCCGCGCCCGGTCAACACTTCGAACGGCTTTGTCGACTTGCGCACCACTGGCCGCGACATCCGGCTGCGGATCGCGCTTGCCGGTCCGCTCGTCAATCCGGTGACGGTCGGCCAGCATTTGATCGACAGCACGCTGAGAGGAGATCGCTGATGGTGACTTCGCCCGGTTCCGGCTCGCCGCCGCAGGCCCATCCGCCGCCGCCCCTGCCCAACGATCCGTCGATCACCAATGTGTTGAGCAATTATCTCAGCCAGTTCTCGCTATGGTGCCGGCAGGGGTTCGCCGCCAAGCTCAACGGCAATCAGCCGCTGTCGGGGATCATGCTGCAAGCCAACGACGCGCCGCCGGGACAGCCGCCCGCGGTGTGGCTCTTGCAGGTTCAGACTAACGGGTCGTTCGTCGCCGTGCCAGTGCCGCTCGGAGGTTCGAACCCGACGCGATGAACGTCCACCCTTATCATGCGAAACTCGCGCGGGCGCTCGACCGGATGGGCGGCATCTATCATGTCTCCGACGTTCTGAAGGCGATTTCCGAGGACCGGATGCAGGGTTTCGCCGATGGCGACAGCTGGGCGGTCACTCAGGTAGTCGATTATCCGCGCGCTCGGGTGATGGACGTTCTCGCTGTAGTTGGCGATCTCGGAGCCTGCCGGCGGCTGCACGACCGGATTCTCGAATATGCGGCGCGCAATGACATCACGTTTGTTCAGGCATACGGTCGGCGCGGGTGGATGCCCGATGCGAAGAGCCATGGGTGGCGAGTAAAGACCACGTCGTTTTTATATCAAAAGGAACTCTAGGATGGTTCCCTTGCCATGCCTTGCATCGCCGAGCTTCGCCGAGCCGAGCGCCGCCTGGCTTGGCCGTGCCGTGCCGTGCCGTGCTGAGCCTCGCGCTGTAAGAGGAGTTTAACACATGGGAGGGAGCAGTACAACAACTCAACAAGGTAGTTCCGAGAGCACCAACGAAATTCCGCAATGGGTGCAGAACGCTGGCCAGCAGAATTATGGTTTGGCACAGCAAGTCGCCTCGCAGCCCCTCCAGCAATATCAAGGTCAGATGGTGGCGGATGTTGCTCCACAGAGCCAACAAGCCTGGAATTTAGCGGCGAATTCGGGGAACGTCGGCCAGGACGCGCAGAACGCTTCTCAGGCTGGGTACCTTAACAACTTGAGCCAGACGCCGCAGCAAGTTAATCCGGCACAGATTGCTAATACTAATCTTAGCCCGTACATGAACCCATTCACGTCCAGCGTGATCAATGCAACTTTGCCGATCATGCAACAAAACCTGGGGTTGTCACAGAACCAGCAACAGAACGCCGCGGCATCGGCGGGCGCGTTCGGCGGCTCACGCCAAGCGATTCAACAAGGGGTCACACAGGCTCAAGGCGCGTTAGGCATGGCCCAGATGGCAGGCCAGCTCAACCAAGCCAACTTCGGCCAGGCGCAAGCCGCAGCGACCGGCGACATTAGCCGCAATTTACAGGCCCAACAGCTTAACCAAGCGGCGGGACTTAGTCAGGAGGGGCTGGTCAACCAGGCCGCTTCCGGTCTCGGCACGCTCGGCACGCAGCAGATGCAAAACAACATCGCCAATTACGGGATGTTGACCTCGGCTGGCGGCTTCGAGCAGCAACAGGCGCAGAACGACGTCAACGCCCAGATGGCCAAGTTCCAACAGGCCTTCCAGTATCCGCAGCAACAGCTCGGCATCATGGAATCGTCTTTAGGCATGACGCCGTACGACACCGCGACCTCGGGCACCTCGGCCTCGCAGACCACCCAGACCCAGTCGAACCCGATGGCGGCGGCGCTCGGCGGCATGCAGACGCTCGGCGGGCTGTTCTCCTCGGGCGCCGGCGGCACCAGCGCGATGGCCGGTCTCACATCGATGCTCGGCCTCTCGGATCGCCGCCTCAAGACCGACATCGTCAAGATCGGCAAGCACCCGACCGGCATCGACATGTACGCCTACCGCTACAAGGGCGACCCGAAGCACTACCCGAAGATCGTCGGCCCGATGGCCGAGGACGTGAAGAAGATCGCGCCGCACGCCGTGCGCCAGGTGACCTCGAAGGGGCACATGGCAGTGCATATGGACATGCTGAATGCGCTGGGCGCGGGGGCTACTCCCCCATCCTCGCAAGGGGTGGCGAAGGCAATCGGAATCCTCAAACAAGGCCCCCAGCCCGGAGGAGCCCTGTCGGCCGACGCCACCCCGCCTTCGAAGGGCATTTTACAAAGCAAACTGCGCGCTCCCGGCGCTCCGATTTTAGGGGCGCTCGGTGGCTGACAACCCCTACGCGCCGTCGCCGCTTGGAGGAGCTCAGCCGCCGCCGGTCTATGCCCCCTCGCCGCTGCCTTCGGCGCCTGGAAACTATGGGCCCCAGATCCCGCCTGGCGTCACCATCACCCCGGCGCAGATTTCCAAAGGGATCATCTCCAATGAGAGCGGCGGCCGAAACGTGGTCAGTCCGCAAGGAGCGCGCGGGCCCGGGCAGATCATGCCGGCGACGTTCAAACAATACGCGCGCCCAGGCGAGAGCATCGACAACCCGGCTGACAATCTGGCGGTCCACAACCGGATCATCGCTGATTATGCGAGCCGCTGGCCGAACGACCCAGCACGCGTCGCGGTCGCCTATTTTTCCGGCCCTGGCAACGTCTCCCCACCAGGCTCGCCGACGCCGTGGAAGCGCAACGTCGGCGATGTCAACGAGAGCGTCGCCAAGTACGTCGCCAACGCCACGGCGAAGATGGGCGGTCCTGCTGGCGGGACGGCGGTCGCCGCAACGCCGGCCGCTGCACCGGCTCAACCCGCCAATGTCGGCACAGCGATAGCCGCGCTCAGCATGCCGACCGGCGGGACCGGCACCAAGTCGACCATGGACAATCTGGAGTCGGTGGCCGGCGGTGGAGGCGGCGGGGGTAGCGAACCCGCGCCATTGGATTTGCAAACCCAGCAGGCCGCGGCCGCGGGCGGCAACGCGCGCCAGCAGCAGCTCGCCATGCAGGGCGCGCAGCTGGCGGCCGCGCTCCGCGGCCAGGGCGGCCTGAAAGGGGCGCCCGGCCCGAGCTCGACCCAGACGATGATGGGCGGCCAGATCATCCCGATGGCCAACCCGGCGCCGACCCCGGGCACTACGCTGAATTCCACAGGCCTTTACGGATAAGCACCATGTCCAGCATTGGCGGTCTCGATCCTCTTGCCGACGCCTACAACCTGATGGGCGCGCAGGGGATGACCAACCCCAACCCTTATCTCGAATTCACCGGTCAGATCCCGATGGCCGGCTACATGGGCGCGCCGACCGACGCTTCGGGCAATCCGATCCAGTCGTTTCTCGATGCGCAGAAGGCGCACGACGCTTGGAGCACCGCCAATCCCGCACCCACGGCGCCAGGCACCACGCTCAATTCCGCGCCCCCGCAGCAATTGCAGCGGATCTACGAAGGCCAGGGCACCGGCGGCGCGGCCGGCGGTCAAAACGCCATGGGCTCGGGCGGCCCGACCGCTGGTCAGTCGGCTTACGGGTACGCCATGGTTCCGCAACAAGGGATATTGGGACACCCGCAGCAAGCCGCTGCCGCGCCGGCCGCGCCGACCAACCCCATCGATATGCGCCAGGCCTATCTCACCGCGCTCGCCAACCCGGGCCACGTCGCCACGCCCGGGGCGCAGATGCTGCCCGGGACGACCCCGACCGGGCCGCAATCGCAGCCCTCGGTCCTGCAGGCTTTCCTGTCACAGCATCCCGGCGGCGGAACCTCGATCCCCGGCGGTTATTCCAACCAGCCGTTTTTCAACACGCTTAATCAGTTACAAAGTCAGAAGGGGGCCACAACGTGACCCCCATCCTTGCCTTGCCGCGCTATGTCTTGCGATGCCGGGCCCAGCCGAGGATTGCTCTGCAAAGCCCTGCCATGCCTAGCCGGGCAAAGCTCCGCGACGCCAAGCACAGCCGTGCCGCGCGAGGAGGAGTATAGCACATGATCGGCGCGGAAATCTTGAATCTTTTATACGGCAACCCCTACAGCCAACTTGCCGGGGCGATGAACCCACAACCGGCGCCCAATCCCAACCCGAATGCGCCGCCGCAATTGCAGAACACACCGCCAGGCGGGAAGCTGCCCCCAGGCGCCATGCCTCCTCCCGCTCAAGGCGGCCCTCCGATGGGTGGCGGGGTTATGCGGCCTGTAGGAGGTCCGCCGTTGCCCGCTGGCGGGCCTTCGCCGCCGGCGCCCCCGCCCGGACAGCAGGGATTGCCTCCTACGGCCGCCACTCAGTCGCCGCCCGACCTCGCCCAGCTTTATCTGCAGATGGAGCAGCGCAACCGCTCGGCCAACGAGATCGACCACGGTCTCAACATGATGGCGGCGGCTTTCTCGACCCCTCAGATGGCGAATGCGATCATGGGTTCGCAGCGCCAGGGCGCCGATCCTGGGGCGCAACTGACCAATCTGATCGCGCTGCAGAACATGCAGCGGCTCAACGCCGCGCGGCCGGCGATGATCGCTTCCCTCACTGGCGGTCCGAACGGGATGGATCCGAATATCCTTAACGCCCTGCCGACCGACCAGCTGCAGGGGCTGATGAATAAGCAGATCGATGCGCAGATCGCGCTTAAGCAGAAGCAGGGTGAGGCGAATATCCAAGTCGGGACGCAGGGCGCAGAGCAGAAGCAGAAAGATCTGCTCGAAGCACAGCAAAAAGCGCCCGACATGCTGACTCAGATCGACCAGATGCGGACCACCGCGGACCAGATCAAAAACGCGGTCGACACCGATGGCACGACGCCGGTGATGCAGAATATCCTGTCCAGCTCGATCAAGAAGGCCGCGGCCATAAAGCTGATGTCGTCGGACGAGCACACTGCTCCGGGTGTCATGATGTCGCTGCTTGCTTCGGCTGGCCTGACCCAGCCCGAGCAAGATGCGCTGATGAAGATGAAAACCCTCAACAACCAGGTCTACGGCGAGGCGTTCCAATCGACCGGGTCGAGGCGCACCGGGACCGAGGTGAAGAACTTACGCGAGGGCTTGAGCCCGCTGACCAACTTCACTCAGTCGCCGGAAGGCTACATGAGTCAGTTCGGCCAGTTTCAGAATCAACTGAACAAGAGCTACGTCAACACCCTCGGCGCGGCCGGCCGGATAGATGAAATTCCCGATAGCATGAAGTGGGACACGAGCGACCCCAACAACCCAAAGCCGTTGGTGAACTCGGCTTATTTGCCGGGCGGCGATCTCTATGCCGGCAAGGGTGGCCAG
>Ga0210392_10001934_pt1 | contig 10680 bp, 6 predicted proteins | sample IncBWC30OmetaG_FD_161057 | JGI IMG/M metagenome (GOLD analysis project Ga0210392, IMG submission 161057) | Forest soil microbial communities from Barre Woods Harvard Forest LTER site, Petersham, Massachusetts, United States - Inc-BW-C-30-O ...
CGGCATGTCACGACCTTCCGCTACCAGCCCGCCGTGGGCGAGAGTGTAATGGAAGTGCGGCTGCAGCCGCGCAGCGATACGCAACAACGGTGCCTCACGTCCTCCTTGGATGTGAATCCGCCCGCAAGCATCACCGTTCATCGCGACTTTTACGGCAACGCGGTGCACCATTTCGATATTCCGGGTAGACACACGTCGATTAAGTTGCTGGCCGAAGCGACGGTAGAAATGCTTCCGCGCCGCGATTTTGAAAATGTTCGGCAGAGCTCCTGGGAGGAACTGGATGAACTGGTTTCGCAAGGCGATTACTGGGAAATGCTGCTGCCGAGCCACTATGCCCGGCCAACCGGACTACTTGAGAAGTTGCGGAGTGAATTGGTATTGCAAAGGCGCGGAGAGCCGCTGGCACTGCTGAAGCTGCTAAACACGGCGCTGTACGATGCGTTCGACTACGCGCCGAACAGTACGCGCGTAGATTCTCCTATCGACGACGCGCTGCGCACACGAAAAGGCGTGTGCCAGGATTTCGCGCACATCATGATCGCGCTGGTGCGCCAACTACATATTCCCTGTCGTTATGTAAGCGGGTACCTGTACCACGAAGATAAGTGCCAGGATCGCTCGCCAGCAGGCGCAACGCACGCCTGGGTGGAAGCATATCTTGGCGAGGCGGGCTGGGTGGAATTTGATCCGACGAACAATCTGCTGGGATGCGATCGCCACATCCGCGTTGCGGTCGGGCGCGACTATGCCGATGTTCCTCCGACACGCGGAGTGCACCGCGGCGAAGCCGAGAGCGAATTGAGAGTCAGCGTCACGGTCTCGAGCGTCGATGCGCCGAAGCCGGAAGATATGGCGCCGGCAATAATCATGCGGTCGAAGCGGCCTTCGCGTCTGCCGAGCGTGGAAGGCGACTCTACGCAGAGCCAGCAACAGCAGCAGCAGTAGATTGTGCGTTGGTTCATCGCGACATGATCGGGCATGTCTGATCGGTGCGAGAAATCCCCGAAACAGTCTCTACAAAAAGAAAATGAGGCAGACGGGGGTGTTCGCCTGCCTCATTGGTACGTTGTGTACTGCTAGTAGTAGAGCTTCAACGCAAGCTGGATGTTCCTTGGAGGTTGGGCGCTGGTGACCTGCCCCATTGTTGATCCAAGGCCCATGCTTGGTGCGTTGGCTTGGACGTGGTTAAAGGCATTAATGAAGTCGGTGCGGAACTGCACCTTGAAACGCTCGGTGATCTGGAAATCCTTGTGTATGCTAAGGTCCACATCGGTGTAATGCGGCCCGCGCAGACCACCGAGCTGGACAGCACAAGTGCCAAAGGATCCGACGCCTGGGTTAGTGAAGTTGCCATTGTTGGTGAACCACTGGAAGCCGCCGGTAGTCCCGGCGATTGGAGTTTCCCCGGTAATCTTCGGGAGACTATTGCAGTCGGCACGCGCGCCGCGAGAGAACGTTCCGGACTCGTCCGATGCTCCAGAAACGGGCATCGGGAAGCCGGTGCGGAAGGTGACGATGGGGCTGACTGCCCAGCCTCCGATAACGGCGTTCACTACCTTGTTCGCGTCGCTCGCGAAGGCCTTGCCACGGCCAAATGGAAGCTCATAAACGGCGTAGCCCGAAAGGATTTGTGTGGCGTCGTAATAGCACGGCGCCCACTCGGACTTGCTATCGTAGATGTTCTGCCAGTATGCCGATCCGCTGAGCGCATTATTCCAGGCTCCGTAGTAACCGGTGCTATCAGTCATGCACTTGGAGTAGGTGTAGGAGACCTGATACTGCAATCCGCGACCCATGGTCTTCTGGAGCACGGCTTGCAGCGAGTTGTACATCATGTTGCCATTCGATTGGGTCCCACCGGTGACGGTCGAAAGGGTGTTGTAGAAGGCTGGATTTTTGTCAAAGAACGGGCTAGGAGCGGTGCATGGCACCGGCGCAGTCGGTGGATTCGTCACAGGCGGATGCATGGTCGCGCAAGTGTCGTTGGGAAGTAGTACTCTTTGCGTATAAGAGAACGGCACCATCAAGTGCGTTGCGCGCTGACCGACATAGCCAATCTGGAACGTGGTGTCGCCCCAGAATTGGTGCTGGATTGCCAGGTTCCACTGATCATCGAGAGCCGGCTGAACGTTGGGATCCCAGAGGTTGAGAATGGCGCCAGCGAAGCAGGAATAGTTCGCACAGCTGCTGTTCGGAGGCGTGGCCGGAATGCCGTCTGTGGTATTCGAGCCGGGCAATGCTGTGTTGTTGTAGAGAGTGTTGATCTGGGCCGGCGTAAAGGGCGGGTTCTGAGGCAACCGCAAGTTGGTGCCTGTGCCCTCGAGATAAGAGGAGATGGTGAACGCGCCGCGTATGACCGTGCGGTTGCCCAGCGGGGTCCACGCAAAACCGATGCGAGGCTCGAAGTCCCTTCCACCATAGAAGCTGTTGTAGAGCGACCTGCTGGCTCCGTTCTGGTTGGCGAGCTCGACAGCACCGGTAGCCATGTTGTAGTTGGACTGTAGGTCGTTGGTTTCGACCCAGGGAGTAAAGGCCTGGTAACGGAGACCGAGATTCACTGTGAGGTGCTCATTGACTTTCCAGGTATCGGAAGCGTATAGCCCGATCACATTATTGGTCTGTCTCCAGGTTACGCCAGTGCTAACGCCACGGCCGATTTGATAGGGGAGACCGAGGAGGAAGTCGGCGCCACCGTCTCCGGTGCCGCTGCCGGCACTGCCGATGGTGTTGCTGGTGAAGCGGCCATCAAAGTCCATGAGACCTAGTTCTCCGTTATTACCCGGATAGAAGGTCTTGACGATGTTATGAACTAATTCGCCGCCGAATTTCAGGTTGTGGCGCCCGCGCGTCCAGGTCACCGCGTCGCCAGCCTGCCAGACCTGGTCGTCGAAGCTCTCGCCAGTCTCGGCATTTCCGAAGTTAGACAAAGCGGAATTGCCATAGTTGATGGCCAGCAGTCCGTCGAGGCCCGCAGGGTTACCATTCCCAATACCAATGGCATTGCCGAATTGCCCGACGTCGGAATTCCAGCTCGTGCCGTTATTCAGAGTGATATGACTCCAGCCGAAACGGGCATCGTTGGTAAGACTGTTGGTGATCGTGCGAGTCCAATCGCCGACGGTGTTATAGATGGGGGTGGTGGAAAAGCCGTTTCCAATCAGGCCATAGGTGTTGGCCGAGGGATTGTTCTGGTAGGCTCGCGTATAGCGACCCGAAATATTGTCCTTATCATCCACCCTGTAGTCGATCTTGATGTCGCCCTGATCAACGTTAAACTGCTGGTTAGTGGTGTATACGGCGTTATTCTGCAAGTTATTGTTAATCGTTCCGGGATAAAGCTGGGAGGCGAACAGGTTCGACGCCACCGGGCTGATCATGGCCGTTGGGATCTTGTTGAACGCGAACGGCTGGCGAGGGCCGGAGGCCGCAGCAGAGGAAGCAGTGCAAAGCTGTGTAGAAGATGCGCACGGATTATACAACTGCACGTTCCCATTGGTTGTGGACGTGCAAACGCCGGAAGCGTCGAATCCGGCGGGGCAAAGGGCACTAAAGTCGCCACCGCGCTCGGCGGTCGTATAGACGTTGGTGGTGACCTGCGAAGTCGGAGTGTCGAAGCGCTGGCCCTGATAATCAACGAAGAAGAACAGTTTATTCTTGATGATTGGGCCACCCAAGGTGGCACCGAACATGTTCCAGCGCAGTTGGGCCTTGGGGAGGTTATTGAAGTTATTCGACCAGCTGTTCGCATTTAAGTCGTTGTTACGGAAAAACTCCCAAATATCACCGTGGAAATTGTTCGTGCCGGACTTAATGGTCGCGCTGACAATGCCGCCCATGAAACTGCCGAATTCGGCCGGGGCATTGTTGGTGATCAGGTTGAATTCCTCGATGGCATCCGGGGCAGGAGTGTAGCCGAGCAGGTTGTCGGAGACCTGGTTGTTATCCATGCCGTCAAGCAAGAAGTAGTTGGCCTGCTCGCGGTTGCCGTTGATCAAGGGCCGGCCGCCATCACCGCCGGTGTTGTTGCCGTTGTTAAAACTGCTGGGATCGGTCGATACCGAGCCAGGAGCAAGCAAGGTCAATTGGACGTAATTGCGCGAGGCCAGAGGCAGGTTATCGTTGGTAGAGGAGTTGATGATGGTGTCGACCTGGGTCGCTTCCGTCTTCAAGACCGGAACGGCGCCACTGACTTCGATGGTCTGGCTGACCTGCCCGACCTTCATTTCGACATCGACACGCGCAATCTGGTTGAGCACGAGAGTAAAGGCAGGATAGGCGCTCGTCTGGAAGCCTTCCTTCTCAGCACGGAGCTCGTAGTTGCCGATGGGGAGGTTTGAGATCCGGTAGAGACCGGACTCGTTGGACGTGGCGCTATAAGTGATGCCACGCTCCACCGACTTGGCAGTGACGTTGGCTCCGGCAATAGCTGCACCGCTCTGATCGGTAATCGTTCCAGTAACTGTTGCGGTAACTTCCTGAGCGAAGGCGGCATTCGCTCCACAAATCAACAGGACTAGCGTGAGGCAAAAAACTGCCACCGCCATAGACTGCAACTTCTTCATAAAGATCCTCCCATGCTGCGTCGCGTAAAGCGAGCAGTCTCTCCCCGGCTTGTGAATCAACGAAAACAAGATACGCACCCCTCAGCTATAGAGCTGTGTTGGTAGTAAGCTATATAGCACCATTTTCCTCTTGTCAAGAGTAAAATCCTGCTTTATAAGGAGTCATGGAAAGCGCCCTATAGCACCTAACGGTTCCCGCTCTATAGCAATAGAGCGGCGGGATGGGAGGTGCACCCCCCAGAACGCCGCGATCCAGCGGCGCAAGTTTTGCGATGACGCGCATCCCGTGCGTGAGTTGTGGAAAAGGATACGACCCGGGAGCGGTAGGGGAAAATGCAATCTATCAATATGGCGCATTGGAATTCGCGATGCTGTAACAGTCCCTGCGTTAGGTTAGGGACTTGAGTCGAGGGAGACGGAATGCCTGTTAAGAGTCGGAACGGTATGCCGGCGTATCAGCGGATCCAGGGCAAGATCCGCAGGACAATCGAGACCGGGGGTTTACGCCCGGGTGACGCGGTACCGTCTGAGAGAGAACTTGCAAGGATTCACGATGTCAGCCTGATGACCGCACGGCACGCCCTGGCGTCACTGGAACACGAAGGCGCGGTAGAACGGCGGCGGGGAGTTGGCACTTTCGTGGCCGCTCCCAAGATTCATTTCAACAAGTTGATGAGCTATACGGAGCAGATGGGCAGCCGTAGCCTGAATGCCTGCTCGAAAGTGCTGCTTGCGAAAATCATCGACGACGAGCAGGACGTGAATGCGCGGCTAGCTCTCACGCCTAAAAGCAAGGTAGTAAAAATTGAACGCCTGCGGCATGCGGCAGACGAGCCTTTCGCACTGGAAACCTGCTACCTTTCCGCCGCGCAGTTTTCTGGATTGATCGGCGCGCCACTGCAGCACGAATCTCTGTTCGCCACGCTGGAGCGTAACTACAACATCGAACTCGGGTACGCCGACGAAGAAGTTGATGCAACCGCCGCAGACCAACGGACGGCAGAACTGCTGGGTGTGCCGAAACGTGAACCACTGCTGCGCATTCGCCAAGTCATCTATTCCACCAAGGGCGTTGTAATTCTGTATGTCATAGGGATGTATCGTTCCGATCGCCACAATCTTGTCATACGACGCTTTCGCTAATTCGCCGGCCAGTGGCTTGCCTTCGCCGGGTCTCGCACAGAAGCAAAGCAGCGCATTTCAATGCTTGCTACAATTGTTGCTGCGGCGCTCCGGCCACCTTTCTGTTCCCTCCGCCCTGTTGCCACTTCGGCCCGAGCACTTCCCGGTGGACCAATGATCATTGCGGGCGATATCGGGGGCACAAAATGCCACCTGGCTGTATTCGAAGAACATGGCGCGGACCTTCAGCTGGTTGCGCGGCAACGCTATCAGACCGCGGACTATGGGAGCTTCGAAGAGGTGCTGAAGCATTTCCGCGAGGATTTGCGAGGGCAGACGTCCTCCGGCGATCGGATTCGGGCGGCGGGATTTGGCGTTCCGGGCACAGTCGTAGAGGGGCGTCTCTATGCGTTCAATCTCCCTTGGGTGGTGGAATCCCCTTCTCTTGCGACGGCGCTGGATCTTCCGAAGAAAGACGTGGTGCTGCTGAATGATCTTGTTGCGACCGCGTTCGGGTTGGACAGACTCTCGCCGGGCGACTTCCTGGCGCTGAATCAAGGCATCCCCGACCCGCGAGGCAACAAGGCGGTAATTGCCGCGGGAACCGGGCTTGGCGAAGCAGTGCTTTACTGGGATGGGCACCGTCATCGCGCCGCTCCGTCTGAAGGCGGAGCAGCGGACTTTGCTCCGCGTGATGAGCGTGAAGCGCGCCTGCTGCTGTTCCTGAAGCAGAATCTTCACCGCGTTTCCTGCGAGGACATCTTTTCTGGGAAGGGCTTCCGGAGATTGCACGAATTTCTCGATCCGACCGTCAGCCATTCCACTTTTGGCGAACCTCCCACCGTTTCCGCGAGCGAAATTACCCGCAACGCCTTTGATGGGAGTTGTCATGTCTGTGGCGAGGTACTCGATTGGTGGATCGACGCGTTCGGCGCGGAAGCGGGGAACCTGGCCTTGCGAGTTCTGGCGTATGGCGGGGTATTTCTGGCCGGCGGCATTGCAGTAAAGATTCTTCCAAAATTAAAGGAGAGCAGCTTCTGCCGCTCGTTCGCCAACAAGGGACCGATGACCGAGATACTCTCGCGGATCCCCATTTCCGTGATTCTGAACGAAGATGCACCGGTACTTGGCGCGGCTCATCGCGCGCAAGCAGTTGTTAGCGCCGCGAGCATGGATTCGCTGTAGCTTCGAGAGCTTCGGGGATATTCGCTCTTCGAAGATCCATTCCGTTCTGGTGACGGCGCTTTCGGAGGCTCCCTTTGCCAGGAGCACAATCTTCGCCAGACGCAGTTATCGATACTCACCCTCAAACCAACACGCCAGAAGAACCGAAGAGCCATGACCAGAAATGAATCCAGCAAGGACATCCAGCTCTACGGCAGGATTTCGCGGGGAATCGGGCCACTCTCCAGAATCTAGAGCTACTCAAAGGTCAGAAATGTGAGCCTGCCGTCACGCTCGATCTGGAGTGCGCCGAGTTCGCCGTTCCAACTGGCTAACTGGGGTAAGCTGGTCATGCCGATGGTCAGCAGCCCGGTGCGGAAGGGATGCTCGACGAGGATGACCGTCGAGCGACCCGCGGTGCAGCTTTGCCCTGCGTAAGCGTCGGTGGTCAATGTTCGGTGTGATAGCCCATCAGCCCCAAATTGTAGGGGCTGATATTGTCCCAGCCGATCGCCGCCCCCTGAATTTTAGACCGGGCACAAAAATTCGGAACTGTCGCTTTCGACAGGTGGTGCAAGTTAGCGTGAAATGGCATTTCTAAAAACACGGAAGGGCGAAGGGGCACTTACTGTTTCACTGATATTTGTGGCCCCGTTTTCGTAGCGTCTTGGGAGCGAACACCCGATCTCGTGCCAACCGTTGCCGCGGTCTTGTGGCGCGCGGATTGCCACTGGGCGCGGGTCATCACGCAGCGAAAGCCAAGGTGGTTCGTTCCGGTGCTGATCTCGCCCTTGCCGCGTGTTCCCACGATGTAGCGCGAACAATATTGGTCGGTGCACAGGTAAGAGCCGCCGCGATGAACCCTTTTGGATTCACCGGGCTCAGAGGGATCAAAGGGTGCTCCTGGCCCTTGCGGGTTGCGCGCGACAGCTCCGGTGGAGGCGAGTTCACCGTAGTAGTCAGGCCGATACCAATCACTCGTCCACTGCCAGACATTTCCGGCCATGTCGTATAACCCGTAAGGATTCGGTGCGTAATGCCCAACGGGGGAGATGCCAACGTATCCGTCTTCCCCTGTATCGGTGTTGGGAAAATGACCCTGATGGGTATTAGCCATCCATTTGCCATTTGGGCGGAACGTGTCTCCCCAAACGAACGGCTTGCCGGTCTGGCCGCCCCGTGCCGCGAACTCCCATTCCGCTTCGGTTGGCAAGCGCTTGCCAGCCCAATTCGCGTAGGCCACGGCATCTTCGTAAGCGATCTGCACCACGGGATAATTTTCTTTGCCCTGAATATTGCTCCGTGGCCCAGCGGGATGTCGCCAGTTAGCTCCTTTCACGTAAGTCCACCATTCAAAATGGTTATTGAGCGGCACCGGATGATTTGGAGGGGAAAAGACGACGCCACCAGCAACAAGATTTTCAGGAAGAGCGCCCGGATAATCCTCGGCGCGAGGAGTGCGCTCCGCCACAGTAACGTATCCTGTGGCTCTGACGAACTGAGCGAATTGGGTGTTGGTAACATCTGTTTTGTCCATATAGAAACCGTCGACGTAGACGCGATGAATCGGGCGGGCATCTGTCGTGGCATGCATGCCGACTTCGTCCATATCCGGGGGTTCGTTCGCCCCCATGGAAAACTCGCCACCGGGAATCCACACCATGCCTTGCGTGGAAGGCCCTGGTGCGGGGTCGCGATTCTCCTTGGTCGGTTGGAATCCAGTTGTCGAATCGGAGCCGTTGAAATCCTTAGCGGGATTGGCTGGTTCGGTGATCGCATTTGCGGCGACCGTGGCCGTAGATTCGCCATGGTTCGCGTTGGCGTGAACTCTGTCTTGGCGACACCCCGTCGCAAAAAGGAACGAGACAAGTACCAAGCTGACTGCATGCTGACCCAGACGAAATTGTGTATGGTCGATCGTCATGGCTTCAAACATACGCTCTCCCGATCGGACAGAACCGATTCAATCCGGCGACGAAAGTGGGGCTAACCCAGGCTGTCGAGGAGGCGCCTCGAGTGGAGCGCCTCCCAACGACAATTCACTTCCGCTGAGATTACCTATTCGCCGGCGTGGCTCATCGATTGAGCTCCCTTCATCCGGTCGATGATTCCACTCAGATTGTAAGACTCCGGAGCCTCGGGCGGTGGGAATTTTACGTAGGATTCGAGGTGTTCCAGCCACAACTGCTGACCGATCGGGAGCATGTTCCCGTCGTATTGAAATGCGGTCAGCGTGGCGGCAAGTGCGCCGCCGGTGCTCATTGTGCTCTTCGGGTCGATGCCGACCGCCTGCTCGAGCGGGGTGCCAGTCGAGCGGGGCGAATGGCTGTGTACCCGGGCCGTGATAACGACAATTCTGTTGCAAAACCGCTCACATGCGGATAGTATCCCACCTTCTAGTCCTTGCAGAACGTAAGACCGGTTACGGACGGTCCCGCCCCGATTCTATTATTAGTTGAGCGTGTCTCAGGCGCAGGGCATAATTTCAGGAGGACGAACATGTTCAGGAGTCTATCTCTAATCATGTTATTGGCCATCGGGCTCTTGACCGCCATTCCGGCTGCTGCGGATGGTGTGATTGTCAATACAGGTAGTCCCGACGGGTTGATCGCGATGGCCTCGCGTCCTGAAAGCCCCGGCAAAATCGAAATCGAGGCGGCTGACGATTTCGTTCTGACCGGCGCAACGAATGTTACTGGCGGCTCATTTGTCGGCTTGCTGCCTACAGGCGCTTCGCTGTCAAGCATCAAAGAAGTTGTTGTGGAGATTTATCGGGTCTTTCCCAAAGACTCAACAGTCCCGCCTTCGGGCAACGTGGTCACTCGTGTCAACTCACCGTCCGATGTAGAGTTTGAATCACGCGACTCCTCCACGGGCAGCTTGAAGTTTACGCCGGCGCTCCTTCAAAACACTTTCACCACCGTGAATTCGGTGCTGAACGGTATCAACAAGGCCCCAAACCAGTTCACCGGCGGAGACGGTTCCGCTACAGGGGAAGTAGTGTCGTTTAACGTGGCCTTCACAACTCCGTTCGACCTTCCTGCCGATCACTACTTCTTTGTTCCGCAAGTACTGCTGACGAGCGGGGATTTCTTCTGGCTCTCCGCGCCTAGGCCCATCACTTCCGGCACACCGTTCCCCCCCGGCTTCACCGACTTGCAGACTTGGATGCGGAATTCCGACTTAGATCCAGACTGGTCACGAGTGGGCACCGACATCACCCATCAGGGCCCGTTCAATGGAACTTTTTCGCTTAGTGGTTCGCCGTCCGTTCCGGAACCTTCCACCCTGCTGCTGCTGGGCACTGGACTGCTGGCGTTGGTGGGTTTGACGCTGAAGAAGGCTATCGCATAAGCTGAAACACATCGATTTCACTGTGTTCCTTTCCCGGTGCCCGGTTATCGTGTGTCAGTTCAAGGGTTCACTCCACTCAAACGTTACCAGGTTGTTCGGCGCAGCGGTGGGACAGTTGACATGTTGCGGCATGAATGGCGATTCCATGCCGCTAAACCTCGGGTTTGGGAATCGACGCGGCTGTCACCAGCTTGCAGAATCCCGAACTCAAGGCACTGCCCGTGGTCGCAACCTATGGAGGTTTCCAGCATTTCTGGCTCCCACGCTTGCGCTCAAGCGCGGTATACGGCTTTGCCCAAGTGCAAAACACCGAAGCCCAGCCCGGTTCCGCTTTTCGTCAGAGCAATTATACGGCGGTTAACCTGATCTGGAACCCTTACGGCTCATTGACCTTGGGCACGGAATCCTTTACGGCTGGCGGGTAAACGAAGATGGCTCTTCGGGCAATGCGCCGCGGATTATGTTCAGCGCGAAA
>Ga0210392_10001938_pt1 | contig 10670 bp, 8 predicted proteins | sample IncBWC30OmetaG_FD_161057 | JGI IMG/M metagenome (GOLD analysis project Ga0210392, IMG submission 161057) | Forest soil microbial communities from Barre Woods Harvard Forest LTER site, Petersham, Massachusetts, United States - Inc-BW-C-30-O ...
GCTGCCACCATTGTTTGTACTGCCATTGCTTTTCATCGACGCCGGGGGACTCCACGGCGAACCCCAGATCCTCACCCCGCGATCCTGAGCCTTTTGCATCGTGGCCAGATCGGGATACGTGGCGTTGTTTTCTATTTGTACGCGCAGAAGAGACAGTCCAACCCCGGCGGTTGTCGACCAGAACAGGTCAGCCTGGCTGTTGGTGATACCGTCCCCGGTAGCGGCACTCGAAGCCCCAAACCCATCGATCTGCTGATGCACATCGGACCAGTTCACCGTCACGGTGGGATGTGAACTGACCGTCAGTGTGGCCGCTGCACTTGTTAAACGGCCTACTGAGTTATTGATTTCAACCTGAAAAGTTGAACCGCTCTCGGCGGCCGTGGCTGCGGGAGTTGTGTAATTGGCACCTGTACCGCCGCTAATGCTCGATCCGTTTTTCAACCACTGGTATGTCAAAGGTGCTGTGCCTCCGGCGACCACGGAGAACGTGGCCGCCTGGCCCACCGAGATTGTTTGACTTTTGGGTGCCGAAGTGATGGAAGGCGCCGTTGGTGCGGGCGGGGGCGCACTTCCCGAGGGCAGGATCTCGATAGCACTAATGACTGGAACATTGGCGTTCGCACGATGTACGAACCGGATGACGATCCGGCCTTGGGTTACAGAAATCTGGGCGGATTTCACCAACGGGTGGTCGAGGCCAGCTTGAGCAAAAATATCCAATGCGCTGAATACTGTGGCACCTTGCATCTGCACGTCAAAGACGCGCCTCCCCGCTCTGTTGTAATAGGTCTCGGCAAAGTAGAGATTGACCTTATAAAGTCCGTTGACCAGGGGAAATTGATATTGCAACTCAGGAGCGGTAGTGACGCCTACCCGCGCGCTCTTGAAAAGCGTCGGGTCGGTGGAACCCGTGATCGGAGCGCTCAGCGCAGAATGGGAGAGGCTGCCAGTATTGAATCCGTAGTCGGCGCTCCAGGTTTGGCCCTTGCTGTCGCGATATGCGGAACCACCTGTGTTAACCCGGATTGTCTGTTGGCTTTGCGGAGCGGCAGGAAGGCACAAGAGGAGTAAGAATGACAAGACTCCAACGACTTTTTTCAAGAACCCTCCTGGAAATTGTTGCCGCGCTCTTTGATTAAGTCAGGGAGGAGAGCTGAGGTCGCCGCTCAAACCTCAGGCCCGACAATTCTCACAATGCTCGCACCACCAGATTTGGACAACTGTCCACGGGTACATAATTGGGTCAGCACCATTGGCAAAAGAGGTACAGGTTCGATAGCTGGTCTGGGGGTCTCCTAGGGTCTCGATTGGGTCCGGTGGAGACTCTTGTGCAACGAGTGAAAAGCGTTGCGCAGCCTAACTTAATGCGGCTCGCTGATCCCTCAGCGAGAAAACAAACTAGGGAGGTTAGGACAGTCTGCAATCAGGATAGGGTTTTCGTTCTCAGAGAAGGACGAGGGGCGTCCCACGCTCGATGCCACGCGTAATTTCCGCACGCAAGCTTGAGGTCGAATTTGAGCATTGGAGATTATCTAGATTTTGTGTCGGGGCGAGGTGTTGTCCGGTCGTCCTGTTCTATTTCGCCCGTTCCGCCGCACTCAGGGCAGTCACCGGGATCGCCCGCCGTTTGGTTGCAATCTTCACACTCATCTCCCGTCGCCTCTCCGATCAGAATATCAACCAAAGAGGAATGGACTCGATTCCGACATTTTTTCGTTCCGTCACATTCCGGGCATACCGTCGTTGCCATATAAATTCTTCCTTTACGCCCAATCTGGAGTCGCCTGACGAATTCTATCGCAAAAATGGCCACCTAAAGGAGGACCGGGCTTCCGATCGAATTAACCGAACTTGAGAGAGACAACCGGTCTCTGCCCCGATTCCGGTTTGGGATAAGACATAGCCTTCGGCGCAATTGCCGCGAAAATGGCACGGCGTAGGCTACTCACTTTCGTTCGCGCGTCGTAACGGAGGGATGGAGGCGGAAGCGGGAAAGAGCTTCACCCAGGTTCTGGATGAAAGCTTCCGAGTTATAAACGTCGGTATCGATCCTGGGGCCGCCAACTGGAGCGACGGGTTCGACTTCATCGAGCTGGAATTCTCGCGCGACCTCTTCCACGATCTTAGGTTCGATCGGGCGTTGCTGTTCGACAAACCCATTTACGAGAGAATGCTCACAAAGCAGATTGATCACGCGTGGAATTCCCAATGAATAGATGTGAATCGCATCCACGGCCGCGGGGCTGAAGATTTCGTCACCGGAAGCGCCGGCAATTTTCAAACGCTCAAGAATGTAGGACTGGGTTTGTTCCTTGGAAAGTGCTGCCGTCTTGCACCGCAGCATGATGCGTTGGCGGAGTTGGCGCAGTTGCGGAAGCTTGAGTTTTTCTTCCAGTTCGGGCTGGCCCGAAAGAATGATCTGCAATAGTTTTTCAGTAGAGGTTTCGAGATTGGTCAGCAGGCGGATTTCTTCCATCACCGGATAAGTGAGATTTTGCGCTTCGTCGATGATCAACACGACGGTTTCGCCCATGCGGTAGCGATCCAGCAGCCAACCGTTGAGTTTCATGAGTTGCTGGCTTTTGGATTTGGAGTCGCAGGGGATATCAAACTCGGCCAGGATGAAATCAAAGAGCTGGTTTGAGTTGATGCGGGAGTTGAAGAGAAAGGCGGTACGGGATTTCCGGTGATGCAGCCAGTCAAGCAACCGGTTGACCAGCGTAGTTTTCCCGGTGCCGACCTCGCCAGTCAGGGTGATAAAGCCTTTTCGCGTCTGGATACCGTACATCAGGCCCGTCAGGGCTTCCTCGATCTGCTTCGTCAGGAATAAGAAGCGCGGGTCGGGATTGACGTTGAAAGGGTTCTCTTTTAAACCGTAAAAGCTCTTGTACATTAGCCTGTGTCTCTCGCTCCTAATCTGGACCTAATTCTAATGCAGACCGCATTCAAGACTCATGGCAAAACAAAGGGACGCGTGTGCCACTGGAAACTGATGATGATAGTGTTGGAAGTCTGGCTGGAACTGCAGGAGTTGCCGGTACAACCAGACCGCGTGGAACTACTGATACTCGCGTTATACGCAACCGAGAGAATAGTGTTTCTGCTGAGGGGGCGGGTGACTCCGCCGCCGAAATACCAGCTGTTGTAACCTGAGTTGGCTGCTGTAGAACTCACTATCGCCGAGTTATGCGCATAGCCAAAGTTGAGATCCCCAGTCCACACCCTGGATAGAGTGCGACTCGCACCGAACCTGACCTGATCCACGGTCGAACCGGTAAAGACACCGCTACCGCCGGTGAGGCCATGGAAATAATTTCCCGATAGTGTGCCGTCCTTAAAAGCGTATCGGAGGAACACCCCGATGTTGGCACCGATTTTGCTTGATTGCCCATCAACGGGGACACGAAAGGTTGTGAAGTCGGGACCACCATACGCCTGCAGGGCCATGCGACCAGTGAGTTTTCGACTGAAAGCCAGATTGAAGGAATTGCTGCCGAAGGCTTGAGGCTGCCCAGAAAAGTGGTAGGCACTAAAACGGTAGAACGTTCCGATCGAGTTCTGTCGCGTGAGCTCGTAATTGTAGCCGACCGTCCCAGAAGTGCTGCTATTGTCAATATTGCCCGGATCGATGTAATTCAGTATTCCGTAGGAACCACTCGCCGTAATCGAGCCACGGCGAGACGTGGCATACGTCACCTGAAGAGCGGCTGCATTGCTATATTGAGGTCCAAAGGCAGTGTAGATGCTCTGGTTAGGAACGTAGCCAGAACCCATTCCGGGAATTGTGGGTCCTATGGGACCAACACCAGGAACGCCGAGATTCGTACCAGCTCCAAAACCGAACTGGGATTCAGGCAGATAAGAGAATTGATCAAGGATTTGCATCGCCAAACGGTTCCACTGAAAGTCTTGAGCGAGAGCCAGCCGCTGGTAGGCGCCACTCCCTAACGCACTATCGGTGGAAAAGAAACCCCCACCAGAATAATTGACGGCTAGTTGGGATCGGCTCCAAGCTTTAAGCAAACTAATGTTGCCGATGAGATAGTTATTCATGAGCCAACCCGAGTTGTTTGCTTGACCATAACCTTTGGATTGAATCGTTCCTCCGTACTGGATACCCGGCACCCAGTAGCTGTGACGTGTCTCAGGGGATCCCAGAGTCGCATCTTGGATGCCGGTAACGGGGGTATTATCCGGTTGGAGAACGTTCGTGGGGTTCTGGGAATCGTCCTGCGCATTGGCTGGATCTACGGGAGGTAAGGAACGAGCAGCGGGCTTCGGTTTTATGTCGGTTGGTTCCTGGGGCTCATCCTGAGCGCGTGCGTTTATCGTTCCAAGCGCGAGCGTAAGAATAAGGAAACATCCTCCGAGAACGGCCTTGTGGGAATTCATCGATAACTCCTCACGGAACCACGATCACGTCGCCGGGGCGAAGAAGAATGTTCTGTTCCTGATTCTTACCCTTCACGACTTCTTTGTAGTTAAAAGGATGCTTAACCTGTTTTCCGTCTTCGTTCCGGAGAACATAAATATTCTTGAGTTTTGCAAACTGAGTAAAGCCACCGGCGCTGGACAGCGCCTGAAGAACAGTCATGTTCGGCAGGAGGGGAAGGGCTCCGGCTCGAAGGACTTCACCGGTGGTATAGACGCGCCGGCTATTGATTTCCATCACTGTTACGGTGACTTGAGGGCTGTTCAGATATTTGGTAAGCCCGTCGTGGATGGCGTTGCCAAGTTGAGTAGCGGTCAGCCCGGCAGCCTGAACATCGTTTAAAAGCGGCAAGGAGATCTTTCCGTCGGGACGAACTGGAATGGTCCTGGAAATTTCCGGCTCCTTCCAGACATCGATTCGAACGAGATCCTGAGGGCCGATCTTGTAGTCGGCGTCGGTCACGACTGCAGTCGGATTGCTTGCCTTGGCGGCGACATCGCTGTTCTGGGACGGCGGATTGGCAGGTACCTCTTTAGGCACATCTTGTGCGTGGGCCGATGACAAACAAATCACTGCGACAAGTATCAGAAGTAGTCGGGTATGCATGATCGAGTGTCCTCTCCTCAGGTCTTAGGTTCTCCTATCTGCTTGATCTTGTAGAGCAAAGATTTATAGCTAATCTGCAATTCCCGAGCAGCGCGTTTGCGATTCCAATGGGTGCGTTCGAGGGCCCGCATAATCAGTTCCCTCTCGGCTCGTTTGGATGCAGCCCGTGCCGCTACTTTCAGCGAAGCCCGCGAACCACTTTCGATTGGCACGTGGTCGGCCACCCATGCACTGTGCAGATCATTCAGAACCTTCTGAACATCGCCGAAGACCACAATCTTTCGTGCCAGGTTTTCGAGTTCTCGAATATTGCCGGGCCAGTGATAAGCAACCAGGTCTTGCATCGCCTTGTTGCCGACGGGCGGCAGCTTTCTTTTCAGGTGAGCGGCGTGTTTGTTCAGAAAATGCTCGGTCAGAGCCGGGATGTCCTCGGCGCGCGCGCGCAGCGGAGGAAGACGCAAGCAAGCGCCATTTAGCCGGAAGTACAGTTCCCGCCGGAAGCGTCCTTCCTCGACTTCAGACTCCAGGCTTCTGGGGGCGGACGAAATAACGCGGCAACACTTCTCCTCTTTCCGATCGGAGCTCTGCTCGTCGGGAAGAAGGGAAAGCAGGGCGCGCTGAGATGTCATGCCTAATTCTTGCACATTATCGAAGTAAATCGAGCCATGGGCCTCCCCGGACAAAAGATCTTGAGACGACGAGTGCATCGACGAGTGCATCTGGGTAGTGAGCTGAGTGGGATCAAACGTTGCACAATCGATTTTTTGCAGCCGCAGTTCGCTCTTCAGAGACAGCCGGTGAATAAGCCGGGCATACGCATCTTTGCCTGTGCCGCTCTCTCCCACTATCAAAACGGGGATGTCTGTCCGAGCAATCTCGGCAGCCATCTCATTCACGGTTTGCATGGTAGGGGAAACACCATAGACGAAGCCATCAATGGCGGGCGCTTCCATGACGTGAGTTTGCTGATGGCCCATGCTCGTGTCGCACGTACTCCTAGTACGGAAAAGAACGTCGGCTACTGGAATTCGGACCCCGCCTTAATTATTGAGGTGCAAGTGGCCTTCCAGCTGGTGTACCTTTCGAAGCGAAGGGTCTCGCTCGTAACCTGCTAATGTTAAAAGACTTACAAACCGCACATTTACCGAAATTGGGCGCCTGGCAGGATAAGTCCCGAAGAAACTCCACAAAGTGGCAATCTCTTATCCTGCTGCCAAGGTTCGCGCGTGTCTGCAGACAGAAGGTCCCGTATGTAACAGAAAAAGGGACGTTTACATCGATACCGAGCACGACAGCAACCGTCGGAGCGGATCGCACAATTTTGCGCGCCACTTGGACCTTTTTACGCAGTCAACGGAACAAGCCCAAGCCTAGATCTTGCGTTTTCCGTACTTTTTCGTAATGAGGTAAGGGAGAAGAGCCAGTTCACCAATGGAGGGAAGAAGATCATGAAGACAAAAGACGGATTCGACTCGCGTACTTCTCAGTGAGTCCCAATAGGCACCGAGTTTCAGGTACCCGGCGGAAATGTCGGCGACGACAACAGGCAGATCCGGAAGCAGCCGCAACCAGCCAAGGCCAGGTTTAGCGCGGCAAGGTTCGAGCAACTGGCCGCATTGATCCGCGAACAGAAGATACGGGAAATCCACACCGGCGGCCTGTCCCAGGCCGTGAAAGCCCCAAGCTCTGGCGTTGACGTCCAGGAGTTTGTATTGTCCGTCGCGCGGATCCTGTTTGAACTCGACTTCCACGATCCCGTAGAAATTAATGGCGCGCAAAAAGCGTTCCGAGAACTCTTCGATTTCGGGAAGTTCGACGGTCTCCACGTAAGTGGCGGCTCGTCCGAATTCGCGAGGATGCTGGCGCATGCGCCGGGCCAACATAACGGAATGAGCGTGTCCCTCGCGGAAGAATGCGCAGTAGGAGAGTTGCCGACTCCCGTCACCGGGGATGATTTCCTGCACAAGGATTTCTTCAGCGCGAATATCACGCGCCGCGCGGTTGTAAAGCTCCCGGAGTTGTTCGGGTGAGTCAGCGCGCCAGGCTTTTGCTCCCGTGGCGTAAAAGAAATTCTCCTTGACAGCCGGCTTGATCGCCAGAGGAAGTCTCGGCCAGAGATCCGGAAGATCATTGAGGCTTTTGGGGTTCCAGGTACGCGGGACAGGAATGCCCAACTGTTCCGCAAGCTGGTAGGTATTGTTTTTGTCCCAGGCCCATCGAATGGTGTCCCAAGGAGGGGTCGTAACCCGGAAAAATTCGGCCAAGCGTTCACGATGCAAAGAAAACGCGGCAACATTTTCGTCGCGAGTTGGGAACAGAACCCAGTCTTTTAAGCCCAAGCGGTGCCCAACCTCGAGAACCGAATCAACCGCGGCGTGTTCGTGCTTCAAGTCAGCAACGTGCACGACTCGCGTCACATATTTTGAAAACGACGAAATCGAATACTGATCATCGATCACAACAACGGGAATCCCACGGCTCCCAAGGCTACGAGCAATCGCGAGGCCCGGATGATCTCCGCCGATGACGACCGCGCCGATCTTCTGGCCCTGAGTCATCGTTTCACCGCGTCGAGAGCAAGTCGAAAGCCGGGCAATATCGCCGAGGTCATCGAGGGACCGCCTTGTTCTTGACAATTTCAGAGCACAACGCTAACGAAGCGAATTCTGCACCGGCAACGAAGTACAGCAATGGGCCGAAACTGCGAGCCGCAGTCGCACCAAGGAAATGAAGACCGGGGTGAGAGCTGCGGAATCCGGATTCTAGAACGGGATATCCGTCCATCAACTGGACGCGTTTTATTAAACCGGGAGTAAGGAAAGCGTAGCGCGAGATATCAACCGAATATCCAGTACCAAGCAGCACGTGATCGGCGGAAGACACGCTGCCGTCGTCCAATTTCAACTGAGCTCGTGAGCCGACTACACGAGCTTCTTTCACGAAGCGACCTGTCTTAATCGCAACATCCTCAAGGCGAGGAGGCAACCAATTTGAACCCGCAGGACGCACTGCGCGAACGCGAATTTTGTCTCTCCAGGGAAGAGGAATGTGTCGGACGAGATCTGGCGAGGCGACGAGCCGGCTTATGCCCGCGGGTCCGACATCGTGACTGGAGTAGAGCATGGAAGATATTGGACCGAGATGATGGAGCCAGGGATGCTGCCCAATCCAGCGAAGTGTGGAGATCTTGGCGACGATCTCAACTTCGGCACCTGCTTCGTGCAGCAAGGCCGCTGACTCGAGGGCGCTTTGTCCCGCTCCGATGACAATCACCTTTCTTCCAGAATACCCTCGGACGTCAAATCCGGAATAACAATGCGTGACCGCAGAACCTGGCAAGGAGCTAAACTCTTGCGGGATGCGTTGAAAAGGACCAATACCAGCCGCCACAACAACTCGCTTGGAATAGATCGCGGTTTCATCTTCGAAAACGGAGCGAAAGCCACCTTCCACCACTTCCACGGCGACGATTTCCCTGTGATCCAAGTTGGGAATGAACTGGCGCTGGAACCATTGTCCGTAGTTGACAAAAGTCTCAAGAGGCAGCGGCGATTTCGGCGAAATTCCGGCGATCGCCTCATACGTTTCCAGCATCCCTGAAGGCGAGGGGGCTGAAAGACTTGAAGCCACTCTGGGAGACCGGAGGAGCATGCCTGCCGGCATCTTTTCAGCCCAGAATTGCATGGGTCTGCCAAAGACGCGAACGTCCACGCCAGCAGATCTAAGATGAGCAGCAGCGGAGAGCCCGTAGGGCCCAGCGCCGATAATGACTACCTCGGTGTCGGGAGTCCCCGGGCGCGAGCCACTCTGCGAGCCGGTTACTGGACTGATTACTGTTGTCTGAGAGCGCATATCCTGTCCATTACGAAGTACGCAAAGGAAGGCGCCACGCTGCTAAAAGGGCGGTCTTTCCTGGGCGCTAAAATGACCACACTGAAACCGTTGAACCGAGCAACGATCCAGCGGGCTCTGAGTTGTCCTTATCATGATAAGGAGGTTGACAGAAGTTCAACAAGAGGCTGTCGTGAGGCGAGTTCCTGTGATTCACTGGTACCAAAGTACTGCTGCAAAGACAAATGGCACCTCGAACCGACCGAGACGCCACGGTTTTGCTTATGTGTAGAATTCTGCCTCTAACGTTCCTGGACCCTAAGGATGAGGCGACCATCTTCTTCACTAGCATGAGCGACGCGGGCGCGTTCGTTGCCCGGGCCCTCAATCCGCCATTTTCCACCTTGTTCAACCAACCTCATTTCCGCACGCTGTCTCCACCACCGGTTCAATTCGCTCGGCGTTGTGGTCCATACACCCTTTTCTTCCTTCAAACGTACGAGGTAAGCAAGCAACTCCTTGAAGATGCTTTGCTCCCTGGGCCGGACAACGTAGTCCGGGTGAATGATAAAGCTCAGCAGGCCGTGTTTTTCCATGATCAATTCAGCCTGTGCCTTCCATAGATTAATCGAATAATCATCCAGGATGTAAAACAACGCATAATCTTGGACTGTGGTTACCGGCAATTCAAGGATGTCACCCAGGAAGTAGGGCATGACCGTGCAACAGCCGCCGCGTTGGGGATCCAAGCTAGCCACATTTGGAACCGACATATCATAGGAAAATTTCAGAACGTCGTACCAGACCTGCTTTCGATACAGAACCCCTGCGCGGAATCCCTCTGCCGAGTATTTTTTCGCATAGGAATTAATTTTGGCGGCGCGTTCAATAAATTGTTCCTGGTCTTCGTACAGGTGTCCATCATGATTCAGGTCGTGGACCGCGACCTCGAAACCACGGCAGCGAATCGAATCCAGGAACTTGGGGCTGACCATATATCGTTCTTCGGGGATGATCTGAAAAGAGGCCTTTATGCCGAAGGAATCATCGATATCCATCAGCTCTTCGCAAAAGCTCTGGCCCAACGTTGACTCAACATCGTGGGTCATGATGGTGCAACTGGAAGCGCCCTCGGGCCAGAACCAAATGAAGGGAATGCGATCCACGCCGTTTGCTTTCAAGGAAAGTAAAAGTAATTGCTGAAGTAAGTTATCTACAGAACAGTCCACTGGCCAACGCGGAAAAGGCAGCTTGTCCCAACCGCTCAAATACAACTTTTGCAGATGCTTGCGTACGCCGACGGAAAGAACCGGACGGATCAAATAGTACAGCTTGGCAAGCGTGGACATGGGACCCGGTTGACGCCAATTGTTCACATACTTTTCGCAACGAAGATTGTCGAGTATTTGCGACGGAAGAAATGGCAGGTAAGTAATCCCGTTTTCGATGACGACGTCCTGCAACGCGTCGCGAAGTACCCCGGCGGGACGCTCGGCAGTCTGGTATCCAAAATAGCTGCCATAGCAGGTTGCCGCCGCGCCCACTTGAAAGTATCCGCAGGAAGACGAAAACGGACCCTTCGGAGCGAACCTGATGTACTGATCAGGACATCGGTAGTACCGCGCTAAATCGCTGTTCATTTCGTTTGTCAAGGCTTTTGCACACCAATATTACAAGATCGCCTGAGAGCAGACTAGATTGAACGGAGCGGAATTGCCCACCGGGTATGCTTCTGCTTACCGGTGACTATTTGAGGACACGACCTTGGAGGCCACTCCCCTGATCAAACCGGGAGCTG
>Ga0210392_10001939_pt1 | contig 10663 bp, 8 predicted proteins | sample IncBWC30OmetaG_FD_161057 | JGI IMG/M metagenome (GOLD analysis project Ga0210392, IMG submission 161057) | Forest soil microbial communities from Barre Woods Harvard Forest LTER site, Petersham, Massachusetts, United States - Inc-BW-C-30-O ...
GCGTCGACCAGCTCAAGAACAAGACCACCAGCCAGCTCGCCGAACTCGGCAAGAAGACCGATGCGATCAATCGCATGAAGCTCGAACTGGGCGAGAAGAACGCCACGATCTTTTCGCTGGAGGCGCGCGAGAAGGCGATGAAGGAGCAGCAGCGCGCTACCGAAGAGGAATTCACCACCAAGACCGAAGCGCTGCGCCAGGCAGAGCGGGCACTGGCCGACAAGCAGGCCGAGCTTGCCAAGCTCAACTCCGACCTGACCGACCGTTCGGTGATGGCGGAGAGCCGCAAGGTCGAGACGGCGGCGCTCAACGCCCAGGTCGCCGGGCTCAGGGGCCGTGTCGGCGAGGCCGAAAAGGAATTTGCCGCCACGCAAACGCGGCTCGAACAGGAGCGCGGCCAATCCGAGGCTGCGACGCGCGACCTCACCGAGGCGCGCGGCCGGGTGGAAAATCTGAGCCAGCGCGTCACCGATCTCGATCGTCAGCTGGTCGCACAAGTCAGGGAAGCCGAATTGCTTTCCAACCGCATCAACGATCTCGAAACGCGGCTGGCGACGCAAGGCAAGTTGCTCGCCGAACGCGACTACGAGACCAACCAGTTGCGCCAGGCGAGGGAAGCCGCCGACCGCACGATCAAGGAATTGCGCGACGAACTCGCCCAGACCTCCAGTGGCTCGTGGCCTATGCTGGAGAAGCTGAAAACCGAGAAGGCCGTGGTCGAGGAACAGCTTCGCGTAGCGCGCGACGAACGCACCAGGCTGCAACGCGACATCAACGCGATCCAGCAGCAGGCGGAAAGCGCGTGGGCGACCGAGCGCATGGAGAACGCGCTGCTGCGCGAGCGCATCAACGACATCGCCGCCGAAGTCGCCAAGCTTGCGATGCAGCTCGAGGGGCCGAACTCGCCGATCGAGGCGCTGCTGGCGGCAGAGCCGGCGAAGCCATCCAACGGCACCACGGTGAACGGCGCCGCCAACGGCAACGTGCCCGAGGGCGGCGGAACGCTGGCCGAGCGCATCCGCGCGCTGCAATCGCACGCCTCCCGCGCCCGCCAGCAGGGGGCGTGAGCGAGATAGCTGGGCTCGAAGAATTGGCGACATCGCGAGCGAAAGCGAAGCGACCCAGAATTTGCAATGCTCGATTCTCTCCGTCATTCCGGGATGGTCCGAAGGACCAGACCCGGAATCTCGAGATTCCGGGTTCGCGCTTTCAGCGCGCCCCGGAATGACGCCGCGATTCAAGACACACCTGCGCCCTGCCGCAGCAGGAACTTCAAATCGGCGGCACTGGTACCACACGACTTCGCCGTCCGCTTTACGCGCGTTCGTCTTGCACGCCTAAAGCGTCCATCGCATCCCGCGCCCGACGTCCGTGACGATCGCGATACGCCCCTCCGATGGGCCGAGACGGCGAAGGAATCCGGAGTGATTTGGGTAAGGCGCGAAGGAAAATCTTTTTCGCAAAGGGACTGGACAGGTAGAAACAGCTTGATCGGCTTGCGCAAATCGGTTTTTGCGCGCATGACCGAAAGGGGCAATTTTGATCCTTCCGGTGCGACGAACCGCGCGCAACCGGCCCGTCGCACCTCTCTCGGCGCTCTGCTATGAAGCTGGACAAGCGGACAAATCAGCCTTGAGGCTCCGATGACCGACCCGATCGACCGCGCCCCCTTCTACCACGACGGCATGCGCGAGCTGCAGGACCGCTTCGACGGCCGCCGTGTCGCCGACGGCCTGGAAAAACATCGCCTGCATTTCGAGTTCTGGGAGCAGGACCGCAAGCTGATCGAAGAGGCGCGATTCTTTTTCATCGCGACCAGCTATCGGGACAATGTCGATTGTTCGATGCGCTCGGGCGATCCCGGCTTTGTCAGGATCACCGGACCCGATACGCTCGAATACCCCGAATATGACGGCAACAACATGTACCGCACGCTCGGCAACATTCACCGCAACCCGAATATCGGGCTGTTGTTCGTGCGCTTCGACGGCAAGTCGTCTCGCACGCGCATCCGCGGCAAGGCCACGATCGACGACAGCGCGGAAACGCTTGGCCGACATCACGGCGCAAAACTCGTCGTGCGCGTCAAATGCGAGATTTTTCCGAACTGCCCGCGCTACATTCCGGACCTCATCGGCGCTTCCGCAGGCGTGCCGGAAAATGCGTTCGTTCCCCGACCCGGCTACGAGCCGCCGGCGCCGGAATGGAAAAGCCGGGACTATCTCAAGGACGTGCTCTCGAAATACGATCCCCACCGCAAACGCGGACCGGAATGACCGGGGGTCAAGGTAAAGCGCGATCGTGGTCGGTAAAGCTTGACACGATGGGTGCGCCCTTCGTAAATCGCGGGTTCTGGAACTGTGCTTGTCCGATCCAGCCAATCCATCGGCTCGGCATCGCGCACGAAATCCAGGGCGCATAGCTCAGCGGGAGAGCGTTCCCTTCACACGGGAGAGGTCATAGGTTCAATCCCTATTGCGCCCACCATAAAAGCCCTTGTTTATTGGGCTTTTATCGCCGACTCAAATCGCTCACCCGGCAACTGATAACAGAACGATACGCAAACACGCGCATCCAATCCGTGGAAAATCCGTGGACTTTGTTCACTGGCTGTTCGACGGAGGTGCCGGTATGAGCGAATCTGCCGACAACTATGGCCGCTTCGTCGCGCGATTGAATCTTCGGTGGCGCGTGATCGAGTGCCAGCACCGTATCCAGTGGATTCTTCAGTACCGCGCCAGCGCAGAAACCTATCCCACATCGAGTTGGAAGGGTCGGAGCTTCTGTAGGACCCGGGAAGCGCTCGTGCGTTGCTGCAGGGAGCACGCCGGCGTCATTGACCCGTCTGCCGCCGCCGTCCTGGCCGCGTTGCCGGAGCGGATCGACGCGCCGCTCACTCAACAGATTGGTGGCGCCGAGAGCTGCGAGATGTTCGCTAGTGATGGGAGGCGTCATGACGAGGCCGCCTGACCCATCAAGCGAAAGGGCCGCCTCGGCAAAGGCAGCCCCGGAGATCGCACCTTCAGAACAACAGCGAAAATACATAATCCCGGTGGACGTTCAAGCGTTCATTGCGGCGCTGCTGCCTTTCTCGTTCCCGTTCGTCTGCGTCCTCGCATCCTGCGGAGGATCGCGATGAACGCGCAGCGGATTGGAATTGCGCTGAAAGGTCGGCGCAACGGGAACGGATGGCTGGTTAGCTGCCCCTGTCTCAACCACGGCAAGGGACGCGGCGACCGCTCTCCCTCACTCTCTGTCAGCGACGGCGACGATGGACGGCTCCTGCTTCGCTGCTTTGCGGGTTGCGACTTCGCCGACGTGCTTGATGAGCTGAAGCGGCGGGGATTAGCGGAGGGCGGTCAATCGAGCAGCCCGCCCCGGATGCCATCGCGCGAGGGTACCTCAATTGAGACACCCTCAACTCTGCGCCTTGTCGAAACCAGTCCCGATATTGGTGCCCTGACTATCTGGCAGGCCACCGTCGAGGCTCATGAAACGCCCGTCGATGAATACTTGAACCGTCGCGGCATCTACCTGCGACCGGCGATGATTCGCTGCAGGCTTGACCGCCGTTCCATGGTGGCCGGAGTGCAGGCTCCAGACGGCAAGGTCATTGCCATTCAACAAACTTGGCTGACTCGCGATGGTGAGAAGGCCTCACCCAGGCGGCTGACGACTGGCAATCTCGGTGCGGGGGCTGTTCGATTGGGGGCACCGGCCCGCATCATGGGTCTCGCCGAAGGTGTTGAGACGGCACTGTCCGCGATGCAAATGACCGGGATGCCGGTCTGGGCATCATTGGGCGCCTCTCGACTGCATAGTGTCGAGCTGCCTCCCGAGGTCGAGCAAGTTCATATCTTTGCTGACAATGATGAACCAGGCCGAGCCGCCGCACGACGGGCCGCACAGACGCATGCGAATGCGGGCCGAGAGGTTTGGCTGCGATCTCCACCGGATCAGTGTGGAGACTGGAATGATTTTCTCAACCTGATTGCTGATCGGGATGGCCGCGATCTGTCGCCCTCCAAAGCTACGGAGGACGCGGCATGAACATCCGCGTGGTTGGGGAAAAGATCGAGACTATTTTGCCACCGAAACAGGAGCCACTGAAATGGCTCGACATGACGGCCTGGGATCAAGCGTCGGTACCAGAGCGGAAATGGGCGATCAGGGATCGAGTCCCGCTGAGACAGGCAGGGCTTTTCTCGGGCGAGGGGGGCACAGGCAAGAGCATCATCGAACTTATGAAGGATGTTGCTCACGTCGCAGGCAAAGACTGGCTCGGCTCAATGCCGGAGCCGGGACCGGCGTTCTATCTGGGTGCCGAGGACGACGAGCAAGAGATTCATATCCGCCTTGCGGCAATTGCCAACCATTACGGCGTCACGTTCGAGTCGCTGATCGATGGAGGGCTGCATGTGCTGCCGCTCCTGGGCAAGGACGCCACGCTCTGTTCCGCAACCAAGGGCGGCAATGTCGAAGTTACTGCCCTTTACCGACAAATCTTTGAGGCCGCAGGTGACATCAAGCCGAAAAACATCTCAGTCGATACCCTGTCCCGCGCCTTCGCGGGCAACGAGATTGACCGGGTTCAGGTATACGCATTCGCGATGCACATGCAGGCGTTGGCCATGGTTGCGGATGGATCTGTCACGATCCTGAGCCATCCAAGCCTGCAAGGGATAAACTCGGGTTCTGGATTGTCGGGGTCAACAGCCTGGCATGGCGCCGTTCGCTTCCGTCAGTACCTCAAGGGCGTTAAGGCCAGTGACGGTGCGCAGCCAGACGAGGACCTACGCGAGCTTGAATTCAAGAAGAACCAATACGGCCCGAAGGGTGAGAGCATCATCCTGCGTTATCAACGAGGGCTGTTCCTGCCAGAAGCCGGCATTTCCGATCTGGACAAGGCCGCTCGCACCGCCAAGGCCGAGGTCGTCTTCCTCGAGCTGCTGCGCCGGTTTTCCGCCGAGGGTCGCAACGTCAGCGACAAGACCAACGCACCGAACTGTGCGCCCACAGCCTTCGCAAAGGAGGTAGAGGCCCAAAAATACAGGCTCAAGAAGCCCGAGCTGGAGCAGGCGATGAGAGCCTTATTCAAGTCCCAAAGAATTCGCGTCGAACAGTACGACAAGCCGAGCCTCGGACGCTATCGGCTCGCAACAGTCTGATATGGCCGTGCCTACTGCCTATCCCGCCGAGAGAGGAAGTAAACACCTAGGTGCTTACTCCTCTAAGGGTAGGCAGGGAGTAAGTACGCACCTGGAGTAAGCACCCAAAATCGGGAGTAAGCACCGGAGTAAGCACCTAGTGAGCACCGGAGTAAGCACCTTACGGAACATAGTGAGAATGTCATGAAGTCAAAGCATCCAAAGTCGCTGCCGACGCCGGTACGCGCCCCGAACGACAACGAACAGCGCGCCATCGCTGCGGCCAGGCAAGCCCTTGCGGAAATGCCACCGCGGTTTGAGGTGGACACGCAAATCAAGGACGAAAGCGGCGCAACGCAAATTATCCAGGGCCCAAAGCATTCCGACATGGAAGGTTGGCGGACCCAGTTGTTGGCGGCGTTTGGCACTTCGAGCAAGAACGTTGCCGGCGTGGAAATGGAACGCATTGCCCGGGCGCTGCGCCAGAGAGATGGCACAATCAATCCCGCCGAGCTGGACGCTGTGATTGCAATCGTGAGCGGACAGCGACCAAAGAACGAGCTTGAGGCAATGGTTGTCTGTCAGATGGCCGTCACGCACGCTCTTACGATGCGTTCATTTGGCAACCTTAACCGGAGCAACGATATCCAACAGCAGGATTCAAATGCGCTTACGGTCGCCCGGCTGACAAAGGCATTTGCTTCTCAGGTGGATGCGTTGGCCAAGCTTCGTCGCGGTGGCGAGCAACGCGTTGTTGTTGAGCACGTTCACGTCTACCCGGGCGGACAGGCGATTGTCGGTACAGTCAACCATACCGGGGGCCGGGGGGGTCCTCGAGAACCAGAGACAACCCCATGCACCGAACCACGAGCAAACCTCATCCCCTGCAGCTAGCGAAACGTTGCGGAGCGAAGACCCGGAGCGGCAAGCCATGTCAGTCTCCGGTGGTGCGGGGGCGAAATCGTTGCCGGATGCACGGCGGAGCACACGGGTCAGGCGCGCCACCGGGCGAGCGTAATGGCAATTACCGGCACGGGCTTTATACTGCAGAAGCAGTTGCCGAGAGGAAAGCTGTTCGGGCTTGGCTGCGGTCGATGCCGAAGATTTAGCGGTCGCTCTCGGAGCGAAGCGGACATTAAGTGGCATGCAAGGATCGGCTGGCTCAGTCGCGAATAACCCATATCGGCTTTTGCCACTCACAACGAAGGTCCGCTTTGCGGCCCAGAGCCGCCACTTCGGCGAGCTATTCTTGTGAGCTCAAAGAACAATTTCGTCCGCATCTGCGACAGCCCAGCTGACTCACCACCATCGGTCTCCTGCGCCGCTAGGCCGTTTGCCACCGGGCGCATCGTTTAGTCGGGGAGCTCGTTGAAATCGGAACTTTGGGAACACTTCTGTGTTTAGTTTGGTCGCCGGGGTGGTCATCCCAAGGCGAACGTGGGGCTTCTCCCAAGGGGCTAAGAATGCTGGCCAAGGCACATGAGGGTGCTCAGGCGCTCGACGAAGGTTCTAGGCCTGGTGGGACTGACGAAAACACCCCAGTCAATGGCAACCTATGGCTTTCCAGCGACGTCGATCTTGATCAAGTGCATGAGTTAACGCCTTCACCTGGTGAAAAGCGCGAGGCTGCACCTGACTTCTTGTCGGGCGGCGGCCAGATGGGCGCGCATATGCGCGCACACGACTGGTCGGGCACTCCATTCGGCGACCCTGCGAGTTGGCCTCAAAGTCTTCGCTCCGCCCTCAGTATTTGCCTCGGCACAAGTTTTCCTATCGCGATCTATTGGGGTGAGGAACTCGCGTTGCTCTACAATGATGCATGGAGCCCAATTCCCGGCGAAAAACATCCAGGCGCATTGGGTCGTCCGGGCCGCGAAGTCTGGCCCGAAATATGGGATCAAATAGGTCCGCTATTTGAGAAGGTGCAAGCCACCGGTGAAGGCGTCTGGCAGGAGGATCAGCTCCTTCCAATGCGTCGCCACGGCTATACTGAAGAGTGCTATTTCAATTTCACTTTCAGCCCGATCAGGGGCGAGGACGGTAGTGTTGAAGGTATATTCAACGCCGTCGTTGAGACAGCATTTCGTGTCATCAGCGAGCGGCGGGAGCGGGTGCTTCGTGTGCTGGCCGAGCGTATGGCGACAGCCCGTTCGGAGCAGGACCTTTTCGAGATCGCAGCCCCTGCGCTTGCAGGAAGCTCCGCTGACTTTCCATTCTGTCTCCTCTATCGGCTGATCAATGAGGACACAGCCGAACTTGTGGGAATAGCCGGAATAAAACCGGGGGCGGCCGTGGCGCCGCCCGTTGTTCGTCTCGCAGACGGGTCGGCCGCTTGGCCGTTCGGCCGTATTGTTGAGACTAGCGCGCCCGAAATTGTGCCCGGTCTTTCCAAACGCTTCGGTGCAAGCGTTGCGAGCGGCATCTGGCCGGAGCCTGTCGGAAATGCTTACGTCGTGCCGATTGCGGCGCTGTCGCAGCCGACAGCAATCGCGGGTTTCCTTGTGGCCGGAATCAATCCGCGGCGCGAACTAGATGCGAAATACCGCGCGTTCATCGAACGGGCAGCCGGTCACATCGGAACTGCGCTCGCGAACGCCCGCGCCTATGAGGATCAACGCAAGCGCGCAGAAGCGTTCGCTGCGATTGATCAAGCTAAAACCCTCTTCTTTTCGAACGTAAGTCATGAATTCCGGACTCCGCTAACTTTGATGCTGGGTCCCCTAGAGGACTCGCTCGCACAGGCAGATCGGCTTCCAGCGGATGAGCGAGAGCGCGTTGTGATCGCGCATCGAAACGGTATGCGTCTATTGAAGCTCGTCAACTCGCTCCTTGACTTCTCAAGGATTGAAGCCGGGCGGTTCCAAGCGAGCTTTGAATCCACGGACCTTGCGGCGTATACCGCGGAATTGGCGAGCAGTTTCCGATCGGCAACCGAGAGGGCCGGCCTTTCGTTGGTTGTTGACTGTCCCCCACTTCCGCAGCCCGTCTACGTCGATCGGGAGATGTGGGAGAAAATAGTACTCAATCTTTTGTCTAACGCCTTCAAATTCACCTTCGATGGCGAGATCGCTATCAAACTGTTAGCTGCGGGTCGAAATGCCGAATTGATTGTCCGCGACACCGGCGTTGGAATCCCGCAACAAGAATTGTCCCGAGTGTTCGAACGTTTCCACCGGATTGAGGGATCGCGAGGCCGCAGCTTCGAAGGCAGCGGCATTGGTTTGGCCTTGGTGCAGGAACTGGTAAAATTGCACGGCGGCGCGATACGGGTCGAAAGCGAGGAGGGACGGCGCACCGCTTTCATCATATCGCTGCCGTTCGGTACTGAACATCTTCCAAAAGACCACCTTAGGAGCGACAAAGCCGTAGCCTCGACCGGTATACGCGCGCAAGCATATGTAGAAGAAGCTCTTCGCTGGCTCTCGACAGAAAACGGCTCGGGGCGGAGCGCAACCGGTCGGGAGGTTCTGTCTGATCTTCCCTCGCTGCGAGCCGCAGAAAATGCAACGGTTCTGCTGGCAGACGACAATGCCGACATGCGCGATTACGTGCGGCGGCTTCTTGCGTCCGCTGGGTTGAGGACAGAGGTTGCGGTCGATGGCCAAGCCGCGCTGGAATCTGCACGTCGGATAAAGCCGGATCTCATTCTGTCCGACATCATGATGCCGCGTCTGGACGGGCTTGGCTTGCTGAGAGCGGTTCGAGATGATGAAGACTTGAGGATGGTACCGGTAATCTTGCTATCGGCCCGCGCCGGTGAGGAAGCCGAGGTGCAGGGTCTCGACGCGGGCGCTGACGACTATCTCGTTAAACCCTTCTCCGCCCGCGAACTCCTCGCGCGCGTTCAAAATACGATCATTTTGGCACGCACACGACGCGAAGCGGCAGAGCGCGAACGGGAGCTGCGGCTGACGGCCGAATCGGCAGAAGCAAAACTGCGTGACTTGAATGCGACGCTCGAAGCGAGAGTAAAGAATGCCCTCGCCGATCACGCTGCGGCCGAGGAACAGTTGCGCCAAGCCCAAAAAATGGAGGCCATCGGGCATTTGACAGGCGGCGTGGCGCACGACTTCAACAATCTGCTCACGATCGTCATCGGCAACATCGAGTCGCTTCAGCGCCACATGCCGGCCGGCGCTCCGGACCGTCTCCGGCGCTCCGCCGAGAATGCAATGCAAGGAGCTAAGAGAGCGGCCACCCTGACCCAGCGGCTGCTTGCCTTTTCGCGGCGTCAGCCGCTCGAGCCGAAGCCAGTGGACCTTAACAAGCTCGTCTCGGGCATGTCCGATCTGCTGCGAGGTACACTCGGCGAAAGCGTAGAACTTCAGACGGTTCTCGCCGGCGGTCTTTGGCGCGTGGAGATCGATTACAATCAGCTCGAAAATTCGCTGATAAACCTGGCGGTGAACGCTCGCGACGCCATGCCGAAAGGTGGAAAGCTGATCGTTGAGACGGCGAACGCCCATCTGGACGAAGGCTACACAGCTAGAGAAACGGAAGTCATGCCGGGGCAGTACGTCGTTATCGCAGTGAGCGACACCGGGTCGGGAATATCCGGTGACGTACTTGAGCGGGTTTTCGAACCCTTCTTCACGACCAAACCGACGGGCCACGGCACCGGGCTGGGTCTTTCGCAAGTCTACGGATTCGTCAAGCAGTCGGGCGGACACGTGAAGATCTACAGCGAGCCGGGCGAAGGCACTACGGTGAAGATCTACCTGCCTCGCTTCACCGGTGCCAATGAAGAGGATCAGCTTGCGGCGGACACGATACCAGACGGCAACGGCATGGAGACGGTGCTCGTCGTGGAGAATGACGACGGCGTGCGGGAACATAGCTCGGAAATTTTGCAAGAACTCGGGTATCGCGTGATCGAGGCGCATGACGGGGTGACGGCGCTGACCAAGCTCGAGGAAAATAACTCTATAGACCTCTTGTTTACCGACGTGGGCCTGCCCGGCATCAATGGTCGCGAGCTTGCAGAAGAGGCTCGAAAACGTCGACCTCGGTTGAAGGTACTTTTCACCACGGGCTACGCGCGAAATGCAATCGTTCATCATGGGCGGTTGGACGCCGGTGTTGAGATGATCAGCAAGCCGTTCACTTATGCGGACCTCGCTGCAAAGGTTCGAAAGATCATCGACAGCGCAAGTTGAAATCAGCGAAGCTCTTCCGCAGAATGTTGCCGAGGTCGATGGCCACATCGCCCAAGGTTTCCACAACGTCCTCGGTTTGGCTGCGCGGCGTTCGTCCTATGTCCCCGACCGTTACGGATCAAACCTCGGTTCGCCGGCCGTTCTGCGCCCCTCCCGCGGCATGCGGCTTGCCTGGATTCGGAAGTCCTGGTCTACCCCAGGATGGTTTGGTTTCCTCCATAAACTGGCCCGGCGTGTGCCAAGCGCGCCGGGTCTTTTTCCTTTTTTGCGCACTCGCCCCTGCGGCTGGGTCGGATTGGCTGCGGGTGTCCCGCCATAGGAACTTCGCTCGCCGGACAATGTTGTGGTGCGGGCTGGCAA
>Ga0210392_10001940_pt1 | contig 10663 bp, 4 predicted proteins | sample IncBWC30OmetaG_FD_161057 | JGI IMG/M metagenome (GOLD analysis project Ga0210392, IMG submission 161057) | Forest soil microbial communities from Barre Woods Harvard Forest LTER site, Petersham, Massachusetts, United States - Inc-BW-C-30-O ...
CAGGCGTGTTTTTGGGAATTGCTGACGGGTGGATTCTGGACCGGATAATCATTGGTCGTGTCGCTACCCAACAAGGTCGCGGAAGGGTCGATGAAGAGCGTCAGGTCGCTCTTCAAACGGATGGTTCCCGAAAGAAATTTGCCATCATGCAACTGGACAACTCCCCCGGGCGGACACGCATCGATGGCGGCTTGTATCGCCGCCGTGTCCTTGGTGACACCATCCGCCTTGGCGCCAAAGTTTTTTACATCCAACCACGCCGGATTCCCCGGCGTACCCTCGGCCAAGGCGGTCGTCGCCGCGAAACCAAGGAGGCTGCAAAGGATGAGGCACATCACCTTGATGGGGCGGGTGTTATTCAAGCGCAAGACAGTGAATTCTTCGTGGGTTTAAGTCGGTTGAGGATTGAAATGCACGACCGGACTTTAAGGCTGGGGAACAACAATGGGAATCATCGCCTGTAATCTAAGTCTGCACCTTCAAATTGGCCAGCCCCCAAAAACTGTGGTTATCTGGCGAATCAAGGCCACTCACATAATATATTGTAAATGATTACCTTAGACTGGCATGCATTCAAGGGATCGGTCCAAAGCCGCCGCACGTATAGCGTGCCTCAAACGCCGCATAAAATGTCCGGCCGGAAACCGCCTCACGCGCCGTGTCACCAATGCGGACCGTGACCAGCGAACGTGGGGCAAATCCGCGGCCCGCCGGCGTGAAGGTCATCTCATCATGCGCCGGCGACCACAAAAATTCCCCCTTCACCGCTGGTGTCACTGTGAACGCCTGCACGACGCTGGCGGCATCCATCGGCTTGCTGAAATGGATCACCACCGGTGCGGTGGGCGAAATATCTTTTGCATCATGCGCCGGTGAAATGCCCGTCACCACCGGATTGAGCGGCTGGATTTGGGAGGCCGCGACAAAAATTTTCGCCGTGGTTCCCGGCATGACGATGGGCGGGGGTTTGCCGCCAGCCCGCACGGCGACCGATTCACTTTCATCAAGCAGGTTCACCAGCTTGGTTCCCGCAGGATAAGATATCGGGCAGACCGGCAGAATCCGGTTGGTGGTCGCCGTGTTGAAGACCACGAACACCTCTTGCGTGCCGAGTTGCCGTGTATAAGCAAACATTCCCGGCCCCTGCGCGTTGCTCCACAGATTGGATTGGACCCCGATCGACAACGCCGGATACAACCGGCGAAAATTGTTCAGCTTCGCGGTCAGCTGATACAGCGGATGCGTCATGTTGAAGTTGTCGCCGACCGAAGGCCCCCACTCGAACTGCCCCGCAAACATGTCTTCCCGGTCCCACGGATCCTTGGCCCCGTCAAAGGCCTGCTCGGTGCCGGAATACAAACACGGAATGCCACGCGTGGTATACAGAAAGATCAGCGCCACCTTCAGCCGGTCGACCGTCGCGCCCTTGAGGCTTAAAAAACGCGGCTGGTCGTGGTTGTCGAGGAACGTCACCAGTTGATTCTGCGCCGCCGGGTCGTAATCCGTCGCGACCGCGCGGTAATGTTCTGCGATCTGCCGGGTGTTGCCGATGCCCGCGGCAAAGATGGAATCGATTTTGAAATAAAGCGTGTAATCCAGAACCGAGTCCAGCTTGAACGGCCCCCGCGGGTCGCCCATCCTGCCCGTGTAGGAGCCGAGTTTGGCGTCCGATTGATGCGGCACCTCGCCAAACATGAAAAAGTTCGTCTTCCCGTGCGCGGCCGCAAACTCGCGGATCGCCGGGCACCATTCCTGCCAGAATCCCATTTCCACATGCTTCACCGTATCGATCCGGAAACCGTCAAATCCCGCCTGCTCGATCCAGAACTCGTAAATCTTTTTCATCTGCTCACGCACGAAAGGATTTTCCGTCCTCAAATCATCAAGGCCGCTCAGTTCGCCCAGTTCAACTTGGGTCGTGTCTTCGTAATCTTTGATGAAGCCGTTGTTGTGAAACAGATTGGTGATGGCCGGGTTGGTGGCGTTGAGGTCAAACGGCGGCGGATATTGCTTGTCAGGATTGCGAAAGCGCATGTGATAACCGTCCGGCGGATACTTGAAATTCGGGTAGCCGGGGTCGCCGCTGTCGATCAGGTTGCCGCCGTGGTTCACCACGATGTCATCAATGACCAGGATGCCGCGCGCATGGGCCGCCTGTACGAGGTGCTGCAGGTCCGCCATCGTGCCCCAATGCGGATCCACCTTGTAAAAATCGCGCGCATCGTAGCCGTGAAACTCGCCGCGCACATTCAGCACGACCGGCGAAATCCAGATGGCCGTCGCGCCCAGTGACTTGATGTAGTCCAGTTTTTGCTCGATGCCCTTGAAGTCGCCGCCGTGAACCGATGTGCCGCTGTGACCGGCGGGGTCAAAATTGCCGTCGACATTGTCATTGGACGGGTCGCCGTTATAAAAACGGTCGGTCAGCAATTGGTAAATGCTCTGACGTTGCCAGAACTCATTGCCGCCGGATTGCGCGTTCGCACACAGCGCAGACAACCAACCGACCGCCAGCAACCCGGATACGAGACAAAATCGGCACATATGAGCAGATGGCGATCGCATGTTAAAATTCATGTTTTGACCGGCTTCACCGCGCCCGCACACGATAAAACCGCGTGGCATTGGTCGCGCTGCCGGAATCGCCCAGCAAAACCGTTCCGCCCGTGCCAGAAACAACCGGGCCGACATCGCTCCACGATGATGCCGCATCAAGGCTGGTACGGGACTGGAGTTGGTAGCTCCAGTTGGTCGTGGTCGTGGCATTCAACACGACATTCGTCGGCGTCGTCAAAATTTTTGTGATGTCAAACGCCGGCAATGCCGGCACCGAAGCCGCATTGCCTGGATCCGTACCGGCATAAAACTCCGTCAGGTTGGAAACACCGTCGCCATCCGCATCATCGGAACCGCGCGACAGGTCGGCTGCCGATCCAAGCGCGTGGCCAAAATAAGCCAGGCGCCACCAATCAGGTATGCCATCCGCGTCGCTAAACACGTCGGCGACCTTGCGCACCTGCAGGCCGGAAATACGCGCGTTGTCCGTGACCGGTGTGAACAGCACCTGCAACTGCGAATTGGTCACGCTGTTCGTGAAAACCAGTGTCACCGGCAAATTCATGCCGCCCGCTGCCGCATAGATGTCGAAATTCGTCAGCACCTGCCGGCCTTGGATATAGGCATTAAAAACACGTTTGCCCGTCGCGCTCCAATATGTTTCCGCTTCCAACATCGTTACCTCATAAACCCCCTCCGGGCAGTCAAACTGATAAAGCACCCCGCTGCTGTTGGTACTGTAATGCTCGCGCTGGTAAAGCGATTGCGCCTGGGTACAGATGCCGGTGATGGTATTGGCCACGTAACCGTTTGTGCCACCCGTGAAGCCGAAGGCGCCGAACGTGTAATTCGTGTCCGCCAGCCAGATGTTGGCGCTGCAATCGGTGACGCTTGCCGGGTTGCCGCCGCTGATGCGCTGCACGTAATTTCCCGGCACGTTCACGAAACGTACGTTGGCGGTGTTCGTAGTGGAGATGTTGCCCGCCGCATCGGAAGCGCGGGCGCTGACAATATGTGGACCATTGAGGAAATTAGAACTGTTCAGGTTCAGGCTCCAAGACGCCGTGCCCGCCGCAGTCAACCAGACGCCGTTATCCAGCCGGACTTGTACCTTCTGCACCGTCAGGTTGTCACTCGCAGTTCCGGAAATCGACAGGTTACCCGAAACTACGGCGTTGTTGGTCGGCGTCAGCAGCGTGATGTTCGGCGGCGTTGTATCCGACACCGCCAGTCCCGTGTGATACTGCATCTGATATGGCGCATACATGACGTTGCCCGACACGGCATCCACGGCGGAATTGGTGAGCCGCACCACCACGGTTGTCAGCGCGGAAAAACCGGAACCGGCGGGCGTGAAAGTCATGGTGTCATGCGGCGCCGACCAGCTGAACGTGCCGCTAACGACGGGCGCCGTGCTGAACGCCGACTGGACGCTGTTCGTGTCCATCGGCTTGCTGAATTGCAACACAACCGACTGGTTGACCGGCACATTCGTAGCCTCATGGCCCGGTGAATTGCCCGCCACCACCGGGTCCAGCGGTTTCCAATCGGATTGCGCCACAAAAATCTTTGCGCTCGTTCCCGGCACGCTGATTTGCGGCGTCACCGGCCCCGCCTGCACGGTCACCACTTCATTCGTGTTGAACAGGTTCACCAGTTGTGTTCCGGCGGGGTAAACCGTCGAACGGTTGGTCAGGGTCTGGGTTGAGGCGGCGGTATTGAAAACGACAAAAGCTTCCTGCGTCCCCACATCAGTGGTCAGCCGGCGCGCGTAGGCGAACAAGCCGGGGCTGTCGGGATCATTCCACCGGTTCAAGTGGGTGCCGAGTTGCAGGGCCGGATAAAGCCGGCGGAAATTGTTCAACTGCGCGGTCAACAGGAACAGCGGATGCGTCATGTTAAAACTGTCCTTGCCGGTGAGCCCCGCATCCTTGAAGGACCCGGCGAACATATCTTCGCGGTCGTTGGGATCGGTCGTGCCATCGAACCCCTGCTCCGTCCCGTAATACAGACAGGGAATGCCGCGGGAGGTATAAAGAAACGTCAGCGCCACCTGCAAGCGGTTGGTGGTCGCGCCGCTGGCGCTTAAAAAACGCGGCTGATCGTGGTTGTCCAGAAATGTCACGAGGCGCGTCTGCGCATTCGTGTCATAATTGGCGGCGATGGCGTTGTAGTGATCCTCGATCTGCTTGGTGTTGCCGGTGGCGGTGGCAAAGACGCTGTTGATGGTGAAATAGAGCGGGTAGTCCAGCACGGAATCCTCCTTGTACGCGCCGCCACCCATGGTGCCGGTGTAGGAACCGTTCAGCGATTCACTGCCGTCATAAACTTCGCCGAACATAAAAAAATTCGGCTTCGCGCTGTTCGTCGCGGCGAAGGTGTGGACGGCCGGACACCAATCCTGCCAGAAGCCGTATTCGATGTGCTTCGTCGTATCGATGCGGAAACCGTCAAAACCGACGTGTTGGATCCAGTATTCGTAGACCGCCGCCATGTTTGAACGGACGTAATCCGACTCGGTGCGAAAATCACTCAGGCCGGAAAGTTCCCCGAGTTGGTAATGTTCCGGCGTGTTGTAGTCGGGGATGGCCCCGTAGTTGTGAAAAATATTCGTCAGGTTGGGATTGGTCGCGTTCGTATTAAATGGCGACGCGTATTGCTTTGAACTGTTATATTTCAGCGTGTAACCGCCCGGCGGCTCGATGAAGGCGGGATACCCCGGATCTGAACTGGTAAGCATGGTGCCGCCGTGATTGCAAACGATGTCATCAATGACCAGCAGTCCCTTGGCGTGCGCGGCGGCGACAAAATGCTGCAGATCCGCCAGGCTGCCCCAATGCGGATCCACGTTGTAAAAATCGCGACCGGCATAGCCGTGAAATTCCCCGTTGGCATTCACTATGACGGGAGAGATCCAAATGGCCGTGGCGCCCAGCGCCTTGATGTAATCCAGTTTTTGTTCGAGGCCCTTGAAGTCGCCGCCGTGGACCGACGTAGTGCCACTTGCGTTAAAATTCCCATCCGCATTGTTGTTGGAGGCGTCGCCGTCAAAAAAACGGTCGGTGATCACCTGATAGATGCTTTGCGACTGCCAGAAACTGTTGGTGGCATTTTGGGCCGTGGACAGGAACGGGAAGCACACCCATGCAGCCAGCGTCCAAGCGACCGCGCGCGCAGGTCGTTTTGGCAAAAGACTTCGGATCATTTCGGCTGCGTTTCCAGCAACAAGGTCACCCGCCGGACAGGGTCAGCGGCCGTTCGGTCAACCAGACCTGTCGCGTCGGGCTTCACCTCAACGGTGAAATAATGTGTCACCGGGTTGTATTGGATCGGATCGTCCAGGCCGGAAAGGATCGTCAGCTTCGGCTCGCTATCAGCGTAACCATGGAGCGTGACGGACTTTTCATTTTCCGCAAACACGACGCCGACGGTCAACTTGCCGCGCTCATCTGACAGCATGGAAATCCTCTGTTTACCGGTGCCTACGAATTTACCCTTGTCGCCGAGGAAGGCAATTCCGCTTTTGCCGACGGGCGCGACCTCGTAAAACACGCTCGCATTGGCATTGGTACCCAGCGGTGCGGAAAAACCTGCGGCGGCATCCAACCGCTGGCCTTGGGCGGCAAAGTAGTCGTAAACATACGCGGGGCAGTTCAAGCCAAGCTGGGCCGGCGTGAACCCGACCTGGTCACCGGCGCCCTTGGAGCGGCGGAACGCGAAGACATACTCCGTTTTAAGACCGTTGTGATCGGTCCAGGTGCCCGCGATCAACGGGGCTTTTTTATTCTGCGCATCCGCGATGTAGCTGGCATCGAGCGGCACGATGGGCGCATCCGGTTTGACGATCACGCCATCCGCACGCACTGCCTGCATGAGATTCGCCTTGTTCTCCGCCCCGAGCGCGTCACCGATGCCGACCGGGCCGGCGGACAGGGTGGACAGCAGGACGTTGTTCGTCTCACCGCTCATGTACACGTCCGCCCACGGCCACATGCCCAGCGCGGAAGCCAGGCGCGAGGTATAAAGAAAATCATTCCACTTGTTGGTGTTGAAACGGTCGCCGCTGGTGCGGATGGAGGTCAGATTTTCGTAGCGGCTGCCTTGCAGAAAATTGCAGGGCAGCGGCATGCAATATTGCAGGGAGACCCCCTGCTCTTTGCAGGCGCGGGACATGTTATCGAGAAACGCCTCGGCGGTGCCGAGCTCGCGGCTAAAGCCCGGCGAGTAGGCATAGATGTAATTCATCCAGTCCTGTTCGTACGTGACGATGCCTGAATCCTTGCAGTAGCCGGCGATGTTGTCCCACCACTTGGGGTCCACGGCGGCGATGCCGGAAATTTTGTATTTCTCATGGTACGGACTGGACGGATCAATCCAGCGGTTGTGCGTGACCAGCGGCAGGCCGACCGCCTTTTGGAAAGCGGCCAGTCCATCCGGGAACAGATCGGTGTGGGCCTTGTATTCCAACAGCCCGCCATAACGGTTCCACTCGCCCGCCGGCAGCTTGCCGGCCTTCTTGGGCTTGCCCGCCACGCCGTCATAATTCGTGATGGTCTTGTAATACCACCAGGAATCCAGTTGCAGATAGCGGATGGGGATCTGCTCCTGACGATAGGTCTCAACCAGGCCTTGCAACGTATTCGCGTAGCCCTTGGAAAAATCATAGTTGTAGTAATACGCCGCGCCGTTGTCAGTCCAGTAACCCAGATATTTCAACGTCGTGTCCGCGTCATAGGCCGGACGCTTGGCGCCGCCCATATCAACCAATGCCTTGCCCCACGTGTCCCAGGTCTTGTTGATGCCCTTGCCGAAGGCGACGAGCGTCTGCTGCGTAAAACCGGCCGGCACGTTGCGCAGGTCGGGATTGAAACCGCTCGCGACCCGCTTCTGACCGTCACCATTCATGCTGGCGACCATGAAATGGGAGGCGGGCGAGATCAGGAAGGCATTTGCGTCATCATCGAACAACAGCCAGGGCGTCGAGATTTCCGCGCCGGAAAAATGTGGCGGCGCAAACTCATGGAGCCCGTAGCTGAAGATGTGCAATTTATCCGGCACCGTCGTAAAATCAGGAAAGGCGGCCGGCGGCAGTTCGGAAGCCTTGCCGCAGGTCTGCGAAAAAAGCGCCAGCGGCTTGCCGTCATAAATCCGGATCCAGCCGCTCATTGGCAGTTGCCCGCCTTGCCAGTCAAAGGCCGTCTGTTGGTAGGCGCCCAAATCATCGTGACCACGGCTGGTTTTGACATGCTGCAGCGGGGTGGCCAGCGAACCGCCAAAGGTCCACGCCGGGTCACGGAAAACAACCAGATAGCCGCCATTTTTGGCGTCCAATTTCACATCCACCGCGACATCACCCGTACTGGAACCATGGTTCGCCGCTCGGCTGACATTCAGGAACAACGCCAGCACCAACCCGGCCAGCGCAGGAAATGACGTTTTACGAAGTGCAAATAAATTAAACATGAATCTGATGACTTTTGTATTTGCCGCCGGTGCGGCGGGCCGGCCGGCATCGCAAAATTTATTTTATGGCATCCTTACCACGCAGGCCATGCTGGTAAATCCTCGTCCCCGGCGTCTTGGGTCGGGCAACCGGATGATCTTGGCGTCGATGCTTCAGATGTGGGTTCATCAGGGTTAATTATGCGCCAATTGCCAGAACCGGCCAGCCCCCAAAACCTGTGGTAACCGCCCCGGTCCCCCCGATGGCCCGGGCTTACGAAGTTTTTCGCTGGCTGAGAAATTTCAGCGCCGCCTGTGTCCGGGACCGGACATGCAGTTTGGTGTAAATATGGCGCAAATGCCAGGTCACGGTCTCGATGCTGATGGACAGCTTGTCGGCAATCTCCTTGTTGGCGCAGCCTTGGGACAGAAGCTCCAAAACCTCCTGTTCGCGGCGGGAAAGGTTGTCCTCGGCGGCAACGGGGGCGGGAGCCGGTTCCCGGAACGTTCCCAGCACCTTGCGGGCAATCTCGCTGGACATGGGCACGCCGCCCGCATGCACTTCGCGGATGGCCTGCAAAATTTTTTCCGGCGCAGCGCGCTTGAGGATGTAGCCGCTGGCGCCCGCCCGTAATGCATTAAATACCCGGTCAGCGTCATCATAGACGGTGATCATCACCACCTGCACCTCGGGCAGGAGTTCCTTCATGCGCGAGGTGCATTCGATGCCCGACATCTCCGGCAGGTTGATGTCCATGAGGATCACCTCCGGTGCGGCCTTGGGCAGCACCCGCAACGCCTCCTCCGCGCTCCGGCAGGTGGCCACGCACAAAAATTTCGCCGACGATTTCAACAGCCATTCAAGGCTCCGCCGGATGCCGGCATCGTCCTCCACGATTCCTACGGTGATCACTTTTTCTTTCAAGGGCTCAATATCTATCAGGGTTTGGCCAAGGGCAAACTCATGGTGACCGCCACGCCACCGCCGGGCAAGCTGGCAATGTCACATTGTCCGCCGATCTGCGCCATGCGGCGCCGCAAATTGTCCAGCCCGTCACCCGCCTCTCCTTCCGTGGCCGCCGGCAGGCCCCGGCCGTTGTCTTCAACGATGATCAACAGGCGGTCCTTTTCCTCGAACGAAATCTTGATGCGCACCCCGGTGGCGCCCGAATGGCGGACCACGTTGGTCAGCGCCTCCTTGAAGGCCAGGAACAGGTTGTGGCGCTGTTCCGAGCTCAACGGATGTTCCGGCCCGGCTTCCGGCACCTCCAGCCGGCAGCGGATGGCGGTAGGTTCCAGAAAACCTTGCGCATACCGGCTGAGATATCCGGTCAATGAATTGACCGAGTCGTTCCGCGGATTGACCGCCCAGACGATCTCATCCAGGGCCACGACCAGGTCATGGCAACGCTGGACGATGCGCTGGAGCGCTTCCTGTTTCCCTGTGGTGAACCGCGCAGGATCTTGCAGCATTCCGCCCAGCAGGCTGATTTCCGTCAGGCCGGCGCCCAGATCGTCGTGCAAATCTTGGGCGATGCGTGAACGCTCCCGCTCGAGTTCATGCTGTTGTTCCAAGTGTTCCATCCGGTGGCGCATCCGGCGGCGCATGGCGATGACCACGGCGAGCAGCAGCAACATCACTGCAATCAAACTCACGCCCCCTTGAAACCAGACCGTTTGGTAGAAATGCGGATTCACCTTTACCGTCAACAGATCCCCCTCCTGGCTGAAAACACCATCGCTATTGCAGGCGATGACCCGAAAAACATATTCCCCCGGCGGCACATGGCGATAGACCGCCTTTCTTCCCGGCCCGGCGGGATTCCAATCACTGTCCAGCCCTTCGAGTTTGTATTTGAATTGCACGTGCAGCGGTGACCCGAGGCTCAATCCCGTGTAATCAAATTCCAGGTCGCCGCGGCCGGGCTCAATGGCGATGGCTTCCGACGTTTTCCCGCCGGTTCTGACGGCGGTAAGGATTGCGCCGGCCCGGCGCGGCCAGACGCGTTTGTCATCCGCCCACATCTCTTCGAGGGTGACCGCCGGCGGACGGGAATTGATGCGGACTTGCCCCGGATTCACCGCGGCCACGCTGTTGGCCATGGCAAAATACAAAGTGCCGTCCTGACCGCGCCAGCAACTCGGTTGATAGATGATCGCGCTGCCGATCGTCAGCAGGCCGTCGGCCTGGCCGTAAACACTCACCGGCAGCTTGTCGAGTTTACCCTGGTCAAATCTGGCGCGGGCGGCGGCCTGGATGCGGACAATGCCCGCCCGTGTTCCCAGCCACAAATCGCCGGCGGCATCACCCAGGATCTGCACAATGCTGTCCGAGGGCAGGCCGTCCTGCACCGTGTAACGGCGAAACTGGCCGTTGCTCCAGTGCAATAATCCGCCTTCCTCCGTGCCCGCCCACACCCCGTCGTCGGCCGTCGGCCACAAGGCCCAGATTCGTCCCAGCGAGTTGCGATCCGGCGGCACCAAAGTGATAAATTTTGCGCCGTCCCAGCGCAACAACGTTCCCGCCAGTGTGCCGGCCCAGATCGTTCCATCGGGCGCTTCGGCGAGGGCGGTCGGATGGTCCCCAACGGTTTGGGACGAGTATTCAAACGTAAGGTTGCTGTTGGAAAGGCAGATGATTGAAAAGAGGGTTCCCACCCAGAGC
>Ga0210392_10001941_pt1 | contig 10656 bp, 8 predicted proteins | sample IncBWC30OmetaG_FD_161057 | JGI IMG/M metagenome (GOLD analysis project Ga0210392, IMG submission 161057) | Forest soil microbial communities from Barre Woods Harvard Forest LTER site, Petersham, Massachusetts, United States - Inc-BW-C-30-O ...
TTTATGGCGATGCGCTCGTCGAGTTACACGTGTGAGCGGCAACCACGACACCCATGCCACCGCGACCGAGCACGCACTCGACACGGTACTTGCCCGCAAGCACCTGACCCTCGACTACCTCGTCGTGCATGCTCTCGCCGTTGTCCTGCTCGCCGGAGCAATAAGAAGCCACCTCGGCGCTATTTCAGCAGAGGGGCGCCCGCAAACGCCTTCGATTCAAATCAACGAAGTGAGCGAGCCTTACGGCAAAAAGCGCCTGTTTCAAGCGGTCTCGGTCAAGTTCAACGAGGGCAAGCGATACGGCCTCACGGAGCCTAGTGGCGCCGGCAAGTCGACGTTCTTGAAGATCGTTTCGGGCGAGCGTGCGCGACGTCACCTCGTGAAATTCAGATCGTCCAGCCACAGATCGTAGTTGCTCGGCGGGTCAAAGTAGAACTCCAGCCCGAACATCTCCGTTCGGGCCCGAGTTCATCATCCGCGATCGGGACTGCAAGTTCGGCGCCGAATTCGATCTCGCTGCCCAAGCCCTCGGAACGCGGGTCGTCAAGACCGCCGTCCGAACGCCAGATATGAATGCCACCTGTGAACGCTTCCTCGGCAGCGTGCGTCGGGAGTGTCTAGATCACGTCATCGTCTTGAGCAGGCGCCATCTGCTCGCGGTACTCGCCGAATACGTTCGCTACTTCAATCATGCCCGGCCCCACCAAGGCTTGAACCAAAACTCACCAACCGATCCTCGCCCAGCAACGCTGGTTGGCGAGGTGATCGCCTTTCCCGTACTCGGCGGCCTCCATCATGACTATCGACGTGCCGCGTGAATGCAGGAAGTCCCTGCCCGCGCGATGCTGCGATCCTGCAAAGTAGCCACCAGGGAGGGTAAAATAACAAAAAAGGCCGAGAGAGCCGAGATGTCACCTATGTCACCCGGACACCTGTCACCCATGTGCCCGGGCCAGAGTGTTACCCATGTACCCTCTTGCACATTCCGCCGTGTGTGATCTAGATGGCGCGAAACGGATGATCACGATGCCCCGTCGCGCGCAATCTCATCGATAAATCCTCGGAGTACGGGGGTGAACCGTCTTGACGACGGCCTTGAACATCGTCGTTGGCGAGGCGCTAGTTCCTTCCGAAGGTGCGACGATGAAAAAGTACAGCTAGCCTGGTTCCAACGCAATGGCGCGCGCGACAAATGGGGGCACAGCGCGGGCCAAACGTTGCATCTCGGGCGATGAACGTGGGAGAGAGGGTGGGTTCAGTCAAAACCGAGACCGGTCAATTGGTAGCAGAAATCGTAGCACGTCAGCGTTGGTTTACGATGCCCGTCAGCGCATCTTGGCTGCATAGAATAGATCTGCAGCGCGCAGCCTATCGGGCGACGCTCGTCGTTTTGATCTTGGTCGGGGTTTATTTTCGATCACGGCGCTACTGGATCGATCCGCTCGGGCTTTGGCTCGACGAAGCAACTTGGGGTTTGCGCCTGTTCCGCCGCCCGCTCACGGAGCTCGAGTTTCGACCGATCGGCTACATGGCGCTGACCAAGCTCATCGTCACGACTTACTCTGACGAACGCAGCTTACGGCTCTTGAGCTACATCGCTGGCGTGGCAAGCCTGCCCATCGCGGCCGACCTGTCGAAGCACTTGTTCAAGTCGCGCTTGGTTCGCGTGCTGTGCGTCGCGGAAGTCGCGTACAACCCGCTGCTCATCGACATGGCTCGCGAGTTCAAGCCGTACTCGGTGGAGTTTGGCGTGCATTTCGGGCTGATCTGGCTCTTCGTCCGTTGGCGAGCGAACCGTTCGCGCGTGTGGTTCGGGGCGCTCCTTGCCTGCTCGGTGCTGGCCTTCCCGTTCGCCTACAACGTCGTGTTCCTGCTGCCGCCGCTGTTCACGCTGCTCGGTTACACGTTCTTGCGCGAGAAAGCGTATCGACCGCTGCTCGTTACCGTGGCTGCCGCTGTTGGCGCGATTGCGGTGATGGTCGCCATCTACGTCAGTGCACTGCGCGGCACGACCGCAGACAGCAGTGGCACCGAGCAATTCTGGGGCAAGAAGTACGACGTATTCTACCTGCCAACGGCGCGGCAACCTCACCACGCAACGACGCGGCTCAGTTGGCTTGCCCGGAAGTACTGCGATCTAGCCGCCTTGCCAGGCAGTCACGGCGAGCGGCCCATTAAGGCGAACCCCGCCGCGATCGACACGATGGGCAAGTTGGCCGAAGTCGGCTCCTATGCCTGGCTCTTGCTGCACGGTCTCGGGATTTTCGCGCTTCTCGCTTACCGGCGTCAGTGGGCATTGCTCCTGCTCGGGCCGCTACTTATGAGTATCGCCTTCAATGCTCTGTCCCTTTGGCCGTTCGGCGCCTTCCGCACGAACGTTTTCCTGCTCGCTTACCTAGTCTTGATCCCCATGGTGGGCTTAGATGTATTGCTCGCGGCGCGCGTGGCCGTTGTTCGGCTGGGAGGCGCGCTCGGCTCAGCGCTGCTACTAGTGACGAACCTGAGCGCCGGGTTCGAACCACATGTGCGCAAACACTTTTTCTCCGGACAAACCGAAATAGCTAGCCTCGTCAGGCGCATGGCTTCGATTCGCGCGCAGCAACCCGATGAGCTACGCCGCCAGCCCACGCTGACACTATTGCTTGATTCGTACTCGTGTGCACCTTTCATCTTTGAGACGCGGTACAACGACAGTGCGAGGCGCGAGTTCGGTTCGTTTCTAGACAACGAGATCGACATTCGCTGTGAGACGATCTCTGCAGCGAGCAATCTGATGCGCCGCGCCCCGGGGCAGCTGCTTTTCCTCGTAGTCACGGACGAACGGCGTATGTCTGTCTACGCCAGAATGCTTCGCGTGCAATTCAGCGTCGTCGTCCACGAGAAGGTCCGCGACACTCACGACTTGTATCTCGTGAAGGCGCGTTGATTCGCGATTTGTTCGTCATGAAAGCGACGGAGCCACGTCGAGACACCAGGCTCCGTCAACCTTCGGCGACGTCGTAAACACACAAAGAGCGCAACGGGCGGCTCGCTGCAATTCGCGCAACGGGGACGGATATGACGGACGGCGCGGCAGCTGAAGCCAGGAGCCTGTCGTGGCTACCACGCTCTTCCCGTATAGGATTGTTGGATTGTTGAACATTTCACTCCGACAAGGGCCTGAAGCTCCGACACATCGTTGCATCGTTGGCCTGCCGCGGGCTTTCACCGCCACCGCGAAAAGCTGTTCACGAAGCGCTGCGGCCGCGGCCTTGCTCGTGGGCGGCCTCGCCGCTGACCTGCTGCGCTCGCATTGGTTGGCCCTTCTCTTCACGTTTGCCTTCGGAGCCGCGTCGGGCGACCTCATGGCGGAGAAACAGGAGTTCGGCTATCTCGTGACGGGTCTCATCGTCGTCGGCGTCATCGCTACAACCGGCATTGCGTGGCGCCGGATTTTGGATCATTTACATCCATACGCGCCCTATCGGAGCGTCGATCGGCGACTTCCTCGCTGAGTAGTTTTCCGTCGTATGCCGTTGCGCATGCCGGCCTCATGCCATCACAGCACCTCAGATGGGCTTGGCCGCAGCGTTTACTGCAGAAGGAGCATGGTAAGCCTTGGTAGCATTCGGCGATCTGATAGTTCCTAGGCGCTCTTGCAGAAGATCGTGCCACCCGTCTCTCATGCCGGTATGGCTCACAGCGCCGGGGGACGCGGGACGAGCACTTGGAAGCTACGGCCGTCGGCGGTCAGCGAAATGAGTTGGTAACTTGCCTTGAGTGGAGCGAGTTTCGCCGCGGGCACGGTGGGCCAAAACCAGATCTTGGCTGTCGCCGGAGCTTGTTGCTGCGCGCGAATGCTCCCGTAAAATTCCCGCGCGGATAGTGCGCGCGCCCCGGGGTTCGCCGCGTAGCGCTTGAACACGTGGGTTCGCATGTAACCAGAAGGGCCGACGAGTACGAGCCCGAGCGGCTGACTCTGTATTACCATCGAGCGATAGATGTCGCGCAGGTGGACGTCGCTCGCGATCTCGCGCTGGCTAGCAGTGTAGCCTTCCGGCGCCATGAACACGAGCGCGGCGGGCGGCAGCGCCCAGGCCAGTTTGCCAATCGCGAACCCGCGGATTGCGGCGAGGCGATGGACGAGGAGCCCAGCCAAGAGACACAAGATCACGACGTTCGGCAACTGCACCGGCACGTCGAACGTGCGGTCTCCGACCACGAGCGTCACAACGACGCTGAGTACCACCGCAAGCCCGAGCTGACCTAGGCGCCAGATGCGCCAATCGGTTAAAGCGCTCAGGATGCCCGCCAAATAAAGGACAGCGACCGCCCAAGACCCCGCTGTCAAGAATTCCCAACTGCGCGCCGCTTGCCGCGCTAAGTTGAAATGCAAACGTAGCGCCGTCGTCAAACTGCGCGGGCCGTAAACGTACGCGTGGAAATGCCACGCGACGACGGGCACGTACACTGCGAGGGAGCACAGCGCAAACCAGAACACCCGCCGCGCGTGCGCGCCAAGCGACGCGCGCGGTCCGCGTCCGTCGAGCGCAAAGGTGCACACGAAGAGGGGCAATGTCGTGGCGGACAGCGGAGTCACGAGCATGCCTAGGCCGAACAGCACGCCTGCCAATCGTTCGCGCCCCCGCAGGTACAGCATAAGCGACAGGGTAACGAGGCCGACCTCGAGAATATCGACCTCGGCCAGCAACATAGCGCGCACGAACTCTCCAACGCACAGCAGAAATGCGACGCCGCTGACGCCCGCGATGCGCGAGCCAAGTCGGACGCCCATAACGTAGACCGCAAACAGGGTGCCGATGCCAAAGACGAGGGCCATCACATTCATGCCCAAATCTGTCTGAAAGGGCAGCAGCGCGTGAAACACCGACCCGACGAGCATGTAACCGATATGGACAACGCAGCTGTCGAAGTCGTGGACATCGATCTGGTCGTTGTAGACCGCGGTGTCGCCGTTCTGAACGACCGCGCGAAGCATCGTCGCGTGCGCTGCGAAGAGCACCAGGAAAGCGGCCGCGACGAGCCACCGCTCCTTGCTCCGAAGTTGCGCTAACAGCGAGCGAAGCCTGGCTTGCATTCGAGCTAGGTTTCTATCCGAATCGGAGCGGGCAATCACGGGCAAAGGCTGCTGGATCACCCTTGGTCGCGCCACGAACGCCCGGCCTCGAAAGAGGACGCTTGCGTCCCTCATCCGAAGACTACAGCAAGGCCCGCTCAGTCACAATGGAACGCCCAGCCCGCTATTGGCAAGCTGTGTGCCGCCTCGGGCTGCTGGACGCGAAGAACGGAGCCACATGACGGGAGCCGCACCAGCCTGTCCCAAGAGCGGCCGCGACGGCAGCGGCCGCCGGCTGCGAACACGCCAGAGCTTCGGACGTCGTTCGCGCCCCGGCCCACGCCCGACTCGAACGCGCGGTCGGGTGCGAGTGCTCGTCGCCCCCGTACGTCCCCCCCAGGGTCTCCAAGAGCTGTCCCGGCCGGATACCAGATCCTCAGCGGTCAGCGTGAGATGGATCCGGCTGACCGCCCGCGCATGCACTGTGATTTAAGCGGTAACCATGACCAGTCTCGCGGTGCCTGGCGGGCTGGGATTCTGGACCGTGTGAGTGCGGGGCCTGGAGACGCATCGCTTGTTGGTCGCTGTGGGCCGCCTCCTGGGCGGTCTGTGCTGGCGTTTCAGCGGCTTCCCGCCACGCGCTGGAGCTTGAGTTCGCGGTAGGCGTCGCCAGAGCGGCACCGATGCGGGCTTCTCTGGCGCGGGCTTCGGCCACGCCCCCGCTGCCGTGTCGCACACCAGAGTCGACAGTCGCTCAGGGTGCCGCGAGGCGTCTCCCGTCCAATCAGCATCCCCCGCCAGCACGGGACGCCGCCCGCACGACACCTTATGGGCTGGCATTCGGGCTCATCCGGCAATGCATTCGGGCATTGGTTGGCACGACCAATGCCCCGACGCTGGCTGAAACAAACAGGACGGAGAGTTCTTGCAACAATCCCCCGAGTCATTGCACGTATCCGCGACAGAGCGACAATGATAGCCGTCCACCCGTAGCCCACAGGAGTCGGAAAATGATGGCGCGCAAACGCCGTCGGTACCGCAGTCACTGTTTACGCGGCACTGCGCCGGCACACATTCATTACCGCCGTTGGTCGCGTCTGAATCGCCTACGCACGCGCAGGCGCTGCCCTTGCCACAATCGCTATCCGTACGACATTGATCAGATCCGCAAACACCGTTAAAGCAAAATCGAACGGAGTCCGTTCCAGAGCAATCGGCGTCCGACTTGCAAGGTACGATGCCGCCGTCCAAACCGCTATCGCTAAGCGGCGTGCTCGGACAGGCGATTGCTTCGGGCCGCCCACTCGTCGGGTTGGGCGTGGTGTGTTGACGGCCGCATTCGACTGCTCCTGCTCCTGCCACGTCAACGGGGCCGCCTGCGGTCGGTTGTGCGTCACTTCCGCCGTCACCGGCTGCTCCCCCGGGCCCGGTCATTGGTTGGACGCCACCGGCGCCACCTTCATTGCTCGCACTAGTGACAGCCTTGCCTGCGCAAGCGAGGACGGAGGCGACAAAGAACAAAAAGAAAGCCCTAGAGACGCGGGCCAACGTTACGCGGGCCTGCTTCGAAGCACGCGACGCAAAGGGCGCATCAAAACCGAAGTCCATTCGCAAAGTATAACTAGTCAACCGGCTCTGTCGATCGAATTGGATAGCAAGGCGTACGAACTCGTGCCGAGTTGGTTGTAACGGCGTATCCACCCGATGAAGTTCGGGCTTGACCTACGGTCGGCGGCAGCAGTTCTGCTGCAAAAGCAGTCTGATTCGCTTGCCGGGCGTCGAATCGAGGCGAGTCGGGACGTCGGTTAGGTACGCGAGGGGGTCGACTTCGTTTGCGACGCATGTCGCGACGACAATGTGAAGCCAACCTTTCAGGGTTTGATTTCTCGTACTTCTTCATGAACACGCTCGGGCTGATCCCGCCGAGACTCGAATGGGTCGAACGTTGTTGTAGTGCTTGCGCCAAGCTTCGATGACCGCCCTGGCTTCGACGCGCGAACGGAACCACTCCATGCCCAGGCACTCGTCGCGAAAGCGGCCGTTGAAGCTCGGGTTTGCCTGGGTCGATGAACGCTGTTTCGATGCCTTCTTGGAGCATCCAGCGCAAGAGTGCCCTGGAAACGAACTCAGGTCCATTGTCACAGCGCAAGGAGCGCGGAGCGCCGCGTACGCTCACGACGCGGGTGAGGACTTCGACGACGCGAGCCGCGCGAATGCCACTGGCGAGGCTCTCACGCGTCCATTCGTCGATGACAGTCAGGCACTTGATGGTGCGGCCGTCAGCGAGCGTGTCCACGAAATCAATCGCCCGCACGTGGTTGGGGCTGTTGGGTGGTGTGGGTCGCGGCTCCCGCGCTGCCCCTTCTGCCCTCAGCCCCATGCCCCTTCTCGCTGCTCCGCCACCCCCCTTCACCCCACTCAAATGAACGGGTCTATGACAGTAGCGCTAGAAACCGCCGTATGCAGTGAACTGCTGTACCGGCGGTTGGGTAAGGCTGCCGTAGTCAGTGAATTGGGTACTGCCGTCTGAGCTGTAGAAGATAGACCAGAAATCATCGCCCGATTGTTGAACAGTAGCAAGATCAGCAAGCCAGTCACCGTCGTAGTCGCGGACGACCGGCAGTGCGTACGCGGCACCCCACGACATCGACCAACTCACACTGGTATTCTCGTACCACACATAAAAGGTGGCCGTAGACGGCCGCCAGAATGCGAAGTCCGTAAGACCATCTCCATTGTAGTCAGCAGGCGTAGGAATGTCTCCTGAAGCGTATGCGCCCCAGGTGGCCCAAGTCCAATACCCAGGCATGCCACTCAACAGAATGTATTGCTTTTGCTCTGACGGACGCAAAACGGCCATGTCCGTTATTCCGTCACCATCATAGTCGCCCGGAATTGGGATATCGGTCGGGGCTCCCCATTGTGTCGTTGTGGTAACACCAGTTGAACTAGCAACTACCGTCCAATTGCCTGTTGACGGCGTCCATCCCGCGAGGTCCGACTTCCCGTCGCCGTCGTAATCGCCGGGCACAATTACATCGCCGGGCGCGCCGAACGTATAGTTATGAATGGTGTATGGCGGCGAGGACTGCCGACTGGTGATCACCGTCCCCGAACTTCTCACTACCGAGTAATCGGGCCTCCCATCCCCATCGTGATCAAACACAAATGGAGTATCTAAAGACGAACTCCCCACTGGGTAATAGAATTGATCACTGTCGACATAAAATCTATTGAGACTAGGATCGTATACCGTCGGCAACGAGCTGGCACCGCCTGCCACACTGCCCGACGCCAACACAGTTGAATTTAGGTCGCGTACGCCGACGCATCGGCACGCCGATTCAGACCAGATCCTCTGCGTGAGAATCCCTCGAACATAACTTGTCTTGCCTTCGCACATGTCTCCGATCTCGTTTGTGTAAGTCGTGTGGTCCGGATCGGTGGCGGCTTCAGCAAGCTCGTGAGATACAGTCACTACAGTGGTCGAACCCGTATCGACAACAGCGTATCTAATGTCGTAGAGGGTACCATTCACAGTCAATGGATATGTAATTCCGGTGCCCGTGTCGGTACACGTGTCTGCTAGGCTCCCTTGGGTGGTATAACTGCACCCGCCTGATGATCTACAAGCCGACCCAAAAAAAGAGGTCGCCGTAGAAGCGTGGTGACCACGAGCGTTATGGGTATGGTCCCATTGGCTATGTGAGTTTGACGCGAGGATCATAACAAAAACATCGTTTGAGTCGGGGACAATTCCGGCCGCACCAATTGATTGGACTAGTTGTCCGACCAACGCACACTCGCTTTGGTAACCGGTGTTGCCGGCTGAGTAATCTGGTAAACGCTGTCCGAAGCTTCCGTTGCCGATGCCGTACTCAGCCATTCGGTTATAAAAGGCTGAGGTGCCCGAAAGCGTCTGCACCGAGGATGTGTAATCGCTTGATGTCCCCGCATCCCAGACGCCCCAGAAAAGTAGACTAGGTCGTTGATTGGCCATAACTGGACCGCCCGAGCTGTTTTCCGTCTCCGTCGTACAAGCGGTAACGCCTTGCTGAGCAGCAGCGGGCGACGCCGTCGCGGCCGCCACCGTTGTGGTTGATGCGCCTTGTGTCCCGACCGCGACATTGGCACCTCGTATTCCGGCTGACCGTTGAGTTGCCCCTACTGGGATTCGGGCGATCGATATTAGGGGAGGCGAGGGCTGAGGAAACTCGCTATCACCGACACGCGCGTCAGCAGGGCTCGCGGCCGCAGACAGCTCCTCCTTTACCGTATCGCTATCATGCTCGAATTCGGAGTTTTTCGCGCCACAACCCAATAGGACGTACGCTGCTACCCATGCTGCCCTCCAGACTGAAATTGCCGATCGGTTTGTCGTCACGATGTCCTCCACATTCCTTCAAAACGTGCGCAGTTGCGGCCACCGTTGCTTCTGGTTGCGCACTCCCCGAGGCTTCGATCACTGACAATAGGTGAACTCGAGCTCAATAGGTCCTGGGGGGATCCCTAGCTAGGGTTCGCGCGCCTCTTGACGCACCCGCCGCTCGACGGCTAGAGCGACGAGCGCCGTTCGCTTTCGTACTCCAAACTTTCGGAAAAGATTGGACAGATGAAATTCGACCGTTTTGACGCTACAGCTGAGGTTGCGCGCGATTTCTTTGTTCTCATCCCCACGCATCAAACTTGAGAGAACCTCTGCCTCCCGAGCGGTCAGTTGCGGGGCGGCATGGTTGCTTGGCGCCTTGTGACCCGCGGTTGTTCTCGCGTTCATTTTCGGATGCCCATTCTCTCCCCCTCTCCCGGTAACCGACTACTCCTTGCCCGCGCGGTCGTCGACGTCAGGCGAGCGTTCGATGCGCTGTGGCAGCGGTACGCGCGACTGATGCCTTGAGGGGCTGAGTCCCCCCCGAACCCTGGGGTCACGCATTTACGATGGCAATAACCACACTTGCTAGCGCGACACAATGCAACAAGCGAAACTGACCCATCGAGAACGGTCGCTAATCCGCCGGCGGGATCCGCCATCGCAGTCGATTGCAACCCTGGCACCCTCGTTGAAATCAGAGATTCTTGGTACCGACGTTATCCGCCATCGCTGACAATCGCAATCACACTTGAGTAACTCTGACGTCATTCAAACGTCAGCTCCCCGGAGCCGTAGGTCAGTGGTTCGAATTGGGCTGCGCAGCCCGGCTGCAACACAAAAGGTGTTGGGGGGGCGACTGACGAAGAGGGAGTTCGTTGCCCAGCGCTCAGCGACGTCGCGACTCTTGCTCGAAGGACTCGACAGCAGACTGCGTCCCTCGCCTCCCTTGGAGCTCGGCCGCGATCTGCGCCACCACGTCCCACCGCTGGGCTTCTGCCGCCAGTATCAAGGCGCGAGCCAGCGCCGTCTCCACTACGCCGGACAGGTCGTAAGCGTCGGACGGTTGCGTCCCATCTCGACGTACGATCGCGCACTTGGATGCGCGATCTGGCACGACGGCCGGATCCGTATGGTCGCGCATCGAGCCATTTTCGTGCTCCATCGTGCTTTCCGTGTGGCCTAGATCGGCTTCAATTCCCGGCGCCCGAGCCACCTTACCGGATTCTTGGTG
>Ga0210392_10001942_pt1 | contig 10656 bp, 9 predicted proteins | sample IncBWC30OmetaG_FD_161057 | JGI IMG/M metagenome (GOLD analysis project Ga0210392, IMG submission 161057) | Forest soil microbial communities from Barre Woods Harvard Forest LTER site, Petersham, Massachusetts, United States - Inc-BW-C-30-O ...
CGAGTTCACGCACAACAAGCTCACCTGGCAGATCCGCGGCATCGAGGGCTTCAGCGTCGACCGCTACCCGTTCGGCGCGAGCGGACTGCTCGACTTGAAGCTCCACCCGCGCGGCACCGTGCTCGAAAAGCCGACCGTCGAGATCGCAAGCGACATAGACATCGACGTGGAGCTGGTCTGGGCCGGCGGCAGCGAGCTCGTGGAAGTACGCGCGGCCTCGAAATAATCCGAGAATTTCGCCGATTTCATGGCTACCACAGTGATGATCGACGGCCGCATCGTGTCGCCCGAGCAGGCGGTCGTGAGCGTGTTCGACCGCGGCTTCTTGTACGGCGATTCGGTGTTCGAGTCGTGGCGGACCTACGGCGGCGTGCCGTTCGCGCTGGGCGATCATTTGACGCGGCTCGAGCGCAGCGCGGCGCGCGTGTTGATTGCATTGCCGGTCAGCTTGGCCTCGCTGCGTGAAGAAATCTTGTCGGCCGTGGCGAGCCACGGCAGCGCCGAATCGTATGTACGCTTGACGCTCACGCGCGGTGTCGGACGTGCCCTCGGGCTCGACCCGGAGCTCGCCGAACGGCCGCTGCGAGTCGTGTTCGTGAGCACGCTGTCGCCGCCGCCCGCCGAGCTGTACGAGCGCGGCATTGCCGCGATCACGTATCGCGCCGAACGTCCGAGCGACGCTCCCGCAGTCGCCGACGCGAAGATCGGCAACTACTTGCTCGCGGTCCTGGCGATGCGCGCCGCGCGCGCACAGGGCGCGGCTGAGGCGCTGCTCGAGGACGCGAGCGGCCATATTTTGGAGGGTTCGACCTCGAACGTGTTCGCGGTCATCGCCGGTAAACTGGTCACGGCTCCTGAAACTGCCGCGATTTTGCCGGGCATTACCCGCGCTCATGCGCTCGCGCTGGCGAGCGAGCTGGGGCTCGCCATCGAGCTCTACTCGCCGCTCAAGAGCGAGCTCTTGCGCGCCGACGAGGTCTTCATCAGCTCGAGCATTCGCGAGCTCGTGCCCGTGGTGAGTATCGACGGACAACGCGTGGGCCCCGGAGAACCGGGACCCATCACGCGCGAGCTACTACGGCGCTTTCGAGAAGCCGCCGCGCGGCTCTAGCATCAAGCGTTGGCGTTGGCCGGTGCGTCCGCGGTGCCTGGATTGCCTGGTGCCATTGGGATACGGAGGCGCCCGCCGTCTTGGTAGGCTAGGGCACTGATCGCCTTGTCGAAGAAGGCGCGCAGGAAGCCGACCTCGTGAGGCGGATTGGTGATTAGTCCGGCGTTGCCGATGTTCTTCATCGTCGCAACCACTTCCAACGTGCGCACTTCGCCTTCGCGCGCGAGGACGCTGAGCGCGCTGTCTTTCATCATGCGCACCAACGCTTCGCGGCGCTCCGGCGTAAAGTGGCGATCGGTTGCCGCGACGATCTGCTCTTCCAGCTTCTTTTGTAGCTCTTCGGGTGGCGGCTCGGTGCCCGGGGTGAGCTGCTCGCCGACCTTGAATAGCATCTCGTCCACGACCTGTTTGGGCGGGAACCAACCTCGGAACTCGGGCAGGAAGTGCAGGCTTTGCGAGTTCTTGGCCAAGTCCTGGGCGTCCTCGTCACCGAGCTCGAGCCCTTCGCCGTCGAACGGGTGCTCTTCGGGCGTGCTCGGCACGGGCTCGAGCAGCGAAGCCGCGCTCGAGAAGCCGAGTGGTTCGGGCACGCCGCGCGCAGCGTGGGCCTTGCGAGCCGCGGCGATGCGGCTGCGTGCCCAGCTCACGGGCACCTTCACTGGGCGGTAGTCGGCGCCTGGCAACGCGCGCGCGAGCGCTTCTTTGAGCTGTGATTGATTCAGATCCCCGACGTTGACACGGTGCACGCCGAAATCGTCGTGCAGGAACACGAACACGCTGTGCGCGCGGCTCGTCGCGGAACGCGAGGTAATGACCATGCACACGCTGCCGCCGCTGTCCGGCGCGAGCATCAGGGCCTCTTCGACCTCGGGCGACTTTTCACCGGTGACGCTGGCCACGTGACTCGCCGTCGGCACAGCGACGCCGCGCGCTTTTAGCACGTTCAAACCGCGCCGCGCGGCCTTGCGCACAGCGCCCTGCGCGCGCTCCGAGGCCTCGTTGACGGCCGCAGCATTGCCGGCCTTGACCCATGCCTCGACCAGCGCGGCCGCCTGCGCTCCTGCGCGCTCCAAAGCGGCGAGGGCGGTTTCCGCGCTCGCCGAGAGCTCGGCGGCGGCGAATTTATCGCCCGACTTGTTCGATTGTTTGTCCACCATGACGTCTCCCAAAAAGTAACCAGAGTATTCAGGGTAGCGCGGCGATGGCTTCGATCTCCACGCGCGCTCCCAGAGGTAAAGCCGAGACGGCGACGGTCGTGCGCGCCGGCGGCTGATTCGAGAAGTGGCGGCTGTACGCCTGATTGAAGGCAGCAAAGTCCGCCATGCTGGTCAGGTACACTGTGGTCTTCACCACGTTGCTGAGCGACGCCCCCGCCGCGCTCAGCACCGCGCGCATGTTCTCGATGATGCGGTCCGTCTCTGCCGCGATATCGCCCGTCACCAGCTGACCCGACACCGGGTCGAGCGGGATCTGACCGGCAAGAAACAGCAACGAGCCGTCTTTGATGGCCTGCGAATAGGCCGACACCGGCTTCGGCGCGTCCAGCGACAAAATGACTTCTCGAGGCATGAATTGGGGCGCGGAGTCTCCCTCCGCCTGCGCTTGGGATCAATGACTAGAACACGGCAATCGAGGGCAATTTGCCGGGCGAGTGGCGATTTCAGCGGGTTGCTATGTAGTCAAGGCGCGATGGCGCATCGCGCCGCCTGGCGAGGGGCTCGCATAAGTCCGTTTTCGAGTTCGAGCTCGAACTTGGATTTCGGCGTCGGAGGGGGGGTGTGGCGCATTCGAACCGCGACGCCGAAGGCAACGCCCGACCCGCGTGTGCCCGGTGACCATCAAAAAATAATCCGGGCAGAGCTCGAACGCGGCGTCTACGAGCGTTTTCCGTCCATCGAACGACGCCCGTCGATGGCGCGGCCGAGCGTGATCTGATCGGCAAATTCGAGGTCTCCGCCGTGCGGCACGCCGCTGGCGATGCGCGAGACTTTGAGCCCTCTTCCGGCGAGCTCGCGCGCCAACAGGAGCGCGGTCGCCTCGCCGTCGACGGATGGCGGAGTCGCCAGGATCACTTCCTTGACCGCATCTTCTTCGACGACTTTGAACAGCTCACGTAGCGGTAGCTCATCTGGACCAACGCCGTCGAGCGGCGACAGCAGGCGACCCAGCACGAAGTAGCGACCGCGCATGGCAGCGCTCTTCTCGATCGCCATCAGATCTTGCACGCGGCCGACGATGCACAGGAGGCTGCTGTCGCGCCTGGAGTCGAGGCAAACCGGGCACAGCGCACGCCCACTTTCGCCCACTTGCGCGATGTTACCGCAGCGCTCGCAGCGCTTCACCGTAGCTCCCAGCTCTTGCAGCGCGACGCCGAGCTCTCGACCATATTCCTGACTCTCGGTCACGAAGAACATGGCGAAGCGTTGCGCGGTTTTCTCGCCCACTCCGGGCAGGCGGGAAAGTAGCTCGATCAGGCGTTCCAGGCGGTCGGGCAGCATTGCTTAAACCACGGTCGGTCCCAGTTTCAAATTCTTGATCCGCGCGCCGAGGATTTCGACTGCGTCGGTGATGCCGCGGTGCTTCTTGGCCTGCGCCTCGGCTTGGCGTTGCTTGTTGACGCGCAGCTCCGCGTCGATCGTGGCTAGGGTTTTGATCGTGGTCGCGCGAACCGACTCGAGCTCGAAGACCACCTTCGTGGGCACGCCGAAGTGCTCACTGGCCAAGGTCGTGAGTAGCTCTTGCGAGTCTTTGTCGTTCGCGCCGTGTCCGAACATGTCCCCAGGCTCCCAGCCCAAGCGCATTTCGCCGCCGGTCAGAGACAGGATCGAGGCGCGCGCCAGGAACGCAGCGAGCTCCGCGCGCTGCTCGTTCACTTGGTCCAAAATCGCGCGAAAGGCCGCTAGATCCTCGGCTTTGGGCTCCGCTTGGGGCGGACGGAGTGCGGCGTTGGCGGCGACTCGCGCCTCAGTCTTTTTGTCTGCTTCGCCGTGCTCTGGAAACGGAATGGCGAAGTCCGGATCGAGCTTGGGCTCGGGCCTCCGTGCTGGTGGAGGCTCCTTGCGCCCTTCGGGGGGCGCTTCGGGGCCTGCGCTCTGCACTTCCCGCGGACGGCGGTCTGGAGCGCGCGCTGCGAGATCCGGCGGCTGGTACTCGGGCTGCGGCGCCGCGGCGCGCGCTTGCTGCGCGGGAGCGCGTGATGGCGGCTGCGACCCCTGCGCTGGCTGAGCCGGGCGAGGCGCAGCGAGTCGTTGCTCCAGAGCCGCCAAACGACGCACGAGCTCATCGATTGGCAAGAGCGGTGGCCGGCGCGCCAGGCGCACCAAGAGCATCTCGAGCGCCGCGCGCGGCTGGCCGCTGCGCACGACGTCGTCGAAGCCCGCCGAGAAGCCTTGATGCAACCGGATCAGGTCGTCGGCGTGAGTGGCTTCCGCCAACTGCTGGACGTCACGCACCTCTTCGTCGGCCAGATCCAGCAGTGTCGCGGGCTCCTTGCAGACCTTGGCGACCACGACGTCACGCAGCAGGCCCAGCAAATCCCGCGCGACATGAGCGGTGTCGTAACCTTGGTTCGCGAGCTCTGCGATCACGCGGAGGGCGGCCGCGGCGTCCCCGCTCACCAGCGCGCTGGCGATATCGTGCAGCACCTTGCGGCTGGCGACGCCGAGCACGCGAGCGACGTCTTCGCCGGTGAGCTTTGCGCCGCCCCACGCGATTACCTGGTCGAGCAAGCTCATCGCGTCGCGCATGCTGCCCGCCGCTTCACGCGCGATGACGCCGAGCGCGGCTTCGTCGCTCTCGATCTTTTCCTGCTCGAGCACGTAGCGCAGCCGACTGGCGATCACCTGCGTCGGGATCAGCTTGAAGTCGAAGCGCTGCACGCGGCTCAAGATCGTGATCGGGACCTTGTGCACCTCGGTCGTGGCGAAGATGAATTTGACGTGCGGCGGCGGCTCTTCGAGCGTCTTCAGGAACGCATTCCAAGCGTTCGTCGACAGCATGTGCACTTCGTCGACGATCACGATCTTGAAGCGGTCCCGCGCGGGGCGGTAGGGCAACGAATCTTGCAGCTTTCGCACGTCGTCGACGCCGGTGTAGCTGGCGCCGTCGATCTCCCGGACGTCGACGTCCGTCCCTAGCGCGATTTCGAGGCAAGCGGCGCATTTCAGACACGGCGTGACCGTCGGACCCAGGTCCTTGCCGGGTGGCGTGGTGTCCGGATCCCCCAGGCAATTCAGGGCCTTGGCCAAGATGCGCGCGCTCGTGGTCTTACCTACACCTCGCACGCCGGTGAACAAGAAGGCGTGCGCCACTCGACCGCTGTCGATGGCGTTGCCCAGCGTGCGCGACACGTGGTCCTGACCGACCAGGTCCTCGAAGCGCATCGGTCGCCACTTGCGCGCCAAAACCAGGTAGCTCATCTGCAAATACTCGCGTAGCAGATAGCGTGCGCCCTGGCGAGCGGCGCACCAAGCCGCAAGCGATCTTCGCTGTTTGCGAGCGCGATTGAGCGGAGCCGCGGGCCGGAGTAGCTTTCGAAGGTGCGATTGTTTTGTGTGCTTCCGTGCGTCATGGCCGTCACTGCCGCGTGTCAGCGGCAAACTCCCGCGATCGCGGCCGCGCCCGTGAAGTGCCCGCCCCCGCCCGCGAGCATGATCGCGAGTGCGGACGCGCCTTTGAACACCACGGGGCTGCCGACACGATCGCTCGACGTTCCGGTCTCGAACATGAGCGTGCGAATCAGCCAGCCTGACTTGGGTCAAGTCATCCCGAGCGCTGACGCGGCTCGCTACGAGGCGCGCTTCGTCGTGAGCTCGTCGAAGACGGACCCGCTGCTCGTGGGTCGGCCCGACTCCGAAGCGTTGGTCGTCGCGGTCGCCTTGGACAACGGGCGGCCGCGGCGAGTCGCGCTCGGTCGCGCTGCCATCCCGCTGAGCGAGCTGATTCGTGTCGATGAGGAGCTGACGGACGGCGAGCATTGGTTGTTCGCCGCGCCGCTTCCCGTGAGCGGCGTACCCGAGCCCGCAAAAGGCTCGCCGCGTTCGGCAGTCGCGCGCCGCTTCTTCGTGGGCAAAGGACCGAGCGACCCTGCGGAGGCGAGCGGAGCGGTTTGGCTGCTGGCGCCCGATGGGACTTACAACGGCTCGTACGCCGGGAATGTCGTGTTCGATGCCTTTGCCTTCAACGGGGCGGGTATCGCCCTGGCTAGCGAGCCCACGATCGCCCTCCGCGGCCCAGGTGTCTCCGGCGAGGTGCGGCTTGCCTCGCCGTTTGCGATCGGGAAATTGGCGAACGGCGACTTCGACGTCAAGGCGTCCGCCCCTGGCGCGAATCCGGCCTCCGTCCGCTTCACGGTGAATAGCGAGCTGAGCGGGCGCCCGTGAGCGGCACGTTTCTGTCGGGCGTGGTTTCGGCTTGGGCTGCGGCTCAGCTCGGGCTCGGCGCGTTCTTCGTGCTCGCGTACTTCGCTGGGCGGCGTGAGTCGGAGTACCTCGTGTTCGGGTTGATGTGCTTCTCGTTCAGTGTCTTCAGCGTGGGCGTAGCGATGGATTACCACGACGGACGCCACGCCCACGGTATCCTGTCTGATCAGGTCGGCCTGTCCGGCGCGATCTTCGCCGCGGCGCTCAACGTGCATTTTGCGCTCTGCTTTCTGGGTATCAAGGAAAGCCTTCGCTTTTGCGCTCCGTTGTACCTCGTGGCAACGCTATTTTTAATTGCGAATTGGACGGGCGCGCTGTGGCTGCCGGGCCAGTTCAAGATTGTCGGTTCCAATGTGTTCGGGACGCGCGTCGAGCACATCGTCGCCTCGGCGAGTGCTCTGGGTAACATCTTTTACCTCGTCGGTTTGCTCGAAACGCTGGTTGCCGTCGCGCTCTTGGCTCGCGCGTATCGGTCCGGCCGCCGTGACGCGCTCGTCTCTTTGATCGGGATTTCGCTGACGGTTCCGGCGGTGTTCAACGATGAGGGCTTGGCCTCCGGTTTGTTCACCAACACCATCAGCCTGCTGCCACATACCTTTTTGGTCTTCGCCTTCGGCGTCACAGGCACGGTGCTGCTTCGCTATCGCCTGGCTGCTGCCGGGCTCGAACAGACGACGCAGCGCCTTCAATTGCGCACCGACGAGCTACGAACCTCTCATGCCGAGCTGCGCGTCGTGCAAGGCGAGCTGATGTCGAAGAATCAGCTGGCGGCAGTCGGCGAGCTGGCCGCAGCAATCGCGCACGAGGTTCGAAACCCGCTGGCCGTGATCGTCAACGCCGTTGCCGGCTTGCGACGCGTCTCTGGCAGCGAGGAAGACCGCAGCATTTTGTTGTCGATCGTGGACGAGGAAGCCGCTCGTTTGAATCGCTTGGTGACGGATTTGCTGCGCTTCGCGCGCCCCGTCAACGTGAAGCGCTCGCCCGTCTCGTTGGTCGAGCTCGCCAATCGCTCACGCTCGCAGGCCATGGACGGCCACGACATCGTGGTGACGATCGACGACGACCCCGAGATCAAAACGGTCTGGGTCGACCCGAGCCTGTTCCGTCTGGTGTTCGACAATTTGGTGCAGAACGCTTGCCAATCGATGAAGGGCGGCGGGCGCGTGGACATCATCGTGACTCGGAGCAGCATCAGCAGCGGCCCCGCGGTCTCGATTCAGATCAGAGACCACGGCCACGGTATGGAACCCGAGGTTCGCCAGCGTGCGCTGGACCCGTTCTTCACGACCCGCCCCAGCGGCACCGGGCTGGGCCTGCCCATCGTGCAACGTATCGTCGAAGCGCACGGGGGGGAGCTGGAGATCGAGAGCGAAGAGGGCTCGGGAACCAGCGTGAAACTGCTCTTACCGCTCGGCGCGCCCCCTGGGGTAGAGCTTGCGGATGACCCCCCCGTGCCCCATCACTTGGCCTGAACATGAAAGACCTCGCTCGTGAGCACGTGATAGCGCTGGACAAGGCGTACGTCTGGCACCCGTACACGGCGATGGACGAGTACATCGCCGAGACCAATCCGCTAGTCGTGAGTCGCGCCAGCGGCTGTCGCTTGTTCGACGCGGACGGTCGCGTCTACATCGACGGCAACGCGTCGTGGTGGTGCTGCGCGCTCGGGCACAACCACCCGCGCTTGGTCCGCGCCTTGGCCGCGCAAGCCGAGCGGCTCAGCCACGCCGCGCTCGCCGGCATGACACACGAGCCTGCGGCGCTGCTGGCCAAGAATCTAGTCGCGGTTGCGCCGAGCGGGCTCGAGCACGTGTTCTTCAGCGACGACGGGTCGACCTCGGTCGAGGTCGCGCTGAAAATGTCGCTGCAATATTGGGCGCAAAATGGCCGTCCTGAGCGCACGCGCTTCGTCGCATTCGAGGGCGCTTACCACGGCGACACCTTGGGCACGACGGGCCTCGGCGGCGTCGAGCTGTTTCGCCGCCCGTTCGCGTCGGTGATCATGGACTGCTTACGCGTGCCCGCCGCGAGCGACGGTTACGAACGTGCGTTCGCCGCGCTCGAAGCGCTGCTCGAGAGCAGCGCGGATCGCATCGCGGCGGTCGTGCTCGAACCGATGGTTCAGGGAGCCGCTGGCATGCGCATGTACGACGCGGAATTTTTGCGTCGCGCCCGCGCGCTGACCACGAAGCACGACGTCTTCCTGGTGCTCGACGAAGTGTTCACCGGTTACGGTCGCACCGGGCCGATGTGGGCTGCGGAGCACGCGGGCATCGCTCCCGATCTGCTGTGCACTTCCAAGGGCTTCACCGGCGGCATGCTGCCGATGTCTGCAACCTTGGCGACACGCCGGATCTTCGAAGGCTTCTTCGGCGGTGCCGAGCGCTCCTTCTTTTACGGGCACACGTTCACCGGCAACCCGCTGGGCGCGGCGATCGCGCTAGAGGTACTGCGCGTGTACGAAGAGGAGTGCGTGATCGAGCGGGCCACCGCGAAAGCCGCGCGCATCCGCGCCGCTTTTTCGGGGTTTTCCGGGATCCCTGGCGTGCTGACCACGCGTTCCCTGGGCATGATCGGCGCGCTCGAGCTGGAAGGGCGCAAGGGCTACTTGGAGCGGGGAGGGCTGCGCGTGTACCACGAAGCCCTACGCCGCGGCGCCTACCTGAGGCCCATCGGCAACGTGGTGTATATCACCCCAGCCTTGAACATCGGCGACGCGGATTTAGACGAGCTGCTAGGGATCGTTGCCGAGTCCGTGCGTGCTGTGACGACATCGAGCTAAGCTCCCCCAAAATAAAATGGCTCAGAGAAAACACTACTTGTTCGTGTGCGTGAATCGCCGCCCTGACGGCACTCCCAAAGGCTCGTGCGCGGCACGCGGCGCAGTCGAGCTGCACGAAAAGCTCAAATCCATGCTCAAGAAGCGTGGCCTCGCGGAGCTCGAAGCGCGCGCTTGCACCTCGAGCTGCTTGGACACGTGCTGGGTCGGCCCTACGATCGCCGTCGAGCCCGACAACTTCATGTACGGGCGAGTCACGGAGGGCGACTTGGAAGAAATCGTCGCGGGCCTCGAGAACGGACAGCGCGTCGAACGGCTGGTGCTCCAGCCGAACGACTACGTCGAGCCGAAAGAGCTAAAGAAGCTCTAATTCCTAGACTATTTGCCGGTCACCGAACGGCTGAAGATGGCGCTGCGGTCGCTCCAGAACACGGTTTGCGCAGTGGCCGCCCAGAGCATTCGCCGCGTAGTGTCATAAGGGATCCCGCTCGCTTCGACCAAGCGCACGGGGGACCCTTCGGACGAGATCGAGCCCGTCTCGAGATACTCCTTGGTAAGGTCTTCGCCGATGGTACTGGCGCCTGCGGGAAACGGTGGTGACGCACTGAAGACGTAACGGTCGCCGATGATTTGAAGGCGATCCGCGCCGTCGCCGGCGCCCAGCGCGCGTTTGCGCGTCCACGCGCCGCCGGTCTTTGGTACTACGTCCAAAATCATACCGGCCGCGAAGTCCTGAGTCTCGACGCCGTACACTGAGTCGCCGCTGAGGGTGAACGTGTAGGCCGGCGAAGCCAGAACGTTTGGCGTATTCCCCGTTTGGGGCACGCTCAAGACAGAGGCGTCATTGGTGTAGTAAACATTGTTGGCGTCGGCCGCGACTTGGACGACGTACGTGCTTCCGTCTAGGGTGCTCACGTTTCCGCCCGTGGTCGGCAAGACTGTGTAAAGCCCTGCGTTCGTTCCCCAGAAGGCCTGATCGCCGACACTGGCAAATGACGTGGGCATCACTGCGTCTTGAACTAGCTCGCTCGCGCCGCCTGTCAGCGGTAGCCGCAGCAGCTGAGCGTGCGCGGCGCTGCCGATCAGCGGTCCGCCGTCTACGGCGACGTAGGCATGCCCGCTCGTGATGCCCAGCGCGTTGGGACCGGGAAGATCGGATGCCAAGGTAGTGAGGGCTCCGTCTGCAAGGCTGTACGAAAACAGCGCGCCGTCATGCTGATAATTGCCGAGACCGTCGCGTGTTCCGTACTCGATCCAATACAAGTGCGTGTCGTCGGCCGCCATCGCCGTGACGCCGACCTCTGCGGCGACGGTGGCGCTGCCGCCAATGTTCGCGCCGCCGCTGC
>Ga0210392_10001945_pt1 | contig 10651 bp, 11 predicted proteins | sample IncBWC30OmetaG_FD_161057 | JGI IMG/M metagenome (GOLD analysis project Ga0210392, IMG submission 161057) | Forest soil microbial communities from Barre Woods Harvard Forest LTER site, Petersham, Massachusetts, United States - Inc-BW-C-30-O ...
GTTGCCTTCGCGGACGCGTACGCGTCGTACGGCAAGACGGTGATCTTGGATCATGGCGGGGGTTACTACACAGTCAGCGCCAACCTTGGAGCGATCGACGTGAAGGTGGGGGACGATTTGCCGTTCGGCTCTCGAATCGGGACCGTCGGCAGCGCGGACACCGGTGCGGCGCGTTTGTACTTCGAGATCCGCATCGGCACGAGCACCGTACCGCCCGCGGATTGGTTCGGGATCTGAGCCTTCGACCTGGCTAGCCGCTCGCTCGCCTGCTAACTATCGGGGCGATGTCTGGAGCAGGGTTCGGGGTTTGGGGAGCTCGAGGTGTTTGCTGTGCGCTCGTGCTGTCGTTTGCGCCGCTGGCGGCCGCGCAATCTACGGCGAGCTTTCCCGATCCAAACGGAGCGACGCACGCGCCCGCTGCGCCGCCGCCGGTCGCGCCGCCCTCTGCCAATCCGACGCCCGCGTCGGCCGCGCCGACCGTGTCGCCCACGGATTCGACGACCGACAGTCGCTATCCGGTTTTGCACAATCCGATTCAGGTCAGCGCGGTGCCCGCTACGGGCTCGGCGCTCTCGCTCAGTCCCGCGCTCTTGCCGTATCGCGCTGGTCTGCCGATCCCCGCGGGGTATCGGGTGGAACACCGCTCGGCGAACGGCTTGATTGCGGGCGGGCTCGCGTCGTTCGCGGTTTCGTACATCGCCGCCTTGGCCGTGGGCGTGGGCGATGGCTTCGGCGACGGCACGGGCTGGACGGTCGTGCCCGTGATCGGCCCCTGGGCGGCCATCGGCGCGCGCTCTTACCACTGCGACAACGACCCGTCGCACGCGAACAAGTGCGTCAACGGCGCGTTCAACGAAGTACAAACCATCGCTATTTTGTCGGCCGACGCGGTCGTTCAAGCGACGGGTGCGGTGCTTTTTTTGGCCGGGCTCGGCAGCGGTCAAGACGAGCTGGTGCGTTCGGATCTCGAGACCGGGCTGCGCGTGACCCCGCGCGCCGTGGGCACGACGGGTTTTGGGCTCGGCTTCGATGGCCGTTTTTGATTCTTGGCGGGAACCGAGGTTTTTCGACAACCGCGGCGGCTGCCTTGCCGACGAGGTGTGACGGGCGCTCGACGCGCCCGAACCAGGAGCACCCAAAGATGACCACTCGTGTTGCAGTTGGCGGTCCAGCGACCGGCGTCTATGAAACCGCTACGGCGCCCCGTGTGACCCCTGAGCCCGCCCGGCCCTTTCAACAAATGATGAACGCCAGCTCGGCCGCCATCGTCAGCGGCGCGGAGGCCGCGGTCACTCATCTACCGGGCGGCGGCATCCTCGCGGCCGCCATGCGACCGGGTGGCAACGCCGGAGCGCTGTCGACGACTGCTTTGTCGCTCACCAGCGCTACAGGTCCGACGGGCACGGCCACGTCTGGGGTCACCGGTGGCGTGAGCGGCGTCACTGGGCTGACCAGTGGTGGCGACCCGAGCATGCAGCAGCTGCTCTCCCAAGATGCCGACCAGAACATGTACTACCTGCAGCTTCAAGAGCAGATGAGCGCCGAGAGCCGCAGCTATTCCGCGATTTCGAATGTGCTGAAGGCGCGCCACGACACCATGAAAAACGCCATCGGGAACATCCGCTGAGCCGCACCGCGCGCGCGGGAGGGGCTCGGCTCGGGCCATGCTAGGCTCGGACCGCGGTTTGCGCGGTTAGGAACTCGTTAAGGATTTGCCCATGGGTATCGACGGCATTGGCAAGCCTCCGGGCGCTTCGAGTGGCGGCATCGGTGGCGTACAAGGTGGAGACGCTGCGCGTCCGACCGAGGCCTTCACGCTCGATCCGGGCCTCTCGTCTGGGGCAGCTGCGCCGAGCTCTCGCATCAGCGCCGCGCTGTCGAGCTTGCAGCGCGGCGAGCTATCGCTGGATCAGTATCTGGACGGTCGAGTCAATGACGCGACCAGCCACCTCGCGGGCAAGATCAGTCCAGATCAGCTCGAGTTCGTGAAGCAATCGCTGCGTGAACAGTTGGCGACCGATCCGGTGTTGGTCGAGCTCGTGCGGCAGACGACCGGTTCTGCGCCCGCCACCGAGCTCCGTTGAGCGGCACGCGGGCGCCTACCGCCGCTGTTGCTCTGCCGATCCTCGGCGAATATCGCGGGCTCGTCTTCGTCGACAAGCCGGCGGGGCTCCAGACCGAGCCTGACGCGCGCACGACCGACACGCTGGTTTCGCGTCTTGCGGACCAGCTAGGCGTGCCTTTGTCGCGCTTACACGCGCTGTCACGCTTGGACACCGGCGTCAGCGGAGTCGTGACCCTCGGGCTCACTTCGGACGCGCGGCGCATGGTGCAGGAGTGGCGCGAGCATAAGCGCTTCAAGCGGCGCTATTTGGCGTTGGCGAGCGGGGAGCCCAGCGCTGCGTTTGCGACTCGCGGCGCCTGGTCCGAGAGCATCGGCCGTGCTGCCGGCAGCCTGCGAGCGGTGGGCGGGCGCAATGCCGAAGCCGCACTTACGGACTACGCGCTTGCCGCGAGCAGCGAACCTGTCTCGCGCGCGATGCCTGGCCGCGTGCATTTGCTCGCGCTGGCGCCGCAGACTGGCCGTACGCACCAGCTCCGTGTGCATTGTGCGGCCCACGCTCTGCCCTTGCTCGGCGATCGCGCGTACGGCGGCGCGTCGCGTCTGATTTCCGAAACCGGCGTCGTGACGGCGCTCGATCGCATCGCGTTGCACGCGGCGTGGGTCGAGCTGCCGCTACCTGCGCCGCTGCGCATCGAAGCCCCGACTCCGCCCTGGTTAGTCGACATTTGGCACGAATTTCGGGGTAGCGAGAGCGCGTTTGCGATTGCTCGCGAAGTGCTGCTCGGTGCTTGAACGCGTCCCCGGTGGTATAGCGGGCTCGTGAATCTCGCTCGTATGGGTTTCGTGTTTGCCTTGCTTGCTGCGTGCGCGTCTGGGCACTACGCGACCGTCGATCCGGGACACGCGGCGTTCGTGATTCCGCATCACATCGCAGAAGGCAAAGGCGAGGGCGAAGACCTGCCCGCAGATGCCGGGCCCCCAGAGACGCACGCCGCGCTGCCGCCCCCTCCGCTTTCGGGGTCGGCGCCCGATCCCGAACCGTTGCGCCTGGCAGAACAGTGGCAATATGCCGTGCTGTATCAAGCCGGCGGCGTGAGCGTGGACGGCGTCGAAAAGCGCACGCTGCCCAAGCCCGTCGCCACGCCGCGGCGCATGGGGCGCTTCGCACTCGAGCTGTGGATCGGCCACGAGCTGATCGACCGCGTGCGCTTCGATTTCCCGTTGATTGCGGCCGAGGAGACCCCCGGCGTCACCCGCCGACCGCTGCACGACCCGCCCAGCCTGGCCCCACACGCGGTGGTACGCATGAGCGTGCTCGTGCCGGCCAGCCCGCGTGCGACGCGGCTGGTTTTGGTCGATCGGGCGACGCAAAAATCCCAAGAGCTGCCCTGGCCTCCGGACGCGCAGCCGAGCGCGCCGCCTATCGCCGCCCCCTAGCGCTGTTTCGGCCCGTGGCTGGCATTCGCGCCCTAGTTCGGATACCCCTGTCATTCCGATGAAGTGTGAAGCTTGTCAGCACGAGAACATCGACGGCGCGCGCTTCTGCGCTCATTGCGGCGCGCTGATGCCGACCGTCGCCGAGGCCGGCGCCGACCCCATGATCGGGAAACTGATTGGCGGTCGCTACCGTGTGACCGGCGTGCTCGGCGAAGGCGGCATGGGCATCGTGTACGTGGGCGAGCAGCAGATGGGCTCGACCGTGCGCAAGGTCGCGATCAAGACTTTGCACGCGCACCTCTCGAAAGACCCGTCCGTGCTGGCGCGCTTCCACCGCGAGTGCGGCACGGTCGCGCAGCTCGAGCACCCGAACACGATTAAGTTCTACGACTTCGGCTCGACCGACGACGGTACCTTGTACATCGCCATGGAGTTCGTGGCGGGCCACTCGTTGGCCGACATCCTGCAAAAAGGCCCGATGTCGCCCGAGCGCGTGATCAAGATCATGCGCCAGGTGTGCGGGGCGCTCGATGAAGCGCACATGCAGGGCATCATCCACCGTGACTTGAAGCCGGACAATTTGGTTTTGACCGATCGCGCGGGCGAAACCGACTTTGTCAAAGTACTGGACTTCGGGATTGCTGCGCGCACTGAATCTGCCGACGCCCAGAAGGAGCAGAAGCTCACCCAGCAGGGCATGGTGCTCGGCACGCCGCCGTACATGAGCCCCGAGCAATTCACGGGCAAGGCCCTGGATTCACGCAGCGACATCTACTCGCTGGGTGTGATGACCTACGAGATGCTCGCCGGGCGCTTGCCGTTCGACGCGGACACGCCCTGGCAGTGGGCGACGCAGCACATGAGCGTGCAGCCGATCCCGTTCGAGGTTTCCGCGCCGGCCAAGAACATCCCCGATGGCATGCGCAGAGCTATTTTGCGGGCGCTCTCGAAGAACAAGGAAGACCGCCAGCCGACGGCGCGCGAGTTCTTCGCCGAGCTGTCCGACGGCGGACGCATGACCGTCGAGTCGCACCCGGATGCTGGCGCGAGTGGCACCGCGGCCATGGCGCAAGTTCCAGACTTCAACGCGCCCGCCGCGCCGATGATGATGAACGCGCCGATGATGTCACCGCCCGTGATGGTCGGGGTGCCCCCGTCGCCCATGACGAGCGGTCGCAACAACAAAAGCGGTGGAGGCAAAGGCCTCGTCATTGGGCTGGGCGCGGTCGGCGGCATCTTGCTGATTGCGATTGGCGTGCTCGCCGCGCGCTCGATGAGCTCGTCGAAGGACGCACCGATCGTCCCGCTCGGCACTGACGCGGGCGGAAGCAGCGGCAGTCTCGGCACCGGCACCGTGCAAACCTTAGAGCCGCTCGCTTCAGCGGCGCCAGAACCCGTGAACACCGCGCCGACGGCTGCACCGATCGAAAAGGTTGCTCCGGTCGAGACCAGCAAGACCGGCACTCCGCCGGCGAGCACTGGGACCACTAAAAGTCCCGCCCCAGCGCCCGCCGCAAACGCCTGCGACGCCTGCATCGCCGCGGCCAGCTCCGGAAATATCTCCGCTGCTGCCGCCGATTTCTCCCGATGCACCGACGCCGCGAAGAAGGCGCAATGTTCGCAAACGGCACGGAACGTCGCACCAGCCGCCGTGAAATCTGCGGCCCTGAATGGCAACTGCGCCCAAGCCAAAGCGCTTCAGGCCGCGGCACAAGCCATCGGTGCGACCAGCGGCAAGCTCGGATCCAGTCTTGCTGGATCGAGCTGCAAGTAAATAGCCAAACTATATTCGCCGTTTAGTTGGCCATGTCGTGATTGCAACAGCACCTTGTCGTCAGCTTGACGACCGCGTGAACCTGTATTTAGATGCTGAGGCGTCCCGGCGACGTTTGGCCGTACGCCAAGTTTCGAGGCAGAGGGGAGTTCTCCCGCGAGGGAAGTACTCAGTGAAAGTAAGACCCCCAAGCATGTCGACACGGATGACCTGGCCTGAGTTCTGTCGTTCAAATGAATTCAAAGGTCGTTGGGTAGCAATCGATAACTGTCGCTACGATCAGTCCACGCGTCAGCCCGTCGAGGGTGACGTGGTGGATTCCGACGCAGAGCTTTCGGAGCTCTGCGCGCGTATGCGCGAAGCGGGCAACAGCGCTTGCACCATTGTCTTCTGTGAAAGCGATGTGTTCATCGAGGGGCCGCGCTCCTCGGTGCAGCGCCAGAGCGATCGCAGCAGCCCAGCGAATTGAGCCACGGTGTGGGTGCACAACCCACACCGTCCCCGTGTGGCTCAGCGCACGATGGGTTTGAGGACGGCCTTGCCGTCCTTGATCACGACGTCGAAGTCGATTCTACGGTTTTTGTGCTGCTCGCGCAGCTTGGCCTCGGTCGCCTTCATCGACTTGGCCAGGCCTTCGATGGACACCGCGGCGGCGTCTTGAGTCTGGCGCTTGGCCTCGACCAGGCGAGCATGTAGCTCGCGCACGCGGTCGTCGGTGATTGTCCCGGCTGCGGCTATAGCCGGCGTTGGCCTCGGAGCGGCGGTCGCGAGCGACGCAGCGACGGCCGGCTTGGCCGGCGGCTTTGCGGGTGCGACTGCGGTGGCTGCGGGTGCGATTGGCTTTGGGACGATGGGCGCGGCCGGCGCTAGCGGCGCCGGGCGTGTCGGGGCTGGAGCCGTTGCGGCCGTTGCTGCGCTTCCGAGCGCGGGACGCGGCGGGGCCGGGCGCGCGGGCGCTGCAATTGGTGATGAGCTGGTAGCAATTGGTGCCGGTGCGGGAGGGGGCCGCGGCGCGATCAGCGGGCGTTCGGCGATGCGCGGCGGCGCGGGCGGCGGCGCGGGAAAGATCACCGGCTTGGCCGCCCGAACGCCCGGGTTGAGCAGCGTCGCCGGCGGTGCTGCGCCCAGTGGTTGATTGAGTGCGCGACCGAAGGGTCGCGCGGGGACCTCGGGCGCTCGCTTGCTCTTGCCAGCGGACGCGCTCGGGTCCCAGTCCCCCAAGAAATCCAAATCGAAATCGAGCGACTCGAACTTCGGGGCAACCGCTTCGACCGGTGCGCTTGGCTTGGCTGGGCGCGCGCCTGGCTTTGGCGGAGGCACCGGCTTCGGCGGAGGCGCTCCGACTCCCGGTCGAGGCACTAGAGACGACGCGAGCGGTGCAGCGGCTGGGAGCGACGAGCGCGCGACCGCTGCCGGGGGCTGAACGCTGGGTGGCCGCGCGCTCTCGCGTGCGGGGGGCGGCACAGAGTCCGCCGTCGCCATTTCCAAGGCAGCTCGTCCGAGCCGCTTGCGTGCGGCGATGGTGAGCATCTGCCCGGGGGCGATGCGCTCGGCGCGAATCAGATGGCGTTTGTAGGTGCCATTTTCGATCTCTCGGCAAATCCGCTGCCAATACTGTTGGAACGTGTTGTAGCGCGAGATGATCGTCTGCAACTTGAAGCGCTTGGCGGTGTTGCGAATCTTCTCTCGACGCAGCACATAGATGCGACGATCGACATCCTTGCGAGGGATCGCAGGCTCGATGCGCTCGATGCCCATGAAGTACTGCTCGTACAGCGCACGCAGACGCTCGAGGCGATTCTCGAGCTCTTCCAGCGCGACTTCGACCTCCGCGTTTTCCACTGCTTCAGCTCTTCAGAGGGGTGACGGTGAGGTTGTCGAAGCAGGCCGGGACTTGCCAGTCATTGAAGCCGAAATGTTCGTGGCCTTCTCCGGTGAGTGGGTTCGGGTCCTTCAGGCTCAAGATCTCGATATCGTCTACGAAGTAACGGACGGTTTGGCTGTCAGTTCGCTCTATTTTGAAGCGGTACGCGCGATCGGGCAGGACGGGTTGCGCGCGCGGGTCGGTTTCCCCAGGCTCGACGCGCAGTTCGGTGCGGTCGGGCGCGTGCTCGTCGAGCCGGGCCAGGACGTGCATCGTGTTCTTCCAGCCTCCGAAAATGACGATATAGCTCGTGGCGTCGCGGTACGCCGCGCCGGTCGCGGCGCTCGAGCCGTCCCCCCACGCCTCAGCCTTGAGGTCGCCCTCCGGGGAAGCGCTGGTGGCTTCGAACTCGATGCGCGCGTTGACGGGCAAACGGCGGCGCAGCCAGGCCGGGTGGTTGTGGGCACCACTGACGCACAACCTGCCGTCCTTCAGGGTCCAACCGGAGCCGGTGATGTTCCAGTTCGATCCGATGTCTCCACGATCGAAGTTGTCCGTAAAGCGCGCTTCGAGCTTGGGGTCTGACGCGACGTGGCGACCTTCTGCGACGTGAGCCGTCGCGGTGCTCGCTCCCGAAGCGCCGCCCGTAGCGTGTGTGCCGCTCGGGCGCTCCTCGGGCACGCACGCGCCGAGCACCAGCGAGTGGGCGAGCGCCAGCGACGGGAGCACGAAGAACCTGAGCCGCACGACGCGCGATGCTACCACGGCCGTCTGCGATTAGGCTCGGCTCTCCGCCATGCATCCGGTCCTCTTCAAAATCCCCTTGCCGGCTTGGGCGTTGCCGCTCGGACCGACGTTGTTCGTGCTGGCCGGCTCGGGTTTTTTGTTAGCGCTCTACGGGCGGCGCAGGGGCGCGTTGGATTTGCTCGTGATTGGTGTGATGGCGGTCGTGAGCGGTCTCGTGGGTGGCTTTCTCTTTCGCGGGCAACACTTCTTGCTCGAGTCACTGCCGATCTACAGCTACGGCGCCATGCTGTGCGCGTCGATCGTCGCGGGCTGGTTCCTGACGCTCAGGCTCGGCGAACGCGACGGGCTGCCGCGCGAGCTCTTGGCCAATTGTTACTTCGTGACGGCGATCGCGGCGCTGATCGGAGCGCGTGCGCTGTACGTGCTCACGAACCTCGCTGAGTTCCACGATTTTCTCGACATGCTCGCGGTGCGTCGTGGAGGGTTGGTTGCATACGGCGGATTCCTCGGTGGATTTGCTGGATCTTGGTGGTACTTGAAGCGCCGCGGAGTGGGGCTCTTGCCCTGGGCCGACGTCGCGGCACCGAGCTTGGCGAGCGGTCTGATGTTGACGCGCATCGGCTGCTATTTGTTCGGTTGTGATTTCGGTAAGCCGCTCGGCGCGAGCGCGCCAGCATGGCTCAAGCGCCTCGGCACGTTCCCACGTTGGTCGAGTGACGTACTGGACGGCGCGGGCTCACCGGCTTGGATGCAGCACGTCGACTTGCGCGGCTTGTCAGTGAGCGCGCAGGCGTCGCTGCCCGTGCACCCGACGGAGCTGTACGAGTCGCTCGCCGGCGCACTGCTCTTGCTCTTGACCTGGCAGTTGCGGAGAGCCTCTCGGTTTCGCGGAGAGGTCTTTTTGGCCTTCACCTTTGGTTACGGTTATCTACGGTTTTTGCTGGAAATCGTGCGTGACGACAGCGAGCGAGGCAGCTTCGGTCCAGCGTTCCGCGAGCATGTGTCGATCCCCGCATTGTTGGTCTTGCTGGCGGCCGCGTTCGCGTACGGGCCGCTGCGCAGCGTCGCTCGCGTTACGGTTCGGCGCGCGGCGACCGCGTTCGCTTTCGCGCTACCGGCGCTCGCCTACTGGCTGCTGCGTCCGCCGCGCTCGGGTGCGCCGAACGTGGTTCAGCTCTCGACCTCGCAGTGGATCTCGCTGGTCACCGCGCTCGCTGCGTCGGTCGCTTGGCACCAGCGCGAGGCGTTCGCACGGCGCGACGCGGCTCAGCCTCGCCCTCTGAGCTCGACCTGATAGCGCACGGGTTCCGCGCCCGCGACGCGCACGACCATGCGCCGCTCGTCGAGGTCGACGACGGCGTGGGCCGCGGCGGCGCGTCCCGGTGCGTCTTCGTCCAGGTTTTCCACTAGGCTTTGCAGCGTGATGTACGGCACGCCGGAAATTACGTCGAAGTGATTCCAGTGCACGTGTCCGTTGAATACGGCGACCGCTCGCGGCGCGTTACTCACGACGTCTTGCAGTGCACGTCGCTCGGCGACACGACACACGTTCGGTCGCTTTTCGAACCAGCGATTGCCGTCGAGTCGCATCTCGCTGGCTGGGTGATGCATCAGCACCACCGAAGGCAGCGAACTTTGTGCGAGATCCTGCTCGAGCCAGTCGATTTGCTCTTGGGGCAAGTGAACCGCGACGTCCGTCACTTCGATGGTGCGCAGAATGCTGAAGTGAACGCCGGCCACGTCGCGGCTGTAGTGCAGGGCGCCCTCGTGGTTCCACAGCCGGCAGAGGTCGGCGTCGCTCAGGTTCACCTGGTCGTGATTGCCCGCGACGTGCAGCACGGGACACTCGAGCGCGCTCAGAATGTCTACGAATTGGCCGTAGTGCTCGAGGTCCGTCGCTCGTGATTCGTCTTCGATCACGTCTCCCAGGTTGATCACCAAATCAGGCTTCACTTCTCGATTCATGTGCTCCACGAAGGCTCGGCAGAGCTCGCCGGCGTGCGCGGTCAGCTTACGCAACTTGCCTTGAAAGTAAGCCCTTGGGCCAAAGTGCTCGTCCGAGATCAGCGCGAAACGCATGTTGTGTAAGGTAGCGCGGTATTGAGGGCGCTTGCAGAGCGGAGTAGCGTCCCCCGCCGAAGACTTTCGTTTTCGTAACAGGAGCTCTATCCCCCATGATGCACAAGACTCTGCTGCTCACCACGCTTGTCCTGATCGCCGCGGTTGGTTGCAAGAAGACCGACGACACGCCCCCCGCGAGCGCGGCCTATCAGGCCGGGACCCCCGGCGGCGCCGGTGCAGCCGCGGTTCCGACCGCGACGGTACCGCCCGCGGTCACTGCCGCACCGACTCCCGCGCCCGCCGCCACCACGGATCCGGCGGTCGCCGCCGCGATTACGCCGATGCTGACGCAGGTGGCCTCGACGCAAACCGTGGCTGGCTCGAAGGCACTCGGCACGGCCATGGTCGGCAACGTGGCGCCGGGCGCGCCGCTCGAGTCGCAGATCATGCTGCAGCCGAACAAGTGTTACAGCGTGGTCGCCGTCGGCATGCCGCCGATCGCCGAGCTGAATGTGCAATTTTTGGCCGTGACGATCATCCCTGGCATGGCTCCGATTTTGGCCACCGATCAGGACACGGGTGCTACCGCCGTCTTGGGCAAGAAGCCGAATTGTTACAAGTGGGCATTGCCGCTGCCGGTCGCGGTGAAGGTCTCGGTGCAATCAGCGGGCGGTGCGGGTGTGGCTGCGGCGCAAGTCTTCGA
>Ga0210392_10001947_pt1 | contig 10644 bp, 10 predicted proteins | sample IncBWC30OmetaG_FD_161057 | JGI IMG/M metagenome (GOLD analysis project Ga0210392, IMG submission 161057) | Forest soil microbial communities from Barre Woods Harvard Forest LTER site, Petersham, Massachusetts, United States - Inc-BW-C-30-O ...
GAGACATTGCTCGGAAAAACTATGCATCAGGAAAAAGTTGCGGCTAGGCGTCCCGCCGGCGCACCACGCGCAGAACGGAACAGGAAGTTCTCTAGTAACTTCCGCCTCTGGGCAAGAGGGAATTTGGTCGAAAAGCCTGCTTTCGGAGGCTTTTCGACCGAACGCCCAACATCGAACATTCAACATCCAACGCCCAAGTCCAACCGGAAGCGAACGACCAACTACCAATTACGAGTCGTCACGATGGTAGGCCGGGGTTTATCCCCGACCTACAAGCCGCCGGCACTTGTTCACCTAATGATCCGGCAACTTTACGTCTGCTGCTTTCAAAACCCGGTTGAACTCAGATGGCTTTGACCGATCAAAATTGATGCTCGAATACTCTGAATCGTTTTTGGAGGCGAAAACATACATACGGCCGCATTCAAAGCATATTAGAAGGTCTACGTTTTCACCGTTGCGAATTGCTCGGATGCCATGCCGCGGATTAAAACACATGGCAATCCACGGAGGCCGACCCGTTGGAATACAATCAAACAAATCATTAAGAAGCTGTTTGCGTTCGGTTTTGTCGGTTATTTCCGTCTTTCCGAGAATAAGGAAACCATGAAATTTTTCAGGGGAGCGGCTGGATTTATCAGCTAGCTTTGAATGTGGTTCCAGGTATGGCTCCAATGAAAAGAGAATGAATCGATCGGCATGTTTGAGGGTCCGGCTGGTTTTTAGAGGCAATCCAGCAAACGCCAGCCGAAACGAATTGGATCGTTGCTGGAAAAAGAAACAGGCTGAGCCAACGATAACGGCGACCAGCAACAGGGTTAGTCGCCAGCGTTTCATCTCATCGCGCTATCAGTTTTAGAAACTCGTCGTTGGTCTTGGTTTTCGAGAGGCGGGCGATCATCGTCTCGGTGGCGTCCTCGATCTTTTGCGAAACGAGGGCGCGGCGGAAGAAGTGGATGCCTTCGAGCTTCTTTGCATCGATGAGAAGTTCTTCCTTGCGGGTGCCGGACGAGGCGATGTTGATCGCGGGCCAGAGGCGCATCTCGGCGGCCTTGCGGTCGAGCACGAGCTCCATGTTGCCGGTGCCCTTGAATTCCTGGAAGATGATGTCGTCCATGCGGCTGCCGGTGTCGACGAGCACGCTGGCGATGATGGTGAGCGAGCCGGCTTCCTCGGTCTTGCGGGCGGCGGCGAAAAGCTGGCGGGGTTTCTCGAGTGCGCGGACGTCGAGGCCGCCCGAGCCGGTGCGGCCGCTGTCGCGCTGGGTGTTGTGCGCGCGGGCGAGGCGGGTGATCGAATCGAGGAACAGCACGACATCGCGGCCGGCTTCGACCAGGCGCTTGGCGCGCTCAATCGCGAGGTCGGCGATGCGGATGTGGTTTTCGATCTGCTCGTCGTTGGACGACGCCCAGATTTCCGCGGGCACGCTGCGTTTGAAATCGGTGACTTCCTCGGGACGCTCGTCCACGAGGAGGATCATGACGTGGCACTCGGGATTGTTGGCCAGGACGCCGAGGGCCATGTCGCGGAGCAGGGTGGTCTTGCCGGTGCGCGGCGGCGCGACGATGAGGCCGCGGGTGCCCTTGCCGATGGGGCAGAAAAGATCGACGGCGCGCGTGGTCAGCCGGCCATCATTCAGTTCCATCTTGAGAAATTGGTTGGGCGAGACGGTCGTGAGCGCGTTGAAATCCAGCCGGTGGCGGCGGTCCTCAAGGTCGAGGCCGTCCACTTTCTCGATGAACTTCATCTTCGGATTCAGGAAGCGGCCGTCGGGCGGGAAGGCGGTGCCGCTGATCGAGCTGCCGGCGCGGAGCTTGAAGCGACGGATGAGTTCCTTTTGCACAAAGGGGTCGGTCGGACGGCGTTTGCCGTTGCGCGCGAGGTCGAGGAGCTGGCCGTGGCCGCCCTTCGCGAGGTCGATGTCTAGGACGCCTTCAACGCGAAGAATATTATTGTCCTGGGCGGTAGGCGCAGGAGTGTCGGTGCCTGCTGGAGCAGGCGGTGGGGAGTTTTCCATGGTTCTGGTCAAATGACTCGCGGGGCTTGACGCTCGAAACTCAGAGGGGGATAAGAAGCATACTTTAACTGCCTCAACCCCGAAAATCAGCCACACAACGTGACAGATCAGACGATTACCTCAGTATCCCGGGAACACCGGGTTTTCAGGCCTTCGCCCGAGTTCAAAGCCCAAGCAAATCTTGGGAGCGATGCCACCTATAAGAGGCTCTATTCAGAGTCTGTCAACACTCCAGAAAAGTTTTGGGGCCGGCAGGCCCGGGAGCTTCTGGCGTGGCGGCGGCCCTTTAAAAAAGTGCTGCAGTGGCGTTTGCCCCACGCCAAATGGTTCCTCGGCGGCCAGCTCAACGTCGCGGAAAACTGCCTCGACCGCCACCTCGGTACCGCGCGTGAGAACAAGGCCGCCCTCATTTTCGAGGGCGAACCGGGCGATGTCCGCACGTTGACCTACAAGCAGTTGCATCGCGAGGTTTGCCGTTTTGCCAATGTCCTCATGTCGCTCGGCCTAGCCAAAGGCGACCGCGTCGCCATCTACATGCCCATGGTGCCCGAGTCTGTCGTCGCCATGCTGGCCAGTGCGCGCCTTGGCCTCATCCACACCGTCATCTTCGGTGGATTTTCCAGCGAGGCGATCAAGGATCGCGTCAACGACTGCCAGGCCAAATTAATCATCACCGCCGACGGTGGTTTCCGTCGCGGCAAGGTCGTCGAGCTCAAGGCCAATGTGGACCGCGCCGTCGGCTCCACGCCGAGCGTGCAACACGTCATCGTGCTCAAGCGCACTGGCTCGCCCGTGACGATGGTCGATGGCCGAGACCGTTGGTGGCACGAGCTCATGAACGATGCCCCGGCCGAGCACAAGGCACGCGGCTTCGACAGCGAACACCCGCTTTTCATTCTCTACACCAGCGGCTCGACCGGAAAACCGAAAGGCGTGCTGCACACCACCGCCGGCTATCTGCTCGGCGTGGCCATCACCACGAAATACGTTTTCGATTTGAAGGAAACCGATGTGTATTGGTGCACCGCCGACATCGGCTGGGTCACTGGCCACAGCTACGTTGTCTATGGTCCGCTCGCCTGCGGCGCCACCGTGTTCATGTACGAAGGCGCGCCCAATCATCCGGAGCATGATCGTTTCTGGGACATCATCGACCGCCACGGCGTCACGATCTTTTATACCGCGCCCACTGCCATCCGCGCGTTCATGCGCTGGGGCGACGACTACGTGAAAAAACACAGCCTGCGTTCGCTGCGACTGCTCGGCAGCGTCGGCGAGCCGATCAATCCCGAGGCGTGGATGTGGTATTACACGCTGATCGGAAAAAAACGCTGCCCCATCGTGGACACTTGGTGGCAGACCGAGACCGGCGCGATCATGGTCAGCCCGCTGCCCGGCATCACCCCGCTCAAACCCGGCTCGTGCACCCGGCCGTTTTTTGGCGTGGTGCCCAAGGTGCTCGACGACCAAGGCCGGGAAGTCCCGGCCGGTTCCGGCGGAAAACTTTTTCTCGCGAAACCGTGGCCCTCCATGCTGCGCACGCTCTGGGGCGACGACGAACGCTTCAAGAAACAATACTGGAGCGAACTACCCGGATACTATTTCGCCGGCGACGGGGCGCGCGTTGATAAGGACGGTTATCTCTGGGTTGTCGGCCGCATCGACGACGTGCTCAACGTTTCCGGCCACCGCATCGGCACGGCCGAAGTCGAAAGCGCGCTCGTCTCGCATCCCTCCGTGGCCGAGGCGGCGGTCGTGGGCCGGCCCGACGATTTGAAAGGCCAGGCGCTCGTTGCCTTCGTCACCCTCAAGAACGGCAAGCTGCCCGACGACGCGCTGAAGGAAGAATTGCGCGCGCACGTCGGCAGGGAAATCGGTTCACTGGCCAAGCCGGACAATATTCGTTTCGCGGCCGGACTGCCCAAGACCCGCAGCGGAAAAATCATGCGCCGCATCCTCAAGGAAATCGCCGCCGGCACCGAGGTGAAAGGCGACACCACCACGCTCGAGGATTTTACGGTCATCACCAGCCTGCAGCAGGAAGAGTAGCCGGCTGGAATGACGAATGCAGAATGGCGAATTCCAAATGCTCGATTCCCGGCTTCCGGGTTTCCTGCTTTAAAGAGGATCGAGATAGAACTGTCTTTATTCGCGTCCATTCGCGGTTTAAACCCATGAACCAGATTTCTGAATTATATACCAAGTGGTACGGCCTGGTTCCAATCCTGGCGGGGATCTATGCGATCCTGCTTGGTGGCGGTATCTTGCCCATAAAATTCGGCAATCCGGAATATTCGGGAAAATGGCAGAAAAGGTATGGGGGCATCGTGAAATATCTCGGGCTGATGGCGATCCTGGCCGGGATGAGCGCCCTGCTGCTTGCTTATTATTCGTGAGATGTTGCAACCGGACGGTTGCTTGACGCTTTTAGGCCGGCCGGTAGAATGGTCGCATGCCTGAATCCCCACAGCGATTTTTCATCTACTGGCTGGGTTTGTTGGTTGTCGCTCCATTGCTCCGGGCGAATCCTCCACCCGATATAGATCCGATCCAAGTGCAGGCCGTGACGGCTTCTTCCGATGGAACGGAAAATTCGGTCAAATGGCCGCATAGCCCCCAAATGGCGATTGATGGTGACCTGAAAACCTGCTGGGCTTCCTCACCCAAGGATACGATTGGCGCGTGGCTGAAATTTGACTTCGGAAGCAAAAAGAGTGTCGGCCTGATCAAGATTGTGAACGGTTGGATTCCGGAAGGGTACCCCGATTTCTTCACTCAAAATCACCGGGCCAAGAAAATCACCCTGTTCTATGACAATGGAAAAAAGGAGTCGTTTGATTTGCAGGACAATAATGACATCCAAGAGTTGTGGCCCGCCCTCGCTGACGAAACCCAACACATCACGCTGCGCGTGGATGAGATTTATCCGGCCGTCAGTACCAGCGCAAAGACTTGGGTGACGATTTCCGAGGTGAAGTTTTTTCTGAAGCTCAATCTGGGCCCAGATACCCCTTGATTCTGGAGCGGGTTGGGCACGCATCGCATTGCGATGCGTGGCTGGACAAGCCGTCTTGTCCGCCGTGGCCTTGGCGTAGATGGAAGCCCACGGGGCGAATTTATGCCCGCCTTCGTTCCACTTCGTCGTGGCACGCATCGCATTGCGATGCGTGGTGCCAGGGGCCGGGATTGAACCGGCGACCAAAGGCTTATGAGTCCTCTGCTCTACCACTGAGCTACCCTGGCGGCACATGCCTGCGACAAAGAGTTGGAACTCTTTCGCATGAAATCAAGCTGCGCGTTTTACGCGCTGCATGAGAGGAGTGACAAGCAATTTCGTCTGCGGCTGGATTTGATGTGGAAAAGGGAACTCATGTTCGGGTTAATTCAAATTTCCTGGCTTCCTGAGTTCCTCATGAATCTCGTTCAGCTCTCCGTCTTCAACTTCCGATACATGTCTTCCACTTTCGCCCGGGCCCAGGGCGTTTTGCGGAGAAACGTGAGGCTCGACTTGATGCTCGGGTCGAAAAGGAAACAGCGGATGGTGACCTGCCGGCCCATTTCCTCCCAGCCGTAATGCGCGACGAGCTCGGTGAGGATCCGTTCGAGGGTGACGCCGTGCAGCGGGTCGTTGGATTTAAACTGGGTCATGATTTTTATTTAACCACAAAGGCACAAAGGGCACGAAGTCGGGATGAAGCGAATAAATCTGTCCAGAATCATTCTGCTTTTCAGTTCTCCGTGTCCTTTGTACCTTCGTGGTTAAAATCGCCCGGCTTTCCAAACCCCGGCGACGAGGGCGGAGCAGATAAAAAAGGCGAGGGCGAACTTGAACAGGAAGGATGGCTTGGCCGACTTGTGCCGGAAAAGGACGATGCCGAGCAGTCCGCCGGGCCAGCCGCCGAGCGCGCTCGCCCATAGAAGCGAGGACTCCGGGATGCGGCGGGCGCCGCTTCGCCCGGCGCGCCATTTGTCGAAACCGAACAGGAGAAAAGTCCAGATGCTGAGGACGCCGACCCACGCGAGTAAAAGTTGGTCGATGGGTTTCATGGATGATCAGTCTCGCGAAGAAAACGAAGGATGCGAAGGTCGAATTTTTAACCACGGATTATATCCGCCTTCGCCGAGGCTATGGCGGATTGGCACTGATATCAGCTGGCAAAAAGGTGGAGCGAGTCGTCCCGACGCGCTCACGAATCGAACGCGTCGGGACTACTTCGCTAAAGCTACGAAGGCCAAGGACGCCGCGTTCCACCCCAAGGCATAACTACTCTTTCATGCGCGTACATCAGCGTGAATCCGCGGTTAAACAATCCCGGGTTTCAGGCAAAACAAATGAGCCTCGTCTTGGCTGCCGGTGTTTACTAGTTTCGTTAAACGATGCCTACCGACCCCAACGCGCATTTCGACCAGACCGTCATGGAGATGATCGAGCACAGTCCCCTTGGGGCGGTGCCGGTTACTCCGTCCTATCAGGATGCCCTCAAGCGGCTGTACGCGGCGCATCAGGTTTACGCCAGTGCGGATCACAAGGGCGGGCATGTTACCGCCCGGTCGCTGGCCAAGCTGCTGTCTTTCCACGCGAACAATCTCGATGCGCTCATCGCTGGGCAGATTGCCGCCGAGGCCTTGGAGTCCAATGCGAGCATCTTCGACCGCTACGTTCATTCACTGCCCGCTGCGCACCGCGTGGCGGCGGAGAGTCGTCGTATGACGGTGGTGGGCCGTCCCGTGATGCATCGGACCAAAGGTGCCCATGATCCGATTCACACCTTGTTCCTTGTGCCCGGAACCGGTCCACATCCCGGCTTGCCGGGCAATTATCTGTATGGATCCGCCTTGCAGGTCAGCGCCGACGCCGCGACCAGCCCGTGGATGGTGTATTTGCACGACTGCGACGATGGCGCCGTGATATTCGATGCGCCCACCATGCCTGAGGCCCTGGCCAAGCTACAGGAAGTGCTGGAATGCGCACCCTTCAACATGAACGAGCTGGAGGCCATCGGCTTCCGGTTTAAATAAATATTTTTCCGCGGATAAAATGGATGAGTGAGAATGGAGAAACCTCGGATTTTTTCCCGCGGATGGCGCGGATGAACGCGGATTTGTTGAGGTTAAGACAGGCAATTATCCGTGCCTATCCGCGTGATCCGCGGGAAAATATTCCGTGGCAAATAATCAGCGCGGATTAGCGTGCATTGGCGGTTGCATCGGTTAGCCTTGATGGATGTCCAAGTCACAAGATTCCCGGAAACAGACCAAGAAACAGCCCTTGAAAACGGCCAAGGAAAAGAAACAGGAGAAGCGCGAGAAAAAGCAGGGCCGGTAGGATTTGCCGTGTAGGTCGGGCTTTATGCCCGACATCAGCCTTTGCCAAGGCTGCGGCGGACAAGTGTCGGGGATAAACCCCGACCTACAAGAACGCGCGAGCTCACCGCCGTCCGCGGTTTTTCCAATGCGCGCCGGGTTTGCCTTTGGGGTGATGCAGCAGGGCGGCGGGTGGTGCCGCGTCTTCGCGTTTTATGCGCGGCGTGCGGCCTCCGCGCATCGGCTCGCCCGGATAGGGCGGCGGCGGCGGCGCGTTGTAGTCGAAGCCTTCGAGTTTGAGCTGCGGAATCGTGGCCTTGATGAATCTTTCGATCGCCCGCAGGTCGTCCGCATCTTCCGGCGTCGCGAGGGTGAATGCGTCGCCCAGCGCCGAGGCGCGACCGGTGCGGCCGATCCGGTGCACGTAGTCGTCGGGCGTCATGGGGATGTCGTAGTTGATCACATGCGACACGCCCGCCACATCGATGCCGCGCGAGGCGATGTCGGTCGCGACCATCACTTCGTAACGGCCTGCCTTGAAGCCCGCGAGGGCATCCTTGCGCTGGCCCTGGCTGCGGTTGCCGTGGATCACCGAGACGGCGTGGCCGGCTTCCTTGAGCCGGCGGGCGATGCGGTCGGCCCCGTGCTTGGTGCGGGCAAACACGATCACGCTTTTAAATTCGATTTTCTCCAGCAAGGCCAGCAGCAGCAGGAATTTGAGGGCGTGCTTCACCGGATAGACCGCGTGCGTCACCAGTTCGCTGGGCGTGCGCGCCGTCCCGATGGCGATGCGCAACGGGTCGGTCAGGGCAAAGCTCGCCAGCGCCTCGATCTTGGGCCGCACCGTGGCGGAGAACAGCAGCGTCTGCCGTTTTTTCGGACACAAGCCGACGATTTTGGTGACGTTGTCGATGAAACCCATGTCGAGCATGCGGTCCACCTCGTCGAGCACGAGCACCTGCAGGGAATCGAGCCGCAGGTATTTCCCATCCAAAAACTCCAGCAGGCGGCCGACCGTGGCGACGACGATGTCGCTGCCCTGGCGCAGGGCCGTGCGCTGCGCGCCATAGCCCACGCCGCCATGGAGCAGGGTGGTGCGGAGATTGGTGAACTTGCCGAATTCGCGAAAGGCCTCGTCCACCTGGGCGGCGAGTTCGCGGGTGGGCTCGAGCACGAGCACGCGCGGGGCGGGAGACTGATGCGGCCCGAGCCGGTTCAGGATCGGCAGGGCAAACGCGGCAGTCTTGCCGGTGCCGGTCTGCGCGGAGGCAATGACGTCGCGCCCGGTGAGAACGGCGGGGATGGCCTGCTCCTGGATGGGCGTGGGCTCGGCATAGCCCTTCGCAACGACGGCGCGAACGATGCTGGAATAAAGCCCGAGACGGTTAAACGGCATGCAGCATGATCAGGAACGGCTAACTCATACTAATCCACGCTAATTTTTCCCCGCGGATAGCGCGGATGATCGCGGATTCGGAGCAGATTTTTAACCGCGAATGAACGCGAATGGACACGAATAAGTACCAAGCTGGAGAAAGCGGTATAAGCCATCCACCGAAAAATCGACCAAAAGCATGGGCAAATTTTCACCCCGTCTGTTCTGGATTCGCGTTTATTCGCGTCCATTCGCGGTTCAAATGCATGGATCCTCTACGAATGGGGCGGCATGACCAAGGCAAGCGCCGCCACGGCGTGCGAGGTGGCGGCGGGTGGCGTGTAGGCGGTCAGATGGGCGATGGCCGTGCCAAATCCGAATTTCACCTCGAGTTGCACCGGAAGGTGGCGGCTGTCCTGCGAGATCCACACGCGGACTTCGGCGCCGCGTTTGAACATGCCCTTGGGATCCTTATCCATGCGCGGGATGAGCACGAGCGTTTCGAAATCGCCAAGCGGAGTGTGGATTTTTTCGTAATGGTCGGCGACGATGGTGAGCTCGTAGAATTCGTCGTCGAATAGCGCGAGGGCCGGGCAGGTGTCGCCGGGCTTCATCGTGTAAGCCCGGGCCTGGATCAGGCTGGTGATGAGATCGGCCGGATTGCCGGACGGAATGACCAGGGCGGGTTTGTTCCGCTCGGGATGCAGGCGATCGACATAACTGGCCTTGGCACGGTCATAATCAAAGACCATGCTGGCTTCCGTGTGCTTATGACCGGCGGCGGAAGTGGCGTGCGTGGAGAGCAAACGGCCGTTGTAAGGGTCGAAGATCGATTCTGCAGCGGCCGTAAATGGATAGAGCAAATGAATGAATCCCCGGGTGGCCGTGGTCGTGGTCAACCGAAGTTGAGGCGAGCCTGCGAGGGTCTCTTTCTCCGCGGATATCTTGATTTCACCGGCGCCGCCAAAAAGGCCCCAGCCAACGCGATAGGTGAAAGCTTCACCCGGGCGCAGCGCGAGTGGGGCTGGACTGCCGGCGCAAACTGCCGCAAGCGGGAAAAACATGAGTGAGAGAAAGAGTCGGACGTTCATCTCAGCTGGAGAATTAGGGAAGCATGGCGGGATTGACCGGCAAATTTCGATGCGGTGCGTTTAAATGACGCTTGTCCGCGAGAATTGTAACACGGTATGCAAGTAATCTGCAAGGCGCGCCTTGAAATTTGTATGGTTCGATCATGCCCGCCTCAGCGACGAGCACCGGCTATGCCAGTTTAGAAGTGAGCAGGCTCCTACAATTCCGAGTCGATCGAATATTTGCCTGGGCCGAGGTAAAAAAGGCCGAGGAAGACGACGGCCAGCTCGAAGGGATGCGCCGCCTGGCTCCATCCGCCAAAGGGAAAGTAGCGAAAGTAGCTCCAGATGGCCGCCACGCACATCTCTCCTGCGAGCGCGAGGGCCACGGGCCGCGCGGCCAGGCCCAGCACGAGGCAAACGCCGCCGCCGCACTCGAGGAGCGAGGCCAGAAAGCCCCACACCGTGTAACCGCCGTGGATGCCAAGGTAGGACACCGCGCGGCCGATATGCTCCCACCCGTCCGGGCCGCCGATGAGTTTCGGCCAGCCATGATAAAGCGCAAACATCAGGCCGAGCCCGACCCGGATGATGAACAGGCCGTGGTCGGAAAAGTTGTCGAGACCGGCAAAGCGCAGGACGCTCAGTTTTGATTTTTTTTTGGCCATGACGGTGTTTGACCAGCCTGCCAAACCACTTTTGAAAGCCCAGAAAAATGCGGTGCGCCCTTTACGAGGCGGCTTCGTGCGGTAGGTTGTCAGTTTGCCATTATGCAGGCGGCCACGCACATCCACGTCAAAGGCGCACGCGAGCACAACTTGAAGAACCTCGAGTTGCGCCTCCCGCGCGGCAAACTCGTAGTCATCACCGGGCCGAGC
>Ga0210392_10001948_pt1 | contig 10643 bp, 9 predicted proteins | sample IncBWC30OmetaG_FD_161057 | JGI IMG/M metagenome (GOLD analysis project Ga0210392, IMG submission 161057) | Forest soil microbial communities from Barre Woods Harvard Forest LTER site, Petersham, Massachusetts, United States - Inc-BW-C-30-O ...
GGCGTCCTGGGCCTTGGAGGTGAAGATCTCCACCGTGTCGCCGTTGTCGAGGGCACTCTCCAGCGCCACCAGGCGTCCGTTGACCCGGGCGCCGATGGTGCGGTGACCGACCTCGGTATGGATCGCGTACGCGAAGTCCACCGCGGTCGCGCCCTGCGGCAGCGCGATCACCTCACCGCGCGGGGTGAACACGTAGACCTCGGCCGCGCCCAGGTCGAACCGGAGCGACTCGAGGAACTCGGCCGGGTCGGCGGTTTCCCGCTGCCAGTCCACCAGCTGGCGCAGCCAGGCCATGTCACTGGCGCCGTCGCCGCCGTGGCCGTTGCCGGTCACCGTCTCTTCCTTGTACTTCCAGTGCGCGGCGACGCCGTATTCCGCCCGCCGGTGCATGCCCCAGGTGCGGATCTGCAGCTCGACCGGCTTGCCGCCGGGGCCGATCACCGTGGTGTGCAGCGACTGGTACATGTTGAACTTCGGCATCGCGATGTAGTCCTTGAACCGGCCGGGCACCGGGTTCCACCGGGCATGCACCGTGCCGAGGGCCGCATAGCAGTCACGTACCGAGTCCACCAGGACCCGGATGCCGACCAGGTCGTAGATGTCGTCGAAGCCCACGTTGCGGGCGATCATCTTCTGGTACACGGAGTAGTAGTGCTTGGGCCGGCCGGTCACCCTCGCCTTGACCTTGGCCTCGCGCAGGTCGGCCGAGACGTCCTCGATGACTTCCTGCAGGAACACGTCACGGCGCGGCGCCCGCTCGGATACCAGCCGGGCGATCTCGTCATACCGCTTCGGGTAGAGCGTGGCGAAGGACAGGTCCTCGAGCTCCCACTTGATCGTGTTCATGCCCAGCCGGTGCGCCAGCGGGGCGTAGATCTCCAGGGTCTCCCGCGCCTTGCGCTCCTGCTTCTCCCGGACCAGGTACCGCAGCGTGCGCATGTTGTGCAGCCGGTCGGCCAGTTTGATCACCAGGACCCGGATGTCCCGGGCCATCGCGACCACCATCTTGCGCACCGTCTCGGCCTCGGCCGCCTCGCCGTACTTGACCTTGTCCAGCTTGGTCACGCCGTCCACCAGGTTGGCGATCTCGTCGCCGAAATCGGCGCGGAGCTCGGCCAGCGTGTAGGCGGTGTCCTCGACCGTGTCGTGCAGCAGCGCGCCGCAGATCGTCTCCTGGGGCATGCCCAGCTCGGCCAGGATGGTGGCCACCGCGAGCGGGTGGGTGATGTACGGGTCGCCGCTCTTGCGCTGCTGGCCGGCGTGCCAGTGCGCGGCCACCTCGTAGGCATGCTCGATCAGCCGGACGTCCGCCTTGGGGTGGGTGGCCCGTACCGTCTTGACCATCGGCTCGAGCACCGGGTTGCCGCCGCCGCCGCGCGGCGCGCCCAGCCGGGCCAGCCTGCGCCGGACCGCGGCACCCCCGCCCGCCTCGCCGCCACTGCCGGTTAGCCGCCCCGCCCCGGCGGCCCGGCCGACCACCGAGCCACGCCCGGTGCCCGTGCGGGAGCCGCGGCCAGCCGCATGCCCGCGGCCGGTGCCGGGCTCAGCCGGGGCCGGGGCGTCAGCCGGCGGAACCGGGCTGGTGGCGGGCGCAGCGGACGTCATAAGAGAAGCAGCGTCTGACGGGCTCCGGCCATTCCCGGGTACCCGGCCAGCGCTGTCCGGGCCGGACGGTGCCACATCACCGGCCACAGGCACTCCTCACATCCGCCAAGCCATCATTCTACCGGCGGAAGATCCAGAAAGTGCCCAGGTCGGCGCGCTCGGTCAGGACAGCGGCCGGTCACACGACCAGAAGCGAGCGGACCAGGGTGTCAGGCAGCTTGTCCCGGCCGGCCAGGAAGCTGAGCTCGAGGAGGACCGCGATCCCGGTCACCTCGGCGCCTGCCTTGCGGACCAGTTCCGCGGTCGCGGCCGCGGTGCCGCCGGTGGCCAGCACGTCGTCCACGATGAGCACCTGCTCACCGGGCGCGAACGCATCCTGGCGCACTTCGATGGTGGCGTTGCCGTACTCCAGGTCGTAGCTCTGCGCGTAGGTCGGGCCGGGCAGCTTGCCCTGCTTGCGGACCGGCACGAAACCGGCGCCGAGCGCGAGAGCGACCGGGGCGGCCAGGATGAAGCCGCGGGCCTCGATCCCGGCCACCTTGTCCACCCCGCCGGGCTCACCCCGGCGCAGTTGCCCGGCGGCCAGCCCGGTCACCACGGCGCTGAACGCGGCACCGTCGGCCAGCAGCGGGGTGATGTCCTTGAACAGCACACCCGGCCGGGGGTAGTCGGCGATGTCCCGGATCCGGACGACGATCAGCGCGGCCAGCTCGCTGTCCGGGCCGGGCTGGCCGGGAGTGTCCGCTGGCCGCATCTAACGCCGCTTCTTCTTGCCGCCGGGCCGGCGCTTGGCCGAGCTGGTTCGCCGGGGCTGCTGCCGGGGGCCGCTCCGGGCGCTGGGCCCAGGCGGCCGCGGCGCGGCCCGGCCCGCCGGGACCCGCTCCCCCGGGGCCGCCGTCTCGTCGTCCTCGGCCTCAGTCCCAGCCAGCTCCGCGTCGGTCAGGTCGTCCGGATCAGCCTCGCCCGCCGGCGCGTCGCTGGCCAGCGCGCTGGCGGTCACCCCGCCGGGGCTGGCCGCGCTGCCGCCACTGGCCTTGGCCGCGGCACGCTTGGCCGCCCGGCCGCCGGCCGCCTTGAGCGCCACCCGCTTGGCCAGCGCCTGGTACTGCGGCTGATGCTCCTTGAGGTCGGCCAGCACTGGGGTGGCGATGCAGATCGAGGAGTAGGTACCGGACAGCATGCCAACGAACAGCACCAGCGCGAGGTCGTTGAGCTCGCCCGCGCCGAGCACCCCGCCGCCGATGAACAAGATGGCCGCCACCGGCAGCAGGGCGATGATCGAGGTGTTGATGGACCGCACCAGGGTCTGGTTGAGCGCCAGGTTGGCCGCCTGGCTGTAGGTGCTGCGCGTCGAGCTGAGCAGGCCGGCGGTATTCTCCCGGACCTTGTCGAAGACGACCACGGTGTCGTACAGCGAGTAGCCCAGGATGGTCAGCAGGCCGATCACGGTGGCTGGGCTGACCTGGAAGCCGGCCAGCGCGTACACCCCGATGGTGATCACGATGTCGTGCACCAGGGCGATCAGCGCGGCGATGGCCATCCGCCATTCGAACGCGATCGACAGGTAGATGACGATCACGATCAGGAAAGCGATCAGGGCCTGAATTGCCTTGTGCGTGATGTCCGAGCCCCAGCTGGCCCCGACGAAATTGATGCTGATCTTGCTCTGCGGGACGCCGAGGTCCCGGCTCAGCGTGGCCTGCACCGCCTGCTGCTGGCTGAACGACGGCAGCTTGCCGGTCTGCACCTGCCAGCTGGAGCTGCTCCCCGACCCGACCTGCTGCACGATCGCGTCGCTGCCCGCCGGTGAGCTGCTGACCGCGTGCTGCACCTGGACGATGCTGCTGTTCCCCACCGGGAACTTGAAGACCGAGCCGCCCTTGAAGTCCACGGTGAAGTTCAGCCCGCGGGCAAACAGCCCGACCAGGCTGAGCACCAGGATCAGGCCGGAGATGGAGTACCAGAGCCGCTGCCGGCCAACGAAGTCGAAGGAGACCTCACCCCGGTACAGCCGGTTGCCGAAGCTGCCCAGCTGCGACATCACGCCTCCTTCGCCGGGGTGGCGGAAGTGACCCGGGCCGGCCGGGATGATCGCCAGGGCGCCCGGGCGCCGAGTCGGGCCGGATCCAGGCCGGACCAGCGGTGGCCCTGGCCATAGAACTTAGTCCGGGCCAGCAGAGTGATCATCGGCTTGGTGAACAGGAACACCACCACCACGTCGATGACCGTGGTCAGTCCGAGGGTGAACGCGAAGCCCTTGACCTCGCCGATGGAGAAGTACCAGAGCAGCGCCGCGGCCAGGAACGACACCGTGTCGGAGACCAGGACCGTGCGCCGGGCCCGTTTCCAGCCGCGTTCCACCGCGGTACGCAGCGTGCGGCCGTCGCGCACTTCGTCCCGGAGCCGTTCGAAGAACACCACGAACGAGTCCGCGGTGATGCCGATGGCCACGATGAGGCCGGCTACCCCGGACAGCTCCAGCGCCAGGTTCTGGTACTTGCCGAGCAGGATGATCGTCTCGAACACCAGGATCCCGGCGATGATCAGGCTGGACACCGCGACCACGGCCAGCCCGCGGTAGTAGAGCAGGCAGTACAGCACGACCAGCAGCAGGCCGATCGCGCCGGCCAGCAAGCCAGCGCGCAACTGGTCGCTGCCCAGCTGCGGCGAGATGGTCTGAATCGACTGTTTCGTGAACGTGAGTGGCAGCGCCCCGTAGCTGAGCTGGTTGGCCAGCAGGGTCGCCTGGTTCTCGGTGAAGTTGCCGGTGATCTGGGCCGTCCCGGTGGTCATCGCGCCCTCCACCACCGGCGACGAGATCACCGCCCCGTCCAGCACCACGGCCAGCTGGTCCAGCGCCGACGACGTGCCGTACTTGTTGAACATCGTCGTGGTCAGGTTGCCCCAGTTCTTGGCCCCGTCCGGCTTGAAGTTGAGGTTGACCTGCCAGTTCACGCTGGTGCTGGCCAGCCCGGCGGTGGCCGACTTGATCATCTTGCCGAGCACCACGGACTTGTCCAGCGCGTACTTGTACCGCACTCCGTTGAGCGTGCCGCAGGAGACGATCTGGCTGCTCGGGTCGTTGTACTGGGTGCCGGTGTAACCGACTTCCGACTTCCAGTTCCTGTTCGCGCAGTTGAGCTTGTCGAACATGGCCTTGATCTGCGGGCTGAGCAGAGCGGCGTTGCCCGAGCCGTCCGCGGTGGTGGACAGCCCGGAGGTAGGCGTGCCGCTGGCCGACGGGGTGGGGGTGGCCGAGGCGGTGGCCGACGGGGTGGCCGAAGCCTTGGCCTGGGCGGCGAGCAGCTGGGCACGGCCGGCCGCGGCCGGCGTGCCACCCCGGGGCGAGATGCTCACCTTGGCCTTGGTGCTGGCCGAGGGGCTCGCACCGGCCGACGGCGTGGCCGTGCCGGAGGCCGACGGGGTCGGGGTGGGCGTCGCCGTCGCGGTCGCGGTGTTCGGTGCTATCAGCAGCACCTGGCGGAACAGCAACTGGGCGGTCGTGCCGACCAGGTTGATCACCTTCTGGCTGCCCGCGCCGGGGACGGCCACGTTGATGATGTTGCTGCCCTGCTGTTGGACCTGCGCCTCGGTGAAGCCTGCGCCGTTGACCCGGCTCTCCATGATGTTCTTCGCCTGGGTCATGTCCGTCGCGAACTGGGCCTGCGACACGCCGCTGGGCGCCTGCGCCGAGAGCGCCACGGTGGTGCCGCTGGTCAGGTCGAGGCCGAGATGCACCTTGAGATCGCTGCCCCACTTCGACGGCTGGACGACGTTGCCGCCGACGATGGCCAGGAACAGCACCACGATGAGCACGCCCAGCGCGGCCAGCGCGCGTCCGGGCCGGGAGACGTTACCGCTAGGGGGAGCCACTTCTGCCAGTCCTTCGCTTCGCGTGTCGCCCGCCCCGGGACGCCGGCGCGGGGCTGCCGGTCAGTCCGCTTTGTGCTCGCCGGAGGCCGTGTGGTCGGCCGCGCTGGAGTCGGCGGAACTGTCCGGTGCGGAGCCGTTCTGATGCCCGGCGGCCGCCCGGCCGTCGGCGCTCATGCTGTCATCCGTCGCGGCCGGCTCGGCCTGCTCCGGGCTCACCGTGTCGGTGGCCGCGGTCCCGTCCTCGTCGGGCAGCACGTCCATGACGGCCCGGCGGAGGAAGCGAAGGTGCACGCCGGGCGCCACCTCCAGCACCACGTCGGTGTCATCCGCGTCGACCACGGTCGCGTACATGCCCGCGGTGGTGCGCACGCGCTGGCCGGGCTGCACCCGGCTCTGCATCGCTTGAGCCTGGCGCTGCTTGTTGCGCTGCGGCCGGATCATGACGAAGTAGAGCAGGCCGAACAGCACGACGATGACGATCAGGAACGTGTAGTTCCCTGAGGAGCTTTTGGCAGCTGCGAGATACATGTTCCCCATCGCGGGGGCATCCTTCCACTTGAATTTGCTCCGCTGGCCGCGCGCCGGGCCGTGAGCCGGCGGGGCCGGGATCCATGGCCAGCGGACAGTCGTTGACCAACTGCCGAAGTGTAGCGGCGCGCAGGCGGCGCACCAACAGGCTACGGGGTCTGACGACTGATCGTGACATCTCCGCGACCAACCAGCCGGCCCGGAATCACTCGAACAGGCTCCCCGGCACGGCCAGGCCGGGCGCTTCGGGCGGGTCGAGACCCAGGTGAGCCCAGGCCGCCGGGGTGGCCACCCGGCCGCGCGGGGTCCGGGCCATCAGCCCGCCGCGGACCAGGAACGGCTCGGCCACCACCTCGACCGTCTCGGCTTCCTCGCCGACCGCCACGGCCAGCGTGCTCAGCCCGACCGGCCCACCGCCGAACCGGGTGACCAGGGCGTTCAGCACGGCCCGGTCCAGCCGGTCGAGCCCTTCCTCATCCACCTCGTACAGCTCGAGGGCGGCCCGGGCCAGCGGCCGGGTGACCGTCCCGTCCGCGCGCACCTCGGCGTAGTCGCGGACCCGGCGGAGCAGCCGGTTCGCGATCCGCGGTGTGCCCCGGGACCGCCGGGCGATCTCCTCGGCGCCGTCGCCGCGCAGCGTCACCCCGAGCAGGTCGGCCGACCGGCGGACGATCACCTCGAGCTCGGCCGCCTGGTAGAAGTCCAGGCGCGCGGTGAAGCCGAACCGGTCGCGCAGCGGCGCGGGCAGCAGCCCGGCCCGGGTGGTCGCGCCGACCAGGGTGAACGGGGCGATGTCCAGCGGGATGGCGGTGGCCCCCGGCCCCTTGCCGACCACCACGTCCACCCGGAAGTCCTCCATGGCCAGGTAGAGCATTTCCTCGGCCGGCCGGGCCAGCCGGTGGATTTCATCGATGAACACCACGTCACGCTCGCCCAGCGTGGACAGGATGGCGGCCAGGTCACCGGCCCGCTCGATGGCCGGCCCGCTGGTGATCCGCAGCTGCGCGCCCAGCTCGGTGGCGATGATCATCGCGAGGGTGGTCTTGCCCAGTCCCGGCGGCCCGGACAGCAGTACGTGGTCCGGCGCCCGGCCGCGCCGCACCGCTCCTTCCAGCAGCAGGGAGAGCTGTTCCCGGACCCGGGTCTGGCCGATCACCTCGGCCAGCCGCTTCGGCCGCAGCGCCCCCTCAATGACCCGCTCATCCGCGCTCGCTAGCGCAGACACCAGCCGCTCCTGCTCGGCCTCAGACAGCTCAGGAGCTTCTCTGGCGGCCATTTCGGCCGCTGAGTGATCGGCGCCGCTGCCCTTTGGCGCGCTCACGTCCGGCTCAGTTTCCGCAGCGCCGCCCGCAGCGCCGTGCTGACGTCGATTTCAGCGCCGTCCCCCGTCGCCGCCTCGGCCAGCTCGGCCTCGACCGCGGCGATGGCCTGCTCAGCGTCGCGGGCCTGCCAGCCCAGGTTGACCAGCCCGGTGCGGACCTGGTCCCGCCAGGACGTGGGCCGCGCCGCTCCCCCGGCCGCGGCCGGGACCACGGGCGCGCCCGGCGAGCCCAGCCGCCCGGCCAGTTCCAGCACGATCCGCTGTGCGCCTTTCCGGCCGATCCCGGGCACCCGGGTCAGTGCGGCCACGTCCTCGGCCGCGATGGCCTGGCGCAGCCCGTCCGGGCTGAACGAGGCGAGCATGGCCAGGGCCAGCCGGGGACCGACCCCACTGGCTGTCTGCAGCAGCTCGAACACGTCCCGCTCGTCGTCGCTGGCGAAGCCGTACAGGGTCAGCGCGTCCTCCCGGACCACCAGCGAGGTCGCGACCCGGGCCCGTTCCCCGCTGCGCAGCGTGGCCAGCGTGCCCGGAGTGGCCTGGACCAGCAGCCCGACCCCGCCGACCTCGATCACCGCGCCTTCCGGCGCGATCGCGGCGACCAGCCCGTCCAGATGCGAAATCACCGTAGCTCTCCTGACTGGGTGTACCGGGCCGCGGTCGCGGCCGCGGCCAGCCGGGACTGCGTCCCGCCCCGCCACAACTGGCAGATGGCCAGCGCCAGGGCGTCGGCCGTGTCCGCGGGCCGGGGCGGGTCGGCCAGTCGGAGCAGCCGCATCACCATCGTGGTCACCTGCGCCTTGTCGGCCCGGCCGCTCCCGGTCACCGCCGCTTTCACTTCGCTGGGCGTGTGCAGTGCGACGGGCAGCCCGAGCCGGCCCGCGCACAGCACGGCCACCGCGCTCGCCTGGGCGGTGCCCATCACGGTGCGCACGTTGTGCTGGCTGAACACCCGCTCCACCGCGACCGTGTCCGGGCGGTGCTCGGCCAGCCAGCGGCTGATCTCGGCTTCCAGTGCGAGCAGCCGGACGGCCAGGTCGTCCCCGGCCTGGGTGCGCACCACCCCGGCCGCGACCAGGGACGGCGGCCGGCCCGGGGAGCCGTCCACCACGCCCAGCCCGCACCGGGTCAGCCCGGGATCGACGCCGAGTACCCGCATCTGTGAATCCGCACCCCTAGCTCCGGCCGGCCGACGAACACATGTTCGGTGCAGGCACCGACACTACCGGCCCGGGCCGGCCAGCGCCCGGGGACGCGCCGCGCCCCGGCCTCAGAAGTAGTCGTGCAGGAACGGGCTGGCCGCGAACGCAGTGTCCAGCGCCGCGTCGGACTGCGATGTCCCGCCGGTGGCCAGCCCGGCCCGGCGCAGCGTGCCCAGCGGGGTGCCCGCGTACAGCGCGGCGAACCCGCGCGGCCCGACGATGAGCGGCGCACCGCCCACCGGCCCCGCCCCGCCGTGGCTGAGCGCGGCCTTACCCCCGCTGACCTCGAGCGTCCAGCGCCCCGTGTTGCCCGGCCGGGCCGGGTCGGCCAGTTCGAACGCCGCGGTCAGCTCGGCAGCGGCCGGGAAGCCGCGCTCGGCGACCGCCCCGGGCGCGTCCAGCACCCGGAGCATCCACCGGTACTGGCCGGCCGTGTCCACGTCGGGCTCCTGGGTCAGCCAGGACACCGGGTCGGCCGGGCCCACGCAGGCCAGCACGGTGTCGGCGATCGTCCCGTGCGACGCCACGATGGCCCACATCGCCCGGGTGGTCGCGGCGGACGCGGCCACCAGGCGATCCACCGCGATCTCGTCGTTCCCGTTGCGCCAGCGGTAGTTGAGAAACCCGTCCGGGGCCAGGTAGCAGTACCGGTCCTCGTCCGCCAGCCAGCGCCGCATGGTCTCCTCGTCGCGGGTGACTGGCCCGCTCTCCCGCAGCGCCTGGTGCACGCCGTTGAGCGCGGCCAGCACCGCCGCCGAGTCGTCTGGGCCGCAGCGGCGCGGCTGCGGACCGTCCGGCATCGCGGCCGGAGAGCTGAGCAGCGGGTCCGGCGCGGCCAGCGCGCGCAGCGAGCGGGCCGGGAACCGGACCTGATCCCGTACCCCCGCGATCTCCCAGCCCAGCGACCGGTAGATAGCCGAGGTGGCCGGGTAGAGCGCGGATATCTGGTAGCCGCGGCTGGCGATCAGTTCCAGCAGGGCGGTCATCAGCGCCCGGCCGGTGCCGCGGCCGCGATCTTCTGGCGCGACCATGACGCTGGCCACCCCGGCCATCGGCTGCCAGCGGCCGTGCCAGCACTGCCGCATCTCGTGATAGCGGGCCGCGGCGACCAGGCGCGGCCCGTCGAACGCGGCCAGCCAGCGCCGGTCACGGACCACCGACTCGGCCTCCGCGTACCAGCCCGGCCGGTCGGCCGGCCGGTGCGGCCCGAAGGCGCGGCTGCTCAGGTCCAGCAGCGCGCCGAGATCGTCACCGGAGTCCAGCTCCCTGATATCCACCTCAGGGCGCTCGCTTAGTCCAGGCTCTCCAGCACCGAATCGGGCACCGAGTAGTTGGCGTACACGTCCTGCACGTCGTCGGAGTCTTCCAGCGCCTCGATCAGCCGGAACACCCGCTTGGCCTGTTCCGCGTCCAGTTCCACCTCGACGGTGGGCAGGAAGGCCGCCTCGGCCGAGTCATACTCGATGCCTGCCTGCTGCAGCGCGCTGCGCACCGCCAGCAGGTCGCCCGGCTCACTGATCACCTCGAACGACTCACCCAGGTCGTTGACCTCCTCGGCCCCCGCGTCCAGCACCGCCATCAGCACGTCGTCCTCGCTGACCCCGGCCACCTTGGGCACGATCACCACGCCCTTGCGGTGGAACAGGTAGGACACCGAGCCGGGGTCGGCCATCGAGCCGCCGTTCCGGGTGAGCGCGGTGCGCACGTCGGCCGCGGCCCGGTTCCGGTTGTCGGTCAGGCATTCCACCAGCACGGCCACCCCGCCCGGGGCGTACCCCTCGTAGCTGACCGCCTCATAGGCGGCGCCGCCCGCTTCCAGCCCGGCACCGCGCCGGATGGCGCGGTCGATGTTGTCGTTCGGCACCGAGCTCTTCTTGGCCTTCTGCACCGCCTCGTACAGCGTCGGGTTGCCGGCCGGGTCAGCCCCGCCGGTCCGAGCCGCCACCTCGACGTTCTTGATCAGCTTGGCGAAGAGCTTGCCCCGCCTGGCGTCGATGACCGCCTTCTTGTGCTTGGTCGTGGCCCACTTGGAGTGGCCGCTCATATCCGATCCCTCACCATGTCAACGAAAAGCTTGTGCACCCGCGGGTCCCCGGTCAGCTCAGGGTGGAAGGCGG
>Ga0210392_10001949_pt1 | contig 10643 bp, 8 predicted proteins | sample IncBWC30OmetaG_FD_161057 | JGI IMG/M metagenome (GOLD analysis project Ga0210392, IMG submission 161057) | Forest soil microbial communities from Barre Woods Harvard Forest LTER site, Petersham, Massachusetts, United States - Inc-BW-C-30-O ...
AGGGCCTGCGACGCCTCGGTCTGGCCGCGCGGGATCGCCTGGATGCCGGCGCGATAATTTTCCGCCTCGCTGGCGGCGTAGTTCAGGCCCAGCCCCAACACGCCGGCGAAAAAGGCGTTCAACTTGATGCCGATCTGCGGCAGGCCGTAGTAGATGAGAAACAACTGGATGAGCAGCGGCGTGCCGCGGATGACTTCCACATACGCCTTGGCCAGCCAGCGCAACGGCCAGATGCCGTACAACCGGGCCAGCACCAAAAACAATCCGACGACCACCGCCACCACCATTCCCAGAATCGACAGTTCCACGGTCGTCACCGCCCCGCGCAGCAGCAGCGGCAGATATTTGGGCCACTCGCGGATGGTCGAGATGGATTTTTGCTGGGCGACCGCATCCGGCCGGTAATCCGGCAGGCGCAGTTGCCGGTCATCCCAGACGTCATATTTGCGATAGATGCGCTCCAGCGTATGGTCCTGATACAGCTCCTCGATGGCCTTGTTCAAGGCGACCTGCAGCGAGATGTCTTCCTTGCGGATCCCGATGCCATAATAGCCGGGCGCAAAAGGTTCGCCGGAAAATTTCAGCGCCGGGTCCGGCTTGGCGTAATAGATGGCGATCGGCAGATCGAGCAGCACGGCCTGGATGCGGCCGGCCTTCAGGTCCATGAAACTCTCCACGTTGCCGGGATAAATCCGGACATCCGCGCCGCCCATCTTTTCCAGCAAACGCTGCGCGACGGAGGACGACAGCACGCCGACGATTTTGCCCTTCAACTGTTCCATCTGCGTCAGCTCCGCGGCGTCCTGGCGCACCACGATCTGCTGCGAATAGACGTAGTACGGCCGGGACATGGCGATGTGCTGCTGATTTTGCGCGGTGATCTCCAGCCCGTTGAGGACGATGTCGAAGTTGCCGCGTTCGAGGCCGGGGATGAGCTGGTCCCATTCGTTCTGCACCATCACGGCCTTCACGCCCAGCTTGGCGGCGAGCGCATCGGCGAGGTCGTGCTCAAAGCCGGTGAGTTGCTCCGGCTTTTGAGGATCAGGATAGACATAGGGCGCGCCGCCCTCGGCATCCGCACCCCAGAGAAGAACTCCTTTTTTACGGATGTCGTCCAGATGATCGGCGGCAAAAGCGGGAGGCGATCCGCCTGCGAGCAGAAACAATAGAAATGTGAAACAACCAATGGTACGGAAACCGCACTGCAATTTACTCATCGAAATCGGAGCTTAACAAATCTGTGCAGCGTGCAAGAAAAATTTTAAAATTTTAAAAAATATTTTCAGGAACATTTCACTCATGGCCCGCGGCCCATTCCGTTGGGCTTCCTAAAATCAGTCCTCCCGGGCTGCTATGGACGCGCCGCCCGGGTTGGCAAAAACAAGGGTCATGATGGAATGGGCCGCGCTGGTCGTGGCTGCCGCCCTGCCTTCGTTCCACAGCGAAAACGGCTGCTCCTTGTCACCCGGGTTCAACACCACCACCGCGATCTTGCCGTCGGGATTCAGAAACGCCGTCGTCAGCAAAACATCGGTCGTGGGGGAACTGGCGATCCGCCGCGCCCCGGGCCGGATGAATTTCGAGAAGTGCCCGATGTAGTAAAAGGAATTCATGTAATATAACTGGCCCGTGCCGGTGTCGGCATGGATGGGCGCAAAACAGAAATTAGTCAGATGGTTGGGTCCGCCGGTCGTATCCAGCAGCACATTCCAGTCAGTCCAACCGACCGCGCCGTTGTTGAAATCGTTGACCATGGACTTGGCATAGGTTTCACCCCACTGCCACTCGCCGATCTGTTTGAAATCGAACGGCCCCAGGCAGCCTTCCGTCAACATCAGCCTGATCTTCGGGTAGGTTTCAGCCACGCGCTTGACGTTGTCAAAACTGTCGTTCACGTACCAATGGAACCCCATGCCCCAGACGTATTTTGCGGCGATCGGATCGTCCAAAATCCCCTTGGCCCGTTGATACATCATGCCGCGGTTATGATCCCAGATGAGGATTTTTTTGTCCTTGAGGCCGTTCCGCTTCAGGGTCGGGCCCAGGACTTTCACGAAATCACATTCTTCCTGGGCGGTGTAGACGCAGGATTCCCAGGTCTGGTTGGCCATGGGTTCGTTTTGCACCGTCATCCCCCAGATGGGCACGCCTTCCCTTTCATAAGCCTGGATGAATTTTGCGAAATAGCTGGCCCAGGGCGCGTAATCCTCCCGCAACAAGGAACCGCCGTGCAACATGTCCTGGTTGCTCTTCATCCACGCCGGCGGACTCCACGGACTGATGAACAGATGAAAATCCTTGCCCGCGATGGCCATGGCTTCCTTGATGAACGGGATCCGGTATTTTTTATCATGCGAAATATCGAAGCTCTTCAGTTCCCGGTCGCCATTGGTCACATACGTGTAGCTCTCGCTGGAAAAGTCGCAACTGTTGATATGCGTGCGCCCCAGCGAATACCCGATGCCGTTCGCCGGGTCAAAATAGGCGCGCAGCACCTCCTGCTGCTTGTCCTTGGACAGCTTATAAAAGGTTTCCGCCGAGGCATCGGTCAGCGCGCCGCCGATGCCCAGCAACGTTTGAAAAGCGGACCCGGAATCGACAAAAATGCATGGCTGCTTTTCGGTCGGCTGGGGCATGGCCTCAAAATGCAGATCCGGCGCCTTGGCCAGCAACTGGCCGGTATCCTTGGCCGTCACATAGACCTCCACCGCTGTGTCGGGACTGGCGTTGGCGGATAAAATCGAACCCGTGACCGCCAGCAAAGCGGCCAGCGGTTTCAAACTGCGATTGAAGATTTTCATAAGGATTAACTAAACGCGCCTGCTCACCGCGTGACGGCCCCAAAAACCACCGTCCACTCATCCGATCGGTGCTTGGTGAGGGCATGATAGGTCTTCTGGTATGGCCGTCAAAACTTTATGCCCCCCTCTTTAGGGCCCCCCATAAACTGAACTCGGTGATCCTCGAATGAGCAGATTTCATTCTCTTGATTTGCCGCTCGCGTTGCATTGCGGCGTAACAGGTGTGTTCTTCCGACCAGACGATATTCTACGGGCCATTTTTGCGGGTGAATTTTCCATCCACCTTGTCGGTGCTACTATGATTCTTAAGGAGGGACGGAAGGCCATCAGTTTGGCCGATGTAGAATCGGCCGGTTGAATCCTGCAGGATACGGCCCTTCAAAAATAAAAACCCCTCATGATGAGGGGCTTAAAATGGCTCCAGAGGAAGGGCTCGAACCTTCAACATCACGGTTAATCCCGACGAGTCGGGACTCTACCATTGAGTAGATTCTCTCGAATCCATTTGGCTGATTTCATCCCCTTGATTTGCCGCTCGCGCCGCATTGCGGCGGAACGGGTGGGATGTTCTTCCGACCAGACGAGAACCCACGGACCATTTTTGCGCGTGAATTTTCCGTCAATTTTGTCGGTGCGATTGTGGTTTGCGATCCGTATCGGAAGATTATCGGTCTGGCCGATGTAGAATCGGCCGGCTGGGTTTTGAAGAATATAGACCCAAAACATGGAAAACCCTTAACTCGAACTGCTTAAAATGGCTCCAGAGGTAGGGCTCGAACCTACAACCACACGGTTAACAGCCGCGTGCTCTACCATTGAGCTACTCTGGAACACAAACGGGCGCGTAATCTACAAATCATCCTGCGCGCAGTCAATGGGTTTCCGCATCATTTCTGACAACGGACTCACCAAAGGACGAACCGGCAACCACACGGTTAATCCCGACCTGTCGGGACTCCACCATTGAGCTGCTCTGGAACACAAACGGGCGCGTAATGCACAAGCCCTCCTGCCCCCCGTCAATTGGTTTCGGTCAAGATTTCTGACAACTTGAGCAATAAAAGGTGCTGCGGGCCGCCTGGACGATGCGTTTGACGGGCGCTTTGCATCGGAAACAGGGTTTACCGGCGCGATCATATACCAGCAACCGCTCCTCGTAATAATCCGGTACGCCGGGGGCGCGGCCGAAATAAAACAAGCCGTCCGATTTTTTACCGGCGGTGAAATTCAGGGGAATGGTGCTGCCGCACTCGATCGCCTCGGCCAAGACCTGACGGATGGTGCCGTGAAGTTTTTTGACCTGCGCGAAGGTCAGGCGGTTCGCGGCGAGCTTAGGCGAGATTCCGGCGCGGTACAGGGCCTCGCTCGCGTAGATGTTGCCCACGCCGGCGACCAGTGACTGGTCGAGCAGCTTGACCTTGATGGGCTGACGCGAGCGCTTCAGCTCCTTGGAAAAACCTTCCGGTGAAAAGCTTTCTTCCGCCGGCTCCGGGCCGAGCTTGGCCACCGACGACAAGTCGAGGGTCATCCGCCCGAAGTAGCGCGTGTCCTCGAACACAAAAACGCCGCGGTTCAGTTCAAACACGACGGCCGCGTGTTTGGGCAGCGGTTCGTCCTTGCCCGCGACAAACATCCGGCCGGTCATGCCGAGATGGCCCAGCACGGTCACGGTTTTGCCGGCGGCCCTGGACTGAAAATCAAACAGCAGATATTTGCCACGCCGCGAAAGGGATTTGAATTTTGCGCCGGTGAGGGCGCGCTTCAACTGCGCTTCCGAGGTCGGGTGGAGGATTTTCGCGCGGCTGACGCGGACGCTGCGAATAATTTTACCGCGCAGCACGGGACGCAGATGCCGCGCAAGCACTTCGACTTCGGGAAGTTCGGGCATGGAATCCGCCTAGCTGACGATGGTGCCGATCTTTTCGCCCATGACGACGCGCTTCAGGTTATGGGGCTTGAAGAAATCGAACACCATGATGGGCATCTTGTTGTCCATGCAGAGCGAGAAGGCGGTGGAATCCATGACTTTCAGCTGCTTTTGCAGGCATTCGAGATAGGTGATCTTGTCGTAGCGGACGGCCTTGGGGTTTTTCTTGGGGTCGGAATCGTAGATGCCATCCACCTTGGTGGCCTTGAGGATGACCTCCGCGCCGATCTCATTGGCGCGCAGGGCGGCCGCGGTGTCGGTGGAGAAATACGGATTGCCCGTGCCGCCGCCGAAGATGACAACGCGGCCCTTTTCCAGGTGGCGCACCGCACGGCGACGGATGAACGGCTCGGCCACCTGCGACATGGCGATGGCGCTCTGCACGCGCGTGGGCGCGCCCAGTTTTTCCAGCGAATCCTGCAGAGCGAGCGAGTTGATGATGGTGGCCAGCATGCCCATGTAATCGCCCGTGGCGCGTTCGATGCCGCGCTCGCTGCCGGTCAGGCCGCGAAAAATATTGCCGCCGCCAACGACCACAACGACCTGCACGCCGAGGTCGCGCACTTCGCGGATCTGTTCGGCCATGTGCAGCACGGATTCGGGGGAAATGCCGGTGCCATTCGCGTCGCCCAGCGACTCGCCGCTCAGCTTGAGGAGGATGCGGGAAAATTTGGGTTTCTTGGCCGTGGTCATAGGGATGGAAGCGCGCAAAACATCGCGCAGATTTTTAACAGCCGGATGCGCCAAGGTCAAACCAAAGCCGGATCAAATCCAATCTTCCACCTTCAATCCCGGAACCCGGCGAAACTCGCCAAGATTGCTCGTGATCAACATGGCGTTCAAGCTGCGGGCGTGAGCGGCAATCAAGGTATCCAGCGGACCGATGGGTGTGCCGGCTTTTTCCAGATGCGAGCGGATGTCCCCGTAATGCCGTGCGGCGGCGGCATCATAATCCAGAATCTCCAAAGGCAGAAGAAACTGCTCCAAGGCTTCGCGGTTACGTTGTGGCTGAAGACTCTTGGCCGCGCCACATTCCAGTTCAGAAACGGTGATGATGGAAGCGCCAACGCTGCCGGGTTTCATGCGCTGTAAACGCGCCAAGGTTCCCGGTGCGCGACGCCGGATGATGGCTACACAGATGTTTGTGTCCAACAGATGCGTCAATCCCATGATTCACGTTTGTCGTTGGATTTCGGTTGATTGCGTTCCGCCATGAACTCAGGCGAGAACTGATCCAGGCTGGAAACCAATGTGTGCCATGAATCTTTTTCCGGCAACAATACCACCGCGTTTCCACTTTTCTTGATGAAAACCTCGTGGCCCTTGAAACGAAATTCCTTGGGCAAGCGCACCGCCTGGCTTTGACCGTTCTTAAAAAGTTTTGCTGTATTCATATGTATATATAATAAGTATATACACGCCGAGAAAGAAGTCAAGCTGAAGTGGTTGCGGCCAATCGGGACCGTCTATTTCAGCCCCGCCGCCACCTGTTCACCGAGCAAAGTGGCCTCCGCCACGGGACGTTTGGCTTCGCCGCGCTTCACGGTTTCATCCCGGAACGAAATGGCTTTGAGCGAAATCTGGCCGCCGGAAATCACCGCGTGCGCGCCGACGGGGCTCTGGCAGCCGCCGCCCATGCCGCGAAGAAATGCGCGCTCGGCCGTCACGGCATAAAATGTATCCGGGTGATTTAACTTGGCCACGACCTTGGCGATGCGTTCGTCCTGATCACGGATCTCGATGCCGATGGCCCCCTGCCCCACGCACGGCAGCATCACTTCCAGGTCCAGGACCGTCGCGAGCATGCCGGCGGGAACGGCATCGCCGCTCAAGGTGCCGTCGGCGTTGATCTTGAAATTCAGCCGCGTCAAACCGGCCAGCGCCAGAATCGTCGCATCCAGTTCCGGCTTGTCCGCCACCTTCTGCATCCGCGTGGAAACGTTGCCGCGGATCTCGACGATGTTCAGATCCGGCCGCAGTGCGAGCAATGACATCTTGCGCCGCGTGCTGCTGCTGGCGATGGTCGCGCCCTGGGGGAAATCCGCGAGCTTCGCATGGGGTTTGAAGCCACGCGCCTTGGAACCGGCGGCGCGGTAAATCAGGACATCGCGGACGTCCTCGCGCTTGGGCGTGGCGCCGAGGATCAGGCCGGCGGGCAGTTCGGTGGGCAAATCTTTGAGGCTGTGGACGGCGAGATCCGCCTCGCCGTTGGCAAGGGCGACCTCGAGTTCCTTGGTGAACAGGCCCTTGGGCAGACTGGGGTCGGTCTTGGCGAGGGAAGCGGTCTGCAGCTTGTCACCGGTGGTCTTGATGATCTTGAGTTCAAACGTCGTGCCCGGAAAGGCGGCGCGGCATTGGGCGGCGATCGTGTTCGCCTGCGCGAGCGCCAGCGCGCTGCCCCGCGTGCAGATGATGATGGGACGTTCAGCCATAAATCTTCAGCCACAGATGAACACAGATGGACACGGATGAAAAGCAAACACCGTGAACCAAAATTGGCTTTGTCAGCGCAAATTTTGTTGTGTCCGGGTCGATGGCAAACAGCGTCAGGGTGAAATAAGCTGGAAGAAGCTTATCCCGGCACCGATCGGCACGGTGACGTTGAGCTGATTGTTGGTGGTGACGACGGGGTTGGTCACCAGCAGCCAACTGACCGGCGGGACGAGATTCGTGGCGTAGTAGAGGTTCCAATCGCTGGCCCAGGACGGCCACGAAACGGAAATGTCGGCGGCATCCGAACTGGCGATGCTGACCACCGGCTTCGGCAGAAACACGGCGACCGGTGCCGAGAGCGGGCTGACATTGCAGGCGTAGGTGGCGGCCACCTCATAATAATTCGTCAGGCCGGTGACGGCCTGCGTGTGCACATAGCTGTTCGTTTTTATTCCGGCAACCAGCGGGCTGAACGGTCCGCCCGCGTTGGTGGAGAAATAAACATTGTATCCCGCCGCACCGGAGACGCCCAGCCAGTTGAGCGAGGCTGACCGGTTGCCCCAGATGCCGGTAAGACTGCCGGGCGTGGCCGGAATCATGCCGTTGCCGGAGATTCCATATTTGCATTCCAAGCTGTTTTCTTCAATACCCCGGGAGGTATCTGCCAGAGCGCCGGGGAATATCTTCACCTCAGCGATGTCGCCATTCAGGAAAAAGATGCCGGTCTGTTGCGCGCCGAGCACGATGCGCGAGGGCGCGGTCAAGGAGTTGGTCGAGCCGGTTACGGTTCCAGCGAGCACGCCATCGAGATACAAATCGGCCTCACCGGAATTTTTGATGCGCTTGAAAGTCATCAGGTGCGGATTGCCGTCGTTGTAACCGGCGCCGGAGTTGGCGGAGACATCGGGGTTGCCCGTACCGGCGGAAAGCTGGCCGTTGGCAAACAGGCAGGTCCCAAAATCGTACGTTGGCCCGGACACTTCGGCGTTCACCAGACCGGCCCCCTGATAATAGAAGGTGCCGGAGTTGAGCCCCTGCGTGCTGCGGAACACGCACAGGATGGTGAAATCATCCTGCACGGAGCGGTTGAAACCGAGGCTGTCGCTGGCCGCGCTGTTGAAATGGACGGCGGGCATCCCGTTCAGGGCGTTCAACAGATAGGTGGGCCGCTGGCCAGAAGTGACCTGCGTGGCGGTGTACCCGTTGCCGCTGGAATCCGTCCAACTGGCGACGGCGGCGCCGTTGCCGAGGCCGGTGATGGCGTCCGCCTTGAACCAAGTGATGGTGGCGGGCGGAACGGGCGTGGCGCTGGCGGGTGACGAGTTGGAACTGTTGGTGTAGGCCGTGACGGCGCTGACGACGTAATAATAGGTCGTGCCGTTGACCGCCGTCGCGTCCAGATAATTGGTCGTCGCAGAACTGCCGATGACCGTGTACGGCCCGCCGCTGACGGTGGAGCGCTTCACCAGATAATTGGTCGCGACCGGATAGCTGTTCCAAGTAAGCTGCACCTGGCCGCTGAAGGGCGTGGCGGTCAGGCCGCCGGGCGCGGCCGGCAGGCTGATCCCCCATTTGTGGATGAGGTTGCCCTCTTCCAAACCACGGTCGGTGTCGGACAGGGCCGTGGCGTAGATTTTAACCTCGCCCATGTCGCCGTTGAGAAAATTGATGCCGGTCTGCACCGCTCCCAAGGCCAGCTTGCTTGGGGCCGTCAGCGAATTGACGCCGCCGGTGGTGGTGCCGGTGAAAATTCCGTCCACATAGAGATCAACCTCGCCGGTGTTTTTGATGCGTTTGAACGTCATGAGGTGAGGATTGCCGTCATTGAAGCCGGCGGAGGAATTGACCGCGACATCGGGGTTGCCGGTGCCCGCACAGATCTGGCCGTTGGCAAACAGGCAGGTGCCGAAGTCATTCACGACATTGGCCACCTCGCCGTTGACCAGGCCGGCGCCTTGATAATACAGCGTGCCGGAACCAAGGCCCTGCGTGCTGCGGAAAACGCAGAAAATCGTGAAGTTGTCCTGCACCGGGCGGTTGAAGGTGAGGCTCTGGCTGTTGGCCGAATTGAAATGCACGACCGGCAGGCCGTTGATGGCGCCGGTGGCGTAGGTGGGGCGCTGGCTGGATGTCGATTGGCTGGCGGTATAGTTATGTCCGGTGGAGTCAGTCCAGGTCGCGACCGAAGCACCGTTGACAAGTCCGGTGATCGCATCGGCCTGGAACCAGGTGGCGAGAACCGGAGCCAGCGGCGTGGCGGCCGCTTGGGCAGAATTCAAACTTTCACCATTGGTGCCGACGGAGGAAACGACGTAGTAGTACGTGACACCATTGCTGAGTCCGGTGTCGAGGAATGTCGTGGTCTTCTGGCTGGCAATCGTGACATACGGGCCGTTGTTCACCGTAGAGCGTTTCAGATTGTAGTTGGTTGCCAGAAAACTGGGGTTCCAGGTCAGCGGCACCTGTGCATTGAGCCCGCTCGTGGCGGACAATCCGGTCGGAATGGCCGGCGGTCCCAACGGCGTGGCGCTGACGGAACCGGAGTTGGCGCTGGGCCCGCCGCCGCCCACGGCGGCGACCTCGTAAAAATACGTGACGCCATTGGTCAGCCCGGCGTTGGTGTAGTTCGTGGTCGCGACGGTAGCGATCGTGGCAAAATAGCCGGTGCTGCTCGCTGACCGTTTGACGTTGTAGGCGGTGGCACCGGCGCTTGCATTCCACTTGAGATTTACGAAGGTGTTGCTGCCGCTGGTGGCGGACAAGCCGGTCGGGACGGCAGGCGGCGCATAGGTGAACGTCTGCGAGACTGACGGACTGCCGTTGGCCACGGCCACCAGCGAGTAAGTGCCGGCCGGCAGGTTTTGCGGCAGTGAAAACTCGGTCGTGACAACCCGGCTGCCGGTCATCACGCTGGTGCTGTTCCAATTATAGGTGCGCGCATAGTAGACATTGCCGCTGACGTTGTTGGTCAGGCGCACGAGCGGGTAGTTGCTGTCCATCTGCTCGTCATCGCCATACGCCGCGCCTTCCGAGATGCCGTTGAGGCCCGTGCCGGTCAGGTGATACGAACCATCGGCATTTTCGGTGAGGCTGTTGATGACGGGCTGCCCGGCCGCGAGCGGCGTGCCATCGGGCGTGTAGATGTACAAGGACGTTGAGTTTTGCCCGCCGACGAATAGCACTGACCCATCCGGCAGATCCAGCATGCTCGTGCCAAAGGGGGCGCTGTTGCCATAAGTGCTGCCGCCACCGGGAGCGCTTACCTGCGTGAACGCATCGACGGTGTAATCATACTCATAGAAAGTGCACGGACCGTTGTAGGTGGCCGACGGCCCCAGGCAGCAAAGAATCTTGCCGTTGACCATCATGGCCCCCGGTGCGTCCGACGCACCCAGGCCGTTCGTGATGCTGGCACCGTTCGTCCAAGTGCCCGCGCTGGTCACCGTGGCACCCGGAGTATAGATGGCGGTGTTCGTGAGCGA